>Ga0302324_100020777_pt1 | contig 12828 bp, 8 predicted proteins | sample Palsa_T0_1_FD_201949 | JGI IMG/M metagenome (GOLD analysis project Ga0302324, IMG submission 201949) | Peat permafrost microbial communities from Stordalen Mire near Abisko, Sweden - Palsa_T0_1 | ecosystem: Environmental > Terrestrial > Soil > Palsa > Peat permafrost | place: Sweden: Abisko...
CACCGAACTGCAGCGTGTGAGATTCGTGATGAAGAGCGGAAAAGTCGTCAGGAACGACATGGTGCAAAGCGCTTCCAGGTAATCGGCTTCCCATCGAACGGCGGAGCAATTTTAGATATCGGAGGGTCTGTCGAATGAGTCCAAGTGATTCCATACGTGCGCTGAGGATGAACCGCCGCGATTTCCTCCGCCGCGCTTCCGTCGTCGCATTATCAAGTAGCGTCCTGCTCAAGTACGCGAATGGACAGGGGCCAAATTTCGTAGTTGCGGAGACGAGCTTCGGAAAAATTCGAGGCGTTGAAGAGCAGGGCGTCAAGATTTTCAAGGGAATTCCTTATGGCGCGAGCACCGCGGGGATCAACCGGTTCATGCCCCCGGTCGACCCGGGTACCTGGACCGGTGTTCGCGATGCATTGGAATACGGCCGCAGCGCCCCGCAGACCGATCCGTCCTCTCCAAAGCGCAACCCAGCCGGTCTGCCGCGCAACTCCGCTGCCGCGACCTCTCCCTCCGGACCATCCATATTCACAGCATTAGGAGTTCCCGGAGAAAAACCGACGGGCGAAGGCGAAGACTGCCTCGTTCTGAACGTTTGGACACCCGCGATCGACGATGGCAGCAAGCGACCGGTGATTCTCTGGTTGCATGGCGGCGGCTTTCGAGGAGGTTCCGGATCCAACCCCGGTTGGGACGGCACCAACCTTTGTCTACGTGGGAACGTGGTGGTGATGACCATCAATCATCGTCTCAACGTCATGGGTTTTGCGAACTTAAGCGAGTTCAGCCCCGACTTCGCGGCGTCCGGCGTTGCCGGGATGTTGGACATCGTGCACGCGCTCAAATGGGTGCGCACGAACATCGCGAAATTCGGCGGTGACCCGAATACGGTAATGATCTTCGGGCAGTCGGGTGGCGGACGAAAGTGCGAGACACTACTTGCAATGCCCTCTGCCAAAGGGCTGTTCCATCGCGCCACGATTGAAAGCGGGGTCGCAATAAAGGTCGTCGACCGCGACATTGCGACTCGAAACGCGGAGATGTTGCTCGCCAAACTGGGTATTCCCAAGACGGATGTGCACAAAGTCCAGAAGGTTCCACTGAAAAAACTTATGGCTGCCCACTACGCAATCAACCATGAATTGGGCAATGATGATCTGGATGCTCAGGGCTTCGCACCATCCGTTGACGGTACGATTCTTCCGCAGCATCCTTTCTACCCAACGGCTTCACCGGTATCAGCCGATGTGCCGGTGATGATCGGCAATACCCGCACGGAATATACCGGATTGACCACGGATGCGGCCCTCTGGCACTTGGATCAGGATGGGATGCAAACACGAATCAAAGAATTGCTCGGTGACCAATCCGAAGCGATGATCAATGTTTATCGCAAATACAGCCCGGACGCCAGCCCTTCGGACATCTTCTTTCTTATAGAGAGCGACTACCGCTACGGTGCAAAGACGATGAAAATAGCGGAACGCCGGGCGGCGCTTGGAAAGGGGTCAGTGTATCTCTACTACTTCACATGGGAATCGCCCGTGCAGGGCGGCCAGTTGCAATCGCCGCATAACATAGAGTGGCCCTTCGCTTTCGATAACGTCAAGCTGTGCGCCAAGCTGACGGGTGGGGGTCCTGCAGCGGTGGCTCTCGCCGATAGAGTCAGCGAAGCCTGGATTGCGTTCGCGCGCACGGGTAATCCCAATACGCCGAAACTGCCGCACTGGCCAGCGTTCACCGCCACGGATCGGGCCACCATGGTAGTCGGCAATGTCAGCCAGGTCGTCAACGATCCACTACGGGAGAAGCGCATCGCTATGTTTCGCGCTCTGAATCTGAGTTAATTGAAAGGCAATGAGAGTGATGGCAACGCCAAAGGACTCTCTAGAATCGGACGCGTCCGGGCGCTTTACGGCCATCAACAATCAGCGTCTGCTTAGCTTTGATGGTCCAGCGTAAGCTTTTCGATAGAAGGAAAGTGCCTAACTAATCGCACATTCCGCCAAAGCTGCTCCGGCCGAAAAGCCTGCGCGATAATTGTTCACTCCACAATACGCAGTGGCATGATGAGGATTGCGCCGCCAGCACCAGCCACAGCCATAAGGAAGGCCAGGACCGCAGCTTTTCTGCTTCGCATTGCGGATCAATTCCTCCCATTGGCTTGGAACGTTGCGAAATTCGTCACATTACCAATCAGACGTGGGGCACCGGTGTGGATCTGTGGAGCCAGCCAAGGGCTTGAGGCGAGGCCCGCCGTATCCCATATCTCGCGAAAGACGAGCGAGATATGGGGCACCCGGCGACTGGTGGCGAGATAGAGCCGAAGTGCGTTCATTCCACAGGGAGCATCTGTTTCCCCTGGTGTGGTCAATGCGAAGGATGTTTTGACGCTTCCGCTGGAAGAACGTCGTATAGCGGACGCGCAGGCTTCACTGCCGGACTTTCATCTGCCAACGATATCGCTAATATGCGGATGTTCTCATTGCTCGGCAGCTTGATGCTTTCCGCGGCAGACGGGAGATCGATCGCATATGCAAATAAGTAAGAGTAGGCATAGTCGACGTTCTTTCCCGCTGAATCATGATGATGGCTCGAATACCACGCAAGGTCAGCACGCTTGATAAAGCCTGGCGTCAGCCCCGTCATTTCGCCGTACTTGTCATGCGCGGTGTCAGCGGGATTCCACTGCCGGTTATCCCACTGGCCGATAAAGCCTCCCCAATCCTCGATATTCAGTTCTGTCTTCTTGCCTGCGGCTTCGAACACAGCTTTCTGATCGCCGTTGGCCGATGCTGCCAGCACGTAGACCCGGTTGTAATTACCGGCTGGAAGCTTGATCGTCTGGCCCTTGGCCGTGACAGCATTGGGTGTGCCAGTCTTCGCCGAAGCTAGTTGGAAGCCCACATCGTTGAACAGGATTTGCGAAGGCAGCATCTCTGCCGGAAAAGCATCGCCTTTGTCATCAAAGCCGCCCACCGTGCGATCTCCGTCATTGCTCGCTGTGGCAAGCGTATAGGTAAGGGGCACCGGGGTAGACGTCACTCGCGAGACGCGCGTAGATGCATCCGTCAACCGCAGCGCGAAGGTACGAGGCTGATAGCCGCCGAAGGAGGTAATGAGCGCGCCATCTGCCACCGTCGCTGATCCGACGGGCTGCTCCTGCCCGTTCACTTCACGCGCACTCGCAATCGGAGCAGCAAATGAGACCTTCACGTCAGATTGCGGCTTGCCGTCAAGTTCCACGAGACGCACGATGATCTCGTCGCTGAGTTCAGCCTTCTTTACCGCCAGAACCCGAATCCGTGGATTGTCTACTCTTAAGAGGGAGAAGGTACGGCCTATGCTGCCTTCGTGTTTGGAGGTGACGAAGGCGTAAAGCGGCGCGTTTAATCTCTGTGCTTGCCAATCCGTCTGTGAGCTGCGCCAATCAGCGGAGTGGCCTGCAAATCCATAGACAAACTCGTGATGTCCAATGTCCTGCGTCGCCTGGTCGGGATAGCCGCCCGCAACTCCAGGAGTGCGCAGCAAAGTCAGGCGGAGTGTGTTGTCGTTCGGTTTGTCCGATCCGTTCTTGCTGTCGGTCAGCACAGTGGCGCCGAACTCGCCGCTCATATCGGTCAAGTCGATCCATTGATGCGAGGGCACTTCAAACTTCTTAGGCTCTGCCGTAGACCGTTCGATGGTGCCGATATCCCAGTTGTAAGTCGCCATGACGTTGTGTGCGGTCAGAGGGAAAGTCGCCTTGAGGTTCGACTCTCGCGTGTTCCAGTCGATGACATTGCCGAACTCAACCCGCCTTCCGCCTGCCCCGGCGGAGAGACTGATGGTCTGCACAAAGCGCGATCCCGCAGTCTGCCGGGTAACTTCAAGGGAAACGCGCACCGGCCCTTTTTCGACTACCCGGATCTGCGCCGGACCTGAGACATATGCTTTCGGCACTGCTTGCTCCTGCTCCCAATCCATATTCCACGCCGGCCACTGAGCGGGATTGTCATAGGAGATAGCAAGGCGGGAAGGCGCCGAGAGCAGTTCCCTGCCCTTCTGCTTGTCGAAGATGCTGGCCACATCTCCATCCTGATTGAGCCGGACCCGATAGTATGCATTCTCCAGGCTATCCTCAGAAACCTGCAAAGATGTTGAAGAAGCACCCACAGTGTCAACCGGCTGAACATCGTACACGGCGTATCCGACCGAGGGTACAGTGGCCAAGAAGAGAATTTTGTCGCCCGAGATCTGGGACGCAACATCCTTCCCGTCCGGAGCAGTCACGCGTACAGCCTTAGGCATACCGCTGGTGAAATCTACAGTGGTTTCGACTACATCTTCGCGGGCGATATTCAGCGGGTTGAAGAGGACTATCGGGATTCCCCTGGTCTCGGTATTCAGTGCGGCAGCAATGCCCCCGACCGCGTTATTCAGCACACCCGCAAACTGATTGAGGGCGATCACATCGTCGTTCCAGGCGAACTCATACGACTTGGGAGTCGCAGTCCCCGCCGCAAGATCGTGAAAATGAGCGCCCATCGCCAGCGTCCACGCATCGTTCAGCCGTTGCAGTGGATAGGTCCGGGCGCCCAGCCATTCGGCCGCCACCGAAGATTTTTCTGCCGCATCGGCAAGCAGTTCCTCATGCCGAATCCAACGCTTTTGGTAGGCCTGCGAGGTCAGGGATCCCGCGGAGTGATTGGTCAGCTCCATTTCGCCGGTGTAACGGGGAAGGCCCAGTGCTTCCGCAGGGGTGATATCCAGAAACATCTGCTCGGCAGTGGCGGAAATTACATGTACCGGACCCTCACCAACCTTCACCGGGGGCCCTTCCGGCTGAGCGTCGTCCGCCAGCGAGTCCTGGGGCGGAAGGCTCACGCTGCCTTTGGTGAGGATAGCCTCGAGTGTCTTGATGGACTGCTCACGCGGAGCTCCTCCGGTATCACCGATGCCGTAATAGTGGTAGTCAGTGAGCAATCCGCTGACCTTGCCGTTCTGCTCGACACGGGCGCCCCAATCCCGTTGATGTCTCTGTAGATCGTTTTCCTTCTGTTCCTTGGCCAGAGTAGCTTGCTTACTGCGCAGGCTGTCGAGCTCCTGTGCGTCCTTCCTGTCGGCCGGTTGACCGGCCTGCTTTGCACGCCGCTGCTTGGCCCGGATTTCCGCAACTTTTCTGTCCAGATCCAGCAATACCGCGTTGGCAGGCAGCGGCGGCAGCGGTGTACTAAGATCCGTAACGATGTTGCCGTTATAACTTCCCGGGTTGAGGCCGGCAAGCACACTCTCCCCGTCCGGACCCACCCATACGCCAACATTGAACGGTGTTCCTTCAGGCGTTTCCTCGCGTGACTCTAGACCCCCGCCGTCGGCGGATGAACCCCATACCAGCTTTTGAGTCGAGAACCCCTTTACGCCAGAATGCGCCAGGATGGTCGGCAAAGAGGACGGAAACCCGAAGCAGTCCGGCAACATGTATTCGGCGCTCGCTTTGCCAAATTCGCGACGGAACCAGGCATTTCCGTAGAGAATCTGGCGGATAATTGCTTCGGCGCTCGGCGTATTTACGTCGCCTTCCTCCATAGAGGACCCGGCCGGGAACCACCGCCCCTCGTCCACATATTTCTTCACTTGTTCGAAATCGGACGGAAAATACTCCTTCATGAGGCGGTATCGGTTAGCCCCACTGAAATTGAAGGTGTAATGCGGATATTTATCGAATAGCTTGAAATTATCCTGCATGGTCTTGCGAAGGTACTCGTCAATCACCTGCGGATACTCCCAGCGCCATTCCGTGTCCAGATGGGCATAGCCAACGACATAGAGGGTGGGCTCTTTGCTGAGATCTGGTTTTTCGCGCGTCTGCGCATGGGTCAGACCGGTTAAGGCGAGGGTAAGGAACAAGCCCGCATTCCACTTGGTGTCAAATCTTCTCATTACAACTCCGGGGTGCATTGTCGGGGGGAAGATGTGCATGACCTCCTGACGTGAAGGCAATTGAAATATCTCGAAGTGACAGCCTCATGGGGTTACCGATCTGTGCGGCGCAGAGCCTAAGCAAATCCTCAGCCTGTTTTTCGCATCAAAATTCCCGACTTGGGAATTGTTGCGTATACATGACAGCGTTGTCAACCAGCTATCGGGCAGTTTGGAGAGGCATGGGCGAATCATGAGATTTGGCCATGCACCGCCATCATCGAACAAACTGTTTCAGCGCAAACAGAATGTCCCCGTGATACCTATCGGCATCTTGCTTTGGAGGACGAGTTTAGAGGACTCAAGGCTCGATGCGCAATATATGCAACATGGGCTAAATCCCTTTTACGGCGCAGGTGAGATAATGATGAGGCTAGCGCGTTTGGCTGCCGATCCGCGATAGACCGTCTGGATCTAAAAACAGTGAGCCGACCGGGTGTGAGAAAACTTGCTTTGAAGTCCAGTTCCGCAGCACGCGTCGGTAGATTTTTGGTGGAGTCAAGCCGAAGCCCCAAAGGGTCGACAAACCCAATCTTGCTGCCGAGGTTCGAAACTCGTTACGAGCTGATGGCTTTCTGAGGGCTGTATCTGCCTCGCCCTAATTCCTTTCAGAACCTTGGGTCATCAGCGCCGGGCTATCTTGGGTGTGGACGCTCGTGCCTTACATAGCATGCTTTGCGCTATCGCAAGGTGAGATCTGGGTTTATATCGACGAGGTTGTTGCGGTCCGTTCGGGAGCATGCCCGTTTGCGTTCTTGGCTTCCTTACCGCGATGATGTTGCTGCAATTTGTCCCGGTCTTCTCTTCCTTCTGGGCTAAGCAAATCTCTCTGGAAGAACTGCAGCGGGTTGTGAAGATCGAATTGATGTGGATGTGTAGACACTAGAGACCATGGCGCCTTAACGACCACACAGGAGCGAGATCATGTTAAGAACGGCAGGAATTAAATCACTCGTTTTTTCTGCGTTGGCGTTCGCTTCCGGGTGCGCCGCCTTACCGTCCAGGAATCACCAAAGCGCGCCTGCCCTCATTGCGCCGGCGACAACGTACCTGCGAAATTCAAGGAACGCGGTTCAAACTCTTCAAACGTGGTACAACCCGTCAACGGGTCTCTACAGGACGACTGGATGGTGGAATTCGGCGAATGCAATTACGGTGCTGGTCGACTATGCTCGGGTGAGCGAGTCAACAGAATACAACCCGGTGTTCGCAAATACCTTTATCGCGGCGCAGAAAACCAGCCCGGGATTTCTCAATAAATTTTACGATGACGAGGGGTGGTGGGCGCTGGCTTGGATTGATGCGTATGATCTAACCCGGAACACCGACTATCTTCTGATGGCCGAATCGATTTCCGCTGACATGGCTGGAGCGTGGGACGACACCTGTGGAGGCGGTATCTGGTGGAGCAAAGACAGGCACTACAAGAACGCGATCGCCAATGAATTGTTTCTTTCTGTGACCGCTCACCTGGCGAATCGAACGTCGGGTTCCATGCGGGGTCAGTACCTAGCGTGGGGTAACCGGGAATGGAAATGGTTTCAGGCCTCAGGCATGATCAACGCAAAGAGTTTGGTCAATGATGGGCTTACCAAGGACAGCGGGGAGATCGGGGCTCCAGGTTGCACCAACAATGGCCGAACGACCTGGACCTATAATCAGGGCGTCGTCTTGGGTGGACTTGTGGAGTTAATGGCGGCGAACCATGATCCGGACTTAAGGCTGGACGCTCAGAAAATTGCTACTGCCGCGATCGGCCAACTCGTCGATGACGATGGCATCTTGCATGACCCGTGCGAGCCCAAATGCGGCGCGGATGCAGTCCAGTTCAAGGGAATCTTCATCCGCAACCTAGTCCTGCTCGAGAAGGCGCACCCGCAGGAGGCATACGAATCTTTCATCTACAAAAATGCCGACACGGTGTGGAAGGACGCGCAGGGACCAAACTTTCACCTAGCTGAACGCTGGTCAGGGCCCTTCGTTTCCGGCAACGCCGCAAGCCAGACTTCGGGGCTCGACGCTCTTGTGGGTGCCGCTACACTTCGCCCTAAGGGGAAGGTCCAGGGTCTCTAGCGAGGGCAGTCTGCCGGCGTATGGCGCCACCACCACGGTATATAAAACCAATTGGCTACGGTTTTCCAGGTCTAGTGTACTTTCCGAAGATCGTAAATTCTGTAATTCCTAATGCTTGATCGACGGAACGCGGCCAATCCGTCAAAACCAACCGGATAAACCGGCAGCGCGTTGGAGGAAGTTCATCAAACTCAGTGTATCTCGTAATCGTATTGTGGGTTTTGTCTAGTAACGTATTGAACTGCTTGCCGTCGCTGGAAGCCTCGATCTTGTAGCGAAAGGCCGTGCTTCCGGAAAAGCGCGCAGCAGTACCGCGAAGCGCCCTGAACAAAATCCGGCTGGAATCCACCATAAACTCAAATTGCTGACCAAACGGCTGAATTCCGAGCAGATCTACAGTGATCGAAGGCTGGGCATCGCTCTCCTCCGGCTCCCACCAGGTGCCATTCGAGTTGTCAAGTGCGTAAGCCGCATCACGGCCGGCACGCTGGCTCGAGGAAAACAGGTTTAGTGTTTTGCCGATGCTTAGAGGAATGGAACCCGAGTCTCCATTTCGGGCATGATCACCCACGACCCCCGGAGCCCACTGGGGCGTTTCCGTCGGAACTCCATCGCGTATGAACATGCCTCCTTTTGCGTCAAACCCGATCGGGTCCACGCCAATGCGACGGCCGCCGGGGGGCACCGGGAGGACACAAAGATAGAACTGCCACCAGTTCCCATCCGGTCCCTGGATGACACTCCCGTGTCCAGGTCCGGCAACGATCCCAGTTGTCTTCCTTAATAAAGGATTTCCTGGCGCATAGGTAAACGGCCCGAGCGGACTCTTTGCGGTGTAAACACCCGTTGCATAAGTCAGCCATTCAGTGCCAGAAGCACTGTACTCCAAGTAATAGGTGTCGTTCCGCTTGAAAACCCACGGACCCTCAATCCAGGAATAGTAGGCGCGCTCGTTGGCATCGCCTGAGCGCTCCCAAACGTGATTGCTATCGAAGGCGAACAACGTCTTTGGAGCAGCCATTAACCGAGTCAGGTTCTTCGGATCGAGCGGAGCCACCCATATCCCTCCTATAACTCCTTTCGCCATATATAAGTAGGGCTTATTGTCACTGTCGATGAAAATGTCGATGTCGAATACATGGATCGAGGCGAATGGCTTCCCGTCCTGGTCGAGCCACGGACCCACTTCTTTATAGGGCCCCAGGATTTTTGCTGAGCGGTACAGTCGCGTGCCGTTGCCCGCCATATAGAAGTAGCCATCGTACTTGACAACGTCCGGCGCAGAGGGAACCGGAACTCCGGCGGGATCAATAGGCGCATACTTCCAGTTGACCAGGTCGTCAGAGATCCATGGTCCCCCTCCGGTCGCGAACATGTAGTAGCGATTCCCATCACGCACGATCGTAGGATCGCCCAGGCTCACGCCTTGTGGCGAGCCATCCTGGGAAATGGCCTCAATATTTAGAGGGTTGACATAGCGCAGACCCTTACCGATAACAGGGGATCCGTGATGCCCTGGGACCTCCGCATGTTCGCTCTGTGCTGGCAATGAAAACAGGGTTATGTTTCCCAACGCCATCGTGGTTAGGACTGTCGCGCCTAGGAAAACTTTCCTTGACACTAAAACCATCCAGGTCCTCATCTGGTCTCGGAAGGGCCAACCCTCCTGCCCGGCAGTTCTAGCCGCCGGAATCCGAGTCCGTGCTCATGAAGCAAAACGAAACCTCTCGTTTACGGAGGGGCGTCGGGACAAGGCCGCCTCTCCGTAGATATGGTAGCTCGTGAGGTGATTAGAATAAAAAACCTCAGCGCAAACTGAAACTGCCGGCATTTTCACCAAGCGCGGTCGACGTAATGGTACCCACGCCCCCAGCTGAGGTAGCGATGTGGCCGGAGAAGCATTTCGGTTTTCCTATTAGAAATTTGCTTGCTGCTGACATTCTTCTGCTCGGGACCCTGCGGTGTCTACGTACCCCGGAGTGATGATTGTCACGTGGACGGGTACAATCTCGAAATGAATTAACTATGTTAGTAACCCAAATTTATTTCCCCTTGCGCGTCGACAAGCGTCAATTCATTTGCTTGAACATTGAGACTGAGAAGCATTCGGAGGTTGCAAAAGGAGGGATGAACCCCAGCCTGGATCGCGATGCTGGGGAGTGTCCGCCTATATTTTTGGCGTTCATGTTCCGCCTAATTCTCAGAATCCCCCCGTGATCACCGGCCTCTTTCAGAAGACGATGACAACGCTGTCAGCGACCGAAGAAATATATTCTACCCGCTGTTCGATTGTCAACCGATACTTTGGCAATGGTCCATAGGTTCATTTGGACAACGGTTTCGGTAAGCAATTGCCCAAACTGCAGATCGCGCGGTACGTACATTCCGGTCCACCGGCTCTTAGATTAGGGGTCTTTCATCTCGACTACGTCGCGCACAGTGGCGAACTGGCGCATGAGTTCTTCAAGTTGTTGCCGCTTGCACTAGTGTAGCCAGGGTCCAAGAACGGGAACAAAGTCCTGCGACGAAAACACTTCGTTGTTCTCCCATCGGCTTAGGATTGAAAAGGATAGCGCCGCTATCAGCACCGTGGGCACGGAAGGTCTAAAAGGGTACACTCGAGCGAGAGGCGAAAATGGTTGCGATGGGGCTCACCACGGCAGCTCCACATAACCACAGGGCAAGTCATGGTCTTATGCAGTGGTTGCCGCCGCAGCAGATGGAAGCGCTCGCGCTATGTCACGCGCAGCGATCATCACTTCGCCGAAACCGACGAAGATCGAGGAATTAGGGGAATGGTCTCAAAGTTTCTTCTGCTCGCTTGCCTCTTCGCCGCCGGTTCCGCGGTTAGCGCTCAGATTCAGGGTAGCGCCAATCCGTCTCTCTTAGCACCACAACTCCCGGGCCGGGGACTCGCCGACCACGATTTTATGTACGCTGGTGAATCTCATGACCGCAGGATCTTCATTGTGCGGCAAGGGAAAGTTGTCTGGACTTACGACGACCCTACGGGTAAAGGTGAAATCAGTGATGCTGTGATGCTCTCGAACGGAAATATCCTCTTCGCTCACCAGTATGGCGTGACAGAGATTACGCCCGAGAAAACAGTCATTTGGAACTACGACGCTCCAGCTGGACACGAAGTACATACCGCCCTGCCGATTGGACGAGAACACGTTTTATATATCCAGAATGGCGACCCAGCGGTGGCGCGAGTAGTGAATGTTGTCACCAATGTCACGGAAAGAGAGATCACCTTGAAGGTCAAGCATCCCGCTAGCACGCATGGGCAGTTTCGCCACGCCCGGCTGACTGGTCGCGGCACACTCATGGTGGCCCACATGGACCTGGACAAGGTAGTTGAATATGACTACAACGGAAATGAGCTGTGGTCATTTCCGGGAGCCGGTCCATGGGGTGTGACGCCTCTATTGAATGAAAACGTTTTAATCACAGATAAGCAAGGTGTGCGGGAGATCACGCGACGTGGGGATTCCGTCTGGAGTTTCAGTCCCTCCGACGTGCCAGGTTATCTGTTTGCAAATCTGCAGCAGGCGTGGAGGCTGCCTAACGGCAACACGGTTGTAAACAACTGGGTGAATGAATGGAACAGATCGCCGGGAAATGAACCTGGCACCATCCAGGCGATCGAACTGACTCCCACGAAGCAGGTCGTGTGGGCTCTCCAATCATGGAATCCCCCCGCAAACTTGGGGCCGGCAACCACGATCCAGTTTCTGGACTCTCCTTCGGCTCCAGAACATGTTCATTTTGGCCCTATCCAATGAACGAATGACGAACGGACTTCCTTTCGAACCTATCACCGCCGTGTTTGGGTTCTCCAGTGCCAGAATCTTCCAAGGGGTGGTGAAGTTTGTTTTCTAGGAGCCCAGGAGCGGCTCGATGGGCATTGGCATCGGGCCCGCAACCTCCATATGGGACAGCTTTTCAACCAATCGAGGGGCTGAATCGAGATCGCGTGTTGTCGCCATACGGAAGCAGTATGCAAGACCGGTGCCGATGTTAATTAGCAGATCGAGTCGCACCACAGCAGTCTCGTTCATCGGAACCAGAGGCTCCGCAATGATTCCGAGCTGGAGAAGCCTGGTAGCTCTGCTACTTTTTTCCGCAGCATCGGCGCAGCAGCAAACAACGCCAGCAAACGTAGCGGGTTCATTCCCAGGTAGCTTTGTGGATGTTACTGAGCATGCTGGAATCCATTTTCAGCACCAGGCACCGCACGGCCCACGCAAGTATTTGATCGAGACCATGGGTTCGGGCGTGGCGCTTTTCGATGCTGATAATGATGGCCGTCTGGACATCTTTCTCGCCAATGGCGCTCCGTTCGGCGACCTCGTTGCCAAGGGAACCATCCCGCAAAAAACTGGCCCGCTTTACTGGAACCGCTTTTACCATCAGAAGCCCGATGGTACATTTGAGGACCTGACCGCGAAAGCGGGCTTGCAAGGCGCTGGTTACGCCATGGGAGTAGCAGTCGGCGACTACGACAATGACGGTTACGAGGATCTGTATGTTACGGCATATGGCGGTAACCTGTTATTTCACAATAATGGTAATGGCACCTTTACAGATATGACGCAAAAGGCGGGGGTAGCCGGCGGCGGCTGGTCGACCTCAGCAGCTTGGATCGACCTGGATGGCGATGGACGACTCGACCTAGTAGTGGCGCGCTATATCCAATGGGACTGGGACGACCTATGGTGCGGCGAACATCGGGAGGGCTACCGGAGCTATTGTCATCCTGACTCCTTTCAGCCTATTCCCATGCTGGTCTAT
>Ga0302324_100020778_pt1 | contig 12827 bp, 9 predicted proteins | sample Palsa_T0_1_FD_201949 | JGI IMG/M metagenome (GOLD analysis project Ga0302324, IMG submission 201949) | Peat permafrost microbial communities from Stordalen Mire near Abisko, Sweden - Palsa_T0_1 | ecosystem: Environmental > Terrestrial > Soil > Palsa > Peat permafrost | place: Sweden: Abisko...
ACTCGTTGACCTTCACCATAACGACAGGAGCAGTTGATCCGCAATCAATCGCTGTGGACCCCGCCGGAAAGTTCGCCTATGTACTGAATGGCGGCTGCGATGGCGGTGTTAGTGGCTATGTGTCCATGTACACGATCAACTCCACTACCGGGGCGCTAGCGCCCATTGGACGACCGGTGCCGACATACGGCTACGGTGACTATGCCGGGTCCGTGAGCGTAGCTCCTTCTGGCAAGTTCGCGTATGTGACAAATTCGGGGGATCCCTGGGATGATGGGGATGGCAGCGTCGAGATGTACAGCATCGACGCCACGACCGGGGCCTTAACTTCCACAGGAACGATAAACGGAAGTTGTCCGGGATTGTGCTTTCCCTCGTCGATGGTCCTGGATCCGTCCGGCAAGTTCGCTTATGTGGTGACTGGTGCTGGCGGCGCTGGTAACCCATACAACGTCGCGATGTACACCATCGACGCCACGACCGGTGCCTTAACGTCCATAGGGACGATCGCCGCCGCTGGAGGAGTCCCTATCTACGTAGCCGTGGATCCTGCCGGCAAGTTCGTTTACGTGGCGACGGCTAACGCCACGCCCGGGTCGGCCGGCAGCTTGTCCATGTACGCGATCAACGCCACGACTGGTGCCTTAGCGTCGATAGGGACGATTGCTGCGGGAGCGGACCCTGTCTCCGTAGCCGTGGATCCTGCGGGCAAGTTCGCCTACGTGACGAATTCCGGCTCGAACGATGTCTCGATGTACACCATCGACGCCACGACCGGGGCCTTAACATCCATGGGGACGATCGCCGCGGGAACAGACCCTGTCTCCGTAGCCGTGGATCCTGCGGGCAAGTTCGCCTACGTGACGAATTCCGGCTCGAACGATGTCTCGATGTACGCCATCAACAGTATTACCGGATCCTTAACACTGATAGGTATGACCGCGGCGGGGCTGTCTCCTACCTCGATAGCCATACATCCGTCGGGACAGTTCGCCTATGTGACGAATTCCGGCTCGAACGACGTCTCGATGTACAGCATTGGTTCCACCGGGACTTTGACACTCATAGCGACAATAGGCACGTGAAGGGGCAAATCTGCGGAAGAGGAATCCGCAGGGAAGCGCGAATCGCAGCTGACATGCCGGAGCCACGAGTGTCAACCTACGAACCTGAAGGTCCGGTTGCATTTCAAAGAGCTAAACGTGGGTGGAGACGTAAACGTCCCGAGCGTCCGGCCTGGAAAAGCTATCTGGTAGAATTGCGCCCGAAATTGGAAGGGATGTCGCCATGCGCTGGTATCACTACATCGCCTATTTCTTCGGGGGCGCATTTCTAGCCAATACGGTGCCCCATCTTGTCAATGGAATCTCGGGCAATGCCTTTCAAAGCCCTTTCGCATCGCCACCCGGCCAAGGCTTGTCCTCCTCGACTATCAATGTCCTCTGGGGCCTGTTCAACCTCGCCGTCGCCTACCTGCTCATCTGTCGCGTCGGAAGCTTCGACCTGCGGAAGACGACACACGTGCTCACACTCGGAGCCGGCGTCCTACTCATGTCGCTGATGCTTGCGAAGACGTTCGGACGCCTGCACGGCGGACTGTAAGCCCACGAACAGGCGACTAAGCATCGCCACGCTCCGCCCACCACGCCTGGCAGCGTCGCCACGGCCCTGGACTCGATCGTCGTGATCCGTTCGGCAATTGCCGCGTTCGGCGACACCCGGATGCAGGTTGTGCTGACCACGGGCTACCAAGAACTGCCGTCTGAATTGGCTCCCTTGCCGTCGAACTTTCACCACGCCGCTTATCTGCCCGGCCGTGCGATGGCCGAGCGCTGCGATCTCATGGTGCATAATGGCGGCCACGGGTCGGTGATGATGGGCCTGCTGGCCGGCACTCCCGCGGTCATTATCCCGACCATCACAGAGCGTGAAAGCAATGCGCGGCGCGTGATGGCGCTGGGCGCCGGCGAAATTGTACTGCCAACAAACGGCGCGGATGGCGAGAAGCGAATCGACGTGGGTGATTTCAGCGCCAAAGTGCAGCAGGTATTGACCGAACCGAGCTATCGCCAATCGGCGCGGCGTGTCGCCGACTCCATGAGCAAGCTGGGTGGCATCCGCGAAGCAGCTGACCGTATTGAGCGCTGCGCGTCCCTCAACCGGTCGTCCTGAGCGGCAAGTTCGGGGCCTGAAGCGCGCGCTCAAGCTTACTTGAGCGGCCTCGTTGCCAAATGACGGCGCCGATAACTCTATGGGTCTTGGTGCCTGCAACCTGACCTTGCCGACAGGCGGCTCCCAATCATTTGATTTGCAGCTCGAGCGTGGGCGGCACAAATTTGATGATCATTGGTTGGCTCCTGCCAAGGGAATAACCTTGATCGCTGTATTGGGCCCAGCAGAGATCGATGTTCCCGTGGAGTCTGGAATAAAGTGGACCGGTATTTGCAGCTTGTGGGTGCACGAAACCAACGTCCATAACTCGCGCCACGATGGCCCTTTGGCGCCCTCTAACGTCGTACTTTCTCGCTCAACAAATTCGGTGTCCGCGACGTATCCAATCTGACAGTTTGCCTCGCGCCCGCCAGATACCGTTGCTGCGGCCTGCACAGCAAATTTCACGGCGTCCTTTTGCAGTATCGCATCCGCATGAGTAGTTCCGGGAAGAAGCGGCACAACTGCAACGATGTTTGGTCCCTGTGCAAGCACCAGGACATTCAGAACCCTCGTAACGCCGCAACCCTCCTCATCAACAACGTGCTTCCATGCTCCATCGATAAGCTTGCCGGTACTATCAAATAACGGCTGCTTATAGATAGAGATCTTTTTTTCCAAGGTGTATTGGGCCGTGGCACATGGATTCTGAAGGATCACAGTCGAACGTCCGGCAACGCTTATTACGTGCTGTTGTTCTGTCGGATCGCTCAGCAACTTGACGAGTGGCGTCTGATCGTCACCTGCGGCAATCGACGAGACGCTACACACGAATCCAATTCCGGCGGCGGCCAAGGCGGCCTTCCAATGATGAATCACAGCTGCTTCCTTGTTTAGCATTGTCGAGGCTATCGACGCACGAGCGCGGACAATGCTAGCGGAAATCGCGACAGCATCAATCAGCCGACGAACGCAGGTGACTCCCTTTTCATTTCAAATGAACATACGCCGGTTGTGACGTAATCCTGTCCAGCGTCCGAGTTTGACAGACCCAAGCAGGTCCCGTTTGGTCTCCGAGGCTGACTACCTCTGTGTCGGACCGGACAAGGAGCTACACGAGATCTCGAATGTCGGCGGCAATCCAATCGAGTTGCTCGAGTTCGAGTTTGGCCCGTAATCGGGGTGCGGATATCGCCGAAAAAAGGGGTCGTCACAGGACCGTAGCGCAATTCTGCTAGGCCGTTATATGCCATTTTCGCCTCAGATGCGCCGACCTTTGCCAACCGTGCGCCCGTGGGCCTATGCTTGCCGGCAAAGAATCAAGGAGATGCGCCATGTCGACAATCCCATCCGATATCAATCGAATTCAGGCTGCGGTATCGACTTCACTGCACGCGCACTGGCTGCTCTTTCTGGTCGAGGGAATAGTCCTCCTTTGCCTGGGTTTCGCGGCGATTTTGCTACCGCTGATCGCAAGCATTGCGGCCACGATCTTCGTGGGTTGGCTTCTGCTCCTGAGCGGGATAGTGGGCTTGATCGCGACATTCAGGATGCGTCGGGCGCCCGGACTGTGGTGGTCGTTGCTCTCCGCGATCCTCGGCATCGCGGCCGGAATAGTTCTGCTGGCGTGGCCACTCAGCGGGGTCGTGTCGCTCACGCTGATACTGACCGTGTTTTTTGTGATCGAAGGCGTCGCGTCAATCTTTTACGCCCTCGAGCATAGGCGCGAGCTCTCGGGACGCTGGGGCCTGATGCTGCTAAGCGGCGTAGTGGACTTGGTGTTGGCCGCCATCATATTCCTCGGGCTTCCCGGCACGGCGGCCTGGGCACTCGGGCTGCTACTGGGTATCAACATGGTCTTCGGCGGCTCGGCGATCATAGCGATGGCCTTGGCTGCGCGTACGGCCGCGGCGCGCCCAGTGGGCTAGAAGGCGGGATTTTTCTGGCGGTTAAAATACCGGCGGCGGGCGTCGGCATGCGCCGTTCCCGCACTGACTCCTTTTTGCGCGCGCACTGCCGGAGCGGGCAAACGTCCCGCTACTTTTTCGGAATGTACAGATCCGTGAGCGTGCCTTCGACCGCTTCGGCCGCGAAGGCCACAGTTTCCGACAGGGTGGGGTGCGGATGAACCGTCAGGCTGATGTCAGCAGCATCGGCCCCCATCTCGATGGCAAGCGCCACCTCGCTGATGAGTTCACCGGCGTTGGTGCCAACAATACCGCCGCCTAATATTTGACGCGTTTGGGGATCAAAGAGGAGTTTGGTAAATCCCTCATCCCTGCCGATCGACAGCGACCGGCCGCTCGCTGCCCACGGAAAGAGCCCCTTCTTGAAGGCGATGCCTTCCTCCCGCGCTTCAATTTCCGTTAAGCCCGCCCAGGCAATCTCAGGATCGGTGTAGGCAACGGAAGGGATGACGCGCGCGTCAAATGATGCTTTGTGACCCGCAGCGACTTCAGCGGCGGTCTTCGCCTCGTGACTCGCTTTGTGAGCCAGCATCGGCGCACCCGCAATGTCGCCGACCGCAAATATATGTGGCACGTTGGTACGCAGTTGCTTGTCGACCGGTATGAAGCCACGCTCGGACACGATGACACCGGCCGCTTCCGCGCCAATCGCTGCACCGTTCGGCACGCGCCCGACTGCGACCAAGACCCTATCAAAGAGCTCGGGTGCCGGCGCCTTCTCGCCCGCGAATGTGGCGCGCAATCCCTCAGGCAGCGCCTCAACTCCTGTGACTTTGGTCGCGGTGAGAATCGCCTCGTAGCGCTTGCGAACCCGCTTCTCCAGCGGCCGCACGAGATCCGCATCGCATCCGGGCATGAGCTGCGGCGTGAGCTCAACGACACTCACGCGGCTGCCGAGCGCGTCGTACACACAGGCCATTTCAAGCCCGATGATGCCGCCGCCGATGATGAGAAGCCTGCCCGTGGATTCGGGCAACTCGAGCGCGTCCGTCGAGTCCATCACGCGCGGATCATCCGGCATCCCGGGCAAGTGCATCGCCTCGGACCCGGCCGCGATGATGCACTGCTCGAAACGGATCCGCGTGCGCCCGTTTTCACCCGTCACTTCGAGGACATGGGGACTTACAAAGCGGCCGCTGCCCTGCACGACCTCGACCTTGCGTTGCTTGGCGAGGATCTTCAAACCGCTCGTCAGTTTTTTGATGATGGCGGCTTGCCAGGCGCGCAGGCGCGCAAGGTCAATCGTCGGCTTCCCAAACGCTATGCCATGCGCGCTCATCGCCGCGGCGTCTTCGATGACCTTGGCCGCGTGCAGCAGCGCCTTCGACGGAATGCATCCGACGTTGAGACACACGCCGCCCAGCCTTTCCGAACGCTCAACGAGCGTCACCTTCATGCCGAGGTCAGCGGCGCGAAACGCGGCCGTGTAACCGCCCGGGCCGGCGCCCAGCACCAGCAGCTGCGTGGAGCTGTCGGCTTGTTCGGCCTGTGCGGATTCGCTTGTGACCCTCGCAGGAGGCATCAGCACCGTATCGCCATCCGGTTCGGTGCGCGTCTGAAGTGGAGGCGCACTCGATGCGCGAGCGGGCGCCGGGCTCGCAGCCTCAATACGCGCGATCAGCGTGCCGCTTGATACTTTGTCGCCGCGTTTGACAAGGACTTCGACGATCCTGCCCGCGGTGGTGGCCGGGACGTCCATGGACGCCTTTTCCGTCTCGAGCGTGATCAGCGGCGCATCGACCTCGATGCTGTCGCCCGGATGCACGAGCACATCGATGACCTCTATGTCCTTGAAGCCACCCAGATCCGGAACGGCAAGGTCGACTCGGCTCAAGGCACCGCCTCGACGAGGCCGCGCGGCTCTGCGAGGCTTTGCGCAAGATAGCTCGTGAAGCGTGCGGCGCTTGCGCCGTCGATCACGCGATGATCGTAGGAAAGAGACAGTGGCAACAGCATGCGGGGCACGAAGCTGCCATCGCGATATACGGGCTGCATGGAATTGCGCGACACGCCGAGAATTGCAACCTCGGGCGCATTGATGATGGGCGTGAAAGCCGTCCCGCCGATGCCGCCGAGACTTGAGATCGTGAATGAGCCGCCCTGCATTTCCGCGGCTTTGAGTCGGCCGGTGCGCGCTTTTTCGGCGAGCGCCGCGACGAGTCGCGCGATCTCGTAGATATCCTTGTGTTCGACCTCGCGCAGTACCGGCACCACAAGACCGTTCGGCGTGTCGGCGGCAAATCCAATGTTGATATATTTTTTCAGAATCAGATTCTCGCCGCGGGCATCGAGCGAAGCATTGAAGCGCGGAAACTCCTTGAGCGCGCGTACGCAGGCGCGGATCACGAATGCGAGGATCGAAAGCTTGATGCCCTCCGTCAGGGCCTTCTGTCGCAGCTTGGTGCGCACATCCTCCAGATCCGTCACATCCGCCTGCTCGAATTGAGTGACGTGCGGAATATTCACCCAGCTCGCCTGCAGCCGCGGCCCGGAGATGCGCTGGATGCGGGACAGGGGCTGGGACTCGACGGCTCCGAACTGACTGAAGTCGATCACCGCTACCGTGGGCCACGCCGGATTGGCGCTCGCCGCCGCCGCCGGCGCCGAGCCGCTCAGCATCTTTTTGACGTATGCCTTGACGTCGTCATGGCTGATGCGCGACTTTCCGGCCGTGCCGCGCAGCTGAGAAAGATCAACTCCGAGCTCGCGCGCAAGCTTGCGTACCGAGGGACTGGCGTGCGCCTTCGAAAATCCCAGTTCGTTGAAGGTGGGAGCAAGTTGCGGCGCACGCGCATCGCCTGCGGCCGGGAGTGGCGCGGCAACGGCTGCAGGTTCAGCGGCAACAGCCGCAGGCGGCGGCGGCGCAGTCTCAGCCGGTGGCGGCGACGGCGCGGCAGCGGGCGTCTCGGCCGCCGATTCAGAGCGCACCGTGACCAGGAGGTCCCCCGGGGAGACCTTACTCGTCTTTGAGACGTGAACTTTTTGGATGATGCCCGCGACCGTCGAAGGCACATCCATCGCGGCCTTCTCGGTTTCGAGGGTGACGAGAGGCGCTTCGGCTTCGATGCTGTCACCGGGTTTGACCAGCACATCGATGACGGCGACGTCTTTGAAGTCGCCCATGTTGGGCACGCGCACTTCAACTTCACGAGCCATGACGCCTCGACCCTTCAGATCGTCCAGGGATCCGGGCTCGCCGGATTGATACCGAGCTTCGTCATGGCGGCGCTCAACGTCGCGCCGTCGATCTTGCCCTCGTCGGCGAGCGCCTTCAAAGCGACGAAGACGATGAAGTTGCTGTCGACTTCGAAGTGCTTGCGCAGCGCCGCGCGGGAATCCGAGCGGCCGTAGCCGTCGGTGCCCAATGTGATGTAGCGGGGCCCCGCCCACTGGCGGATGAGATCCGGCACCGTGCGCATGTAGTCGGTCGCGGCGACGATCGGCCCGTCGCGCGCCGCAAGGCATTCCTTGACGTGTGGCACACGCGCGGTTTCCCCCGGATGCAGCAAATTCCAGCGCTCGCAGGCGAGCGCCTCGCGCCGCAGCTCGCTGAAGCTCGTCACCGAGAAGACATCCACGGGCACCTTATAATCGCGCTCCAGAAGGGCGGCTGCCGCGAGGCACTCGCGCAGAATCGAGCCCGATCCGAGCAGTGTCGCCCGCACGCGACCGCGACCTCCTATCTGCAGCAGATACATTCCTTTGAGAATTCCCGCATGCACGCCTGGCGGTATCGGCGGCTGCACATAGTTCTCATTCATGCAGGTGATGTAATAAAAAATGCTTTGCTGCTCGACGAACATGCGGCGCAAGCCGTCGTGGATGATCACCGCGAGTTCATAGGCATAGGCCGGATCGTAGGCCACGCAATTGGGCACGGTGGTCGCAACGAGCTGACTGTGACCGTCCTGATGCTGCAGCCCCTCACCCGCGAGCGTCGTGCGGCCGGCGGTCGCGCCAATCAAAAAGCCGCGCGCCTGAATGTCACCCGCCGCCCAGATGAAATCGCCGACCCGTTGGAATCCGAACATGGAGTAGAAGGTGTAGAAGGGCACCATGTTGATGCCGACGTTGCTGTAGGCCGTGCCGGCCGCGATCCAGGAGCACAGTGACCCCGCCTCGTTGATGCCCTCCTCCAGCATCTGGCCTTTTTTGTCCTCGCGATAGGACATCAGCGTCTCGGAGTCCTGCGGCGTGTAGAGCTGTCCGACCGATGAGTAGATGCCGATCTGGCGAAACAGGCCCTCCATGCCGAACGTGCGCGCCTCGTCGGGGACGATGGGCACCACGTTCTTCCCCATGTTCTTGTCCTTCAGAAGAACCGTGAGGATCCGGACAAAGGCCATGGTCGTGGAGATCTCCCGATCGCCCGTGCCTTCGAGCATCGCCTCGAAAGCCTCGAGCGCCGGGATCGCAAGGGGCGCCGCTTCGCGCCGCCGCGCGGGCAAATAGCCACCGAGGGAAATCCGTCGCTCGCGCAGATAGCGTATTTCCTCCGAGTCGTCCGCCGGCTTGTAGAACGGCAGGCGCGTCAGGTCCTCGTCGGAAATCGGGATGTGGAACCGATCGCGAAACGCCGCGAGCACCTCGGAATCCAACTTCTTCTGCTGGTGGGTGCCCATCAGGCCCTCACCACCCTTGCCCAAGCCAAAACCTTTCACGGTTTTGGCAAGAATCACGGTCGGCTGGCCCTTATGCGTGGTCGCCGCCCAATAGGCTGCATAGACTTTGCGCGGATCGTGTCCGCCGCGATTCAGATGCCAGATCTCCTCGTCAGACATGTTGGCGACCATCGCCTTAAGCTCAGGGTACTTGCCGAAGAAATGCTCGCGCGTATAGGCGCCACCCTTGGCTTTGAAATTCTGATATTCGCCGTCGACACTTTCTTCCATCACGCGGCGCAGCAGGCCCTTGTGATCCTTCGCCAGCAACGGATCCCAACGTGAGCCCCATAACACTTTCAGCACATTCCAGCCGGCGCCGAGAAATGCCGCCTCGAGCTCCTGAATAATCTTGCCGTTGCCGCGTACCGGGCCATCCAGGCGCTGCAGGTTGCAATTGATGACGAAAATCAGATTGTCGAGCTTCTCGCGCACCGGCATCGTGAGCGCGCCCATCGACTCCGGCTCGTCCATCTCACCGTCACCGAGAAAACACCAGACCTTGCGATCGGACGGCTTGGTGAGCCCGCGGTGCTCAAGGTAGCGAATGAAGCGCGCCTGAAACATCGCCATCATCGCGCCGAGCCCCATCGACACCGTCGGAAACTGCCAGAAGTCCGGCATGAGCCAGGGATGCGGATACGAGGACAAGCCGTCGCCTTGCACCTCCTGCCTGAAATGGCGCAGCTGCTCCTCGGATAGCCGTGACTCCAGAAACGCGCGCGCATAGATTCCGGGGGAGGAATGCCCCTGAATGAATACCAGATCGCCGGGATGGCGTTCCGAGGGCGCGCGCCAGAAGTGATTGAAGCCGACCTCGTAGAGTGTCGCGGAGGAGGCGTAGGTGGAGATGTGCCCGCCGTACTCGGACGACAGGCGGTTCGCCTGCACGACCATCGCGATGGCGTTCCAGCGGATATACGCTTCGAGGCGCCGCTCGAGCGCACGGTTGCCCGGATACTCGCGCTCGAGCCCCGTCGGAATCGTATTGACGTAGGCGGTGTTCGGCTTGAAGGGCAAATAGGCGCCCGCGCGCCGCGTGTAATCGATGAGACGTTCGAGCAGAAAGTGCGCGCGGTCGGCGCCACGGGCTTTCAGCACCGAGTCGATCGACTCGAGCCATTCCTGTGTCTCAACGGGGTCGAGATCTTCGAGCTTGGGCGATTCAGTCATCAGCTTCGAAAATGGTCGCAAGCTCGCTGTGATAGGATGCGCGAGCCAAGTCGCGAGAGAAATCGCATCGATCAGACCAGATCAATGATCCTTTTTTCGCTCGCAAGGGTCAAGCTGCGTGACACGCGACCAACTGTCTGAATTGAAGCGCACGGTGAGCGCACCCCTGCTGCCACAGGCCGCCGAGCCGCGCATCGCGCGGCTGGCCGGCGGTTTTTCGGCCGCCAGGGCCCAAGGCCTCGATGCGCTCCTGGTGATCGTGCCGGAACGCGTTACGCCCCAGCAATTGGCGAAGCTGCCTGAAGCTGCGCGCTGGCAGAAGCTGCATGCTCGCAAGCCAGCACGGGCCGGCACGGTGCGCAGCACAGCGCTTGCGAACGCGCGGCAAACGCTCGCCGTGCTCGGCTACTGCCGCCCAGAGGCGAGCGCCTTCGAAAAACTCGCGCTCGCGGGACGGATGCTGAAAGAGGCCTCCTCGGGGGTCACGCAAAGCCTGGGTATTGCCGTCCTCGACGGCCGTGCGCAGGTGTCACTCGGGCTTGCCTCGCTGCTCGCGGCGGCGCTGGCTCAGGCATTCGCGCTGCCGAGCTACCGCAGCACGCGCGCGCCCGGGGGCATCGCGAGCATTGTTCTCTCCGGCAATCAGCCGATCGACCTCGCCTACGCGCGTGCCGCCGCTCGCGGCAACAATCTCGTGCGCTGGCTTACCGCACTGCCGCCCAATGTCCTCGACGCACGCGGCTATCGCCGCGCGATCCACACGCTCTGCCGCGGCGCCGGGCTGTCATTCAGCTTTCTCGATGAGCGTCGGCTCAAACGCCTGGGGGCGAATGCGTTCCTCGCCGTGTCCGCCGGCAACGCCGCGCGCAACGCCGGGATCGCCCACCTGAAATACCGCCCGGCGGGGCGGCGCAATGCGCGCGCTGAAGTCGCGCTCGTCGGCAAAGGCATTCTTTTCGATACCGGCGGCACGAACCTCAAATCGCACCGCTCGATGCTCCACATGCACATCGACATGGCCGGCAGCGCGGTCGCGCTCGCAACGTTGCTCGCACTCGCCGAACTGCGCGCGCCCATCGCTGCGGATGCCTGGCTTGCGATCACCGACAATCGAATCGGTCCAACCGCGTATTGTCCCCAGGAAGTCGTGCGCGCAGCGAACGGGGTCACGATACAGGTGATTCACACCGATGCCGAAGGACGCATGGTGCTCGCGGACACCCTGGCGCTCGCGGGTCGGACGCGTCCGCGGCTCATGCTCGATTTCGCCACACTCACCGGCGCCTGCGTCACCGCGCTCACCGAACGCATGAGCGGCGTTTTTACCAACCGACCGGCGTTGAACGAAGCGTTGCTGGCGGCGGGCCGCGCAAGCGGTGAGCGGGTCTGGAGCTTCCCGTTTGATGCGGATTTTGACACTGACCTTGAGAGCGAGGTCGCCGACATTCTGCAGTGTGCGATTGAAGGCAAAGGCGACCATATTCTGGCGGCGCGCTTTTTGTCGCGCTTTGTACCCGCTGAGAGCGCCTGGGCGCATGTTGATCTCGCCGCGGCGCAGCGCACCGGCGGCCTTGCGCATATCAATACCGACATTACCGGCTTTGGAGTGCGTTACACGCTCGAACTGCTCCTCGGGCAGAAGATCCTGCAGCGCATCCGCTCGCGCGCGTGAACACTGTCGTCCTGCGCAGACCCGACGACTGGCACCTGCATCTACGGGACGGCGCGGCGTTACGCGCCGTACTGCCGTTCACGGCGGCGCGCTTTGCCCGCGCCATCATCATGCCGAACCTTGCTGCACCGGTGACGACGACTGCGCTCGCGCGCGACTACCGGCAGCGCATCGTGGCGGCGTTGCCGCGCGATGCGAAATTTGAGCCGCTGATGACCTTGTATCTCACCGACCGAACCGACCCCGCCGAGATCGAGCTTGCGAAGGCAAGCGGCATCGTCTGGGGCTGCAAGCTCTACCCGGCGGGGGCGACCACTCACTCAGAATTCGGCGTGACACAGATCCGGCACATCGACGCGGTGCTCGCGCGCATGAGCGAAGTGGGAGTTGTGCTGCAGGTGCACGGTGAGGTCACGGACGCAGGCGTTGATGTATTTGACCGCGAGGCGCGCTTCATCGAAACGGTGCTCGCACCCCTGGTTGAGCGCTTCCCCAAATTGCGGATCGTCCTCGAGCACGTGACGAGCCGCGCCGGAGTGCAGTTCGTGACCGCCGCGCGCGCCGGTATCGTGGCGACGATCACGCCGCAGCATCTCCTCTTGAATCGCAATGCGCTGTTCGCAGGCGGTATCCGCCCGCATCACTACTGCCTGCCGGTCCTGAAGGCGGAGGAGGATCGCCGCGCGCTCGTCAGCGCGGCGACCAGTGGCAATCCCAAATTCTTTCTCGGCACGGACAGCGCGCCGCACGCGCGCGCGGCGAAGGAAACCGCCTGCGGCTGCGCCGGGATTTTTTCAAGCCACGCGGGCATCGAACTCTACGCGGAAGTGTTCGCGGCCGCCGGCGCCCTGGCGCGCCTGGAAGGTTTTGCGTCGGAATTCGGGGCCGATTTTTACGGCCTGCCCAGGAACCAAGAGCGCATCAGGCTCATCGAAAGTCCCTGGCAGGTTCCGCAGAGCTTCGCCTTCGGCGAGGAGCAACTCGTTCCGCTGCGCGCCGGCGAACAGATGACATGGCGACTCGCCCCTTGAGGCACACTGGCGCATGAACATCGCATTGGACACCGCTCTTACCGAGGCCCCGACGACGCCGGCGAGTGCTCCTGCAGCCGCACTCATGGCGCGGCGCTTTCGCGGTTTTTTGCCGGTGGTCGTGGATGTCGAGACCGGCGGGTTTCATTCGACGACGGACGCGTTACTCGAG
>Ga0302324_100020780_pt1 | contig 12827 bp, 9 predicted proteins | sample Palsa_T0_1_FD_201949 | JGI IMG/M metagenome (GOLD analysis project Ga0302324, IMG submission 201949) | Peat permafrost microbial communities from Stordalen Mire near Abisko, Sweden - Palsa_T0_1 | ecosystem: Environmental > Terrestrial > Soil > Palsa > Peat permafrost | place: Sweden: Abisko...
CGTCGTTGCACAGCGCCGCTGCGTCGTTGCACAGCGCCGCTGCGTCGTTGCACAGCGCCGATGCGTTCTTGCACAGCGCCGATGCGTTGTTGCACAGCGCCGATGCGTTGTTGCACAGCGCCGATGCGTTGTTGCACAGCGCCGATGCGTTGTTGCACAGCGCCGACGCGTCCTTGCACAGCGCCGACGCGTCCTTGCACAGCGCCGATGCGTCGTTGCACAGCGCCGACGCGTCCTTGTAGCGTGTTCTCGCGACACGAACCGCGCGTGATTGTTGGGCTTTTCAGGAATCGACGGACGGCGTGGGGTTGGTCTGTGTACGGTAGAATCGCAGACGAGATGCAACGTAACGCCCGCCGTCGACTATTCGCGAAACCCGGTTGTTGGTTGGTTCGCGGTCGGTGCGTGAGGTGCGGCAGCGCGCACACCGAGATCTCGCAGCCGTTATCGAGGGACTTCGCCGAGCAGCTCTGCGAGCCCCCTGTTTGGTGAAGAAGTACTCGAGCTCCACTCCGCTGCGGTAGATGGAGCAACGACTCCACCGCACGCAACAGCTACGAGCAACGACTATGCGTGCATGCCGAAGGCCACTTCGCAAGCGCCCAACATCATTCAGGAACCGTCCGTTAGCGTGTCTTTCCTAACGGGAATTTCTCCACTGTGGTGAGTTCACGCTCTCGCCGAGCACCTTGATCACTGGTCTTGTGAAATCGTCGCGCGCCATCACTTGCGCCTCTCTCAGTCCAATGACGCATCTGTGCTTTCGACTCCACCATCCACCGACGTGCTGCAGAACAGCGCACCGATGGTCAAGACGTAGTCCTGGAACGAGGTCTCGCCCAAACACGCACCGTAGATGGCCGCGGCATCGGCGCCTGCATCCGGAGAGATGTCGCACATCGCGCCCCTCTGGCCTTCGGCCATTCACCCCTCGGGGCTTGTCAGCCCAGGAGGGGGCTTTGCCCCCTTGCCCCAAGAGAGCGCGGCAAGCTTTTACTTTGTGGTTTGGTTGACGTCGAGGCAGGTGGCGCTCTTCGAGTCGGCGGTGCGCTCGTCTGCCGGCAAGCCTAGGTCGATGACGGCGCGGCGGTCATTTCCGCGGAGGGCTTCCTCGGCGACCTCGCGATAGAGGGCGAGCTTGGCTTCGTCGTCGAGCAGGACGCGCACTTGGCGGAGGCGTGTTCCTCCGAGCAGGAGGTGCCACTTCAACGCCGTCATCATCGAGTTCGCGCATGTCTCGATGGTGACGCGGGCGGCCCCCGTTCCGAGCGCGGGGAAGGCGATGGAGCGTGCGCCGAGCTCGTCGGCGAGGAGGAGCGCGTGCTGCATCGCGCGGCCGACGCACGAGGCTTCGTTCCACGCGCTCACGGCGTGGAGGACGTGCTTGGCTCCGAGCCGGCCTGCGCTGGTCGCGATGCACGAGCCGAGAGCCTGCTGGCCGTCCTTCATGGCTTGCTCTTCGATCACGTCGCCGCCTTTGAGGCGCAAGGCGGCGCTGACGCCCGAGCGCATCGTCATCTGGTAGTTGGCCGATGACACGATGGCGTCGACTTGCGCATCGGCGATGTTGCCGGTCGCGAAGCTGATGGTGCATTCACCGAGGCGGAACGTGTGGCGGTCGATGTACACGAACGGCGCAGAGTGGGCGGAGCTCTGGATCGTCTGCGCGAGCGAGCCGAGATCCCGCGAGGGCTCGAGGACATCGGGCGTGCGTGCGCTTTCGTCCTTGGCGAGCATCGCCATCAAGAGGTGTTGGAAGAAAGCCTCGGCGGGCGAATGGGGAGCGGGAATGTTGGGAGGCTTGTTCGGGTCGAGGACGTCGTCGACCGACTCGAACGGGGGCCGGCCATAGCGGAGATCGCACGCTGTGGCCGCGGCGCCCCAGACGTCCGTGCGCCGTGAGACGTCACCGGAGCGGAGCTGCTCGGGTGACATGAAACGAAGGGTGCCGCTCGCCTCGTGCGCGTGCTCCACGCTCCGCACGGCGATGCCGAAGTCGCCGAGGCGAATGCCCGTCTCGGGAGCGCCGAAGAGGTTCGACGGCTTCACGTCGCGGTGGACGACGCCGGCCTGGTGGGCGGCGTGAAGCGCTTCGCACGCCTCGCTCATGACGCGGCAGACGAACCAGAGCGGCAGCCCCACGCCAAGTGACGACCGGCGCCGCTTGTCGAGCTCGGCGAGATCGATGCCGTCGACGTATTCCAGCACGAGGTAAGCGACCTTGAGCACCGTCCCGCCCTCTGCGGGCGGCGAGTCGTAGACGCCCGCGTCGATGGCGCGGACGACCCGCGGGTTCGTGATGCGGGCCATGAGGCGCGCTTCGTTGATGACGCGGTCGACCTCCACGTTGCGGGCCATCGTCCCGTCGGTGAGGGCAGGTCGCAGCGTCTTGATGATGACGGGGATGCCGAGGATGGAGTGTTTGGCGAGATACACCTCGCTCATCCCACCTTCACCGAGGCGTCCCCAGACTTCGTAGTCGCGGATTCGTGCGGGCAGTGTCACGTGCGTCCGAGTATACTCGCACCCATGCGGAAGGTATTCATCGCCAGCGCTGCTGCGCTCTCGATTGCGTGCGGTGGGGATGACAGCTCGAGCTTCGATGGAGGGACGGACGGCTCGCACGCGGACGCGGCGACCACGTACGCCAACGTCGTCGTCAGCCCGCCCAACGCAACGCTCACCGTGCCCATCGCAGGGACGACGACGCAGGCCTACACGGTGTATGCCGACACGGGCACGCAGCTCCACGTCGACGTGACGTCGCAGTGTACGCTCGCGGTGACCGACGCCACGCTCGGTGCGTTCAGCGCCGCGATGTTCACGTCGACCTCCCAGGGCGGCGACACGACGGTGACGGCGACATGCGGCTCTGCGCAGGGAACGACGCCGCTCCACCTCATCCTCAAGGGTTGGATCCTCGCGATGGGCGCGCCGTCGAGCTCGCCGATGCTCTTCAGCTCGGCGACGCTCGGCAACAGCCCCGCGAATACGCCCGCGATCGAGTACCCGCTCAACGGGGCGGTCGCGCCGCTCAACATTCCCGCCGTCGATTCGCAGTGGACGACCGCGCAAAACGATCTCTTCCACATGTCGTGGAATTCGACGCACCTAGCCATCGACCTCTACACGCTGCAAGCGGATGCGCTCTTCGACCCATCCATCTGGCCGCAGGTCGCGGGCAGCGCATCGGGGGAGGCCATCAGCATCGTCGTCGAGGGGCTCCTCCAGACGAACCCGGGGACGAAGTACGCGAGCCCGTCCGTCACGCTCAACATGTCCCAAGACAAGATCGACAACACGGCCATCTACTGGTGGGCCTCGTCGCAGGGGAGCTTGATCACGCAGACGTTCGGGCAGACCGGCGCGCCCAGTGTGGTGAAGGCCGACTGCACCGCGTGCCACTCGGTATCGCGCGCGGGCAGTCGCATCGGGTACTCGCGCTGCGTGAACGGCAACTGCGGCACGCTCTACGCCGGGTACATGAAGTACGACACCGTCAACAACGTCTGGGCTGACACGCTGAACGCCGACACCGAGACGCTCGAGGGCTCGTACACGACGTTCGCGCCGCTCGGGTATCCGTTCCCTGACGACAAGCAGTCGGTGTCGCTCCTGGCGCTCGCGTCGTGCAACCTCACGCTCGTCGACCCCGATACGGGCCTTCAGGTGACGTCGAACGTCGACACCATCTCGACGCACATGAACGGCAACCCCGGCCGTTGCGCCACGATGCCCGACTGGTCACCGAGCGGGACGTCGGTCGTCTTCGCGTCGACGCCCAACGCGGGCGACTGGATCGACGTGCAAAACAGCGCCATCGCGCTCATGAGCTACTCGTACGCCGGGAGCGTGCACACGTTCGGCGAGCCGAGCATCATCGTGCCCGGACCCATCACGCTGTCGAGCGGCACGTACGTGAACTTCTTTTTCCCGAGCTTCTCGCCCGACAATAACTACATCGTCTTCGATGCCGCGCGCGGCAACTGGCGCGACTTCACGGTGGCCGCGGCCGCGGGGCAGCGCCTGATGATGACGAACCCGACGGGCTCATGGACGGTCGACCTCGCGGGCCTCAACGGCGCTGGCGATCTCGACACGACGTGGCCGCATTGGGCACCGACCAGCGCGGCCGACTACTACTGGGTCGTCTTCTCGACGGAGCGTAACTACGGCCACCTCCTCACGCAGGGCAACACCGCCTCAGCGTGCGTCGAGAACGGCGTCCAGCAATGCAAGCAGATCTGGATCAGCGCCATCAGCAAAGCGACGCTCATGTCAGGCAACCCCCCGATGGACCCAAGCGCCCCACCCATGTGGATGCCCGGCCAAGACATCGGCGCCGACAACATCAGCCCCTATTGGACCGTCCCCACCAGCCAGATCCCCCAGTAATTACTCGTACTCGCTCACTGGCGGGCACGAGCAGACGAGGTGGCGGTCGCCGAAGGCGTTGTTGACGCGGCCGACTGCGGGCCAGAACTTTCGTGCGTGCGTCCACGGGGCGGGGAACGCGGCGACTTCGCGGGAGTAAGGGTGGGTCCACTCGGCCGCTGTCACCGCGGCGGCGGTGTGCGGGGCGTTCTTCAGCGGGTTGTCGTCTCGCGGGAGCCGGCCCTCTTCGACGGCGCGGACTTCCTCGCGGATGGAGGCCATCGCTGTGACGAAGCGGTCGAGCTCTTCGAGGGGCTCGCTCTCCGTGGGCTCCACCATCAGGGTGCCCGCGATGGGGAAGCTCATCGTCGGAGCGTGGAAGCCGTAGTCCATGAGGCGCTTGGCGATGTCGTCGACCTCGATGCCGGCGGTCTTCTTCAGCGCGCGTACGTCGAAGATGCATTCGTGCGCGACGCGGCCGCGCTTGCCTTTGTAGACGACGGGGAAGCCGCGCTCGATCTGCTTCGCCAGGTAGTTCGCGCTGAGGATGGCGATCTTCGTCGCGTGGGTGAGACCCTGAGCGCCCATCATGTGGATGTACGCCCACGAGATGAGGAGGATGCTCGCGCTTCCCCACGGCGCCGCAGAGACTGCTCCGTCCAGCCACTTTCGTGCGACGCCCGACGACGACGGGCCTGGCAAGAAGGGCGCGAGGTGCTTGGCCACGCCGATGGGCCCCATCCCCGGACCGCCCCCACCGTGCGGGATGCAGAACGTCTTGTGTAAATTCAAGTGGCACACGTCGGCGCCGATGTCGGCGGGGCGACAGAGGCCGACTTGCGCGTTCATGTTGGCGCCGTCCATGTAGACCTGGCCGCCGCTCGCGTGGACGATGTCGCAGATGCGCTTGATGTCTTCCTCGAAGACGCCGTGCGTCGAGGGGTACGTGATCATCAGCGCGGCGAGGTCCTTGGCGTGCTCCTTCGCGCGGGCTTCGAGGTCGGCGACGTCGACGTTGCCGCCTTCGTCGGTCTTGACGACGACGACCTTCATCCCTGCCATCACGGCGGACGCGGGGTTCGTGCCGTGCGCCGATTGGGGGATGAGGCAGACGTTGCGGTGCGCGTGGTCCTTTTCGTCGAGGTACTTGCGGATGACGAGGAGCCCGGCGTACTCGCCTTGCGCACCCGCGTTCGGTTGAAGGAGCACCGCGGGGAAGCCGGTGATTTCGGAGAGCATCGACTCGAGCTCGCGAAAGACGTCGGCGTACCCTTCGGCTTGGTCCTCGGGGGCGAACGGGTGGATGGCGTTCCAGCAGGGCTCGGTGATGGGGAGCATCTCGGCGGCTGCGTTGAGCTTCATCGTGCACGACCCGAGCGGGATCATCGAGTGCACGAGCGACAGGTCGCGCTCCTGGAGCATGCGGATGTACCGCATCATCTCCGTCTCGGAGTGGTGCGCGTTGAACACAGGATGCGTGAGGTACGGCGATTTGCGCGCGAGGGCGTCGGGGATGCGCACGCTGGCTTCTTTTGCGAGCGACACGACGTCGAGGAGGTGCCCCTTTTCACCGTCGAACACCTCGAGGAGCATGGAGACCTCGGCCTCGTCGGAGACTTCGTCGAGGCTCACGCAGATGCTGTCTCCGTCGATGCGGCGCAAGTTGATGCCGCGCGAGAGGGCGACTCCCATGAAGCGGTCGCAATCGTCGTGCGACGCGTCGACGCGGAGGGTGTCGAAGAAGCTCCCGTGGACGACCTTCGCCTTGCCGAGCTTCTCGAGTCCATGGGCGAGCGTCGCCGTGAGCGCATGGACACGCGTCGCGATGCGACGGATGCCTTCGGGCCCGTGATAAGCGGCGTAGAATCCCGCCATCACCGCGAGGAGGGCTTGGGCCGTGCAGATGTTGCTCGTCGCCTTCTCGCGCCGGATGTGTTGCTCGCGCGTCTGGAGCGCCATGCGGAGCGCGGGCTTGCCGTGGACGTCCTCGGAGACGCCGATGATTCGGCCGGGGAGCTTGCGCACGAGCTCGCTCTTCGTCGCGAAGTACGCGGCATGGGGCCCACCGTATCCGAGCGGAACGCCGAAGCGCTGCGTGCTCCCGACGGCGACGTCGGCCCCGAGCTCCCCGGGTGGCGTCACGAGGGCGAGCGCGAGGATGTCGGCGGCGACGACGACGAGCGCGCCGTGCGCATGAATGCGCTCGATGAGCTTCCGCGGGTCGGAGAGGGCCCCGTCGCTCGCGGGATATTGGAGAAGAACGCCGAACACCTTGCTCTTCGCGGACGCGCTGTCGAGATCGGCTTTCTCCACGTCGCCGACCACGACCTCGATGCCGATGGCCGCACCGCGTGTCTTCACGACGGCGATCGTCTGCGGGTGACACGCGTTCGAGATGTAAAAGACGTTGGCGTGCTCGCCGCCCTTGAATTCGTAGGCGAGGTGCATGCCTTCCGCCGCGGCGGTGGCTTCGTCGAGGAGCGAGGCGTTCGCGACCTCGAAGCCGGTGAGGTCCATCACCATCGTCTGGAAGTTGAGGAGCGCCTCGAGACGGCCCTGCGCAATCTCTGCCTGATACGGCGTGTACTGCGTGTACCAGCCGGGGTTCTGCAAGACGTTGCGCAAGATGACGGGCGGCGTGACGCAATCGGCGTAGCCCATGCCGATGAGCGAGCGCATGATGCGGTTCTTCTTGCCAAGCTCGCGGGCGTGCGCGAGGAGCTCGTGCTCCGACTTCGCCGGTGTGAGGGCGAGCGGGCGCTGGAGGCGGATGCTCTCGGGGACGGTCTCGGCGACGAGGGCATCGAGCGACGGCGCGCCGATGGCGGCGAGCATCGTCTCGGTATCCTTGGAGCTCGGGCCGACGTGACGCTGAACGAACCTATCCGGATGTTCGAGTGAAACCGCCATGCTGTCTCCCTGCGATCTACCAGATCAAAAGGTGCCGTGGAGGCCCAACGCGGCGCCGTTCGGAAGAGGCGCCAAGCTCGGCCATACGCTCGTGAGCTTGCGCTTGCGGGTAAACGTGACGATGGGCTTGAACGCGAGCTCGGCCTCGATGATGCCCGTGATGGCGAGCACGCCGACGGCCCCGAGCAGGATGAAATCGGCTGTCCGGATGTTGTCGGCGACGGCCGCGTATTGGTTCGCGAGATTCTGCCGATATTGCATGCTCCCGGGGCCCTGCACCGCGGCGTTGAATTGGTCGACGTTGTAGAGCCACGGAAAGAGCAGCGCGAAGGTGCTCGCTACGCCGATGCCTTCGGTGAGCAGAAACACCCAGCCAAGCGCGGTGTGACCCGAGCCGTTCTGGAATTGCCCAACGCCGAACGGCACGAGCGCGGCCCACCGCGAGTTCTGGATGACGACAGTCTCGACGCCAGCGAGCCCTTCGAGCTCGCGTACGCGGGCCTCGAGCTTGGCCCTCTCTTCGGCTTCCTTCTTTCTGCGGATGGCCTCGACGGACTGCTCGTTTTGCTGCTGGCGCTTGATCTCGTCGTTCATGCGCGTGCGCTCGTCGATGAAGTCGTTGAGGACGTCGCTCGGGTAGGTGAGGGGGTCGGGCTGGTACTGCCCGTTCGACTCGCGAATCACCTTCTCCCAGAGCTTGTGCGCGTCGTCCTTGCGGCCCTGGGCGAACCGGACGGCGCCGAAGCAGAACTCGGCCTCGGTGATGAGGTCCTTCGTCTTCAGAGTGCCGTTCTGCGGGTCGAGCATCGCTTCGAACCGTGCGACGGCTTCGACGTAGTCCCGCTTCACGTACGCGATGCGGGCCTTCTCGAAGTCGGACGTCTCGTCGGCGTACCCTCGGGGCGCCCACCCGAGCAGCAAGGTCACCATCGCGACCATCGCGGTGAAGCCGCGGACAAGGACCCGTCGCACGGCTCACGATCGCAGCCGAAACGCTGGTTTGGCAACTAGTTGTTTGGGGAGCCGCAGGCGACCCAGTCGAGAATCATCGTGCGCTGGGCGGCGGTGAGCAGGGCGTTGCCGGCGCCGGCGTCCTCCGGAGGCATCCGGCACGTGGAGACGTCGCCCGCGATGATGGGGGCCCAGTCGGAGACGTCATCGTAGTTGTCGAGCGGCCAAGGCCCGACGCCAGGCGCGTGGCACGTGCTGTTACACGCTTGATCGAGGACAGGCGCAACGTCGTTGGCGTAGCTCGGCATCGGCATGTTGCAGGCCGACGCGTCGATGACGAGGCAATTCGCGGGCGGTTCGTTCGCCGCGTCCGGGCTGCTCGGGTTCGTTCCGCAGGCGGCCGCGAGCGCGAGCCCGAGGAGAAGGATGCCCGTGCGGACGTTCATTCCGGTTTGAGCATAGCACCGGCAACGTCGCCTCCCCAGTTCCACCCGACGCACTTGGCCTCGGGTAGGAGCAGACGCAGCTTGACCGTGAAGGCGTTCATGGCCTCGTCGAGGTCGTCACCGTCGTAGCGAAGGTCGATCTGCGCGACGAGCTTGTGAAGCGCGACGGAGTAGAGCGACGCGGAGAGCTCGAACACGTGCTCCTCTTGAGGGGCCATCGCGCTGGACGAAGACGGCATCCGTGACCCACCCCGCATGCCTCCGCGACCCATCATCGGTTGCGCGGGTGCTGCCGCCGCTGCGTGTGTGCCGCCGTCGCGCGCGGCGGGGATCTGCCGGTAGCTCATGAGAACCATGACAAACTCGCCGCTGGCGTTGGGGGCGACGCGGGCGAGGAGATTGTCATCGACGCCGTTCTCGCGCACGTCATGCTCGATCGACGACGCGAGCTCGGGCTTGGCGTCGCGCAGCTGTTGCCCGTAACCGAGCTCGCACTCGGGGTGACCGAGCGCCGCGGATACCTTCGGCGAGATGGCGGTCCACGCGGTGTCGCTCAAGAGCCCGTCGTGAAAGACGCCGAACACGGAGACGTGAGCCCCGCGCGTGGGCGTGAACTCCGGCGTCTGCTCGACGCGTACGGTGAGGCTGCTCGCGCACGTGATGAGCGCGATGGCCGAAGCAACGACGAACAACCTTCTCACAGTCGGAAGGGCACCTTTACCTGCTGACCGGGGCGGACGTCGACCTTCGTCTTGTGGGACGGGTTGCCGCGATCGACGAGCACCACGTACCGGTGGCCCGGAACCGCGAACGAAACGGGCTGGCCTGGCTTCACGACGAGGCTCGGGTACTCGTCAATCCCGAGCACGGCCGACGGGTCGGCATCGACGACGATGCTGGCGTCTCGAACGTGAAGCGTGATGGGGACTTCCTCGTCGCGCTTGCCCGGCGGCACCGTGTGAGACTGGGGATCGCACGCGTTGTCCTCGCAGCCGAAGCGTAGGGTGTGCTCGCGGTCGTTCACCGTGAGCGTGTCGCCCGAGCTCACCTTGCGCTCGTTGTCGTTGTCGATCGACACCGTCACCCCGGCGGGTGGAACGAGCGTGAGGGTGAGCGTCCGTTCCGCCTTGCCGGTGACTTGCGTGGGCGCCGTCGCCGTCACCTTCGCCGTGGTCGTCGCGGAAACCGTTGCCGACGGCGTGACGAGCGCCGAGGCCGACGGCAAGGGGTCCGTGGACGCCGAGGCAGTCGGCGTGTTCGTCGCCTCGGTGTGCGCGCGCGGCCGGTGCTTGATGGCCTCCGTGATCCAATAGGCCAATCCCATCGCAAGGACCGTCGCGAAGGCGAGGGGCACGACGCGCTCGAGCATGCGCCTCCTCGCGGCCGCCCGTTGCATGCCTGCGACGATGCGAAGGAGGTTCGGATCGTCGGGGGCATACGCGAGAGCGCGGTTGTAGTCGGCTGCGGCGTCGAGCGAGCGGGCCTCTTTGCGCGCGACCTGCGCCAGCTCGCAGAGCTTCGCGATGGTGCGGCGAGCGTGCTCCTTTGCGTAGCCTTCGGGATCGTCGAAGTACGCCTCGAGCTCGCGCGCCGGAGCCTCGATGCCGACCCGGCGAAGCTCGACGAGCAGGGCATCACGCATGGCCACCGCGGACTCGAAGCGGCCCGATGGCTCGTGCGCGAGGGCGCGGTCGAGGATCATCGAGAGGCGTTTGCCGACTCGCGGTTGGTCGAGCTCGGCGGGCGTATAGAGGCCATCGAGGACGCGCCGTAGCACTTGAGCGGGGTTCTGGCCCTCGAAGGGGAGGTGGCCGACCATCGCCTCGTAGAGCATGACGCCGAGCCCGAACACGTCAGCGCGTGCGTCGACCTCGCCGCCTTCGATTTGCTCGGGGGCCATGTGCGCGGGGCTCCCGAGGACTTGGCCGGTCGACGTGACGCCCTGGGCGTCGAGGAGCTTCGCGATGCCGAAGTCCGTGAGCTTCACGCGGACGCGCGCGGGGGCGTCACCCGAGACGGGCGGAGGCGTGTCGCTCTCGCCGAGCGGGGCGCGGTGCTCGATGAGGACGTTCTCGGGCTTCACGTCGCGGTGGACGACGCCCTCGGCGTGGGCGTGGGCGAGGGCGGCGAGGACGTCGATGGCGATGACCGCGGCGATCTCGGGCGGCAACGGAGCGTGCTCCTTGAGGAGCTGGCGAAGCGTGCTGCCGCGTACGAGCTCGACGACGAGGTACTTCTCCGCGTCGTCGTCGGCCGAGACGTCGAACACCTCGACGATGTTCGCGTGACGAAGCTTGGCGACCGCCTGCGCCTCGACGACGAACCGGTGCGCGACCTCGGCGGAGTCCCGGAGGTGGGGGTGGATGACTTTGACCGCGACCTCCCGCGCGAGGCGCTTGTCCATCGCGCGGTAGACGGTCGCCATGCCTCCGTGACCGATCTCCTCGATCACGTCGTACTTCGCGAGAACCGGCAAGCTTCGCGTGGGCGCCGAAGCAACCATCGCCTTGAATCCTACCAGCTGAGGGCCCCTCATGTCAGAGCCCCTTCGGGGTGTCGGCTAAAGGCGCGGGGCTAGCTTTTTAGTCCCAGGCGCTTGAGCCGGCTGCGAAAGGTGCTCTCCGACAGGCCGAGCGCTCGGGCTGCGGCCGACTGGTTGCCGCCGTGCCGGGTGAGCATTTGCGCGAGGATCGACTTCTCGAGCGAGTCGAAGGTGGTGCCTTGCGCGGGGACGTCGAGGCGGATCTCTGTCGCTGGGCCGTCGGCTCCGACTCCGGCTCCGACTCCGACTCCGACTCCGACTCGAGCTTCGATTCTCTCCAGGGTCTCGTCGCCGAGGCTTGGGGGGAGGTCGAGGTCGTCGGGGTCGATTTCGCGGCCTGCGTGGTAGATGGCGAGGCGCTCCATGAGGTTCGAGAGCTCGCGGACGTTGCCGGGCCACGCGTGGCGCTCGAGGGCGCGCCATGCGGCGTCGGTGACGCGCGGCAGGGCGCGGCCCATGCGGCGGGACGCGGCTTCGAGCATCGGTTGGCCGAGGCCGCGGACGTCCTCGGGCCTGTCACGGAGCGGCGGCACCTGAATGGGAGCGACCGCGAGACGGTAGTAGAGGTCGAGCCTGAAGCCGCCGGCTTTTGCGGTGGTCAGAAGATCGCGGTTCGTCGCGGCGATGATGCGGAGGTCGATGCGGCGGGGCTCGCTCCCGCCGATGGGCCATATCTCTCGCGACTCGAGGGCGCGGAGGAGCATCGCTTGGAGCGACGGCGGGGCCTCGCCGATCTCGTCGAGGAAGAGCGTGCCGCCGTCGGCGAGCTCGAAGAGGCCGCGCCGTGCGCCGTGGGCGCCCGTGAACGCGCCCTTCACGTGGCCGAAGAGCTCGCTCGTCATGAGCTCGGGCGGGAGGGCGGCGAGGTTCTGCGCGACGAAGCGGCCACGCTTGCGCGTGCTGCGGTCGTGGATGGCTTGGGCGACGAGCTCCTTGCCGACGCCCGTGTCGCCGATGAGAAGGACGTTCGCGTCGGTGGCGGCGACGGCGACGACCTGGTCGAGGACCTTCGCCATCGCAGGCGACGTGACCATCAGCTTCGGCTTGGGACTCGCGGTGCGTGTGTGGACCTCGACATCGGCGCGAAGCTCGACGTTCGCGGCCTCGAGCTCTCGGACGAGCCGCCGGTTTTCGAGCTCGAGCTGACGCTGCTTGCCGGCCTTTTCGATGATGAGCTTGAGTTGCTCGGTGTCCCATGGCTTTTGGACGTAGGCGAAGACGTGGCCGCGGTTGACGGCGTCGGCGAGATCGTCGTGGTCGCTGTAGCCCGTGAGGAGGATACGCTGCACGTCGGGGTGCGACTCGAAGGCGCGTCCGAGGAGCTCCGAGCCCTTCATCGGCTCCATCCGCATGTCGCTCACGAGGACGTCGAAGGGGCCCTCCGCGAGCGCCGCGAGGGCCTCGGCGCCGCCGGGGACGATGCGAACGTCGAAGTCCGTCCCGAAGACTGCCGCGAAGACGTCGCGGACGTCGTCCTCGTCGTCGGCGTAGAGGACGCGAAGCTTGGCCGTCACCGTGGCGACGGTATCACGGGACGACCTCGGGCTTCACGCGCTCGGGGAGGACGATCGACGCGGGGAAGTCCGGATACATCGCCTTCACGT
>Ga0302324_100020782_pt1 | contig 12826 bp, 10 predicted proteins | sample Palsa_T0_1_FD_201949 | JGI IMG/M metagenome (GOLD analysis project Ga0302324, IMG submission 201949) | Peat permafrost microbial communities from Stordalen Mire near Abisko, Sweden - Palsa_T0_1 | ecosystem: Environmental > Terrestrial > Soil > Palsa > Peat permafrost | place: Sweden: Abisko...
AGGGTTTAAACGACCGGATTCTCGAAGTGAACGCAAACTACACCCCAGGCCTCGAGTTGCAAAGTGACCTGATAAAAGAGCAGACCGCACTAGACGCTACCCTGGTAAGGTCGGAATCTTTGCTTGCCGCCAAACGCTACGACGAAGCGTTTCTGGGACTGGGGGCGTATCGTTGCTTTGCCCCGGAGGTGGCGCGAATCGACTCCTTGGTAACTGCCGTTTATGCTTTCCATTTCAATCGCGGCAAGGAGCTCAGTGCACAACAAGACTGGGATAAGGCCATCCCGGAGTTTCGCAAAGCGCTGGACACCCTTCCAGACAGCGAGGATGCGCGTGGGGCGCTGAAAGACGCCGAGATTCAGCTGGCCAACACTCGCATCCGCGAAGCCGCTGAACAAGCGGCTGAAGCAAGCAAGGCATTGGCGGAGCAAAAGGAGTACATCGACGCCTATGAAGTACTGGCCACTCTGCCCGGCCCGCAACGCGCCCTGGTCACAAGCGAGATGGAAGAATTAAAGGACAGCTATGTGCCAGCCGCAATCGAGCGTGCGCAACAACTGCAGGAAGTACATGTGCCGATCCGCGGACGCGCCGACGAGGACGCGGTACGTCAGGCCTATCAGCTTCTCTCTCGTGTCGGTTCATTAACCGACGACCCTTCCATACGCCTCAAGCGCGATTTGCTCTCCGACAAGATCAGCTCTTATTACGTGGCGAAGGCGAAAAGCTATCTGGAGAAACCGATGGCCTCGGGCGTTGGCTTGGGGTGGTGCTATCTGGATGAGGCGTTGCGCTACAAGCAGAACCTCGACTCGGTCAAGGATGCGATGACGCGTTACGAGTCCGCCTATCAGTTGCGCGCCAAACTCTCCGTGGAGGTCGTAATTCGCGATCAAACTTCCCGGCGTGAGAGCGCAGGATTCGCCGAGCAACTGTCGGATGCGATAGCCACCGATCTGGAGAGTGCGGGATCCCCCGCCAGAATCGTCCGGCGCGCGCCCGGAGCGGCACCCGGGCTGGATCCCATCTTCCAACTGGTGGGGGAGATCAATGAGTACCGTGTTGTGAAAAATCCATCCCTGGAGACACTGCAATCGAAGTACCGCGCTGGCATTCTGCCGGTCAAGAACGAGGCTTGGTTGAAGGCGGATCGCGACTACGAAGCCGCTCAGCAGGACACCAGCAACGCTCAGCACGCTCTCGACCAGGCGGTAAGCAGCAACAAGAAAAAGCAAATCGCGGCAGCTCACGATGTCCTGCTAGCTGCCCAGAAAAAGGCAGACGACTTGCGCACCAAGCTCGACGCCATCGATCAAACCCGCGCCCAGGATGTCATTGAACCCTACAACTATACCAAGACGACAATCGATCTCACTGGCGTGATTAGGATGGCTTTTCGCATTGTGGGCCCGAACAACCTGATTGAACCTACCACCTCTCTCAAGCAGGAAAGTCACAAGGTTTATTATGTCCTGGAAAACGTAAGACCCGAGGACACAGAAGGCGTGAGGCCGCAGAATGCGCCTCCCGACGAAGGCGCTTTCATGGCCGATCTGGAGACCCAGGCCAGAGATGTCTTGATCAAGTCGGTTCGTGACAAGATACAGCGCCTTCCGGCAAGGGTTTTGGAACAGGCCCGCAAGCTCGCCCAGGAAAATGACATCGAAAGTGCCGCAGGGTGGTACATCATCTATGTTAACGCCACACCGGACACAGTTTCACCGGAGCGAGACGAAGCACTCAAGTTTCTGCGCGACCACTTCAACGTGAGTCCGGGGAAAGCCGCCACGTAAGACGGAGAAGGGAACCAGCCTTGGAGATCATCCCCCAGGATATGGGCGGGGTCAATGTGAAACTGGGCCAGTTGGGGACCAGGTGCTTTCCGGCGCTGTCGTGCTGGTCTTGCCCTGCCGCTACTCCCGGGCTGGCTTCTATCCGAGAAGATAGAACCACTATCCCTTTGGATGGGCAGTGCGAGGAACTGGGGCGCGGCCGTCCCTCTAGCTGGCGCTTCTAATCAACAGGTTAACGTAGAGAATCTGGTTCCGGAGGCGGTCGCCCGTTGTGGACTTTCGCGTGCATATCTGGCCACGCTAGTCGGTTCGGTCAGCGAACGGCACCGCAGCCTGAATTTGGCCTCGTTCTGTTGGACCAGCCCCGCCCAGCCGCTTGGTCGCGAGCCCTGTTCATTGTCGACTTGCCGGAGTAGTGTCTTGTAAATTCTCGGAATCACTTAGCCGGCTCTGTTTCGCGAATCGAGCGGTGCACCTCAGGGGCTTTAAAGCCCCGTTCATTAAGGGCTCGTGCTTGCGGCGCGGCTGAAGTCGCGCCCTTTCAAAGCCTGAGACTTACACAGCGAATTTTACCGGAGGAAGCAGATGGCCACGTACACACGCGCGAACGCCTGGAACAATGGCGGGACTTTCGATAACCCTGACCTTCTGTGGTATGCCAAGGGAGTTGGCGTCATGCAGGCGCGGAGTTTGAGCGATCCCACCAGTTGGTGGTTTTTTGCCGCGATCCACGGCGAGAATGTGACACCAGAAAGCTTGAAAGATCCAAATGCATTTCCCTGGAGGAATATTCCTTCCCCGCCCGGCGTGCCCACCACACCGCTGCCGAACTCGGCTGTCTACCAGCAATACTGGGACCAGTGTCAGCACCAGAGCTGGTATTTCCCGCCCTGGCATCGGGGATATCTGATGGCGTTGGAGGAGCAAATCCGGACCATCGTGATGAACCTGCCCAACCCTCCCTCGACCTGGGCCTTGCCCTATTGGGATTATTTTGGGCCGGGCAATCAGTTCAATATTCCGCCGGCATTCACGCAGCAGAAATTGCCCGACGGCAGCCCCAATCCTCTTTATGTAAGCGCGCGATTCGGGCCCGATAGCGACGGCAACATTTATGTTCCCACTCCGGAAGGGAAGAAGCAGCACCCGGGTGATCCTAATTTTGGGGATGGCACGGTCACGCAGGACTGCATGTCCGAAAGTGAGTACACCAGCGGCGACGATGGGATCCCTCCCGGGTTCGGTGGCGCTCCCACCGCTTTTTCGCATCAAGGGGGAACGAACGTTGGACTGGAAGCCAATCCGCATAACCTGGTGCATGACTATGTTGGGCGTTTCTCGCCGGACCAGCAGACCCCCGGCTTGATGAGCGACCCCAGTCTTGCGGCGCTGGATCCAATCTTCTACCTGCACCATGCCAACATCGACCGGATGTGGGCAGTGTGGAACCTGGCGAATGCCAACCCGAACGACTCCAAGTGGTTGAATGGTCCCGCCGCCAGCGGCGTCGACGAATTTGTGATGCCCAAGCCCGACGGCAGTGCGTGGGTGTACACTCCGCAACAAATGAGCAATCTGGGTGGGCTAAACTACACCTATGACGCCCTGCCGCAGCCCGCACCCGTTGCGAACTTGCTGGCCCAAAGGCTTACCCGTTTGGGAGCGACCGCTGCCGCGAGGAAGGTAAAGGAGGGAGCTGCCGTGACTACAGGCGGGAAGGTGGAATTGGTCGGCACCAGCCCGGGCGCTCTTCCGGTTAAGGCCGCAGGCGCCAGCACTTCGGTGAAGCTGAATTCCGTGGTCCGGCAGAAGATGTCCGCGAGCCTGGTGCAAGCTTCCGAGAGTGCGCCGCCGGACCGGGTCTTCCTCAGGCTGGAAAATGTCCGCGGAACCCACGACGCGGGGGTGCTCAGCGTCTATATCAACCTGCCCGAGGGGGCGAAGCCGGGCGACCATCCTGAGTGTCTGGCCGGCAATGTCGGGCTTTTCGGACTGCACGGGGCGAGCCTGAAAGACGGCAAACATGCCGGCGGAGGCCTGAACTTCGTGCTGGAGATTTCGAAGATCGTAGATGCGCTGCATTTGAACCATGCGCTCGATGCCGATTCGCTGCAGGTGAGAATCGTGCCCCATGCCAGAATTCCCGACCAGGCGGACGTCACCGTAGGACGAGTGAGCATCTACCGCATGGGTCAGTGAGCGAGGGTGCGACGATGAGGTACGACGCCCGAGAGCTGGCGCGGGTGCGGAACTGGGTGCTGCTCCTTAGCGCGGTCACGTGGATCGTGCTTGTGGTCGAGCCGGGCGGCGTGCGCATGTTTGCCCATTGTCCGGCCACGGGCGCGGGAGCCATGCCGTGGCCGGCATCGTTGCAGATGTTGCTGGCGATGAACCCGCCGGCGTTTCTGGCGGCGGGCTGGGGGCTGATGCTGGTGGCGATGATGGCGCCGGTGCTGATTCAGCCGGTCTACCACATCCGGCGGCGCAGCTTTACGCAGAGGTGGGCGCGCTCCATAGGGCTGTTCGTGGCCGGCTATGCCGCCGTTTGGATGGCAGCGGGTGGGGTGTTGCTGGCAATCGAACTTGCCGTCATTGTGTTGGCCCCGCAATCGTATCTGCCAGCGGCAGGGTTGCTTTTCATCGCGTTGGTTTGGCAGTTCTCGCCGGTCAAGCAGCGCTGCCTTAATCGTTGCCATGCGCATGGCGAACTGGCCGCGTTTGGCGTGGCGGCGGATTGGGACGCGTTGCGTTTCGGGATAACGCATGGGATGTGGTGCGCCGGCTCTTGCTGGGCCTTGATGCTGCTCCCCCTGCTGCTGCCCCGGGGACACTTGCTCGCGATGGCGGGCGTGGCCGTGTTGATCTTCAGCGAAAAGCTGGAACGGCCAAGGCCCCTAGGTTGGCGGTGCCGCGGCTTCGGTACTGTGACACGCATTGTGCTCGCGCAGGTCCGGATACGACTCCATGCCCGCCGGTTGGGTCCTGCGCCATTCTTCCCTGGAGGCTAGCCTGGAGCCGAGTGTCGTGACCCACAATTCTTAGGCCTCCGACGCGGGCAGGGAAAACGCGGCGAATCCGCCTCAAAAAAAACATCTTCACGAACGATTGCTTTGAGGAGCCCTCGAAAAGCGCCTCAGGCGAACAGGCGCATGAAGCCGCTGGCGGGCAGGTCTGGCGAGACGAATCGGGGCGACTTTATTCCTGCCGTGCGGGTGATGGCTTCGGCCGCCAGGTAGCCGCTGCGGACGGCGCCTTCCATGGTGGCGGGCCAGCCGGTGGCGGTCCAATCGCCGGCGAGGAAGACGCGCGGCCATGCGGTGGTTTGCGGCGGGCGGTAGGCGTCGATGCCGGGTCGCGGAGAAAATGTGGCATTGACTTCCTTGATGACGGTCGACTTCACGAGGTTGGCCGATCGCGCCGCGGGAAAGAATTCGCGGACTTCTTTGAGGGCTAGATCGACGATTTCGCCCCGCGACTTGTCGATGAGGCTCTTTGAGGCGCTGACAACCAATTCGATGTAGCTGCCGCTCAATCCCCCTTTGGCTGGCCCGCCCCGCGCGGCCAACAACCGCGACTTGTGGAACATCCATTGAATGGTTCGGTCGAGGAGGACGGCGTGGTCGAGGTCAGAAATTTGCCGGTCGAACCAGAGGTGAATGCCGGTGATGGGAGAGGATTCGAAGTGGGAGATCTTTTCTCGGAGATCGGTGCCTTCCGGTGTGTCGATTAGGATGGGATCGAGAGCGTCGAAAGGAAGCGCCGAGATGAAGTAATCGAAGACATCAGCAACCTGGCCCTCTCGGTAGTCGACTCGAGTGCGAGTGCGAACGGTAACTCTCGATTCGCTGGGCGTGAGATAAGCGAGTGAAGTGCGCAGGCGAATCTCCCCGCCTCGGGCCCGGATGTAATCTCCGGCGGCGTTGTAGAGCTCCGTCAGCGGGATGCTGGGCACACCCATGTGGCGGGCGGCGGGCGACTTCATCGACTCGCGGACTACCTGCGCCGCGTAGGAGATCGAAATCAGATCAATATCTTCGCTTAACGCGCTGACCAGAATTGGCTTCCAGAAGCGATGGATGGCGTTGTCGGTCTGGCCGTGGCGATGGCACCAGTCGAGGAACGAGCGGCCGGTGTCGGGCTGCGCCGTGAGGGTGAGCGCGGCGATGGCGCGGGAGATGGCAAATTTGTCAGCCGCGGTCAGAAACGGAAAGCGCAGGAATGACGGGGCGGTATGCAGCGGGGCGGGCAGAGGCGAAGCCTGCATGACAGTGGCGCGTCCGCCGGGCTCGAGGAAGGTCATGGTGTCGTACCAGTGGATTTTGTCCTCGACACCGATACGGCGGTAGAACTCGACCAAGTTGGTGCAAACGCGGAACAGGACATGCTGGCAGTTGTCGACGACTTCGCCGGTGCCGGGATGTTCGTAGGAGGAGGCACGTCCGCCGAGGTAGGGGCGGCGCTCGAACAGGGTGACACGGAAGCCGGAGGCGGAGAGCGCGCAGGCGGCGGCCAGGCCGGCGAGGCCGCCGCCGGCGATGGCTACGGTGGGTTGGGATGGGGTGGTCATCGGGGGACGGCCCCACTTCTCGCGCAAAAGGCGCGCGAGAAATGTGGCACCCGCGGCGCGTTCTTGCCGCTCAACGGCAGGCACAGCGGATTCCTCACCGCGCCTTCGGCCCGGTTCGGAATGACAAGGGTGTGAGGCATCCGGTGAGCGGGCATCAGGTGATGCGTTGCAGGAAACCTTTCGCCAGGATGCGCAGCTTTTCGCTGACGGTGAGGCTTATCTTGGAGCTAAAGACGTCGTATTGGCGGAGGGCGATTTTGTCCAGCAATTTGCGGTAGATGTTGACCAGCACCCAGAGCGCGGGCTGGCTGTCTTCGGCGATGTAGGGCAGCAGGTCGTCGCCGGCTTGGTAGAAATCGCGGGCGCGGGCGGCTTCGAACTCTAACAGCGGGCGGAAGCGGGCCAAATCCGGAGCGCCCAGTAATTCCTGGGCCGCGAGGCCAAATTTCGCCAGATCTTCTTCGGGGAGATAGACGCGGCCCATGGCGGCGTCTTCCTTGACGTCGCGCAGGATGTTGGTCAACTGAAAAGCCAGACCGCACTGCTCGGCCAGAGGCTCGGCTGCGGGGTCGCGATATCCGAAGATGTGGATGCAGACCAGGCCGACAACGGAGGCCACGCGATGACAGTAAAGTTTGAGGTCTTCGAAGGTTTTGTATTGCACGGTAAGGCCGGAGGTTGCGGCAGGATCGTTGAGGGCTTGATTCTCTGCGGCCGCTTCCACGTCCATGGCGGTGCCTTGGGCGAGTTCGTCGAGCAGGCCGGCGGGGATGGTGAAGCGGCGCTGGGCATCGCTGAGGGCTAACAGAATCGGATCGTCAGTGGGCTGGCCTTGCTGGGCGAGGTGCAGGGCGTGCAGCCAGTTTTCGAGCTTGTGGCGGCGGTCGGCGAGGGTGAGGGAGGAATCGTCGGCGATGTCGTCGCAGCGGCGCATGAAGGCGTATACGGCACTGAGGGCTTCACGCTTGCGCTTGGGAAGAACCAGAAATCCGTAGTAGAAATTCTTGGCCTGGGAGCGCGTGATGCCGCGGCACACGGAGTAGGCCATGTGCAACTGGGCCGGAGCGGGGGTCCAGGGGACGGCGGCTTGTTGCACGCCCGCGCTCATATTGGTTTTACCCCCGAACTCCCCAGCAGTTTGCCGAGGGCCGCGCGCGCCACCAGGGCCAGCTTGCGCGGCTTGGAGATTACGGGACGCCGGCCCAGGACAGCGAAGTCCTGGCGCTCGATGGCGTTGAGAATTTCCTGGCCGCCGCGAGTGAAGAGTTCGAGGTCGATGGCCAGATCGCGATTTACTTTTTTGACCAGCGGCAGGCCGCGGGCGAACCACTCGCGCGCGCGTTCTACTTCAAATTTCATCATCTCCCGGAACTGCCGCGTGTTGCGGTTGTGGGCGAGATCGTCTTCGCTCACGGCGAAGCGGCGCAGGTCTTCGAGCGGCAGATAGATGCGGCCTTTGCCGTAGTCGACGGTTACGTCTTGCCAGAAGTTGGCCAGTTGCAGCGCGGTGCACGTGTAGTCGGAGAGCTGCTGGCGTTCGGCATCGCTATAGCCGCAGAGGTAGAGCACGAGATGGCCGACCGGGTTGGCGGAGTAACGGCAATAGGCGAGGACATCGTCGAAAGTTTCGAAGCGGGTGACGGTTTGGTCGTGGCGGAAGGCGATCAGGAGGTCGGAAAATTCGTGCTTGGGGATGGCGAAAGTTTTCACCGTCTCCGCGAGGGCGACGAACACCGGATGACGCGGGTAGCCCTGGTAGCAGGCATCGAGTTCGGCCTGCCATTGATCGAGCAGCACCAACGACGAAGCGGGGTCGCCCACCTCGTCGGCGAGATCGTCGGAGATCCGGCAGTAGGCATAGACGTTGCAGAAATGCTGGCGCAGCCGCCGCGGCAGGAACCAGGTGGCTACGGAGAAATTTTCGTAGTGAGTGCTGGCCAGGCGGCGGCAGTAGGCGCGGGCTTCGTCCAGTGACGGCGGCGAGGGCGGGATGGCGTAGGCGGCGGGCAGACGGGACCAGCCCTGAGCGGAGGGTGAGGTCTGAGCGTCGCTCGCAGTCGGAGTCATGAATTAGAGCACTCTGGGCGCCCGGCAAAAACCTGAGCATCGTGAGAACTCCTCGCGGCGCCGGAGACGCTGCATGCTTGCATGGGGTGCTTCGCTTCGCTCAGGTTGACAATTCTTATCCGGACCCTTGGCCTTCGTGGCCTACATCAGTGGCCGGGAATGATGGCGGTTTTGATGTCGCCGCCGCGGTTCAGCATGTGACGCAGAACCTGCTGCAGGCGCGACAGCGGAGCTTCGCCGGTGATGTAGTCCGTGGGTCGGATTTTCTTGGCGGCGATCAGGCCAAAGGCACGGCGCACGGTTTCCGGCGTGTGATGGAACGTGGCCTTAAGCGTCATCTCGGAATAGTGCAGGCGATTGGTATCGAGCTGCACCTTGGTGCCGCTGGCGCAGCCGCCGAAAAAGTTGACTGCGCCGCCCTTGCGCACCATCTCGACCGCCCACTCCCAGGCCTCGGGACGGCCCACGGCTTCCACCACCACGTCGCAGCCGCGCTTCTGCGGGGCCAACCCACGTACCGCTTCGACCACGTTGTGAACTTTGGTGAGCTGCACGATTTCGTGCGCGCCCATGTGTTTGGCCGCGGCCACCTGCTCGTCGCGCTTGACCACCGCGATCACGTTGCAGCCGATGGCGCGCGCCACCTGCACAAACATCAGGCCGATGGGGCCCCCGCCGATAATGGCGACGGTGTCGCCGATCTCGACTTTGGTTTCGTGCAGGCCGCGCAGCACGCAGGCCAGCGGCTCGGTCATGGCTGCGTCTTCAAAGCTGACGTTCTGCGGAATGACCAGCATGTTGGCTTCGACGATGCGCTTGGGCACGCGAATGTATTCGGCATAGGCGCCGTTGTTGAACAGCAGGTCTTCGCATAGGTTTTCCTGGTGCTTGGAGCAGTAGAAACACATCTGGCAGGGCGCGGAATTGAGCGCCACCACGCGCATGCCTTTCTTGAAGCTGTGGACGCCTTCGCCGACTTCTTCGATCACCCCGGCGAGTTCGTGGCCAAACAGCGCGGGAGGCACAATCATGCGGGCGTGATAGCCGCGCTGGTAGACTTTGAGGTCGGTGCCGCAGGTCAGCGCGACCTGCACTTTGACGAGGACTTCGCCCTCTTCCACGCGAGGAATGGGCACGCGTTCAATCTTCAGGTCTTCTTTGCCGTACAGGACGGCAGCCGTCATTTTTCCGTTCACTGCTGTTTTTCCTTGCTTATTTCCCTCCCGGGACGCTACTTCTCCCAGGCCGTACCGGGCTGAATCACAATCTTCATCGACGAAGGCTGCGGATGCGCCGCCAATTCGAGGGCCTTGCCGCCCTCGTGCAGCGGGAACCGGTGACTGATAAGACGCTCCAGTTGCATCTCGCGATTCATCACGAAAGCCACCGACTCATCCTGCAAATCGACCGAGGCGCTGTAAGAGCCGAGCAGCGCTTTTTCATCGACACAGATGGCGGCGGGATCGATCACGACTTCCCCGTGCTGCGTCTGCGCAAATAGTAAAACCCGCCCGCCGGGACGGGCTGCGTCCATGGCTGGCCGGATCATAGCGTTGCTGCCTACCGCGAGGATGACCGCGTCGGCGCCCCGCCCTTCCGTTTGCTCGCGCACCGCTTCTACCGCGTTTGTGCGCGAAGCATCGACTGCTCTGCCCAATCCGAAGCTTTCCGCTATTTTAAGCCTCTCGGCATACAAATCGGAAGTAATTACCGTGGCCCCGGCCCGCCGGGCCAGAAAGCTCAGGATAATGCCGATGGGACCCTGGCCGATGACCAGCACGGTTTCGTTCTTTTGCAGCCGCAACGCCACGATTCCCTTCATGCAGGTGTTGACCGGCTCCACGAAGCAAGCCTGCTCGAACGAAACGCCGTCGGGGATGCGCACCGTTCCCCGTTGCACGATCCAGTCCATCACGCGGACGTATTCGGCGAAGCCTCCGCCCGAAGGTTCGAAGCCCGCGGTGCAGCCTACTTTTTTGTAGGTCGCACACTGCGCGAAAGTCTGGTGCCGGCAATAAAAACACGATCGGCAGGGAATGTGATGAAAGACCACAACCCGGTCGCCGGGCTGAAACTCGCTGACGCCCGCGCCAACGGCGGCGACCGTGCCCGCAGTTTCGTGTCCGAAAATGCGCGGGGCGGAGTGCGAACCGGTGGCGATCTTTTTGAGGTCGGTGCCGCAGACGCCGCAGGTGTGCACCCGCAGCAGAAGCTCTCCGGCGCCGATCTCGGGCACCGGGACGGTTTCCGTGCGAACGTCGTTTACTCCCCGATAGACGGCGGCGAGCATGGTGGCTGGGATCGTCTGCGGGCGCTCGGCGATGGCGGATTGGTTGGCTAAGGCCATTGGGATACAGGTTTGGATGACATTTTCTGCGTATCGGCTTCAATTGTCGGCAGTCTGAACCAGCCGGAGGCGCAGGGGCCAAAGCCCGAAATCATCAAGAACGCTCTACGCGGCGCTGACGCGCCGCTCTTCCACGGTGCTGGAGCGGCACTCTTCCGCGGTAGTGGAGCCCCGCTCTTCCGCGGTGCTGGCTTCGTTCGAGCAGGTTTCTGCGGCGGACGGGGCCGCCCGCCGCTCCATGAAATCATTTGCTGTCTCCGCCGCGAGGATCGCTGTTGGTGAACTGCACCTCGACCGTCATCGAATCCAGGTAGGGCGAATCCAGCGGATTAAAATGATAAGCCTTCACCTGCAAGACGACATAGAAACCGTCGACCTTGATGATGCGCCGGGCATCGATGGGAACCGGGGCGAAGCGGCGCGGATTCAGCCACCACAGATTATTTCTCGGATCGTCGAGCCGTTGATCGGGCGAGGGCGATGGCGTAGCCAGCAGAATGTTGTCGTAAATGCTGTAGTGCAGATCGGCCAGCTTCACCTGCCAGGAGGTGATTTGGTTGTCCTCCAGCGGGCCCAGCGGAGTAATGGCAAGCGTATAGCGATCAGCACCCACCGTGTCTTTAATGCGCTCGTGATAGACCGGGTTGCGGGGATCGAGTTTGGCCTCGAAGCGCTCTTCGGTGATTCGGGTGGCGCCGTGGCGAAAACTTTCGGCGTAGAGGGTTTCGGGCGCGGACTGGGCCGCGAGTGCGCCGGCCAGCAGCAGGCACGAGAACCCGAGTTTCAGAAACGTCTTCATCGGCGTGGAGCGACTTTGAGATTATCCGCCTCAGCGGCGAGCACAGGGGTTGCCTGCCGGGGTTCGTCGATCATCCCTTCGTCGATCACCCGTTGCAAGTGACGGCATAAGGCGTGGGCGGCCCGGCGGCTGTTGCTGCTCAGGCGCGCCAGCCTTGGCCAAAGCCATGGGCGCAGCAGCGCAAAGAGAACGAAGCCGGAGGTGTCGAACTCGCCGTTGCGGATGAATCGCTCCATCGCAGGCAGGGCAAAATCGACTTCATCGGAAATGGCCTTCACTGCCGCGAAGCGCAGGCCTCTGGCTTGCGCGCCGCGAGCGACTGCGGCCGCTTCCATGTCCGCGGCCAGCGCGCCGTAGGACACCGCGAGTTGGGCTTTCTGTTTCGGACCCGCGGTGGATGGAATGGTCACCAAAACTCCCTCACCTTCACCGGTGTCGACGCTGCTGTTATCGCGCGCGTCGATGATTTTCCGCGGAACAACGATAGTGCCTACTTTCAAATCCGGTTGCAATGCGCCGGCAAAGCCTGCCGAATAAACCACTGCCGGGGCGTAGAGGGAAATGACCCCCTCGGTGGCACGGCGCGCGGCTTCCGCGCCGATGCCGCCGCAGATGAGCACGGCATCGTCTTTCTCGAAGAACTTAAACTTGCGCCCCTCATGCTCGCGCTCGCGGCTGGACCAGTCGCCGACCAACGGCTTCACTTCGCGTTCCAGCGCAGCCACGATGGCGAGTTTAGGCATAGCCGTTGGTCCGGAACCACTCCACCGCGCGGCGCAGCGCATCTTCCGCGGGAACGATTTTCCATCCCAGCTCGCGCTCGGCCTTGTCGGAGGTGGCCCACATTTTCTTGCTGCCCATGCGCGCGGTGTCGACGGTGGCGCGGGGCTCGCGGCGCAGCAGCCCGGCGGTAATGGCTTCGTCGAAGATTCCAGCAGCGTAGGCGAACACGTAGGGCAGCTTCACCCTTGGCGACGGCAGGCCGGTGATCTTCCCCAGCTTGTCGAGAATTTGCTTCAAGGTCAGGTTTTCGCCGCCCAGAATATAGCGCTCGCCCGTCTTGCCTTTTTCCAGTGCGGTGACGTGGCCGCGGGCGCACTCGCGCACGTCCACCAGATTCAATCCGGTTTCGACGTACGCGGGGAATTTGCGCTTCAGGAAATCGACCACAATGCGTCCCGTGGGCGTGGGCTTTACATCCTGCTCGCCGACGGGCGTGGTCGGGTTCACCGTGACCACGTGCAGGCCGCTGC
>Ga0302324_100020784_pt1 | contig 12825 bp, 15 predicted proteins | sample Palsa_T0_1_FD_201949 | JGI IMG/M metagenome (GOLD analysis project Ga0302324, IMG submission 201949) | Peat permafrost microbial communities from Stordalen Mire near Abisko, Sweden - Palsa_T0_1 | ecosystem: Environmental > Terrestrial > Soil > Palsa > Peat permafrost | place: Sweden: Abisko...
GTCAGCCGTTGCACCGCCAACGGATACTCCGCGCGGACATAGATATATCCCTTCGACGCGCCCACTGCATACGCCGCGATGGCCATGCCTTCAATCACACGCTGCGGATCGCTCTCGAGCACACTGCGATCCATGAACGCTCCCGGATCGCCCTCGTCCCCGTTGCAGATCACATATTTCTGCGCGCCGTTCACCTTAGCGACCGTGTCCCACTTCAATCCCGTTGGATAACCGCCGCCTCCGCGCCCGCGCAACCCAGCCTTCGAAATCTGCTCGATCACCGACGCCGGATTCATATCCGTCAGCGCCTTCACCAGCGCCTCGTACCCGCCTCGCGCAATATATTCGTCGATCTTCTCCGGATCGATGTGCCCGGAATTCTCCAACACCACATGCGTCTGGCCTTCAAAATATCCGCCCAGCTGCGGATCGAGCCTCGCCACCGGCTCTCCGCCCAGCGACGCCACCACATCCTTCGCGTCGCCCGCATGCACATGCCCGTAGCGGACCTCCGACGGCTCCATCAGCACCAGAGGACCCGCCGCGCACAATCCCATGCATCCGGTTCTGCGCACATGGCATTTCTTCCCGCAGCCCTCGGCTTCCTTCTCAATCGCAGCCTTCACCTTGTCGCTGTGCTGCGACAAACAACCGGTGCCCATGCAAACGTTGATCGCGTAATCGAACTTCTCGCGCTCTTCAACAGCCGCAGCGGCGATCTCGTGGAGCTCTTCAACGTTCATTGCATCGTCCACCTTTCCAGCTGTTGCTTCAGCTCCGCCGCTTCCATCTGTCCGGCAAGCTCGCCGTCGAACAGTGTCACCGGCGCCCGCCCGCACGCTCCCACGCACCGCGCTGTCGCCAGCGAGACTTCCCCATCCGGCGTCGTCTGTCCAGGCTTGATCAGCAACAGCTTCTCCGCCTGCGCCACCAATTTGTCCGAGCCCTTGATGTAGCAAGCGGTCCCCGTGCAGATCGTGCACGTGTGTTTGCCCGGCGGCTTCAGGCTGAAGAAGTGGTAGAACGTCACCACTCCATACGCCTGGCTCAGCGGAACCCGCAGCGAATTTGCGACAAACTTAATCGCTGGCTCGTCCAGAAATCCAAACGACGACTGCACCGTGTGCAGCGTCTCAATCAGCGCGTTGCGCGAGTAACCATGCTTGCGCATCGTACCGTTAACAATTCTCCAGCGTTTGTCATCGGAGGGCAGAGGCGGGCGTTCTGCATACAGCGGCATGTTGTTCTCCCCGACTGCCAGCGGGCAATCGCGGCTCAGGTTCCCAATTCCACCCGGGACTGCAAGCCGATCGTGCAGTCGAAACGGGCAGAGACCATTGCTACCGCGCCAGCCGCCGATAGAACAGCACCAGCAACCCACGCGGAGTACAGAATAGAATGCTGTCCGATGCGTACGATTGTCGGTGACAATCATCACTGCGGGCATATTAAATGCTCTGCTAATCCCCCCCGGCGCCAGACATAGAAGAAAGGCGGCCAGGGCCTGTCCAATTCTGCACTTCCCGTTCGTCACTGGAATGAATGAGAATTTTTCTTGAGCCAGGAGGGCTCCACCATGTCAGCGGCAGCCAAATTACCCGCGCTCGACCAACCCTTTCTCCCTCCCATCGAGAAGCCCCACGGACTCATGCTCAAAATCGTCTATGCCATGTCGCGACGCCAGTTCGGCAAAGTCATGATGCCGCTCAAAGTTCTCATGGCGCGCATGCCGCTGGCCTTTGGCAAGTTCTACGGCAACATCGGCTCGCTGGATAAAAAACTCATCCTCCCGCGCGAAACCGCGATGCTGATCCGCGAGCAGGTGGCCCACATCAACGTTTGCACCTTCTGCATCGACATCGGCCGATTCTTCACCATCCAGGCCTCCATGGACCAGGCCAAATTCGATGCCCTGGCGCAATATCCCACCGGCCCGCTCTTCAACGATGCCGAGCGCGCCGCCCTCGACTACGTCACAGAACTCACCCGCGACAAGCGCATCAACCCGGACACCTTCGCCCGCCTCGCCCACCACTATTCCGAACGCCAAATCTGCGACATCGTCTGGCTCGTCGCCACCGAACACGTCTACAACATCACCAACATCGGCCTCAACATCCACTCCGACATGCTCTGCGACCTGACGAAGCAACGCCGCTCCGCTTGACCCAAGCGGCGGCGGAGCGGGCTCCCTCAGCCGATGCGTTCTGCCAGTTCGACGATGATCCCCTCGGGGCCGCGGACATAGCAAAGCCGGTAACTGTTCTGATAGCACTCCAGTTCGCCGACCAGCTCAAAGCCTCGGGATCGCACCCTGGCGACGACGGCGTCGATGTCCTCGACTGCGAATGCGACATGGCGAATGCCCGGTGTGTTCGCTGGCGCGTTCCCATCACCGCCCGGGCTTGATGGCGCGTGGAATTTCGTCAGCTCAAGTCGTCCGTGGCCGTCTGGGGTCTGCAGTATCGCGATGTCTGCGCGGACGTTCTCGAGTCCCACAATGCGATCTACCCAGCGGCCCTCGACCGGCACCTCTGCCTCAAGTTCGAGTCCAAGTTCGACGAAGAACTCGGTTGCGGCCGCGAGGTCGTCCACCACAATGCCGACGTGCTCCATCCTTTGAATCGCCATACACCCACGCTAATGAATCCGCATTCGAGCCACCACGCCCGGACGGCCTGCCCTGAGCTTGTCGAAGGGGCAAGTCCTCCGGGCTAGTCCTCCCCAATATCCTCGTTCCAGACATCAGGATGCTCGTGGATAAACGCCCTCATCAAATCGACGCAAGCCTCGGCGTCCAAATCGATCACCACAACGCCCAGCGAGCGCAGCCAGTCCAACCCGCCCTGAAACGTCCGGCTCTCTCCCACAACCAGCGTCCCAAACCCAAATTGTCGCACCAGCCCGCTGCAATACCAGCAAGGAGCCAGCGTCGTCACCATGATCAGATCCCGATACGACCGCTGCCGCCCCGTGTTGCGAAATGCATCCGTCTCGCCATGCGCCGAAGGATCGCTATCCTGCACCCGGCGATTGTGTCCCGAGCCCAGCAACTTCCCTTGTCGCGTAAAAATGGCAGCGCCAATAGGAATTCCGCCTTCGTCGCGTCCTTTGCGCGCTTCTGCAAGAGCAACGGCAAGCAATTCGATAGGGTTGAATCCAGAATCCACTCGGTCCAAAATAACAGGTCAGCGCGTCTTCGAAATACCCGCCGCGCGCGAAAGCATCGCCGGACTGCATACCGGCATCCACCACGATGACGGCGTATCGGAGGAAAGATGAAACCCAGGGAAGAATCGCACCCGGATGCGGACGCACAAAAGGGCTCCATCGAAGACACAGCACCGGAGTCGATCCACCGGCCTCCATCCGTCGACTCGCAGGACAGCCTCGCCGGCCAGCTCCCCCATCGCGAAACCGACGAGGAAATCAAAGACAACGACTCCGACTTCCCCGAACCAGGCTCCAGCCCCGAGCATTCGTAATCGCGTGGGGCGCGCTATTCTAGACGGAGAATTCGGACTTGCATCAGCTGCATGGACCACATCTCCGGCCGAAAGATAGAGAAGATGCCTTCAAACGCACTGGACTACCTGACAGTACGAGGCTTCAAGAGCATCTCCTCCATCGACAAACTCAAGCTTCGGCCTGTAAACATCTTGATCGGCCCCAACGGTTCCGGAAAATCGAACTTCATTGGAGTGTTCGCATTCCTCCACAGCATCCGCGAGGGAAACCTCCGCGATTACGTAACGAGGGCTGGCGGGGCGGAAAAAGTGCTCCACTTTGGGTCCAAAACAACAAAAGAAATCTTCATTCAGCTATCTTTTAGAGGCGAGGTGAACCAGTACGAATTGGGGCTTTCACCCACTGAAGATGACGGTCTCTACCCCTCCCTCGAGACGGTTTATTTTTGGAATAAGTCCTACATTCGGCCCTTAGACCAGCCGCTTCTTTCACGTGAAGCTGGTCGTGAGGCGGGTATTAGCGATCCAAGCCTGCGGAAGATTCCTGGTTGGCTAAGAAGTCGCCTCGGTAGCTGGAGAATCTACCATGTGCATGACACTAGCTCGTCCTCTCCGATGCGCAAGACGGCAAAGATTGACGACAACCATTATCTGCGCTCCGATGGCTCGAATCTCGCGTCGTTCCTCTATTATCTCCAGGAGCGGCAGGAGGCCTCATACAGCCTGATACGCCGCACCGTTCAACGCGTTGCCCCTTTTTTTGACGACTTTCGTCTTTCTCCTTCGAGACTTCAACCCGACGACATCAAATTGGAGTGGAAACATAAGAACTCCGACCAGTATTTCGACGCATCCTCGCTCTCGGACGGCACACTTCGTTTCATCACGCTCGCAACTCTTTTCTTGCAACCTGAGGAGTGTTTGCCCTCCGTAATTCTCGTCGATGAACCTGAACTTGGTTTGCATCCGTACGCAATCGAGATGCTGGCCGCCCTTATCCAACAGGCCTCAAAGAGGGTCCAGGTAATCGTGTCGACCCAGTCATCGCTGTTGTTGGATCACTTCGGCCCTGAAGATGTACTCGTCGCAAACCGGGACAAAAGCGGGACCACGATCACCCGCCTCGATTCAGCAAAGCTCGATGACTGGCTCCAGGATTACAGCCTTGGTCAGCTCTGGGAAAAGAACGAGTTGGAGGGAAGACCTGTCCCGGAATGACGATTACCCGTTTATTGGTGCACGTCGAAGGGCAGACGGAAGAGACCTTCATAAATGAGGTCGTGGCCCCACATCTTCTCGCGACCGGCTACACCTCTGTCGGGGCCCGCATTGTGGGAAACGCTCGTCTCCGGAGTCGCCGCGGAGGGATACGGGCATGGCCTGCCGTCAGAATGGATATCGTGAAGCACTTGAGGGGAGACTTTGGGTGCGCCGCGACGATAATGGTGGACTACTACCGCTTGCCGGCGACCGGCGCAGGCGCGTGGCCCGGTCGTGCGGGAGGCCAGAATCTCACCACTCAGGAAAAGGCAAGTCGAGTTGAAAATGCCTTGCTGGACGACATGGCTGACGCAATGGGAAGTGAGTTCGAGAGTAAACGCTTCGTGCCCTTTGTCGTGATGCACGAATTCGAAGGCCTTCTGTTTAGCGAATGTGCGGCGTTCGCTGCAGCAATAGGGCGAGCGGATCTCGTTCCGAGGCTCTTGGCGATACGACATGGATTTGAGACACCGGAGGATATCAACGATTCCGAATCGACAGCACCTTCAAAGCGAGTCCAGATTCTAGCCCCGGAATACGAAAAGCCAATTTTCGGAGTTTTGGCTGCACTTGAAATAGGCTTAACCCGCATTAGGACTGAATGTCCCCACTTCCACAAATGGCTGACTATTCTCGAATCGCTCGTCTAATCGCCAAAGATGCCCTCTTTCCGCCCTCCTCTGAATGACCCTCCGTATAGTCCTCGCCCACTGCTCCGAAGCCTGCGACACACAATCAGTTTTTTCGCGGGACCACCCATCGCATTCGCTGATAGCATGGGGCACCCAGTAGTCAACCTCGCATCGCGCGGATGGTCTGACTTGCGAATTCCCGCCTTCCCACTTCTGCCTCGCTTTTCCCCCATCCTCATCGTCGCTCTTTTCGCTCTCACAGCAAACAGCGGATCGGCACACGCCCAGGCCGACCCATGGCATCACCTCTCCGCCCTCCAGCCCGGGACCCACATCCACATCTCATCGGACAAGAAAAGCCGAACCTGCTTCTTCGCATCCGCCGACGACGCAACCCTGGTGTGCTCCGGAAAACATTCCGGCGGCCCGCAGTACACCTTCGCCCGCGCGGAAGTTCGAACCGTTAAACTCACCCGCTACACGCTTTCCACCATCGCCGGCATCGGCATCGGAGCCGGCGTTGGCTTTGGCATCGGTGCAGCGGTCGCTCCAGCCGCCGCACCCAAATCTAATTCCGGTTTGGATTTCTCCGGCCTTGATCGCGATGCCATCACCATCCTGGGCGGAGCTTTTGGTTTGATCGCCGGCGGCGTCATCGGCGGCCCCACCGATTTCCTCCGCGGCCCCACCCTCTATCGAAGGCCCGGCCTCTGACATACGCCGAACGCAAGAGATTATCAGCGAGCCTCTGAAATAATCACCCCATGCTCGTCTTAGCCTCAGCGTCCCCACGACGACGCGACCTGCTCGCCCAGGCTGGCTACTCCTTCGAAATCATCCCCGCCGAAATCTCCGAGGACCTCCGCCCCAACGAAACCCCCATCGGCTACGTCCTCCGTCTCGCGCGCGAAAAAGCCGAGGCCGTCGCCGCTTCCCCAGTCTTCAAAACCTTCGCCCAAACCGAACCACCCCTGATCCTCGGAGCCGACACCACCGTCGTCGCCCCCAACGGAGAAATCCTCGCCAAGCCCGAAGACGACAAAGACGCAGCCCGCATGCTGCGCCTCCTCTCCGGAGCCACCCATAAAGTCATCACTGGCGTAGCGCTCCTCGCCCCAACCCCCGCGGACCCCATCACCGAAGTCGCCGCCGAAGTCACGTACGTGACCATGCTCACGCCCACCGACGACGAACTCGCCGCCTACATCGCCACCGGCGAACCCAACGGCAAAGCCGGAGCCTATGCCATCCAGGGTCAGGCCGCGCGCTGGATTCCTCGCGTCCACGGCTGCTATTTCAATGTTGTTGGATTGCCGCTGGCCCTCGTAGCCAGCATGATCGAAGGCGTGCAAACGCGCCTCTCCGTCACCAAAGAGTTGATGTCAGATCCTCCAGCCGCCCAACGATCTCGCTGACCCCTGCTGGCCCGTGCTCGCTGGCTGTCTGCTGGCCGTTCGCTCGTTTTTTTGCTGGCTTTCTGCTCGCAGTTCGCTGGCTTCTCGCTGTCCTCAGCTCGCCTTCGACTGCTCTACCTCGTCCGCAGGCTCCTGCGCCCCAATCGCATGTTCCGACACCGGCGGAGCTTCCGGCTGACCTGCCAGCACCAGCCCCAGGACAATAAAGAGCGTTACCGCCAGCAGCCCGATTTCCATCAGCTTCAGCATCGGAATGTCCTTTCAGCCCTGTCTCAAGTCGTTCGAATCATCTCCGCCAACAACGCTGTCCGCGGAACCAGTTCCTTCAACACCACCGACTCATGAGATGCATGAGCCCCTTCGCCGACAGCACCCATTCCGTCGAGAGTGGGCACTCCAATCGCCGCTGTAAAGTTACCGTCGGAACCTCCGCCGGTTGAAGCTTCTTCCAATTCGAACCCAATCTGTGCTGCCAAAGTCGCGGCTCGCTCAAAAAGAGCCACCGTTCCCCGGCTCCGTTCCATCGGCGGACGATTCATTCCGCCCTCCACATCGAGGACGCAGCCGCGGTCCCGAACGCGCAGCGAACGAAATTTCCGATCGATCCTCGCTGCATCCGTCCCCCGCGCAATCCGCACATCCACCTCCGCCTCCGCCTCCGCCGCAATCACGTTCGACCGCGTCCCTCCACGAATTACGCCCGCATTCGCCGTCAGCCCGCGATCCAGCTCCGTAAATCCCCGCACCTTTTCCAGCTGCCATGCCAGTTCGTGAATCGCCGAGTGCCCGCGCTCAAAATCCACACCCGAATGCGAAGCCACACCCTTTACCCGAATTGTGTAACCGCCCACGCCTTTCCGCGCCGTCTTGTACGCGCCACCTAATCCCTGCGCCGGCTCCAGCACAAAAACCGCCTCACACTCCCGCGCCAATTTTTCTGTGACTGGCCGTGAGACCGTGCTCCCAATCTCTTCGTCACCCACCAGCAGAAAAATCACCGGCCGGCGGAGCGCATCCACTTCACGCAAACTCGCAATCGCCGTCAGCCCCATCACCACCCCGGCCTTCATGTCGAGCACGCCCGGACCCCACACCCGTCCCCGCCCGATCCGGAACGGCATGCTGGATAGTGTCCCCATCGGCCAAACCGTATCGAGGTGCCCCAGCAACATCAACGGAGCCAGCTTCTCTTTCCCCCTCCCTGCTGATCCAAACCGCAGCTCCAGGACATCGCCAAAGTCCCGCTGCCGGTACTGTCGTACCCGTCCGCCCGCTTCAGTCGCAATTTCTGCCACCGACTCAACACACCGATCCACGGCGGCCTTAACGTCGCTGGGCGACTCAATCTCGACGAGTTGCCGTAACTGGTCGAGCAACCGCGCCTCACAGGCAGCGACCGCCTTTTGGAGCAAATTCAACACGTAAACTGCCCGTTTCGTTTGAGTTGCCATAGAGAGAATCTTTCCCGCCACTGTGACTTTGGTCATGTACAGTGTGGCGATTTTGCCACACTACAACTTTTCTTTCACGGTTGTAGTCTATGTCTTCATTGAGGAAATCGCTTGGCTGAATCATCGCACCTGGAAAACACAATTTCCTCCCCCATTGAATTTGCCGGTGTAGGCCTCCACAGCGGAGCACCCGTGCGCATGCGCCTCCTGCCCGCGCCTGCCGGATCAGGCGTAGTCTTCCGCCGCACCGACCTTGACGACTTCGAAATCCCAGCAACCGGCCGCAACGTCGCCAAAGTCAGTTACGCCACCAGCCTCATGCGCCAGGGCGTCCTCATCTCGACCACCGAACACCTGCTCTCCGCCCTGCTCGGATCCGGCGTCGACAACGTCCTCGTCGATCTCGACAACCTCGAGCTCCCCATCCTCGATGGCAGCGCCCTTCCTTATACCCAGGCCTTCCGCGAAGTTGGCCTCAAACCGCAGCGCCGCCGCCGCGAGTATCTCCGCATCCTCAAGAACGTCGAGGTGCGTGAAGGCGACAAATTCATCGGCGTGTATCCCGGCGACGGCTACTCCGTCTCCTACAAAATCGACTTCCCCACGCCCATCGGCCGTCAGGGATACACCGTCGACCTCGCCACCGGCGCCTACGAGCGCGAAATCGCCCCCGCCCGCACCTTCGGTTGGCGCGAAGACGAAAAGAAATTGCGTGACATGGGCCTGATCCGCGGTGCCACCGAAGAAAGCGTCATCATTCTCAGCCGCCACGGCGTCCTCAACGGCGACCTCCGCTTCCCCGACGAGTTCGCCCGCCACAAGGTCCTCGACCTCATCGGTGACCTCGCCCTCGCCGGCCACCACATCCTCGGCCACGTCGTAGCCGAGCGCGCCGGACACGCCATGCACACGGCCTTAGTCTCGCGTCTCCTCCGCGATCGCTCTGCCTGGGAACTCACCACCCTCGGAACCGAAAAAGCCAAATCCAAAGTAGCCCCAGCCCGCACCCCAAGCCTCGTCACCGCGTAACCGCATCGGCCTCGCCCCTGCCCGGCCGCATTGGCCTCGCCCTCAAGAAAAGACCGCACAACCCCAAATCCAGCGACGCCAGGTTCACCACACAGCAAGAAGCTTCGGATCTTGCCACCCAAACCTCAACGCAAAATCCCTTCCGGTCCCGCACAAAAGTAAGTGTCCTGTCCCATTTTGGAAAAGTACAGTCTGCATCACGTCCAGGGCGGCGTCGTCCCTCGTCCTAAAACTCCGCGTCCGGTTTCAAGCCCCCAGTACCGTCTTCCGTCCGGTTTTGAAACGGCGGGTTCATTCCAAAGTCGCTCTCATCTCTCTTGACATGTAAGCATAACCTTACACATAATGACACCACAATGACCCCCACCACCCGCCAGCGCGGTCACGACGTCTTCGCCGCCATCGGCGATCCGACCCGCCGCCGCGTCCTCGATATGCTCTCCAAATCCGGCATGGCCGCCGGAGACATCGCCACCCACTTCCGCGTCAGCCGCCCCGCCGTCTCGCAGCACCTACGGATCCTGCGCCGCGCCAAACTCGTCGGCGTCCAAAAGCGCGGGCGCGAACACATCTACCACCTCAACCCCGAGCCGCTCGAAGAGGTCTATGACTGGATCGAGCACTACAAATCCTTCTGGACCACAAAAATGAACGCCCTCGGCAAATATCTCGACCGACTCTCAACACCACGAGGCCCCCGCCGCCCATGAGCCACGACCTCCATTTCGAAATGACCTATCCCCAACCGCCCGAGCATGTCTGGCAGGCGCTCACGAACGCCGACGCGATCGCCGAATGGCTCATGCCGAACGATTTCGAACCCCGCATCGGCCACCGATTCCAGTTTCGAACCAAGCCCAGGCCCGGCTTCGACGGCGTCGTTAACTGCGAAGTACTCGAGCTCGTCCCGCCCCAGCGCCTCGTCTATACGTGGACAGGCGGCGGCCTGAATACCAAACTCGTCTGGACCCTCCGTCGCACCGATGAAGGCACGCGTCTCACCCTCGACCACACCGGATTCTCCGGCGTGCGCGGTCTCCTCATCAGCAAAATCCTCGGCAGCGGATGGCGTTCGAAAATCCTCACCATCAATCTCCCCGCCCTGCTCTCCCGATGGAGCGGCTCCGGCGTAGTGCCCTCGGTTCCTGAAGCCCAATGCCATCAGGAACCTGAAGAAAAGGAATTGCCGTGAAACAAAATTTCGAAGCCAGGCTAATCTCGAAAGGTCCAAGGGGCGCATGGACCTTCCTGCCCATCCGTTCGACGTGCACAAAGCGTTCGGAACCCGCGCCCGAGTTTCTGTCTCCGGAACCATCAACGGTTTCCCTTTCCGCAATTCCCTCATGCCCGAAGGCGACGGCACCCACTCCATGATGGTCAGCAAAGCGCTCCAGGCAGGCGCAAAGGCCGCACCCGGCGATCTTGTCCGCGTCGCCCTTGAGCCCGACTCCGAACCGGAAATCGACGTCCCCGCAGAACTGCAGCAGCGATTCCGCAAGAACAAGCAGGCCGCCTCATTCTTCGCTTCCCTCACCGCGTCGCAGAAAAAGGAATTTGCGGACTGGATCGCGAGCGCCAAACAAACCGCAACCAAAGAAACACGGGCGACGAAAGCCCTGGAGCTGCTGGCTGCCGGAAAAAAGCGACTCCGCTAGCCCCCAGGCATACAAACCAAAAAAACAAATTTACACGGCCAGGTTCACCCCACAGCAAGCAGCGTAAGCTCTGGTTCCAGCTACCACAACGACCCTCTGCTCACCTTCAACCCCTCAGTAACATCGCCATCCCGTTTTGGAACGCGTTCGCACACTCTGCGAAGCTTCGCTTTCCTGCTGGAGGCTCTTGGCAGTCGTATCCCGCGAACGCTTTGGCTCAAAAACAAACAGAAAATGCACCTCTTGCTGCAGCAGCTACTGTGCCGGCTCACCCGTAGACAAAAATCGCACTCCCGCCACCATCGTCCCCGAAGCCAGCACATCCCGCAGCCTCTCCGGATTATCCCCACTCACCTCAGCCGCCTCGGTCACCAACCGCACTGCCTCAGCGGCACCCGCATCCGCCGGCAGACGAAAAATCCAGGCCACATTCGTCGACGTGAGAGCCCGATCGTCCGACAACGCGACGACCGGCACAAAAACCTTCAGCCCCAGTTGCTCCGCCAAATGAGCCGAGTCCCGATCCAGAGCGATCACCGCCAGAGCATGCTCCTCCATCAGCGCATGCACCAGCTGCGTCGAAGCGACTCCCCAATTCTGCCCGCTATCCACCGCCACAAGCCGCAACCCCGGCGGAGTTTCGGGTGCCCCATTCTGTTCGCGCCCGTTTTTGGGAGCGGACAGGGTGGGGTAGTTCAATGTCTTTTTCACTTCCGAAGCCCCTGGACCAAACAAAACAATCGTCGCCACCCCAGGGGGAATGTCAGCAGCATGAGGCCCCAAATAACTCACCCCATCCTCACCCACCCGCGCATACGGCGATGGCAGAACAGGTTTCTGCTGATCGCTGATCGCTGATCGCTGATCGCTGGCATTCATCCGCGCGACCCGATAAGTAATCTTCCCGTCCCTCACCGTCCCCAAATACATCGAGCTAACATTCTTGTTATTGGGATCGAACACCATGTGCCCCGTGACGCCGTCATACTCATAAATCTGCGACAACGCATCGTGAATCCGCGCCCTGTTCAACCCCGCCTTGCATATCGACCCCAGCAGAGCATTCATAGCGTCATAAGCCAGCGCCGCAAACTGCTCCGGCTTCTCGCTGAACTTATCCGCGTACCGTTGCTCAAATCCCGTCCACTTAGGATCCGTCCGCGAAGGGTCGTACGGGAACACCGCCTCAAACCCCTCCGCCGCCGGTCCCGCCTCTTTCAGTAACTCATCCCCCAGCGTTCGATAACTCCCGAACACCCGCTGCTTCATCCCCAGTTCGCGCATCTGCAGCAAAATTCCTGCCGCCTGCGCCTCGTCCGCCCACACCACAATCCCGTCCGCCCGCGAATCCTGAATAATCCGCAGAGCCCGCCGAAAATCCGTATCCCCCGGCAAAAACTTCTGCTCGATCACCACCGGATGCCCCAGCCGCCGCGCCGCATCCCGAAACTTCGGCACACCTAAACGGCCGTAGCGGCTGTTCACCCGCAGCAGCGCCACCCGCTTCAGACCCAGCTCCGTAAAAATCCGCCGCGCCACCGTGTAATCCTGAACCCGGTCGTCCTGAATATCCGTGAAGTACCAGGGAATATAAGTCTCCGGAATCGTCGGATCCGTCGACGCCGAGTTGACGATAGGAATCTCCGCCCGCAGCGCCACCCGCAAAATAATGTGCGTCGTCTCCGAACTGATCGACCCAAAGATCGCCCAGTCCTTCTCGTCGTACGCCATCTTCACCGTCTCATTCGAAGTCGATCCCCATATTTGCGAGTCCGTTGGCCGCTCCAGCCCGTACTCCGACCCGCGTTGCCAGTTGTTGTAATCGTCGTGCACCATCAGCCGAAACGGCTTCCCGCCATACCCGCCGCGCGCGTTCGCCTCATCAATCGCCAGCTGCGCCCCATGCAACATCCGCA
>Ga0302324_100020787_pt1 | contig 12825 bp, 11 predicted proteins | sample Palsa_T0_1_FD_201949 | JGI IMG/M metagenome (GOLD analysis project Ga0302324, IMG submission 201949) | Peat permafrost microbial communities from Stordalen Mire near Abisko, Sweden - Palsa_T0_1 | ecosystem: Environmental > Terrestrial > Soil > Palsa > Peat permafrost | place: Sweden: Abisko...
CGGCGCCGGCGGCCTCGGCGGGTTGCGGCTGCATGCTGCCGATCGGCCGCACCGGCACAAACGGGTATTGAAGACGAACACTGCCCAAGGTCGCGCGAAACCCCAGGGCATGGGTCGCCGCGATCCGAATGGCTCGGGTCACATTCGAAACTACGTCCTCGAGCGACAGCACGGCTTGCGGAAGCGTGAAGCAATGCGTCCAGCCGTATGGCGCGTGTTGCGGGTCGTCGAGCAACATGGAAAGAGCAGCCACGCGAAGCAGGATTTGCGTGGCCGTAGGGACGGTCACCCCGGTCGTGGCGGCTGCCAAAATCCGCGCCGCATATCCGTCGCGCTCTATGGTTAGCATCGTAGAGGCAATGCTGGAGGGCGCCTCGACACGCGGCGGGGCCGCCAGACAATCGAAAAGCGCTGGGGCGTACGCAGCGTCAGGCGCGGGAGCTTCGTCCATCCACGTGAGTCGGCGATCAGCCTCCTGTGCGAGTGCCCGCAAGGGTGACCGTAGCAATTCGCCGCACTCGGGAAAGCGACTGGCCGGTTCGAGCATCATCAGTAGGATGGGCGCGTGCCCCGCAGCGCCCAAAAGGGGCAGGATCGGCTCCGCCAGCGTCGCGCGCAGGCGTTCAAGCGAAATTCTTGGCGTCACGAACACGAGGGCACTATCAACGGAATCTACGTCGCCGGCTTCAAGCGCCGCGGCCAGCTCCGACAGTGCGAGATCAGCCGTGCGATACGCTTTGGGCTTCGGCTCGATTTCCCGGCCCTCCGCAGCGTAGCGTGCTGCAATCTCGGCAATGCGCCTGCGCGCGTCGTCTCGTTTGCCATGCGGCACCTGCGCAAGAAGCCACGCGCGCGCTGACAGCTCCAAGGGTGCGTGCAACAGAAAGGAGGAATTGATGTGAGCTTTCGGGGTGGCGATGGACGCGGCGACCGATTGAATCAGGACGCCGTCGCTGACCCTCGCCAGCGGGCATCGTGCCCAGGCATCATCCGGCTTCGGTGTCTCGAACACCTCCATGGGGAGTGCTCGCAAGAGCGCGCTCGGCTTCTTCATCCTCCCATCATCGAAGTTCAAGTAAACTTGATGTCAAGTATGATCCATCCCGGGCTGCCCATCGGTGTGCTGGCCAAGCGCTCAGGAGTCGCAGCGAGCGCGTTGCGCTTCTACGAAGCCGAAGGACTCATCAAGTCCACGCGCAGTCCGGCGGGGCGGCGCATCTTTACCCGGGATGTTCTACGCCGCGTCGCGTTCATCCGTGTGGCGCAATCGGTCGGACTGACCCTCGAGGACATTCGCATAGCCTTGAATAGCCTTCCCAATCAACGCACCCCCACGAGATCGGACTGGGTGCGCTTGTCGGCCGCCTGGCGGCCTCTTCTGGACCAGCGTATCGATTGCTTGCAGAGGCTGCGCGATAGGCTCTCCTCGTGCATCGGTTGCGGTTGCCTATCCCTCAAAACTTGCGCGCTTTATAACCCCAACGACAGCGCGCAACTGCGCGGGGCCGGTCCGCGCTATCTGCTCGGGGATGTGCCTCAAGCTGCCGCCAAGCCGGCGCGCTCCAAACGGCTGAAATAGCGATACGTTTGATTTTGGATCATGGCCGATTTGAATCCGGGCCCGCCGCCGCGCTCAGTGAGTGAAATAGCGGCGGTTCAATAGTGCGCCGACTTGCGCGTAGTGCGCCTCCAGCTGGGCCTTCGTTATCCGCAAGAACTTCTTCAGGGCAGGGTCGGTCTCGCGAGTGATCATCACGCCCGTCAAATGGATCTGCTCGTTGAGCGAGTTGTAAAACGTGAGCAGCGCCTCCCGCTCGAACTCCATGCCGGTTTTGCCGACGACCGGCGCCAAGTCCTTGGCCAAGTCTTCGCCGATCGCCTTGCGCTCGTCGCCCTCGATCTCGGACATTGGCGTCACGTCGATGCGCATGGCGGGAAATTCCTTGGATAGCCTGCGCATGGTCTCGGCGAGATGCTGGTAGTAGCTGACCAGATCATCGGTAAGCCGGCTCATTTCTTCTGGCTTGTCCTTGAACATGAGAAGCCATTTGAGCTTGGGAATCCCATCGGCCTCCTGGTAAAGCAGGCTGTAACCGATGGAAAGCTGGGCGCGTGGCGCGTTCTTGTCAGGAGCGGGCTTTGTCGTGCCGCACAGATGACTGCAAGCGGCAAGACCGAACAATAGCGCCATTGCGACGATGCGGAACGACACTGATCGCCGGGGCGCGTACATCACCATATGTGCACGCGATCGGCGGGCGGCAGGTACAAGGACTGATTGGGCTGGACGTTGAACGCTTTGTACCAGGCATCGATGTTGCGCACCGTAGAGGCGCGGTAAGGAGCGGGAGCGTGGCCGTTACTGACCACCAGCTGCCGCAACATCGGGTCGCGGTACTTGCTGCGCCAGGTCTGCGCAAAACTCAGGAAAAATTGCTGGTCGCCATTGAAGCCCTCCAGCGGCGCCGCCTCGGCTCCGCCGAGGGAGGACCTATAGGCGCTATAGGCCGCCGCGAGACCTGCCACGTCGGCAATATTCTCGCCCAGCGTCTGTTTCCCGTTGACCGCGAGATCCGGGAACGGCTTGTAGCCGTCGAATTGAGCGACCAGCTGTTGCGAGGACGCCTTGAAGTGCGCGTAGTCCTGCGCCGACCACCAATCGTGCAGCCGACCCGTCGCGTCGAACTGCGCGCCCTGGTCATCGAAGCTATGACTTATCTCGTGTCCGATGATGGCGCCAATGGACCCATAGTTGAGCTGCGCGGGGCGGTTGGCGCTAAAGAACGGCGCCTGCAGAATGGCGGCCGGAAAGTTGAGCGCATTCATCGCGGGCAGGTTGACGGCATTGACGGCCTGCGGTGTCAACGACCACTCGGAGCGATCGACCTGGGACCGCGTGAGCTTGGTGAGATCAAAATCATAATGAAACAGCTCCGCGCGCCCCGCGTTGCCGTAGGCGTCTCCCGCCACGATCTTGAGCGCGGAGTAGTCGGTCCAGTGATCCGGGTAGCCGACGCCGACTTTGAGCGCGGCGAGTTTGGCCTTGGCCTGCACGCGGGTTTCGGGCGCCATCCATTCGAGCGCATCGATGCGACCGGCAAACGCGGCGATCAGATTTTGCACCAACTGCTCGATGCTCCGCTTGGCCTCGAGAGAAAAATACCGCTGCACGTAGAGCCGTCCGACGCCGTCGCCCAGTGCATGATTGGTATCGTCGAGTGCGCGTTTCCAGCGCTCCGGCAGCTGCGGAGTGCCCTGCAGTGCGGAACCGTAGAAAGCGAAATGCGCGTCGACGAAGGCCTTGGGCAAAAACGCCGCAAAGTGGTCGATGGCGTGAAATCGCAGATACTCTTTCCACGTCGACAGAGGGACGCTTTTGGCCAACGCCGATATGCCCGTCACCGCAGTGCTCTGCCACACGACGAACGTGGGCTGTTTGGCGAGCCGCGCACCGTCAAAGAAGGCATTCCAATCGAGTCCGGGCGCGCGATTGTAGAAATCCGGCATCGACCAACGGTTGTGTCCGCGCTGAACGTCTTCGGAGTCGGCGCGGTCGACATGGACTTGGGCGATGCGCAGCTCCAGATCGTAGATTCGCGCCGCCTGCGCATCAGCATCGGCCGATGCGATTCCGCTCAATCGCAACAGGCCGGCGACGTAGCTCCTATATTGCTGTTGCAGGTCCCGCATGTGCGCCGAATCGGACACATAATAGTTCCGATCGGGCATGCCGAGGCCGCCTTGCACTAAGAACGGCGCATAGTGCACGGGATCCTCGAGATCCTGGGCCACCCACAGGCCGAAGAGCCGATCGGTGTGCAGCTGGCTGTTATTCAGAATGTCGACGTCGGTACGCAGCGTCGTACCGAGGAAATGCGCCAGCGTCACTCCGTCCTTGATGGCATCTACGCGCTGCAAAGAGGGTCGCAGCGGCGCCAGGCCCTTCGCTTCAATCCCGGCCTCGTCCATGACGCTGTTGTAGTAGTCGGCAATCTGCCGCGCCGCCGAACCCACAGCGGGCGCCGATGCGGCGGTATCTCGAATCAGATCGGCGACTTGGGCGTCGGTGATCTCGCCCAATTGCGCAAAAACTCCGAAGGAGGATCGATCGGAGGGGATGGACGTATTTTTGACCCAATTACCGTTCGCGTAGGCAAAAAAGTCATCTCCGGGGCGAATCGAGGTATCCATGCCCGCGGCGAGGTCCGCGGTCTGCGGGGACGGTTCGGCCGCGAGCAGCATTGTGCTTGCGGCTAATGACCCGGTCAGTAACAATTGCTTGAGCAAGGATTTTTGCATGCAGGGCACTGTCGCCGATAACGGAGGCATAACAGTATATCGGTAATTGTTCCCGTGAAGCCGCAGGCCCATCAGCTACTGCGGTCGACCTTCGAGGCCTTAAATCAACCGGCGCCTGCAGTCGATACCGTGGTGGCCGGACCGCCGGCAACTGGTCGCCAAGGTCAAACAGGGCGGTCCGTTCGGCTTTTTCCCGTCTACACTGCCATACGCCGCTCTTCATCCCTCCATTTCGGATTAATTCCGTGTTCGCAAAGCTAGATACTGCGACCATTCTTCATTACGCTGAGGCTGTACGCGACGGCATGCCGGCGATCCCGATCGACCGCATCCCTAAAGCCGTAGGGTCGCATCACCCATTGCCCGCATGACCCTCGCCAACGAATCTGCGGTCGACACGGTATTGACGTTTATGGCCGGCATTAATCTGCGCGACGTGGACAAGCTGGCCGACTGTATGACCGAGGACCATGAATTCATCGACTCACTGGGCCAATCAATCAGCGGTCGCGCGAAGATGCGGATCGGCTGGCGAGGCTACTTTGCATTTTGTCCGGACTACTGGGTGTCGCACGACGAAATTTTCCACAGCGGTAATCGGGTGGCGGTTTTTGGCGCCGCGGGAGGCACGATTGCCGCCGATGGAGGGCTCCCGCGGGAGAACCAATGGCGTGCGTCCACGGCATGGCTCGCAATCGTGGAACGGGGTCTTATCAAGCAATGGAGGGTCTACGCCGATAACAAGCCGGTGTACGACATTCTTGCTCGAGCCATTCCGAACCCTGGCCGATAGCCCGGCTTGCGCCGCTCGACCATGCTGATCCTCCGATCGATGGTTTTTAACGTCTTACTCTACGTGTTCACCGCGCTGTGTTCGGTCATCGCCATGTTCACGGTCATCGTATGGCCTTCGCGAGTGTGGACCGTGGCTCGACTGTGGTCTCTCTCTTGGCTCTATCTCTACAAATTGATATGCGGCGTCTCGTTGAACGTTCAGGGCTCGGAGCACGTTCCTCGAGGTCCATGCATCGTCTCCATGAAACATCAATCGACCTGGGATACGTTTGCCTTGTTTGCGATATTCCGCCGACCAGTTTTCGTCGTGAAAAGCGAGCTGATGTGGGTTCCCGTATTCGGCTGGGTTCTGAAGCGACTGGGGTGCGTCGCAGTCAAGCGCGGCAATGGAAGAGTGGCTCTGGAAACCATGATTCGCGGGGCTCGTGCGGCGTGCGCGCTTGGCAACCAGATCGTGATATTCCCCGAGGGGACCCGTTCGGCTGCGGGCGCGCCATCCGACTACAAGTCGGGGGTCAGCCACTTGTACAAGACCCTGGAGGTACCGTGTGTGCCGGTGGGGCTGAACTCCGGCGTGCTCTGGCCGCGCAGAACCCTGTTGAGGCCCCCCGGGGTCATAACCGTGGACATTCTTCCGGCCATACCGCCGGGAATGCCGCGTCGCCAGATGTTCGATCGGATGACCCGTGACATCGAGACATCTTCGCGGAGATTAAGCGGCAACGCGATTAAGCAGTGAGAACACCGGGGCATCTCGCCGTCGCCCGCTTCGGGTTTTTGGAGATGGCACATGCTGAGGAGGATACGGATGAAACCGATGAGATTGAGGCCTTGTTTCCCGTCCGTTGTCCTTTCAGTGTTGTATTGCTGCGCAGTCACTGCTGAGCCATTGCCCAGCTTGCCCGACGTTACCGTGATTGCCCCTCGGCCGCCGACCCCGGAAGAGCTGGCCGGAGAGGCCGTGCCTGACTTCGTGAAAGCACACACTTCACCGAGCACGGTCATTCACCAAATCACCCGCTGGCGGGACGGCATCTGTCCCCTTACGCGAGGATTAGACCCGGGGATGAACGCGTTCGTGACCGCCCGCATTCGCGCAGTCGCCGTCACAGTTGGGGCTCCTCATCAGGACTCGCCCGACTGCAAGGCGAATGTCCAAGTTCTATTCACGCTAGAGCCACAAAAGGTGCTTGACGCGGTCGCAAAGCAAGACAGTCGGATGCTCGGCTTTCATTATTCGCAAAAGGACAAGGCGTTAGTGACGATGACCCGCCCGATTCAGGGCTGGTATGTCACATCGACCCGAAACTTTAAAAACGTTGAAATGATCGACGACCCTTTGCCTTTGGGTGCACAGCAAGGATCTATCGGTACGGCTACCGGGTACCTGCCAAACTCAAAGGTGCCGCCGGGGGAGCCGGGCAGTCGATTGACCACTTTGCAGAGCAGCCAAGTAGTGTTGGCGCTCATAGTAGTAGATGCGAACTCAATCAAGGGAATGGCGATAGGCCCATTATCCGACTACCTAGCCATGCTGACGTTATCCCAGACCCGATCTCCGGATTCTTGCAGCCAGCTTCCAAGCATCATGGATTTGATGGCCCCCAAATGCGACAGGGGCGAGAAGCCTCCACAAATTACCGCCGGAGACATAGCATTTCTACGAGCGCTCTATGCAATCAACCCCGAAATGCCGCTGGAGCTTGGGGAAAGCAGCATCGAGAACGCGATGAGGCGGGACTTCAACAGGCATTGACCTTTGGAATGAGGCAGGAGGGCTACTCGTCGTCTTCCTTAAAAGAGAGCATCAATAAAAGCATTTGGGGAGGACGAACTGTGGAGATTCAATATTGCTCCTCGTCCACAGCCAGCATGGTGACTTTGGGGGAGGACACAACCAACCACACAACCGCGATTTTGGTTACCTACGTACCGCTTTCGGCTTCTGCCGCATGTCGTACGGATCTGCCAGCGGCCTCAGGTACGTCCAACTGGACTGCAGGTTGTCCGGTTGAGTTGTTACCCTAGATCGCAAAATTGACTTCTATCGGCAATCCGGAAGTTTGGTTTAGATGAACTTCGCGTCGCTCGACCGAATTTCGTATAGTCCTGTTGTCGTACAACACGCGGGCACTACCTATGAATATACAGCCAGCGTCGCCGGTTCATGCGGCGGCGGATCAGGCAGAGTGGCAAGTCTCGGCGCACTACCCGGACGAATTGCGACGCACATGTCGGTGGAAGTCGCTGGTTGGCAACGGGGCAAATTGGGTCGGTGGCGTCCCGCAAAAGGACGTGGTCATGGGAATATTGGAGCTGGATGCAGGTGGGTACTATCCAGCGCATGCACACCCGGCTCCTGAGCTCTACTATGTAACAGCCGGCGAGGCTGAGTGGACCGTCGGCGAGGAGACCTTCACCGCCCGACCGGGCGTGGCGATTTATCATGCGGCACATACTCCCCACCGAATGGTCAACAAAGGATCGGAAACGCTGCGTGCGATCTGGTTCTGGTGGGCCCCGGACGGCAGCGCTGAGGTCTTGAGCGGCGAGGTTTACTTTACCGAGGCACCTCCGCGCTGATGACCGGCTCAGTTGGGTATCTGAAACGCGGCCATTCGCGACTGCTCCTATGGGTCTGATCAGCGCCGTTGGCCGCGGCGCGGATTTGCCGGCTGTACCACCACAGGAGCCGGTTGTGAACAGAACCTCGACAAGGAGTTCGCCGCCTGCGCCATCCCGCTGGTATCGACCTCGGAGTTATCCGCTGTCTCACCGCTCTTGGCGAGGCGGATGCCCGTCAAACCGCCAGGCATCAAAGCCACAATATTGCCGCCCCAGCCGATCATTCGGGGATAAAACACTCGGCAATCATCTGATGCAACGTACGAGGTGACCCAGAACGCATTGATATAGGTTGTCTCGCCCACCGGCAGCTTCTCGCCCGTGGGAAATCCCCGCGGATTTGGGCCTGCCAGCAGCTCTCGTATGCGCGGCGCGTACAAGATCTGCTGGTCGCCGTGCTTGCCGTCGTTTTGGTAAAGCCGTGCGATTAACACCATGTCGCTGATGGTCGGGTAGTAGCCGTAGGCCATGAGCGGATGTCCCTCGCTCCCATCCGCTTCGATGGTTCGGTTGGTCGGTGCCTGATGGATGCCGATTGGCGCAAACACTTCTCGCCGCAATATCGACCAGATGTTGGCCGTAGGTCCCTCCTTCGACTTGAGAAAGCGGTCCATCGCGACTCCGAGAATGAACATATCCTGATCGCGGTAGCGCGTGACCTGGCCGGGGCCCCACGGATACACGCCGCCGTCCTTGAGCAGCGCGGCCACCTTCTCTTGGGTCGAACGGGCCTCGTACCATCTTGAGTAACTGGCGTCGAGATAACCATCGCTGGTGTCATTCGGCTCGCGCTTCGTACTGCCATTGCCGATTCCAGTCGTCATGTTGATTGCGTCCTCGAACCTCACGTTGTGCCACCCGCGATAGCGGGCCGCCTCCGGCACATAGTCTGCAATCCTCATTTCGAACACGGCCGGGCCGTACTTCTCGGCGAGTCTCAACAGAGCCGTTTCGTTCGCCAGTGCCTTAGTGGCGGACCAGACTCCGAAGCGCGCGCGATCGCACCACGGCAACTGACCACCCGCGCTCTGGCATCCCTTCAGGTAAAAGGTACCTTGATAATCGAGTCCGGACAGCACAATGTCGCTCGCTCGCATCGGGCCATCGAAATTGGCGAGTTCGGCACCGCGAATCTTTGCTGCAAGTTTGTCCCAACGGGCGACGGGAACTGCATCGGCGCGCTCGGCCTCGTAGCCTCGCTTTAGGGAACTCAATTGGTCGGCCGCTGCGGGCGCAAAGGTTGCCGGAACGAGACCGGCGGCGACGAATTCATCCTTGATGTAGAACGGCGCCGTTTGCTGCACGATCTGAAAGCGCAAATTCGATACTCGACCGTCCTTGTACAGGAATGTCGCCAAGCCATTGTGCGTCTCGCCCTCGATGGAATTCACGAGCGCAAAAGGGAACCCGGCGCGCGACCAGCCGCTATCGCCAGGCTGAGACCAAACCCGACCGGGCTGCACGATGACGTCCCAGTAGCTGCGCCCTTGGTTCCTGGAAGCGTATCGGATCACGTCTTGCGTGAAGGGAACGAGATCGCCCTTGTCGGTGAAGAAGGAGATGGCGAATCCCGGAAACACCTGCGGATCCCGACCAAGGACTGACGGTGGCGAGAATACCGCAGGAGTCGTGGTCATCCGCGTCTCGGTCAGCCGCAACGTTCCCAAAAACGGCGCGTGTTCCGCCACAGCATCCGGACCCGGTGTGAACGCGCTGTTGGCGGTGACTCCGCCAGACCACGTGGACGAAAGCATCTCGGATGTGCCGATACGCTGAGCAGCTGCAGTTGTACAAAGCGCACCGCCCAACGTTAGCGCGCATAGCATCAGCACCGGGGGGTGCCATGAAATTCTCGTGCTTGAGTCAAATTCATTCGCCATGGTCTTTTCCTTGGATACACCTCCCCCGGTAGGCTCGGATGTAGAATGGCCCGGCATTACACCGACCTGTAGTCACGGCGATTAACAATGTCGAGCGTATCTCTAAGCGCATTCGCGATTATCCCGTTGCTGTTCGTTTCCGGCCGTGCCACTTCCGCTGATGCTCAAGCCGAGAACGTGGAGATGCGCATCGAGCACGCTGTCGAGTCGTTGGCGAGCCGGACTGATGCTGACTCCCTGGCGGCCGCAGGACTATTAAACCTAGTGAAGGTTCCCGATCGATCGCTACGTCTAATTGAGCAGGCAACCGCCGACGCGCCCCAACGGACGGACCTTGTTTGGTTGCAGATTCGATTTTGTCAGGCGGAGCCTGCCTGTGATCCTGGGCCCATGGAAGAGCATCTAAGATCCCTGGATGCGAACAACGGTGCCGGTTGGATGGGCGTATTGACTCGCGCCGACAAAGCGAATGATGAGCAAGCGAAGTCCGCCGCGCTGGCCGCCATAAGCCGTTCCGAACGCATGGATATCTACTGGACGACGCTGGTTGCCCGGCTGAGTCGCGCAGCGGCTAAAACCGAGTCCGTGTCACTCGCGGAAGCGGAGGTCGCGGTCATTGGAATGTTGGCGGCACGGGCGATTCCTGCCTATCAGGCTCTGTCCAATGCCTGTAAGGGTGAGCGTCTCGAGCGCGACAATGGGGTGGAGGTTTGCCGTGGCATTGCAAATGCACTCCAGCATGGCGACACCTACGTCACTGAGATGATCGGCGTCGCAATTGCCAAGCGAGTATGGCCTGAGAGTTCCCCGCAATGGCAAGAGGCGATGGAAGCTCAACGGTCGTGGGAATATCGAGCCGACTTCTTGAGGGAATCTGACGCGTGGAATGCAGCGCACACGGACGAATATCTTACCTTATGCGCCCAGAATCGGCGGGAACAGGACGTCTACGAGGCGGAGTTGATCGCGACCGGTAGGAATGCGGACCCAGCTCGGAACTGACTTCGGGGGGGCGAGTGGCCGATCCTGCTCCGGGTGATGGGCAAACCTTCAGTCGATGGCCGTTACCTGGGCCTGACCGAATTGCACACGATGTTTGTCGAGCTGCGCCTTCCGCCCAGAATCACCCGGCATCTGATACGCCGCTCAAGCGGCGGTTGACCTGGTACGCCCCAACCAACGGTTTACACGCTGGCAGTATCGCGCATAGTCCTCGCCGAATCGCGCACGCAGGGCATGCTCCTCCGGACGAATTTGTACATGGCGTATGAGCGGAATGAATAGCGGCGCCAGCACGAGCGGGGTCAGCGTGCCTAGGTTGATGGCCCAACCCAAGAGTAGCAGCGACAGCCCGAGGTACATGGGATTGCGTGTCCAGGCATAGACGCCGGATGTCACGAGTGTGGTTGCGCTCTCCGGTCTGTGCGGGTTGATGGTCGTACGTGCCCGCCAGAATTGAAAAAACGCCATCACGGGTGCTATGGCGGCGCTCGTCATCACCCAAGATCCCAGCCAAATCCAAGGCTTCGGAATGACGGTGAAGGTAGGGCACCAGCGGTTCAATGCCCACATCGTTATAGCGAACATGAACATCCAAAGCGGCGGCGGTATGGGGGAGCTGCGCATGCTGGCAGTATAGGCCGATACGGATGGTGCCAGAATGGAGCAAATGATGCCTCAGCGCGCGCCTCGAGAATCGCCAATGTCATTGACGCGAAGCGATAGGCGGTCCTCTTCTACGGATTTCACCGCGGCTCAGCATCTCCCGCGCCAGCTTAAGCTTCACGATCTCGTGCTGTCGCAGGTGCTCACCGTCGTGGGCAGCGCGTGGGTGGGCATCGCCGCCGGTCTTGGCCGTGCGCAAACCGTCGTTTGGATCCTGGCCTTCGGCACTTTCTACCTGCCCATGGCCGCTGCGGTCTATCATCTGAATCGCGAGATGCCTCTCGAAGGCGGCCTCTACGTGTGGACCCGCCGCGCGTTCGGCGACACAGCCGGCTTTCTCGTCGCCTGGAACATCTGGGCCTACGCGCTCTCGACCATCGCCACCATCCTGTTTGAAATCCCCAGCGAGTTCGCTTACATGGTCGGCCCAAGCGCTGCCTGGATTCCGGAAAATCACCTCACCGTTTTCTGTTTTCTTGCCGCTGTTCTCACGGTGCTGGCGCTCTCCGCCGTCCGGGGCCTCGCCGTCGGCAAATGGATTCACAACATTTCCGGCATTGTCATGATCGCCGCGTTCACGTTGCTGATTCTTGCGCCGCTCTGGGCGCTGCGGCATCACGCGCCGGTCCATTTCCCACTTTTCGATCTTCAGCTTCCCGAATCGAACGCGACGTCGCTCGCGCTCATCGGTCAGACGCTATTCGCGGCAGCCGGCATTGAGTACATCGCCATCATGGCCGGCGAATCGAAGGCGCCGAGCCGCGATATCGGCCGTTCCATCCTCATCGCCTCGCCTATTATCTTTCTGATGTTCACGCTCGGAACCGCTTCCGTGCTCGCTTTCCACGAGCGCACCGGCGGGACGATCAACTATATCGCGCCGATTCCACAGACGCTTCGTCTTGCGTTCGGAGATTCCGGCGTTGCCAATTTCGTTGCCCGATTGGTCATTCTCTTTTTGCAGATCCGCATTCTCGGTGCCGCCAGCCTCATCTTCACGGGCGTTACCCGGCTGCCGATGGTCGCGGGCTGGGATCACCTCATTCCACCTTGGTTCTCGCAGCTGCACCCGCGTTACCGCACCCCTACCAACTCTATCCTCGTCGCCACCCTTCTCGTTGCTGCGCTACTGGTTCTTGCCTCCGTCGGCGTCCGGGCCGCCGAGGCTTTCGCGCTACTCAACAACGCGTCCGATATTCTCTACGGCCTCGCTTACCTGGCGATGTTCGCGATTCCGCTTGTCGGCGCAAAGGCCGTGCGGGCGCGCATCCCGACCTGGGTCGCTGTACTCTGCGTCATTGGGTTCTGTGCGACGTTCTTTAGCTGCGCCACGGGTGTTTATCCTTTTGTCGACGTCCCCAATCCTCTTCACTTCGCCGTCAAGATCACCGCCACCATTCTCCTGACAAACCTTATCGGGTACGCGTTCTATCGCGTCCGGGGACTATTGGCGCCTGCGTCGCGATAGGAGTCGAAAGCGGCAGCTCGCGTGCTCCTAAACGATACGGGCGAACCGTCGTTGCAGCCGATAGAACGTTCCCGACGCGCCGATCAGGACGAG
>Ga0302324_100020788_pt1 | contig 12825 bp, 11 predicted proteins | sample Palsa_T0_1_FD_201949 | JGI IMG/M metagenome (GOLD analysis project Ga0302324, IMG submission 201949) | Peat permafrost microbial communities from Stordalen Mire near Abisko, Sweden - Palsa_T0_1 | ecosystem: Environmental > Terrestrial > Soil > Palsa > Peat permafrost | place: Sweden: Abisko...
TAGTGGTTTCGCTTATTACGAGGTTGGCAAGGTGGTCTTTGATACCTGGGTCGCCCGCGGACATGAGGTCGTCTTCGCTAAGAACACCCGCCTCGAAATCGAACTAGCCCAACGATAGAGGATCGGATCTCTTCAATGAATTTGCCCTCCCTTTGGGGAGGGCTTAGTTCTTGCATTCAACTCCGGTGACAACATCAGTCACACACGAATGCAATGATCCGTTTCCCATTTGGATTTCGAAACCCGTTCCATCCAATCGCAAATGCAAATCGTTCCGTTTTCCTCCTAGCCAATGGTGAAGTGCGAATGGGAAGCAGTCACTGCATACAGGAGTTTCGTGTCGTCCGAAAGTGAAACTGCAGATCCCTCCGCTCCGGTCGGGATGACAAAGGGAAGGTTGGATCTTTTGATTTGTATTTCGCGATATGGATGGAAGGAGGTTCGGTATACATCCGTCGAACCTAACGAGGAAGTGGAATGGGAAATGGCTCATTGCATTTGCCAGTTTCGTTCCGTCCGAGAGTGAAACCGCAGATCCCTCCGCTCCGCTTCGCTCCGGTCGGGATGACAAAGGGAAGGTTGGGTCTTTTGATTTGCATTTGCGAAATGGATGGAAGGGGTTTCGGATTGCTTCCTCCGACTCTAACGAGGAAGTGGGTATGGGAAGCGCCTCATTGCATTCGCGAGTTTCGTTTGCTCCGGGAGTGGAACTGCAGATCCCTCCACTGCGCTGCGCTCCGGTCGGGATGACAAATTGTAGGTTGGTTCTTCGGGTTCGCATTTGTGCAATGGATGGGAAGAGGGCCGGAGACATATCCCTCGGACTTAAGGAGGAAGTGCAAATGGGAAATGGCAATCGACATTCGGAAACCATAAAGAAGTACTTCAGGGATCAAGACGAAACAGATGATTCATCGGCCCTTTGCCTTTGCCAACGGGATATGCGGAACGCAGTGCTTCGGTGACATAGGCCTTGGCGGCAGCTACCGCGTCGCGGGGCTCCAGTCCGGAAATGAGCTCGCAGAGGAGAGCGCTGGAGAGGGCGCAGCCGGTTCCGTGGGTGGAGTTGGTGTCAATCCTTTCGCCCGGTAGCCAGACCTGGTCTCCCTCGGCAGTCAACAGGAAGTCGTCCGGCCGGCACAGATGACCTCCGGTGACCACCACGTTTAGTTCGTGGTTGCCGATCCGGACAGCCATTTCTTTGAGCCGAACGGCGGATGCCGGGACCTGTTCCCGACCGATGGAATCTTCGCCGATAAGGATGGCCAATTCGTGAGTGTTCGGTGTGATCCAGCCCACACGATGGAGGAATTGCTCTCGAATAATTCGAATGCCATTCACATCTATGAGTGGGGTACCGGACGTCGAACGAAGGACCGGGTCGAGAACAATCCGCTGCCGAGCGAGCTCAACGGATTGCTCGGTCAGAAAGGAGACGACCTCACCCGCGACGGCGGAGCTGCCCAGCATCCCGATCTTGACGCCAGAGAGGGAGACATCCTCGGCCAGACACTCCAGGGTCTGCCGCACCAGACTGGCGGAAAGAGGCTCTACCGCCCGGACACCCAGCGTCGATTGAACAGTCAAAGCGGAGATGCAGGCGACGCCGTAGATTCCATGGGCGGCGAAGGTTTTCAGGTCGGCGGTGACCCCGGCCCCGGAGCCCGGATCAAAGCCGGCGATAGTAAGTGCTACAGGTCTGGTGCACATTTGGGGGTAACCGGGCAAATCTTCGATTTTCCACGTTTTTTGGGCTCTATTTCAGGGCAAAACCCGCTGTGCCAGTGTATGCTCCGCCGGTGGGGTTTTTTCGGGCGCCCGATGACTTTGGTGAGCGAAGAACTGAAGTTAAACGCAACACGAGACCCCCAAATATCGTCTAATAGGAACAGTCGGTGAACCGTTTTTTGACAGGAGGAAACGCGAATAAGTAATTGATAAATTTTGACTTAGGCCCGATGCACTCCATAGAATAAAGATAGGAGAAAAATGTCCACTATCGCAACCCATACTCATTGGCCTTTAGGGCCCGCAATTCTTGCCGGCGCGGTACTTTCCGCCATTTGCATCAACCCCGGATCCACTTTAGCTCAACCAGATTTGCCACAAACACATACGCTGACTTTGACTGCGGCTACAACTCCGGTTCGTCACCACTGGCATCAATTGGGGCGCGCCTCCTGGTACGGAGGCACATTTCAAGGCCAGGCGACCGCGAGCGGTGAACCCTTCAATATGAACTCCATGACATGCGCCCATCGCAGCCTACCGCTGGGGGCAACCGTGTTGGTGACAAATCTTCGCAACCATCGATCGGTTCTCGTCCGCGTGAATGATCGAGGGCCGGTGCCGGAATCCCGGATCATCGACCTTTCGTACGCGGCAGCTAAAATCCTGGGCTTCCACGGTGTCGCACCTGTGCGGCTGGACCTGGTCGACCCATCGCTAAGCCCGACGCAAATTGCACAGCTCAGCTGGCCAGCTCAGTTCCAGAGATGATCGAGAATAAGTCGGACCGTTTTCCGTCCGATCGCTTGATTGTTGCGCTGGATTTTCCCGACGCCAGGGCGGCATTCGCCCTGGTGGATCGGTTAGAGGGAGCCGCCCGCTGGTTCAAAGTCGGTCTGGAACTCTACATTGCCGAGGGAAACTACCTGGTGGCCGAGTTGCAACGGCGCGGCTTCTCGATATTTCTGGATTTGAAGCTTCATGACATTCCCCACACGGTGGCTTCGGCCGTCCGCGCGGCTTCGTGCCTGGGGGTGAACATGCTGACTGTTCATGCGTCGGGCGGACCGGAAATGCTGGCTGCCGCAGTCGAAGCGACGGATCCCGGCCTCTCTCTGCTGGCGGTGACCGTCTTAACCAGCATGGATGGAGAACAGCTGGAAGCCACTGGGGTGCATGGAACTACGGCAGCCCAGGTGGAACGCCTGGCAACCATGGCCCACGCTTATGGGGTTCGGGGATTGGTCTGCTCGCCGGCCGAAGTGGCACATCTACGTACCCAGCTGGGCAGTGAACCGTTGCTCGTGATACCCGGGATTCGTCCCGAAGGAGCGGCTCTTGGCGATCAACGCCGGGTGGCTTCACCGGCGGCCACCATGGCAGCCGGTGCCAGTTATCTGGTGGTGGGGCGCCCGATAACACGAGCGGTCAATCCCGGAGCTGCAGCAAGAGCGATTCTGGCGCAAATGCGGAGCGGAGTTGCGTCGGCCTAAAGCTTCTCGTAGAAATCACAGACCGAGCAGGAGATGTAAACGCCTCCGGGAACTCCGCGCTCCCGATCTTTTACTCGTTTCACAATGCGAGTTGCCTTGCTGCATTTCGGACATTCAATGCCCTTGGACGTGTCCATCATCTTGGAACGGTCGGCCGTCTTGGCTATTTTTGCCATGGTCTATCTCTCCTCTTAACAGGCTTCGTGCCACACTTCCGCCGGAACCTCTTCACGCGGTTTCGTATGATCTGGGGCGAAACAGAAGGCGCTGCCAGTTGTTATTTTACACGCAAAATCAGTCTGACTGGGACGGTCGAGTAGAAGGTATTCCGCCGTTCCCTCAGCGGCTAAAGCCGTCATCGTTGAAAGGAGTTGCGTACGGCCTAAAGGCCGTACCCTTCTGCACCGCCTAGTTCGCTCTGCGAGCGTCCGATACGTTGATCAGTTGGGAAGACGGAGCAGAGCCCGGAGGGGGCGGAATTGGCTTCGGCTTTTGATCGTCGGGATACTGCACCGGCTTCAACTGATGATCATTATCCACCGCATTGGGCAGGTCTTCCCCGGGCTTGCGCAAACTAGGCGCGGCCGTGGGTCCATGCTCCTTGTCGGGCGCGGCGGGGGGCGCATCCCCGAGGCGAACCTGATGCACGAACTGCCCGGCAAAGTAACCGTCGGTTTCATCCTTGTCACGAATCACTGGTGGCTGACCGACATCCGCAATCTCCAAACGGATGACGCGGTTTCCATTGAAGCGAACGAACTGGACCTGGTGCGGGGGCTGCCCGTATATCCATTCCTCGAACGGCATCTGGCCGTCCATTTCACGCACTTTCTGATCGGGCTGGCCCACAGCCTTCAAGACCATTTCACGGTTCATGCCGACCAGGACTTCGTGATTCAACACCGCGCCCTTTAGTTTTGGAGGGAGCGTGTCGGCGAAGGCCTCTACCGGCGTCTTGAGCGAAAAGTCGATCATGGGAGCGATCAAACCACGCACCTGGGCGGCAGTCATCTCCGGGACAAACTTGGTGAAGACCAACTGCATCCGCGCACCAATGGGAACATGGCCGTCATCCTGAGCCAGCGGCGCCATGCCGCCCATGCCGCCGACTTCGACGTGCTGCAGGATGTGGTGATGCTTTTCCGGCCCGTCATTAAATTCAAACAGGATGCGGTCCGGCTTCACTTCAAACTTGGTGATGACCACGCGGTCTCCGGGCTTGGCGGAGATACCGTACTTCTCCAGCTCCTCCGCATAACCATTGCCTGAAGGACTAATTGGCCCGTTGGCATGGAGGACAACGCCTTTCGTTCCCAGGGGAAGGGGCCGGACGGCAAACGCTTCGTCCGCCTGAAAGGTACGAATGAGCTGCTGCTTCGTCCGCTCCGTCAGCGGCTTCGAATCGAGCGCGACAGTCGTGGGTTGGACGGTAGTGAGATTGGCTTCCTTCGGACCCAGATGTTCCCGTTGCACGGTGAACACTTGCGCATTTGCTAGAGCGCAACCGCAGACGCTGGTGAATGCCAACAACGCGGCGGCGGGAAAGAATTGTTTGGTCGTGAGCCCAACCATGGCGATTCCCTCATGACGCCAATAATGGGCCTTTTGACAGGTGATTTGCAAGTAACGTTTCGAGCGCACGAGCAACAAAGTTTGAGGGTAGCAAATTACTCCGGCGGCTCTTGCGACTCCGGTCCAGACTGGGGCAAGGAAGGGGTCGATGGCCGCGGTGCTGACTGGGGTAAGGATGCGATCTGAACCAGCGTAGTTCCGGCGGGGGGCGCGGGAGGGAGAATGACCGGGTGATGTGGCGCCAGGGTGCTGCTCATTGCGTCAAGATTGACCGGGATACCGGCGGACACAATGACCGGTTGCGTGTACAGATAGGCCAAACTACGGGTTATCCGGTAGACGACAAAGATGCCGACAAGCAGGACTACAGCAGTGACGGCACTGGCCTCGGGTCCGTAGTTACCGCCGGTCATCCACTCCGGACCCACCGTATTGCTCTGAATCACGGGTGAAAATTTGGTGATGCCACTTACCGGAAGGCCAAACAGAACGCACATGCTTACATTCCAAGCGAAGTGCCAGCCCCAACATACCCAGAGCGCCCGGGTGCGCAGGTAGGCCACCGACAACAGCCAGCTGCTGAAAACAGTGATGAGAAAGCTGGCGCGGTTGGCGTTCGGATTGAACATGTGCAGGGCGGCGAATACTACAGAAAAGGCGATCGTTGCCAAGGTAGGTCCTATGGCCTCAACCATGCGTTGGAAAGGATAGCCGCGGAACGCAACTTCCTCGGCCAAAGAAGCCACGGCAAGCGCCAGCAGATCGATGATAAGAATTCCGAACTGCCGCGGAATGGCCCAGAAAGTGACGATCAGTCCGCCGCTGAGGACCAGGGGCAGGATGCTCGCCAAGAGCATTCCCCAGCCCATCGCGGCGCCCAGGCCAAACTCTCGTTGCCAGCCGGGACGGAAATCCAAGCCCATGCCGCGGATGGGCTGACGAGCCCGGTTGAACATGCGCGCCATCGCGGCGTAGCCGAGCACCAGCAGAAAGAGCAGGATGCCGCGCTCGATAAAGGGAAACCACACTCCGCTCGCAAGGCCGTTGGCGGCATGGACCGAGATGCCCTGGGCAATGTAGAAGTAGATCCCGGCGATGATGACGTAGCCGAATGCACGCACTCGATCGGCGGCGGTGAATTGGGTCAAGCGCATGCCCCTATCGGCATAGTTGTTTTCAGGCGTTGGTATAGAACCGGGCAATCTCCCGGAACTTAGCCAGGCGGCGCCCGATCCGATCCTCGGCCTTCATGGCCTTCAGTTCATTGAGATGCCAGACTAGCTTTTGATCGAGCAGTGAGGCAGCGATCACAGGATCATTCTGGGCTCCCCCGGGGGGTTCCGGTACCACATCGTCTACACAACCCAAACGGCTTACGTCCTCGGAAGTAATTTTCAGTGCGGCGGCGGCCTGGGCGCGTTTGCCGGCATCGCGCCACATGATAGAACCGCAAGCTTCGGGAGCGATCACCGAATAGACCGCATTTTCCATCATCAACACGCGGTCGGCAACCGCCAGAGCCAACGCGCCGCCCGAGCCGCCTTCGCCGGTGATGGTGGCGATGGTCGGCACACGCAGCCGGGACATCTCGCGGAGGTTACGAGCAATGGCTTCGGCCTGGCCGCGTTCTTCGGCGGCGATACCGGGGTTGGCGCCGGTGAGATCGATGAACGTGAACACCGGACGATTGAACTTTTCGGCAATCTTCATGGCGCGGAGGGCTTTGCGGTAACCCTCGGGATTGGGCATACCGAAATTGCGGCGAACCTTCTCCTTAGTTCCCCGCCCTTTCAGGTTTCCGATGGCCATGACTTCTTCGCCGTGGAAGCGCGCCATGCCGCAAGCCATGGCGAGATCATCGCCGAAGGCCCGGTCTCCGTGGATCTCCGAAAAGTCAGTAAAAATGCGTTGGATGAAATCCATGGGGTAGGGCCGCTGCGGGTGCCGCGCGAGTTCAGTCTTGATCCACGCTGGATTCGTCGGTTCGGCGACTACCTGTGTCTGGTCAAGATTTGCTGCCTGTTCGGTCATGAGACTTTCGATCGCCTGTGCCTGCGCGGAAAGCCTGCCGCTTGGCCATTGAATCTGTCGATTTCTGGATTATAGCGTTTTCGGAAATCTGAGGGGTTGGGAGATGGGGTGATTCGTTGGGGGTTGCGGCTGGAGGGCTGTGGTATCCCACATCTCGCGAAGAACGAGCGAGATATGGGGCACCCCTGTTTCCGTGGTCCGGTTGGGTTCCGAAAACATTTCCAGGAGAGGTCGCGGAACTGCAGATCCCTCCACTTCGCTACCCCGGATTTCCTGTGGAACTTGGTGGCGTTGGTGCACTTCATGCGCCCTTCTTTACGGAAGGGCGCACACGTGGTCTTGTCCAGCGCAGCGTGGCAGGAAATCCGGGTACGCTTCGGTCGGGATGACACTTCTGTTATCTATTCGAAGGCTTGTACTGCTCCTTGACCCAGGAGTTGTTCGGCTCGCTCGATGAAGCCTCGGTCGGCGGCTACGGTTAGGCCTTCGGGCTCCAGCATTACGCAGTACTCACCCCTGCTTTCCAGGTTGATCATGAGACGGCCGGGGCCGGGGGCGGCGGTGATCATGGCGCGGAGCGAGCCTAACATGGCTTCACTTGCGCCCTCCAACAGGACGCGGATGCGGACGTTCTGCGGCAGCTTGATCCGGATGTCTTCCAGGGGCTGCACGCTCGAAACCGAAAGCTTGGGCGCGGACTCATCGTCGTCTGCACGCAGGACTCCCTTCACCAACACCGGCACTTCAATCTTCAGGCTCTCGCAAAGCCTCGAATAGTCCTTGGGGAAACAGATGATGTCGATCTTGCCTACGGTGTCTTCGAGCGCGGCCTGCGCGTACATCTCCCCTGAGCGTTTGGATTTGCCTACCTTGAGACCGACAATGACACCGGCAATCGCCAGCAGGTTTTCTGGTTCGCCTCCACCACGGCGCCGTGCGGGCGGGGGAGCCTTCATCTCGAGCGCAGTCGCAGTGTCGACTACGTTCAGATTGCGCAGCTTTTCTGCATATTTATCCAGCGGATGGCCAGAGACAAAAAAGCCGAGCACTTCTTTTTCTGCTTGCAGGCGCTCGTTTTCATCCCAGTCCGGCGTGTTCGGCAGGTCGTCGACGCTTTTATGGCCGTTGGTCCCGCTTTCGAAAAGGGCGGAAAGCCCGGCAAAGAGCCCGTGCTGGCCGGCAACCAAATCGCGCTGCGTCTGCTGGGCACGCTCCATCGCGCGGTCCGAGACCGCCATCAACTGGGCCCGGCGGCCAAACGAGTCGAGCGCTCCAGCCTTGATGAGCGACTCGAGAACACGCTTGTTCATCAAGCGCAGATCTACCTTCTCGCAGAATTCCCAAAGATCCGGGAATCCGCCATTCTGTTCGCGCGCGGCGATGATCGAATCGATGGCATTGCGGCCAACGTTCTTGATAGCCGTGAGCCCGAAGCGGATACCGGTTGCACTCGGGGTGAAGTTGGCGCCTGAGATTTGTACATCGGGAGGATCGACCGCAATTCCCATCTCACGGCATTCCTTGATGTACTTAACCACGTTCTCCGGCTTGGAAATTTCCGAGCTGAGAAGCGCCGCCATGAATTCGACCGGATAATGCGTCTTGAGATACGCCGTGTGGTAGGCCAGCAGCGCGTATGCCGCGGAGTGCGACTTGTTGAAGCCATAGCCGGCAAATTGCTCCATCAGGTCGAAGATGCGGACAACCTTATCCTTCGGATGCTTGCGCTTGATGGCCCCCTCGACAAAGCGGGTGCGCTGCTTGGCCATCTCTTCGGGATTCTTCTTGCCCATGGCGCGGCGGAGCAGATCGGCTTCGCCCAGCGAATAGCCGGCCAGCACGTTGGCGATCTGCATGACCTGTTCCTGGTAAACGATCACGCCCAAGGTTTCCTTGAGCAGGGCTTCCAACTCGGGCAATTCGTAGCTGACAACCCTGCGGCCCCACTTGCGCTCGATGAAGTCGTCGATCATGCCGCCCTGGATCGGGCCGGGACGATAGAGCGCGTTGAGAGCGGTCAAATCTTCCACGGAAACGGGCTTGTAGCGGCGTAACACGTCGCGCATGCCGCCGGACTCGAACTGGAAGACGCCGGACGTGAGTGCGCGGTGAAAGACCTTCTCGTAGGTCTCCGCGTCATCCAACGGGATCAGCGACAAATCGAGCTTGCTCCCGCGCTTGCGCTCGATGAGCTGCAGCGCGTCATCGATCACGGTTAGCGTGGTGAGCCCAAGAAAATCCATCTTGAGCAGGCCGAGCTTCTCGACCGCCTTCATGTCGTAGGCGGTGACGATTTCATCGTTCTTGCTTCGGCAGACCGGCACCAGTTCCGTGAGCGGCTGAGGCGCGATCACGACACCGGCGGCATGCAAGCCAGCTCCGCGCACCAGGCCTTCCAGTTTGCGGGCGGTGTCGACCAGTTCCCTCACCTGGGGTTCTTTGTCGTAAGCCTCCTGCATCTGCGGCGAATCCTGCAGCGCCTTGGTGATGGTTACACCAATCGTCGCGGGAACCATTTTGGCCACACGGTCGACTTCCCCGTAGGGCAGATCGAGCGCCCTGCCCACATCCTTGATCGCCGCGCGGGCGGCCATGGTATTGAAGGTGATGATCTGCGCTACCTGTTCCCTGCCGTACTTGCGGGTCACATAATCGATCACCTCTCCACGGCGGTTCATGCAGAAGTCGATGTCGATATCCGGCATGGATACGCGTTCGGGATTGAGGAAGCGCTCGAAGAGGAGCGCGTTCTGGAGTGGATCGATGTCGGTAATTTCCATCGCGTAGGAGACCAGCGAGCCTGCTGCCGAGCCACGGCCCGGACCAACCGGGATGTTGACTTCACGGGCGTACTTGATGAAGTCCCAAACGATGAGGAAGTAGCCGGCAAACTTCATCTGCTTGATGCAGTCGATTTCCCGCTCCAACCGCTCTTCGTAGTCGGAGATGGGACGTCGCCGCAAGCCGCGCTCGCCCAGAACACGAATGGTGGTGTCGAGCCGCTTGCGAAAACCTGTGCGGCAGACCTCGGCGAAATAACTGTCGATGGTGTGTCCAGGGGGGACGGCAAATTCGGGAAAGGGATTGGTGACCTTATTCAGCTTGAACGAACACCGCTCCGCAAATTGCATGGTGCGGCTGACCACTTGGGGAGCATGGGAGAAAAGCCGTTCCATGTCGTCCGCACTCTTGACATAGAACTGGTCGGTGTCGAACTTGAAGCGCTTGGGATTGTGGATCGAGTCCGCTGTTTGCACACAGAGCAAGACCTCGTGCGCATGGTGGTCGTCTTCGCAGAGATAATGGCTGTCGTTGGTGGCGACGAGGGGTATGTCGAGGTCTTTTTCTAATCGGAAGAGGTCGGCGTGGATCTTCTTTTCCAATTCCAGGCCCTGGTCCTGGATCTCCAGAAAAAAATTGCCGCGGCCGAAAATGTCCTGGTATTGAGAAGCGGTTGCCTTAGCCTCCTCGTACTTGCCGGCCATCAGGTGTCCGCAGACCTCGCCAGCCAAGCAGCCGGAAAATCCAATCAGGCCCTGGGAATGCTTGGCCAGATAATTTTTGCTGACCCGAGGTTTCCGATAGAAGCCGTGCAGCGAGGCCTCGGAGGTGATGCGTACCAGGTTGCGATACCCCTCGTCGTTTTCCGCTAACACCAGCAGATGGTGATACTTATCTTTTTCCGGTGCGGCGCGATGGTCTTCCTGAGGACAGATGTAGAGCTCACATCCCAGGATGGGCTTGACCCCGCGGGCGGTGGCGGCTTCAAAGAAATGGACTGCGCCGTAGATGTTGCCGTGGTCCGTTATGGCCACAGCCTTCTGCCCGATGCTGTCGACGTGGGCCACCAGCTTTTCGACATCGCAGGCGCCATCGAGCAGCGAATAATCTGTGTGGAGATGTAGGTGGGTGAACTCAGCCATGGGATAGCTCTAGTTTAAGCTGCAGAGCTGATCCCAGGGAGTGAGGCCGTGTGCAGAACTGGTGCAGTTTGAGGAAAAGCGGGGTTGGAATTGGCCTCAGGCAAACTTCATGCGAAGACAGAAGTTCGCCTCTGAGGTATAGGGGGTGGATACTACGAGACCAGCAAAAGATCGAGTTCCGGCTTCGCGACGGCGACGAATTTGTGTCGTGGAGCCAGTGAAACGCGACCGTCGCTTGCAAAGAGGAAGTCGTAATCGACGTGACACTCACCGCAGAGCCAAAAATGTTCGACCTGAACCTGGGCCCCAATTCGACGCGTAGTGCGTATCACTCTGCCGTTACGAAGATAGTGAAGCTCTTTGCGGCAATCCGGATTCATACATTGGGAAATCATGTAAGACCTCTCGGGTAACACCGGTAAGCATACTCCCGTTACGTTACCTGCATGGGGTACCTATGCTCCAAAAGTTGTACGCAGGTACCCTCTATTTTCCACAGGGGTATCGAGGTTGATAACGGCCACTGTATTTTTGTGGGACAGTGCCAAATGCGCTGCCTCAACTACTTGGATGCTTGTTTGGTGGATGCGTTGCGCGAAAGGTCGCGCGGCCGCAGGTGAGCTGACGACGTTGGTTGTGAAGGTTTATTAATTTGATCTTAAACGTGACATCAGGAAATCCGTCTTGCCCCGTCTGAAGCCCTGCAGAGATAGATGTCGGCATCGATGCCAGTGATTGCGCGATAACGCGCATGGATCTCCTGGCGAAATTTGTCGGCCCTGCTTTCGTCGACCAGGTTCACAGTGCAACCGCCGAAGCCACCGCCTGTCATGCGGGCTCCATAGCAACCGGAAATGCCGGAGGCGATTTCTACCAGCGTATCCAGCTCGCTGCAGCTGGCCTCGAAGTCATCGCGGAAGCTGCGGTGTGCTTCGGCCATCAGGGTCCCGAAGGCCTGCAAATCACCGCGCTCAAGCGCCGACGCGGCAGACTCAACGCGCTTGTTTTCGGTGATGATGTGGCGGCAGCGGCGAAAGACGTTTTCCGGCATTTGCTGCCTGCACTCCATCAGCTGTGCTTCGGTGGCATCGCGCAGGGCAAGGATCGAAGGTATGTGGCTATGGAGGATGCGTGTGCCTTCTTCCACCTCTTCGCGGCGCGTGTTGTATTGCCCGCCTGCGTGCTCATGCTTGACCATGGAATTGCAGATGATCAGACGGACATGAGGGGGAATGGGCAACAGGCGATATTCCAGTGAGCGGCAATCCAGCATCAAGGCATGATCCCGCTGCCCTGCGCAGGCAATGAACTGGTCCATGATGCCGCTGCGGGCGCCGACAAAAGCATTCTCCGCGCGCTGGCAGGCGAGTGCGATCGTTGCCAGGGGCAACGAGGCGCCAGCCAGCTCCAGCAAGGCAAAGGCAGTTGCCACCTCGATCGAGGCTGAGGAACTTAGCCCAGCGCCCAGGGGCACATTGCCCTCAAGCGAAAGTTCAAATCCACCGGCGCGCACGCCTTCCTGCGCCAGGCTCCACGCAACCCCCATGGGGTAGTCGCTCCAGTGCTTGCGAGCTGCGACCGGCAACGGGTCCGCGGGATAAGAGACCTGTTCGCCCATGTTTTCCGAGGAGAGCAGAATTTGTCCATCCTGGCGTGAGCGGATGGTGGCGATGGTGCGGAAATCGATGGCCGCAGGCATAACGAATCCGCCGCTGTAGTCGGTGTGCTCGCCGATCAGGTTCACGCGACCCGGCGCAGCGCAGCGAAGAGCCTGCTCACTTGCCGCGGAATAGCGGATTGCTACATCGTCTGAGGAGGCCATGGTTGTCTTCTGGGTGTTCTGGGTGTTCTGGGTGTTCTGGGTGTTCTGGGGCTTCTGGTCATTACCGCCCTACTGTGACTTTACCTTGGATGTGAGGCGTACGGCCTGTCGACGGCCTGTCGTTGGAGATTCAGGGCTTCAGTTCAAAGGTGTGTCGGCCTTTTTTGCTGCCGCCGTGATGAGCATTTGATCCAACAGCAGCGTTGCAAACGGATCGCGACCGTAACTTTCAAAACGGAAGGTCGTTATCAGCATA
>Ga0302324_100020789_pt1 | contig 12824 bp, 10 predicted proteins | sample Palsa_T0_1_FD_201949 | JGI IMG/M metagenome (GOLD analysis project Ga0302324, IMG submission 201949) | Peat permafrost microbial communities from Stordalen Mire near Abisko, Sweden - Palsa_T0_1 | ecosystem: Environmental > Terrestrial > Soil > Palsa > Peat permafrost | place: Sweden: Abisko...
GCCCCTCCCGCCCACACGAGCTCATGGATGGGCCCAGGCTTCGGAATGAACCCCTTGCTCGGATCCTCGGCATAGATGCGCACCTCGATGGCGTGCCCGCTTCGCTCGAGCGTCGACCAGTCGGGCAGCGCTTCCCCTTCAGCGACCCGCAGCTGGTGCTCGACGAGATCGAGCCCCGTGACCATCTCCGTCACCGGATGCTCGACCTGAAGCCTCGCGTTGACCTCGAGGAAAAACAAATCCCCCTCGGCGTTGGCGATGAACTCACACGTCCCCGCGCCGACGTACTTGGCCTCGCGCACGACGCGGAGCGCGGCGTCGTAGAGATCGCGACGGCGCTTCGCCCCGGCGTCGCCCGCGAAGAACGGCGCGACCGACGGCGTCTCCTCGATGATCTTCTGATGCCGCCGCTGCACGCTGCACTCGCGCTCGCCGAGCACGAACGACTGACCGCGCTCGTCGGCGAAGATCTGCACCTCGATGTGACGCGGCTCGGACGCGTAGCGCTCCATGAAGACGCGTGCATCGGCGAACGACGCCTTGCCGCGGTCGGAGCAGCTCTTGAGGGCGCGCTCGAGCTGCGCCATGTCGCGCACGATCTGCATGCCGATGCCCCCGCCGCCGCTGACGGCCTTCACGATGATGGGCAGCCCGATGCGCTCGGCCTCGCGGCGCGCGGCTTCGAGATCTGCGGGTGTCTCGAGCGAGATGGGCCCGTCGGTCCCCGGTACGGGTGACGTGCCTGCTCGGAGCGCGACCTGCCTCGCCTTCATCTTGTCGCCGAACGCTTCGAGCACGGCAGGCGGCGGCCCGACGAACGTGGCCCCCGCCTCCTTCACGGCGCGCGCGAACGCGGGCTTCTCGCTGAGGAACCCGTAACCGGGGTGAACGGCGTCAGCCTTCGTCTTCTTGATGGCCTCGATCACCTGAGGGATGTTCAAGTACGAGTCCTTCGCCGCCGCGGGCCCGATCAGCACGGACTCGTTTGCGTCGCTCACGTGCGGGCTGCCCGTGTCGGCTTCGGAGTAGACGGCGACGGTCTCGAGGCCGAGACGCTTGCACGTCCGCATCACGCGCCGCGCAATTTCACCGCGATTGGCGACGAGGACCTTTCGAAGTTTCATGGGGTGGGTTTAGAAGATTTGGTATGTTGCGCCAATGAGGGACTTTGCGAACGTGTGCCTCGCGCTGATTTGCGCGTGTGGTGGTGGCTCGGGCCCGACCACGCCCAATCCAGTCGCATCGACGACGCCGACAGCCTCGGCGACCACGACCGCGTCGGCCGCACCGAGCGCGTCGGTGGCCAGCGACGACGTGTACGATGATCCGAACGAGTCCGCGGACCCCATCGTGATGCAGCCCCTCGTCACGAAGGCCACGCCGAAGTCGGCCTACCCGAAGGCGAGCACGACCGACGGTGACTGCTGGAAAACTGTGCAGTTCAGCGGCCAACACACGAAGGACTGGACGGCGCTCATCGCCCAGTGCGGCACGCCCACGGGCATGCTCGAGTACGTGAAGCCGCAGGAAGGCAAGCTCCACCACATCAAGGACGTCTCCGACAGCTTCAAGGTCGTGATGAACAAGGGCCAGTGCTACCGGCTCTTCGCCGTCGCCGACTCGACGATCCACGACATCGACATCGTCATCCTGCGAGACAACAACATCCTCGGCACCGACGACATGACGCAGCCCGTGGCGATCATCCAGGGCAACAGCCCCTTCTGCCCGCTCGATGACGGGACCTACTCGTTCGACGTGAAGATCAAGGGCGAGGGCAAGGGCGCGTACACGTTCGGCATCTGGACCCGACCGAAGTGACGGGGTTAGGGACTGCGCGCGATGCCGATCTCCGCGGGTAACGGGATGAGCTCATCATGCTCGATCACCGCTTCGCGATGATCTTTTTCGCACCTTCGGCGACGCCCTTGTCCTTATCGGCCGTGAGCGACCTCGCCAGCGCGACGGCGCCTGCTGAATCACATGTAACGAGCGCATCGAGCGCCGCGTGGCGGGTGTTCGGGTCCTTGATGGCGGGCGAAACGAGCGCCTTGCCGATCGCGAAGCCGAGCTTCTTCAGGTCGGGCGACTTCGTTCGCCGGCAGACGCTGCTTGCCGCGAGCGAGTAGCCGATACCCACGGCGTTCGTGACCTTCGCGCTGTCGGCGACTCGCTTCTGGAGCTCGTCGATGACGCGCTTGTCCATGCCGTCGCACTTGCTCGCGCTGCCAGACCAGAGCGCGTCACCTGCGAGCTCGTCGGTGCGCACGATCTGCTCGCTGAGGAGCTTGCACACGGGCTCGACGCCGGGCGTAATGCCGCCCGTCGACAACGCGCTGATGGCCGACCGCTGCACTTCGTGATCGGCGTCGTTCAGGAGTAGGCGCAGCACGGCGACGGCCGTCTGTCCCTGGTTCTCCGCGATGATCGACGAGAGGCCCTTGCGCACATCGGTCATCGGCGACTTGGCGAGCGCGAGGACGTCGCTCGACATGCCGAGCGCGTCGACATCGAGCCGCGTGACGTAGTGCGTGAGATCGCGCGCCACCGCTTCGTTTTGTTCGGCCTTCACGAGCGCGAGCAGCCGTGCGGCCTTTCCTCGGTCCGAGAAGTAGGCGCGCTCGTCGTCGATGCTCTTTTCCGTCGCGAGGATTCGCACCTTGACGTCGGGATCGCCCAGCATCGCGAACAGCGTGTCGTTGCCTTTGCCGTCCTCGAAGAGATCGTCTTCGTCCTTCCACGCCTTGTAGGCGGCGCACTCGTCCTCATCGACGAAGTGGTCATCCTCCCACTTGCACGCGGTCGCGGCGGTCGCGAGCTGCATGATCTTCGGATCACGCGCTGGCGCTTTGGTGGCTTCGCTCTTGGCGCTGGTCGTGGAGGTCGCCCCGGTGGAGGTCGCTTCGGGGGTCGTTTCGGCAGTCTTGGCCGGCGGGGAAGCTCCGCCACATCCAACCAAGGCCGCGAGCGCGAACGGGAGAGCCAGTCGTTTCATGTGGCGTTCATACGCGCGAGGCGGGGATTACTCCCTCCTTCCCACAAACGCCGTACCATCGCGCCATGCAAACAAGCACGATTGCGTGGGGAGGCTCGTACTCGGTCGTCGACTCATCCACCAAGCTCACCGTTCAGGTCCTCGTATCGGGCCGCTTCGACGGAACGCTCGCAAACCCCGCTGCCATCGAACCGCTCAAGGCGCTCGTGGCGCGGGCGGTCGGTGAAGCCGTCACCGCGCGCCCGCAGTCGGTGATGACGCTCCTCGGGGCCAAGGACACTTTGGCCGCGGCCGTGGGAGCGCAGATCGCGCCCGCTCTCCATGATCTCGGCGCGCAGGGCCAGCTGTCGATCGACCTCGTCGCCTTCGACGACGACTCGCGCAAGCGCCTGATCGCGGCGAGCGCGGAGATCTCGAAGCAGCGGCGCGCGAAGAAGATGCAGGAGATCGCGGATGCCCAGGCTGCGGCGGCAGCCGCTCCGCCGAAAGCTCCGGAGCCGCACGTGCGCAAGCCCGCGATGCGTCTCTGCTCGAGATGCGGCTCGCAGGCCATCGGGAAGTTTTGCGAGGCGTGCGGCAATGCCCGTTCGGTGTTCATGCCCGAGGGCAATCATCTGTCGTTCAAGGTCGAGGGGCCGTTCACAGCCGGCACACCCTTCGTCGTGGGTGCAGGATTCGTGCTCCACGCCATCGCCGGCGGCGCAGTCGCCTTCACGCTCCCGACCGGAGCGCACGCTGCACCTACTGCGTTCGACGATGGGCTCTACGTGCGCGAAGCGGGCGTGCCGTTTCACGACAGCGGTACGATGTCGAAAGACTGGGTCTACACCGACGTCGCGACAGGCGCGCGCAACGGCCATCGCTACGAGCTCGACGGCACGGTGTATGCCGATGTCGCTTCCGGAACCACGATCGAGGGCGACAAGTCGATCCTCGATCTCGTGTGCAATGATCTCTACGGCGTCATCTACACTGTCCTCCACGAGCACACCGAATCGCGCACGTGGAGCGTTGCAGCGCTCGAGAGTGGCGCGCTGCAAGCCGAGCTGTGCGCGGCCGTCTCGGCGAAGTACGCGAGCCGGGGAAGCGAGCTCTACATCGGTGGGACGCGCGTCGAGATGCGGAGCGTCAAGGTCAGCTTCGCGCCCGTCGCTGCCGCGAACGCTCCCGCCCCACCCACAGCACTCGCCCCTGGCACCCAGGTGCTCGTTCAATGGTCGGATGGCAATCGCTATCCCGCGGTCCTGCAGCAGACCGCGCGAGGGCAGTCGCTCGTTTCGTTTCCGAACGGCACCCACCATTGGGTGCCCGCGGACGCTGTGAGCAAGGCGTAGGTCGCGTTCTCGGGCTCGTTCTTCTGACGGCAATGCGTTAGGCTAGAGACAACCCGGATTGGGGGGTGCATCTTGAGCTCGATTCGGTCCTTCACGTGGTGCGCGTGCGTATGCGCCCTGGTCGCGGGCGTCGTCTCCTCGACCGAGTCGTGCGGCTCGTCGGATGACCACTTCGCGGACGCGACGGTCGACGCCGGCCCTGTGTTCGTCATCGACGCCATGTCGGAGGCGGAAGCTGGGGTGTGCCCCAACAACACGTGCGCTCCGCACTGGGCCGACTGCGACCACGACGCGTCGGACGGCTGCGAAGTGAATCTCAACTCGACCGTGACGAGCTGCGGCTCGTGCGGCCACGTGTGCCCCGACGCCGGGCCCGACGGCGGGCCACTTCCGTTCGACGCCGTCCCCATCTGCACGGACGGCGGCTGCGACTGGTATTGCGCCCCTGTTCAGGGAGTCGGAGAGCTCTACACACGCTGCAACGACCAGTGCGTCTACTTCATCTGCGATCCCCAGAACTGCGGCGGCTGCGGCATCGTGTGCCCCAAGGACGACGCCGGCGACGCTGGCGGCAACCAGGTGTGCAACGTGGGCACGTGCGGGTGCCCCTTCGGGACCGTCGACTGCGACGGCATCCCCGAGTGCGGTTACGAGTGCAAGAATCTCAACACCGACCCGAACAACTGCGGCATCTGCGGGCGGCAGTGCCCGCAGGATCCAGCGCTCGGACCTTTCAACGAGACGTACACGTGCGACGGACCGAACCCCGACGGAGGTCTGCCCGGTTGCGACCGCGTGTGCGTGCAAGAGCGTGGCAACCTCTGGCTCGATTGCAACGGTGACATGCTGCTCGCGCCCGATGCCGGTGACGGATGCGAGACGTTCGGGTGGGGCAGCCAGACCAACTGCGGCGCCTGCGGCCTTCAGTGCGACGGCGGCGCGGTCTGCCATCCGGTCGACCAAACCACCACCAAACAGGAGTGCGGCTGCCAGAGCCCACTCTCGTACTGCGACTCCTATCCCTACTGCCGCAACCTCGAGGCCGACCCGTACAACTGCGGAGGGTGCAACATCGTCTGCCCGACGTATCCGCACACGCTGCCGACGTGCGCGGGCGGCACGTGCGGATACGAGTGCGTCTATGGTTGGGCAGACTGCAACCACATCGCCGCCGACGGCTGCGAAGTCGACATCCTCAACGACCCCAACAACTGCGGTGGATGCGTCGCCGGTTGCGACAGCGGCGTCGGCTGCGGCGCGGTGTGTCAGAAGAACGGAGCAGGCCAGCTCGTCCAACGCTGCCAGAACGGTGTCTGCGCGACCGAGGGTTGCGGGGTGAATTAAATGAACCGGCTCGCAGTCTCCTTCGTCCTCCTCGTGTGTGGCTGCGGCAACGGGTCGGCCGCGCCTGACGCGGGCGTCGACGCTTCACGCGATTCCGCGCCCGACGTGCTGTTCACCATGGAGGCCGGCATATCGGCGTGCGCAGTCGCTGCCCAAAGCGCTTCGTACGTCGGCTGCGACTACGAGGCGGTGCCGCTGGCCAACGTCGTCTGGAGCGTCTTCGACTTCGCCGTCGTGGTCGCCAACGGCGGCACCGAGACCGCCGACGTCACCGTCTCGAACGCCGGCACCACCGTACAGATGGTGTCGGTCGCCCCGAACGCGATCGCGAAGATCTATTTGCCCTGGATCCCGGCGCTCAAAGGCACGGACTCGGACATGTGCGGGACGGTCATCAACCCCGACCCGCAGAGCACGCACGTGCAGAACGGGGCCTACCATGTCTCGTCGACGCAGCCGGTCAGCGTCTACCAGTTCAACGCCATCGAGTATCAAGGGATCGGCGGCCCGCCAGGCAAGGACTGGAGCAACTGCCCGGGCTACGGGCCGTGCCTCGGCGGCAGCGCCTGCTACTCGTTCTCGAACGACGCCTCCGTCCTCTATCCGACCACGGCGTGGACCAACAACGTGCGCGTGGCGGGAGCTGCCAGCACCAACGCGGGCGGCACCTACTTCGCCGTGACGGCGGCGACGGACAACACGCACGTCACCGTCAAGCTGTCATCGCTGGGTGAGGTGCTCGCAGGCGGTGACGTCGCGGCGACCGCCCCGAGCGGCACGCTGACCTTCACGATGATGGCCGAGGACGTCGTCGAGGTGGTCGGCCCCGAGGGCGCAACGGATTTCAGCGGCTCGCTCGTCCAGGCCGATCAACCCATCCAAGTGCACTCCGGCCACCCGTGTCGGGACGTCCCGGACAGCTCCACGGCCGCGTGCGATCACCTGGAGACGAACAACCCTCCGGCCGAGACACTGGGCAAACACTACTTCGTCGAGCAACCCACCGGACCGTACGGCGGGCTGCCCGGCGCGGTCGTTCGCCTCTACGGCAACGTCGACGGCACGACGCTGACGTACCCGCAGGGAACGCCTCCCGGCGCCCCCGCGACCCTCAACGCTGGCGACGTGGCGGATCTCGGCGTCGTCACCCAAGACTTCGAGGTGATGGGGTCGAACGAATTCGCCGTCGCGTCGCTGATGCTGGGCGGCACGGCGGTCGACCCTTCCACGGGCGAGGGTGATCCGTCGCTGTCGATGATGGTACCGGTCGAGCAGTACCGGTTCTCGTATGTCTTCCTCGCGCCGGACGACTACGACATCAGCTACGCCGACGTGGTGCAGCCGATGGGCGTCGAGCTCACGCTCGACAACACCGTCGTGTTCACGCAGCCCACGGCCATCGGCAGCTCGGGATTCGGCGTGACGCGCATTCCGCTATCGCGGAACGCCAACGCCGGCGCCCACACCCTCACGGCTGGCAGCGCATTCGGGCTTCAGGTGCTCGGGTACGGGAAGTACACGAGCTACCAGTACCCTGGCGGGGCGGATTTGAAGCCCATCGCCCCGCCGCCGAAGTGAGCGCTCAATTGATCAATTGACTGGAGGGGGCCCCGCGTCCGTCGGCATCGTCGGCACGCACGTCGACTGGCCGGCGCCCGTCACGGAGATCGGCGCGGTGCCGATGTTCTTCGTGGTGTTGGTGACGGGGTCGTACTCGTAAACGACGTCGTCCTCGAAGGCGTAGAAGCGCCCGCCGAAGTAAGCGAGCGCCTGGTCACCGCCGCCGCTCGCGTTCGGGATGGTGTACGTCTTCATCACGGCGGCCGTAGCGGGGTTGAGCTCGTAGAGGTGGAGCGTCGGCGCGTCGTTCAGGAAGTAGAGCGTACCGTCGCCGTTCGTCGTCATGTCGCCCAGGATGCCCGCAACGGACGGCGTGCCGACTGGGGTAAATGTGCCCTTGACGATGTCGAAGTGGGCAAGCTCGCCGCTGCTCTGCCCGAGCATGTACAGCGTCGTGTCGCCGCAGGCGAGCCCGATGAACGAGAGCGCGAAGTCGTCGAAGCCGCTCTGCGGCGTCCATGTCGTGAGCTGGGAGCATGTCGCGTTGAGCGTGCTCGTCTTGTAGACGTCGCCGCTTCCTACCACCCACGCCGTGCCGTTGCGGTCGACCGTCATGTGCGTCGGGAACGAGGTGCACGTCAACGTGCCGACCAGCTTGAACGTGAACGTCGGCGGCCAGAAGCTCCAGAGCTGCGCGCCCTCGCCGGTGATGTAGATGTACTGGGCGTTGGCGGGACAGCAGTTGTCGCCGCCGTCGCTTTGGGTGCCGGTGTCGCTCGCGGGGCTCGAGTCGCCGAACACGACGCCGGTGTCGCCGTTGCCGCTTCCGGCGTCGTCGTTGTCGATGCCGCCGTCAGGAAAACCCGACCGCGACCCGCCGCACGCCATGAAAGTCCCCACGACGATGCTCGCCCCCAGCAGAGCTCTCTTGCTCATCGCCTCCTCCTATTCGCTCTTGGGAGCGAACATTCGATTCTAGCAGTGCATATCGCTCGGACGCGAGCGTTGTATGCTCACGCGCATGCCGCTCAATCACTACGTCACGCTCGGCCGCTCCGGGTTGCGTGTCTCTCCCATCTGCCTCGGTGCGATGACCTTCGGTGAAGACTGGGGTTGGGGCTCGAGCGTGAAGGACTCGGAGGCCATCCTCGATCGCTTTCTCGAGCGGGGAGGCAACTTCATCGACACCGCCAACGGGTACACCAAGGGGCACTCCGAGAAGATCATCGGCGACCACGTCGGCCGGCACCCTTCGAAGCGAGATCGCGTCGTCATCGCCACGAAGTTCGTGACCAACATGTACCGCGGCGATCCGAACGGTGGTGGCGCGAACCGCAAAGCCGTCATGGCGCAGTGCGAGCAGTCCCTGCGCCGGCTCCAGACGAGCTACATCGACCTCTATTGGATGCACGCCTGGGACGCCTCGACGCCCATCGAGGAGACGATGCGCGCCATGGACGATCTCGTGCGAGACGGCAAGGTGCGCTTCATCGGGTTCTCGGACACCCCCGCGTGGAAGTGTGCGCAGGCGCAGACGCTGGCCGCGTTTCGAGGCTGGGCGCCGCTCATCGCGCTGCAAATCGAGTACTCGCTCCTTCAGCGCACCGTCGAGGGTGAGCTCATCCCGATGGCGCGGGAGCTCGGGCTCGGCGTGACGCCGTGGTCACCACTCGCGCGCGGCGTGCTCTCGGGCAAGTACGCGCGAAGCGAGCACGGCAAGCATCAACCGGGGCGTGGTGAGCGCGTCACGAGCAGCCTCGACGACAAGGCCTACGACATCGTCGACGAGCTCGCGCGCGTCGCCAAGGAGCTCGACTCGACCGTCTCGCGCGTCGCTCTCGCGTGGGTCGTGAGCCGACAAGGCGTCACGTCGACCATCATCGGCGCCCGAACGATGCAACAGCTCGACGACAACCTCGGCGCGGCCGCCGTGACACTCACGCCGCAGCAGATCGCGAAGCTCGACGCGCTATCGACCCCACAGCTCCCCTTCCCCGCGAACATGCTCGGAATGAGCTCCGTCTTCATCAACGGCGGCACGACGATCAACGGTCATACCGGGCCCGTGTGGCCCATGACCCCAGCGACGGACGCCGAGCGATACTGAGAGAGCGCGAACTGCGTCGCGAATCTGATTAGTGCCCGCAGCGAAACGTTCCGCTGGCCCGGTCCCCGCTGCGCGTCATGCCGCTGCACGTCGCGCCTTGCACGCCCTCTGAAGGCTGCGCTCGACGAGCATCAGATCCGAGCATATCGGTCATCGCCTCGAGCGAACGAGCATCTTCGGCGACTCCTGGATTGCAAGCCGAGCCCGCAGATGCCCGACTACGTCTGTCAGTAGCCTGGCTACGCGCGTGGCCCGATGAACGCGTGAAGTGTTATGACGTCTCCGATGAGCAGTCACTACGTCGGAAAAGTCGCCATCATCACGGGCGGTGCCTCGGGAATCGGTGCCGCGCTCGCCAAGGAGCTCGCCAAAGGTGGCGCAGAGCTCGTGCTCGCCGATCGGCAGCTCGATCTCGCCGAGTCGGTTGCGGCGGCGATTCGCGCGGGCGGCGGGAAGGCCACGGCCAGCGAGCTCGACGTCAGGAGCCTTCCGTCGATGACGCGCGTCGTCGAGGACACGGTGACACGCTGCGGAGCGCTCGATTATTTCTTCAACAACGCGGGCATCGGTGTCGGCGGCGAGATGGACCGCTACACCCAGAGTGACTGGGACGACGTGATCGATGTCAACCTGCGCGGCGTCACGCACGGCATCCAGGCGGCGTATCCGGTGATGGTGCGTCAGCGCTCGGGTCACATCATCAACACGGCGTCCATGGCCGGGTTGGTGGGTGCCGCTGGAGAGGGCAGCTACACGGCGACCAAGCACGCGGTCGTCGGTCTCTCCAAGGCTCTGCGCGTCGAGGCGAGGCGCCACGACGTGCGCGTGTCGGTACTCTGTCCGGGCGCGATCCGTACGCCCATCCTGACGGGTGGCAAGTTCGGGCGATTGAACTTCGTCGGCCTCTCCGACGAGAAGATGCTCGAGATGTGGGCGATGCTCCGCCCCATGGACGTCGACGTGTTCGCGCGCAAGGCGCTCCGTGCCATCGCCCGCGACGAGGCGATCATCGTGCTTCCCCGTTGGTGGAAGGCGTTCTGGTACATCGAGCGCGTGTCGCCAGAGGTAAGCATGAGGGTCTGGGGAGCATTGCTCGGTCGTCTGCGACATGACATCGCCGCGGCTGGCGCGAAGGCCCGCTGACAGAGTCCGTCCGAGCGTTCATGGTCCGACGATGTCCGCGCAGCAGCGGAATCCCGTCGAGTAGTCGTGGTAGTCGAACGTGTGTGCGATCGTTCGGTAGGCGCACCCTTCGCCGTGCTGCGAGGTGTCGAGCCAGTAGCCGCCTTGGAACGTGCCGTTCGGGTCCGCCGTCCACTCGTCAAGGTTCCCGACCATGTCGTAGACGCCGTAGTCGTTGACGCAGTCGGCGAACGCGCCCGTCTTCGCGACCGTGTCCGGGAGTTGATTGAGTCGCGGATCGTTGAGGTCGCTCGTGTGGAGCAGGGCCGCCGGGACAGTGCCCGTGTCGCGGCACTTGCCCGTCGCACGCACGGGTCCGTAAGGGTACGCCTGCGCCTGCGTCCCGCCGCACGCCGCGCGCCATTCGACAGGCTCGCACAAGCGCTTGCCCGCCACGCGGCACGCGCGCTCCGCCTGCGCGGCGCTCACGTAGCCCTGCGGCGTGACACCCGCAGCAGTGCGCGCGACGTAGACGTGGCCGTCGACTGGTGTCGCGAACGGCGACCATGCGACCTCCGATCCGTCCGCGCGTCTCTCGACGAGCGAGCCCTCCCAGCGATCGATGCAGAAGCGACGGCCGACGTTCGCCATGCCCGACGGGCACACACCACTCGTCCGCGCTTGGGGCAGCGTGCCTTCGGCGACCGCGTGAAATCGTCCGGGTACGTACGCGAGGATCGCCTTCTCTAGGGTGCAGTTCGGGCGCAGCACCGGCCCGAGCGCCCGGACGGCTGCAGCGACTTGCTCGCGACACTCGGCGGGCGCGTTCTCCGGCGACTCGGCGTGCACGACGAGCGCCGTCGCGACGACGAACAGCGCGACGAGGGCGATGTGCTTGCAGCGTGTGGTCACTCGTCGCAACTATGCCACGGCGTCGAAGGGCCGGTGCGCACCTCGTCCGGAGTCTCGAGCATGGTGATTGCATTGCAAACGTTCATGGCAGCTTCACTCCACGCCAATCCATCGCCGCTCACCCCAATCGATCCCAGCATGTCCATTCCGCCACACGACGCGCAATCGGCTGGCCTCAAAAGGCTATTCGACATCGAAGACCTTCGCGCCGTCGCCATCGACTCCATGCGAGTCCGCAAACGCCAGGATTGATGGCTGCATCCCCCAATACGATCTTTCTCGCCGAGGACGACGACGACCAGCGTTCGATCATCTCGTTCGCCCTGAAAAAAGATGGGTACGACGTCATCGAAGCGAAGGATGGCACCGACTTGCTCGACCTTCTCGCGATGGCCGCGGCTGTGCCTACGATGCGTCCAGACGTCATCGTGAGCGACGTGCTCATGCCCGGTTACTCGGGTCTCGGCGTGCTTGCGGCGTTGCGCGAGTCGATCTGGCGTGTTCCGGTGATCCTCATCACGGCGCTGCAAGACGACGAGGTCGTGAGCGACGCGCGGCGGCTCGGGGCGTGTGCGGTATTCCGCAAGCCGTTCGACATCGACGATCTTCGCACGGCGATCATGAACGCGTCGGTGTGGAGCCAGCGGTCGCCGTGTTGACTCGAACAGGACAGCCTCACGTGTGGCGATCATGCGTGGGCGTCTTCTCGAGCGCCCTTTGGTTTCATACGTTTGCGCTCCAATGCATGCTTCTTGCATCTGTCTCGACATGGCTGTGGCGGTAGAGACTACGTCGACGCTCCCGCCTGGTGCGGTCATCGCCGGGAAATACCGCGTCGTGCGCACCCTCGGCGAAGGCGGCATGGGCGTCGTCTACGAAACGCTACATATGCGCCTGCAACAGCACGTCGCCATCAAGATGCTGCTGCCGAGCCTCGCAGTCGATACGGAGCTCGTCGAAAGGTTCGAACGTGAGGCGCGCGCAGCCGCAACCATCGAGAGCCCAAACGTGGCCAAGGTCATGGACGTGGACGTCACCTTGGAAGGCTTCCCCTACATGGTCATCGAGCTGCTCAAGGGTCACGATCTCTGTGTCGAGCTCGGGGACCGGATGCAGCTCCCGATTGCAGAGGCGGTCGGTTACGTCATGACTGCGTGCGCACCCATCGCACAGGCGCATGCGATGGGGATCGTGCACCGCGACCTCAAACCCGCGAATCTCTTTCTCGCCGAGAAGGGAGACGAGCGCGTCCTCAAGGTGCTCGACTTCGGCATCGCCAAGGTGCTCAGCGAGCGAAACGCGAAGCTCACGGCGTCGAACTGCGGCCTCGGTTCGCCGCACTACATGTCGCCCGAACAGATTCGTCGCTCGTCGGACGTCGATGGTCGGTCCGACATCTGGTCGCTGGGGGTCATCCTTTATGAGCTCCTGTGCGGGACCGTCCCTTTTC
>Ga0302324_100020792_pt1 | contig 12823 bp, 10 predicted proteins | sample Palsa_T0_1_FD_201949 | JGI IMG/M metagenome (GOLD analysis project Ga0302324, IMG submission 201949) | Peat permafrost microbial communities from Stordalen Mire near Abisko, Sweden - Palsa_T0_1 | ecosystem: Environmental > Terrestrial > Soil > Palsa > Peat permafrost | place: Sweden: Abisko...
CCAGCGGAATGCTTTCCCCTTCGAGGCCGAGCGGGTATCCCGAACCGTCCCATTTCTCGTGGTGCGCTTCGACGATGGGCACCACGGGATAGGGGAACTGCACCCGCCTGAGGATCTCGGCGCCAACGGCGGGATGGACTTTGATCGTCTCAAACTCTTCCGGCGTGAGGCGGCCGGGCTTCGACAGAATATATTCGGGGACGGCCAGCTTGCCGATATCGTGCAGCAAGGCGGCAGCGCGCAGGGCCTGTATTTCGTCCTCGGAAGCGCCCATCTCTTTGGCGATTTCAATCGCGTAAGCCTGCACGCGTTGCAGGTGCCGGTGGATGGCCTCGTCCTTGGCCTCGATTGCCACTGCCAGGGCTTCGATGGTGCGCAAGTGCAGGGCGGCCATCTGGGAGACGTGCTTTTTCTCCTCTGCCAGCCGTCCGAGGTACAGGCGGTAGGAAGTGTAGATCAGGTACAGGACCGGAAGCGTCGGTAGTGTCCACTGCCAGCCGGTGTGCTTGATACAAAGCTGAACCAGCCCCGCCAGCGCCGCGCCTGACAGATATTGTGGCGCGGTCCACAGGAACCGCGCGCGCCAGACCTTCCAGGGATGCCGGCCCTCGGTCAACCGGACAATTCCCGCAATGGAGAGCGTATTTGCCAGGAAGTACGTCAAGGAGGCCGCCAACAACAGCACCGGTGCGCCGCCGTGCAGGCGGCCCAGCCACGCAGCATGATAGACCGTGTAGCAGCAGGCGGTGGCCGTAGCCGAATTCGGCAAGTTAAACAGAATGTTCCAAGCCTGGGGCCGCCGCTTGGTCCATAGGCACTGCGCCAGCGCACACGCCATGCCTACCAGCAGCGCCTGAGGCAAGTCCAGCAGCATGACCCCGATCAGGATAAACAGATAGTTCAACGACATGGAACCGCTCAATCCGGGCAGCGCTACATCGAGCGAAGTAGCCGCCGCGGCGAGCACCACGTAAAGGCCGAACTGAACCGGGTTGTGCGCCTGCCAGTCCGGCACAGTGAGGCACAGGATCACCCCGCCGAGCAGGGTCGTGAGCGCGATATAGAGTTTAGCCCAAGCTGGCATGGAGCGCCCTTTTGTAACTAATCGGCAACCTGGTCCCGCGGCATTAGCAGAATCCGCGTCTCCGCGTCTCCCGCGTCTGCGCGCCTCCCTTGACTCACCGCCAAGCTTCCTCTAATCTCTAGTAGGAGACGGGAGATTACCCTGGAATGAACATTTCCGTGAAAGGCGAATATGCGCTGCAGGCCCTGTTCGACCTGGCCTCGCAGCCTCCCGGAACGCCGGTCAAAATCGGCGCCATAGCTAAGCGGCAGAAGATCCCACAGAAGTTCCTGGAGCTGATCCTGGCGGGGCTGAAGCAGGGCGGCTTCGTCGAATCGCGGCGTGGCGCGGAGGGCGGATATCTGCTGACGCGTCCCGCCGAAACCCTCACCGCGGGCGAAGTGCTGCGGTTTGTGGAAGGTCCGCAACCGGGACGCTCGCGCTCGCGGCGCAAGAGCGAGTCGCCGTTCGCCGAGATGTGGGCGCGCGTGGACCTGGCGGTCTCCGACGTCCTGGATCACACCTCCTTTGCCGACTTGCGGCGGGCTTGGGACGAAAGGCACGCCAGGTTCATTCACAATTGGGAGATATAGCGATTGTTCTACACGGATAATTCATTGAGCATCGGCCGTACGCCCCTGGTGCGGGTGAACCGGATCACAGGCGGCGCGCCGGTGACCATGCTGGCGAAAATCGAGAGCCGCAACCCGGCCGGCTCGATCAAGGACCGCATCGGCGCCGCCATGGTGTGGGATGCGGAGCAGCGCGGCGTTCTTAAACCGGGCAAGGAGATTATCGAGCCCACCAGCGGAAACACCGGCATCGCTTTGGCTTATGTGGCGGCGGCACGTGGTTACGCCATCACCCTTACCATGCCCGAGACCATGTCCATCGAACGGCGTAAAATCCTGCAGGCGCTGGGAGCGAAACTGTTATTGACAGACGGGGAACAGGGCATGGCAGGCTCCATTTCTAAGGCGCTCGAAATGGTGTCCTCCGACCCGGCGCACTATGTGCTGTTGCAGCAGTTCGAGAATCCGGCCAATCCGCGGATTCACTTCGAGACTACCGGCCCGGAGATCTGGAAAGACTCGAGCGGGGCCATTGACGTGTTAGTGGCGGGCATCGGCACCGGGGGAACCATCAGCGGCGTCTCGCGCTACATTAAGCGGACGCAGGGCAAGCAGATTCTTTCGGTGGGAGTGGAACCGGCCCGTAGCGCGGTGATTACGCAGACTCTCAGGAAGGAGCCCGTAAGGCCTGGATCGTCCAAGATTCAGGGGTTGGGCGCCGGATTCATCCCGGAGACGTTGGATATGGCGATGGTGGATCGTGTCGAAACGGTGAGTGACGAGGAGGCTCTGGAAGTCGCGCGCCGACTGGCCCGTGAGGAAGGCATCCTGTGCGGCATCTCCTGCGGCGCGGCTATGGCGGCGGCTCTGCGCCTGGCGCGCGAAGAACCGTTCCACGGCAAGACGTTCGTGGTGGTTCTTCCGGATTCCGCCGAGCGTTACCTGAGCACCCCCCTCTTCGATACGGCTCAAGAGGATTAAAAATTTGGTTAAGTTCGGCGACACCATCGTCTCACCTCCGCGCTCCTGAGCGGCGGCGCCAACCTTTTAAAGGTGGCTTAAAGCGGGCGCGTTTGGGTGAAAGGGGTGAGTGCGCCCGCTATCGTAACGGGGATTTGGCGGAAAAGACGAGCTGATTTCTGCCAAGGTTACGAGTCCTAGGTGTCATTGTGAATTTTCGGACATAATGGCGATACAATTGGGGACCATGAAGGGTATTGCGCCGAAAGCGTTCGCGCTGGGAGCGTTCGCGCTGGGAGCGTGTTTGCTGTTCACGTTGTTCGCGCAGGCCCCGCAGGCTCCTTTGCCGGCCGCCGGGCAACTCGCTGAAAGTCCACCACTGCGCAACGCTGGCAAGCCCATGGTAGTGGAGTACCGCTGCAGCCTCGAGGACATTCAATTCTCCGGGCTGAGCTGCACGCTCGACGATCCGTGCCCGGTTTACCTGGAACTTTCCGCGGTCGAAGCCGTCGGCAACCGGATTTTCCTGGCAGGCAATATACATTCGGCCTCCAGCACGCTTTATTCGGTGCTACTGTCGAGCGACGACAGTGGCAAGACGTGGCGGGAGCCATTTGGGCGCATGCGCGGCGTTGGCCTCGATCGCATTCAGTTCGTCGATTTCGAAAACGGTTGGGTCAGCGGCGAGGAGCAGCACCCGCTGCCGCGCGAGCCATTCCTGCTGGCCACCTCCGATGGCGGCAAACAGTGGCGTCTGCAGCCGATCTTCGGCGAGCCGCGCTTTGGCTCGATCCTGCAGTTCTGGTTCAGCTCACGCAGCACCGGCAGCCTGCTGGTAGACCTGGGCCAGTCCGGTGAAGGTGGGCGCTATGCCTTATACGAGACACCCAATGGGGGCGACACCTGGAGGCTGCGGGAAGTTAACGAGCGGCCCATCCAGATGAAACACGCGCCTGACGCGGGGAACGCGGACTGGCGGCTTCGCGCGGATCGACTCACCAAGTCGTATCGCATCGAGCGCCACGTAGGCGAGCGGTGGCAGAATATCGCGGGGTTTTCGGTGTCGATCGGCGATTGCAAACCACCCGAAGCGCCGCCGCCCGAACCGGCGCTGCCGGTCGAGCCGGTTCCCCCGCCCGACGGCTCTACGCCTTCCCCTCAACCATCGCGACCACCTGGTTAGCTTTTACACCCTTACGCCGGTCGATCTGGCCGCCCGGCCAGTGGATTTCCAGGTCGGCATTCCGGGCCGCGCCCAGCCCAAAGTGCACGCGCAGGTCGTTTTGCGAAAGGTAACCGCCGCCGCTGCGCACCTCGTCCATCAGCCTGCGTCCGCCCTCGGGCGTGCAATAGATTCGCGCTCCGATTCCCGAACGGTTCGATTGCACGCCGATCGCCTTGACCTTCAGCCAGTTGGCCTTGGCATCGTGATTGCCGGCGCCGTCGCAGCGCAGCAGTTGCGGCACGTCGTTCACGCAGTTGATCAGCACGTCCAGGTCGCCGTCGTTATCGAAATCCCCGAAAGCGCAACCCCGTCCGGAAGCCGGCTCCAGAATCCCCGGACCGGCGTCCAGGGACACATCCGCGAACCGGCCGTTGCCCAGATTGTGATACAGCACCTTCCGTTCGCGGTAGCCTTGTTCGTCGTTGAGCTGCCCCACCTCGGGATACACATGACCGTTCACCGCCAGGATATCCGGCCAGCCGTCGCTGTCAAAGTCGAAGAACCCGACACCCCATCCCATGAAGCGTGTGTTCCGCCCCAGGCCGGCTTGAAAGGTCATGTCTTCGAAGAAGTTCTTGCCCAGATTGTGATAAAGACTGGAAGTGTCGCCGGCGAAGTTGGTCTTGACTATATCGAAATTCCCGTCACCGTCGTAATCCGCCACCGCAACGCCCATGCCCGCCTGCGGCTTGCCATCCGGACTGTAGGCCACGCCCGCCTCGATGGCGATCTCTGAGAACGTGCCATCGCGATTGTTCCTGTACAGTGCCGCGGAGGTGGAATCGTCGGCCACATAGATATCCGGCCAGCCATCGTTGTCGAAGTCGGAAACCACCACGCCCAGCCCGTAAGTGCCCTGAGTGCGCAGGATGCCCGCCTTTTCGCTGACATCGGTGAAAGTGCCGTCGCCATTGTTATGGAAGAGTATATTCTTGCCGCCTTGCAGGCCTGGCGGACCGCACGCCACCATGATCGCTTTGTAAAGACACGGGCCCGATTCGGGAAGCGGCGTGGTCTTCGGATCGAAGTCAATGTAGTTGGCGACAAAGAGGTCCAGATGGCCATCCTTGTCGTAATCCAGGAACGCGCAGCCGGTATTCCACCGCAGCCGGCCGCCGCCCGGATTGGTCGCGATACCTGCCTTTTTAGCGGCATCGGTAAACTGGCCGTTGCCCTGGTTGTGCCAGAGTACACAATCGCCCCAATAGCTGACAAAAAGATCGTCGTGACCGTCGTTGTTGTAATCTCCGACGCAGCAGCCCTGGCCCCAGCCGGTATGCGCTACACCGGCCTGGCCTGTGACATCCGTGAATGTGCCGTCGCGATTGTTTTTGTAGAGCCGGCTCACGGGAGTCTCGCCGGGAGCCCAGCCGGCCTCGAAGCGTGTGCCGTTTACGAGGAAGATGTCGAGCCAGCCGTCGTTGTCGTAATCGAAGAAAGCGCAGCCGCAGCCGGTAGTTTCCAGAAGAAATTTGTTCTTCTGTTCGCCTCCGAAGATGGTCTTGGAGCGGAGGCCGGCTTCGCGCGCTATATTCACAAACTGGACGCCGAGAGGAAGTCCGAGCACAAGCTGGTCGAACGAGAAGACCGGCACGGTGGCGCAAAGAGACCGTATGAACTGCCTTCGGCGCATGGGGAATCATCATTGTACTCGAAAGGCCTGGCGATGGGCGAAAATCAACAGGATGCCAGCAGCTCCCCGTAACGTGCAACAGCCGACAAGCGACGCGCAACAGAAATCCAAGCGGCTGCAAAATATAGCCTTACAATAGCCAGTACGCGACGCCCAGATGATACTGCGCGGGCGCGAATTTAGGATCGAGATCGATGGCCTGTTGAAATTTCCGCAGGGCCTCGTCGCGGCGCTGCAACACCGCCACGAGGAAACCGACTTCGTCCTCCGGGCGCGCCGAACCGGATGTAATCCTGTATGGGCTCCGGTTGTGTGCGGGAGCCGTCTGGGCGCAGGCCAGTACCGCGAGGGCCAGGGCGGCTAGAGGAATTCTGCGGCGGGGTACCGTAGGCTAGGCTAGAGCCCCTTAAAAATGGCGTTGACGGGAGTGCTGAAGCCGGGAAGCGCGTCGTTGTCTTCGAGAACCTGGTCTTGTTCCAGCTTTGTGATTTGTCCATTTGCACTGTGCAAATCAATCACGCGTTCGTCCGGATAGACCGCCCAAACGGCCTTGCCGCCGTGCTTGAGATAGAGGCGGATCTTGGTCCGCAAACGCGCGGCCGTCTCCGAAGATACGATTTCGATGGCAAGGTCCGGCGCGCCCCGAAGAAGATCCTGGAGCTTGCCATTGACACGGTCGCTGCTGAGCACGCTCAGGTCAGGTATCAGAGAGTCGTGATCATCGACTCGATAGCCGGTCTCGGCAAATAACATGCCGAACCGATGCTGACTCAGCCAAACCACCAAAATCTCAGTAAGGTTGGATTTGACTCGTTCGTGTACCGGTCCGCCGCTTGGCATGTCAACTACTTCTCCTTGGATCAGCTCAACCCGCCGTTCTTCGACATCGCGCAGCTTCAGGAATTCGTCAACCGTCATTAACGCAGGGGTCGTTCCCATGGCTCCGATTTTACGCTATACGCCTTGTACCGTGGCGCGCCTTTCCAGCTTGCCCCACCCGACCACGCGGCCGCGCATCGCGTAGATCAGCGACTTGGCCACCACATAGTACATCAGCTCGCGATAATAAATCCGCTGAAAAAACAGCAGCGTCAGATCCCAGGGTTTCTCGCCTTCCAGCCAGTACGCCAGTAACCCCGTGAGGAATTCCAGCGCGAAGAAGGCCAGATAGAAAGCCAGCACGATCCGCCAGTTGCCCGCGAACAGCGCCACGATCATGGCCACCTCGGCAAACGGCGAGAGCGCCGAGAGCAGCACCTGGAAGATCCAGATGCTGGGCAGCGCCACGAAGCCCAGCGAGCCGTACTTGGGAACGAAGAGCGCATCGCGGTGCTTCCAGGCCGCCTGCAATGTCCCGAAGGCCCAGCGGAAACGTTGCTTGGCGAGACCCCGCGTATCCTCGGGCGCCTCGGTGAAGGCTACGGCCTCCTCTTCGTAGCGGATCTTGAAACCTTCCCGGCGGATCTGCAGTGTCAGGTCGGCGTCTTCGGCCAGCGTGTCATCGCCGAATCCTCCCAACTTCAGGATCAGTTCTTTACGCCACGCGCCGGCCGCGCCGGGAACCACGGTGATGGCGTTCAGCAGATCGAGCGCGCGGCGGTCCAGGTTGAAACCATAGATGTATTCGATCGACTGAAAGCGCGTGATCCAGCGGTTGCGGTTGCCCACCCGCGCGTTGCCGGAGACCGCCCCCACCGACGGATCGACAAAGTGGCGCACCAGTTTGTCGATGGTGCCCCGGCGAAAGATGGTATCGGCGTCCAGCGCGACGAGTATGTTGCGGCGGGCGTGCGCAATGGCATTATTCAGAGCGGAGGACTTGCCGCCATTGGGCTGCGCCAGAATGCGAACCTTTGCGTCGTCCCCGAAACTCTGCCGCAGGATCTCCAGAGTAGCGTCTTTGGAACCGTCATCGACCACGATGATCTCCAGATCCTCATAGCCATTCCGTAGAATCGACTGCACCGTGCGGACGATCACCTTCTCTTCGTTATATGCAGCGATGATGACGGAGACCGGAGGGCGGAAGCCGGGATCGAAATGCGCACGCCGCGCCCGCAATTTTTGGAAAAGCGCCAGGATTCCGTAGACCAGCGAACGCGCCAGCGTGAGATAGATAGCCCCCAGGAACAGCATGCCGATGAGCTTCTTGAAATTGCCCTGCGTGTCGAAAGCTTCGCCCTCGATGCCGGCCCAGCGCAGTTCTTCGCTCGAAGGCGTCGGCATCACTTGCGCGCGCGTCTCGCCCAACAGCTCGCTGAGCGGTAGGAAGCGGTATCCCCGCGATTGCAGCAGATCGAGAATGCGCGGCAAGGCGACGAGCGTGGCCGAGCGGTCGCCGCCGGCGTCGTGCAACAGGATCACGTGGCCCGGGTTGTCTTGTCCGAGCTCGTTCTGGATATCGGTGACGATAGCATCGGCGGTGGTGCCCTTCTCCCAATCGCGCGGATCGATGCGCTCGCCGACGGTGACGTAGCCAGCCTGCTGCGCGCGCAGCACCGGCATGATCTCTTCGGGTGTCTGCGGCTGGCTATCGGCGTTGTAGGGAGGCCGGAAAAGAACCGTCGAAACACCCAGCGCATTTTCGATAATCCGCTGGGTGGTGCTCAACTCGAGCGCGGCGCGCTCTGGCGAAACGAGCGCAATATTCGGGTGGGTATAAGTGTGGTTGCCGATGTCGTGGCCCTCGGCGTATTCCCGCTTGATCAGCCCGATATTCTGGTCGGCATTGGCGCCGATCACGAAGAAGGTGGCATGCACGCCGCGGCTCTTCAGTATATTCAGGATGCCGGGCGTATAGCGCGGATCGGGCCCATCGTCGAAAGTGAGACACAGCACCTTGCCGGTGCCGCCCCCGCTGCCTTCGATAACGAAGTACGAGGGCAGCTGGCCGTATTGTTCGGAATAGCCGCCGCTGGCATCGCGCACCACTTTGCGGCTGCCGTCGTGCGGCGTCTGCACGATGCGGAGCACGTCGCCGTCGCCGTAAGAAACCACCGATTTTTGTGCGGTGAGATCCGATAATTCGTTGGGATCGTAATCGCTGCCGGGCCAGGCTTCGGGCTTGAGCACGTTCCACAGGTCCGGATCTTCGGCGCCCAATCGCCACAGTCCGACACCGCGGAATCCGGCGTCCGCGATCTGGCGTGCCTGGTTCAATCCGGTGACCGCATCCAGAAACCACGCCTCGTGCCGTTGCCCGGTGGCCTCATAGCGGAGCACAGGATTGCCGGTATTCGCGTCCCACTGAATAACGGCGTGGTTGGAGACAGCGGCCGATACGACCTGTCCGAACGTGACTTCTTCGGAACCACTGCCGCCGATCCGCCAGTCGTAACCGTAGGTGCCCATGCCGATCACGGTCTTTTCTTGCGGCAGGATTTTGGCAAGGCTATCGAGCTGGCGGCGAAACCAATCCGCCGAAGCGATCGGGCCCGGCTCTCCGGATTGGTAGTGCTCGTCGTAGACCATCGGCAGGAGATAGTCGTTGATGGCGGCCAGTTGTTCGAGGTCATAGGCCGGGTCCTCGATCGGAACGCTCTCGGTGAGCAGCAGACCCGCCGGTTTCAGCCTGGCGGAGAGCTGGCGCATGAAGGCCGTCAGGAGCTGCCGGTCGCGGCGCTCGAGCTCCTCGAAATCGATATTGACGCCCGCAAACTGGTGTTCCTTGAGATTGTTGTAGATGTTGTCGATCAGGTCCGCGCGGGTATTCGCATCGTGCAGGATCTTGCGGACATCGGCGGGCTGCCAGCCGTCGCGATAATTGGTGACCAGCGCAATGATGGGGAGCTTGGCCTGCCTGGCGATGGCGATCACCGTAGGGTCGCTTTGATCGTCCAGATCGCCCTTGGCATTCTGCAGGATCAGCCACTCCGGCACAAGGTGCGTGAGGTGCGCCAGGTGGAAGCGCAGAGATACCATGCTGGCCGGATCCCAGTTCACATAGAAACCGAAAACGATGGGGCTGTTGGTCTGCACACGCGCGGCGTTCTTGGGGTGCAGCACCGGCGACGGCGACCGCACGTACTTGATGTTGTGTGCCGCTCTGCGGAGCCGGAAGGGGGCATTCCGCGCGAGCTTCTCTCCGCGGATGATGGTGGGGACTTCAGCGAAGTCGGGCACGTGCTCGACCGGCGGAAGGCCTAGCGCCGGAATCTGCGGGCTGATCCACATACTCAGCACCAGCAGGACGGTGAAGAGTCCCAGAAAAACGGCGGCGGTCTGCAGGCCGCGACGGAAGCGCTTCCAGCGCTTGCCGCTTGGATCGTGAAAAACGAAGGAGCGATGGTTGTCAACCACTGGTGACCGGATCTTTGACGCTGCTTCTATCTTAGAGCAGGCGGCGGCCGGCGGAGCTCGTATCGTAGCCGCCCAGTCCTTCCAGTTCCCGGCGGAAACCGGCCCGATTCAACGTATCGAGCAGCGCCTGCACAGGCGGATGGTCCAGATGCTGACGGCGAATCGCCAGATCATAGCGCTCACTGACCAGTGGGATGAAATCGAGCCCGAATACCCGCGCCGCGGCTCGCGTTGCGATGCACCCATCCGCATCGCCGGAGCGCACCTGCCAGGCCGCTTGCAGATGACCGCCGGCCATTCGATCGTACCCGCGCACGTTTTTCCCCAAGATGCCCAGGCGGTGGAGTTGGGCATCCAGCAGCTCACGGCTGCCGGCGCCGGACTCGCGGTTCACCATCGCCACGTCCTGCCGCGCGAAATCCGCCACCGAGCGAATCGACTTCGGATTGCCGGACGCCACCACGATGCCTTCCTCCCAGACCGCCAGGGTGATGACCGCCACGGATTTCCGGGTGAAGACATGACCGATAGCTGACAGGTTGGACTCGCCGCTGGACTCATCCCGTAGATGCGTACCGGCCACGTGTACCGAGCCCTGCTTCAGCAGTGCCAGCGCCTGCGAGCTGTTACGCTGTGCGACCACCAACTCCACGCCGGCTCGCCGCACGTGCCGCGCCAGCACCGAGATGCCGGGATCGCAGCCGGCCACCAGGATCCGGTTGCCCAGGTCGGATTCTCCGTGAAAGAGCTGGACGCCAGCCTTCCCAAACCGGCCGGCCTTCACGACGACGCCGTCCGCGGTAGGCAGATACCAGGGAAGCGGCGAGGCCGCGGAGGCCACCAGGCGGCGATCCACCCGGCAAAGCTGCACGGGCTCACCGGCCCCCGGCCTGTCCTGGCAGGACAGCAAAGTGACCTGCTCAGTGCGAGGCAAATCCGCTGGCTCCTCCCCGCCGAGCGAAAACAGATCCTCCACGCTCACTTCCAGAATCCGTGCGAGTCGCAAGGCCACCGCCGTGTTTGGCACGTAACTGCCGGCTTCCATGGCGTAAATGGTTTGGCGGCTGATGCCGGTCCGTTCCGCCAACTGGGCGGCCGAGAATCCGCGCTTCTGGCGCTGCGCGGCCAGCCGGTTGTCGATTCCCGCGGGAGTCTTCACTTATCCTATTGTCTTACAGGCGCGACTCAGTCCGGTTGAAGTTACAATCGAAACGGCGATCAAGGTCCGGGCGGTGCTCCTCCAACATTCACCTGCTGGCGGGTGTGCCTGCTGAGATACCAGCACGGACTATCGCCGAAATGCGGAAACAGCGAGTACACGCAATCCTGGGGGGCTGGCGGATCGAACATGTATTCGGTCTGGCGGTCCTTCATGGGCACAGCGTAGGAGTGCCGGACCATCACCGATCCGTACTGCTGCCTATTGCCCGGAATCCGGAAGCGTAGCGAGAGATAATCGCCGACGTATATCAGCGCGAACAATAGAACCGGGATCAGAAGTATGCGCTTCATCCGAAGCCCGGCTCAGATTCTCAGGAAGATCTTCCGGCGGTACATCCAGAACAGCATGAGCCAGTAAGTCGACAGCACGGCCAGGCCGAGCAGCAGCGGCTCCAGGCCGTCGCCCAGGATCTTGAATGCATTCGGCCCCAGGTTAGTCCGGAACGAGCTGAAAACGAAGCGCGCACACAGGTGCGCGATCAGATACGCCGCGATGGAGTTCATGCCGATGACTACCAGCGGAAAAGCCCATTTCCGGTAACCTTTGATCTCGATTACCCAACTGAAGGCGGCTACCAGCAGGAAGCATACGCCGCCGCTGAACAGCGTCCAGCTGGGCGTCCAGATGCGTTTCACGATCGGGCAGACGCCGGTGAAATGCAGCAACAGGCCGGATGCCACGCCGACCACACCGGCGATCAGCAGCCGCTGCATGGGTATGCGCGGCGCACTGGCGCGCAGCCAGCGGCCGGCCGCCAGGCCCAGAATCATGGTGCCGAGCGTCGGAATGAAGCTGAGCGTCAGGTAGCCGCCATCGTTGTAAACGAACGGGTGCGACCGCGGGAACAGGTTCAGGAACCACTGATCGAAAGCGTTGCCCAGGTTGGCGTTCTTGTTCCAGTGCGCGGCGAAGCCATGATAGAAATGCTGCCAGTTGGCCGGTACGCCTACGGACTGCCAATTGAATCCGGGGCCCGCCGCCGGATACAACGCCCACGCCAGCCAGTAACCGGTTAGCAGCGCGCCCAGCGCAATCCACTGCCAGCGCGGCGGCCGGAAGCCTAGCAGGAATAGAAGCGGATAACCCAGACCGATCTGCGAGAGGGTATCTTCGAAGGTGAAGTACGTCTGGCTTTTGTCCATGGAACGGAGGAAGACGCCCAGGGCGACCAGCAGGAACGACCGCCAGATGGCGTGCGCCCACATCTTACCGAAAGTGCCGCCTTTGGCCAGCCGGCTGGCGATCGAGTAAGGCAGCGCCACGCCCACCAGAAACGAAAACGACGGCTGAATCATATCGTGCAGGGAGCAGCCGGCCCAGTCCACGTGCGTCTGGTTATAGCCCAGAAAGGCCCAAAACGAGTTGCCGGGAAAGGCGTGCGCCACGCGCGCAAGCTCCAGCACTTCGGCCATCATCAGCAGCATTACCCAGCCGCGATAGGCGTCCACGGCGATGTTGCGGGGCACAGGTTGCGGGCTGCGTATCGATTCTTGCGCCGCTACGGGCGCAGTTGCGAGGGTTGCTTGCAAGGATCACCTCCTCATCATGAGCTTTAGAATCGACCATAGCATAATCGGAGCGCCAACGGGTCACAGTACTTCTGGGCGGCAGGGCAATATCCCGCCACCAGCGAAGAGCCCGGAAACCGCCTGGTTTGTGGTCACCACGACTGAGGAGTACATCTTCGTCGCCCGCGCCCTGGAACTGAAAGCGAAATCGCATGCTTACGTGCCGAAGGACGGCCACGGTTACGACCGGTTGGAAGTGGTCGACCCGAAGACGAACCAGGCGCAGTCCGTCTGGTTCAACACCGATGTTGATATGGGCATGTACAAGCCGCTCAAAGGCA
>Ga0302324_100020794_pt1 | contig 12821 bp, 11 predicted proteins | sample Palsa_T0_1_FD_201949 | JGI IMG/M metagenome (GOLD analysis project Ga0302324, IMG submission 201949) | Peat permafrost microbial communities from Stordalen Mire near Abisko, Sweden - Palsa_T0_1 | ecosystem: Environmental > Terrestrial > Soil > Palsa > Peat permafrost | place: Sweden: Abisko...
TTCCACGACATGATCACCGTCTGCCTCCTCAGCAACGGCGGCATCCGTAACATCATCAACAACGCAGGAGACCCCACCGTCTGCGCCCCACCCAAACGCGTCGACCCCAAACTCACCCTCTTCCCAACGCCATAGCTCCGCGCCGCTCGTCGCTTCGCTGTAAAGTAAGCTCCATGCCCCCGAGCCGACGTCCCAGTACCCTTTGGATTGTGCTCTTCGCCACCACGTGTCTCCCCGCCGCCGCGCAAACCAATTGCTCGACGAGCGCGATAGCCGCCGCGTCTGCAAAAGTCACCGACATCCAGCATCGCCTCGCCTCCACCAAGCTCGAGGACATGGAGAACGACGTCTCTCCCTCACTCCAGCAAGACACGACGCTGCTCAAGAGCAATCTTGCAACTGCAGTTCAAGCCATCGTCGCCTGCCAGTCAACCGACGCGCAACCGTCCGCACTGCAAAGCGCACTCGCCCAGGCTCTCAACGCCAACGCGCCCGAACCGCCCAACGCCCTCTTTCCATGGGGCAGCAATCTCCGCATCACCGTCGACCAAACCACCGCGCCACAAGTTCTCCGCGTCCAGGTAACATACGCGATCGAATGCGGAGACGACACCATGGTCCTCCTCTTCGCGCCCGAGCATGGCCACTGGACCGAAAGGCTTCTATGGCAATCTCCCGCTTACAAAGACGACAGCGGTGCATTCGGCGACTTCTTCCTCACCACCATCCTTCCCGGCAAAACCCCCGATGACTTGCGTCTCGTCGTTGCGCACGGCAAACCTTGGTGCACCTCGCGTTTCAGTGGTTTCGGTATCGACGTCCTCACCCTCAAGGACGACTCCACCTCTCCCGAACTTATCTGGCACACTGACAGCGGCTACTCACGATCTGACTTCACTCCAACCCTCAAATCATCTGGCGACACCTTCGAACTCCGCGTTCACGCCGACGAAATGTCTTTCGATATAGAAAATTCCTTCGAGCGCACCGTTATCTACCGCTATCGCGTCTCCGACACCAACGACGTCACGCGCATTCAACCAATCGCCACCAACGGTCGCGGCTTCGTCGAAGAGTGGCTCTCCATGCCTTGGTCCGAAGCCAAAGACCAGACCGTACCCGCCAATGCCGAAAAAGTTAGGCCCATCCACCAGCTATACGAATCCAGCTATACGAAGAGCACCAACTCGTACATCGCCTGGACCTCTGGCCCAGTGCAATCCTGCTCCGCGCCCCGCCGCTTTCAGGTCGCCTTCACTGCTCAACTCAACAAATCGGTTCCCGGGCGGCCTGGCGTAGAAAAAGACGAACCAGTCCCCTACTTCTTCCAGATCAAGCAAATCGCGAACGGCTATGAACTCGAGTCAGCCTCTGAAAGCCCCGATCCCACCTGCACCAGCCCCGACCTCATGGCGAAGCCGGCCATCAAGCCCGCTAGTACGCACTAGCATCCGTTAACAGCGCCATCTGCGCCGCCGACAACTTCAACTCCGCCGCCGCAAACAGCGCCTCCATCTGCTGCGTGTTCGTCGCGCTGGCAATCGGGGCCGTAATCGTCGGCTGCTCCAGCAGCCATGCCAGCGACACTGCCGCCTGCTCCGCGCCCGTCTCTTCTGACACCTTCTTCAGCGCCTTCAGAATCTTCATCCCCCGTTCATCAAAATATTTCTGCACGCGCGTCTCGCGATTCTTTCCTTTCGCGTCCTCCGCGCTCTGATACTTGCCCGTCAAAAATCCCGACGCCAGCGAAAAATACGGAATCACACCCAACCCATACTTCTCCGCCACCGGCGCTAAATCTGTTTCATACCCCTGCCGATCATGCAGGTTGTACTCCGGTTGCAGCGTCTTGTACGCGGGCAGCTTCTCGCGTTCCGCCAGCTCTTCCGCCTCCGCCAGCCGCGCGCCCTTGTAATTCGACGCGCCGATATACCGCACCTTCCCCTCATCGATCAGCTGCGCATATGCCTCCAGCGTCTCCTCCAGCGGCACACTCTGATCATCCGTGTGCGACTGGTACAGATCGATCCGATCCGTCTGCAGCCGCTTCAACGACTGCTCCACCTCTTCCAGGATGTACTTCTTCGACAGTCCCTTACCGCCGGACTTCATCTCGAATCCCACCTTCGTCAGCAGTACCACCTGGTCGCGCTTGCCGCCCTGCTTCAGCCACTTGCCAATGATCGTCTCCGACTCCCCACCCACATGCCCCGGCACCCAGGTCGAATACACATCCGCCGTGTCGATGCAGTTAAACCCGCGATCAACCCAGGCATCCAGCAGCTCAAATGAGCGCGCCTCGTCCACCGTCCAACCAAACACATTCCCGCCAAACACCACCGGGACAATCGTCAGACCCGTAAGCCCCAAATTGCGCGTATGCATGTTTTCTCCTCGTCAATCCATTGGACTGCGTTCACGCCGAAGAAGATGCTACGTCCCTAATTCATCCACCGTTTATCATTCGGATCGCGCGGCTTTCCATCCGGATCGACATACCGCCCGTCGTCATCCAAACTCACGTCCTTGCCCTGCTTTCGCATATATACCGTGAACTTCTTTGCCGCGCGCCGCCGCTTCGCGCGGAGGTACGCATTTCTCAACCCGAACCACTGCTCCGAAATTCCAACGCGCACACCGCGTCTCGGCGCCCACACCACAAACGCAAAGCCCACCAGCGCATTGCAAAGTGCCACCAGCGCCCCGAACTTCTCCTGACTCGTCAGTTCGATCGCCACATAAATCAACACATAGATCACCGCGAGATACTTCGCCTTGATCCAGAATAGAAAATTCACCTTTACCGATTCGTTCGCGTGCAGCTTGCCATACGCCACCATCACGGCCAGAAGGAACGGCCACATTCCGGCCGCGGCAACATTCTTCCCCAACCCCTCCACGCGGTCCCCCATCGCCAGGCTGATGAGCGTCGCGATAATCCCGCCGACCACGGTCGACACCAAAAAGAATTCAATCAGCCACCGCGATCCACGCTCCTCTTCCAGCGGCGTCGCAAAGAACCACAACGAGAGCAGCGAAAGCGCCACGCTGATAAACGCATCCTGCACAAACGGATACGTCACCAGCTGCCAGATCTGTGGGTGCAGTGCTTCTCCCGCGTGCAGCCTGAAAAAATTGAGCAACAGTCCCTGGAACTGCTCCGACACCAGTCGCAGCGCGGCCGTGCCAAAGTACACCACCACGCAAGTCAGGATAATTTTCCGCATAACTCCGCGAAACGGCGGCAACATCAGCGAGATCGGACTGTCAGACTTGAACGCCATACAAAGTGTTCCTCAACAACTACTTCCGCGCTGGCACCGGCGCCACCGCTAACGACCTATCTCCCGCCGCACTCACAGCGCGCACGCCAAATAGAACATTATCTTTACTTACATTTAACATCAGATGCGTCTCCACACCTGCGCTCTGGCTGTGCGTCCAGAGATTCTCATCCGTGTCCCGCCACACCACCTCGTACGTCGTCCCCGCCGGGGCAAATGCCGCAGCATCCCACTCCAGATTACTGTTGTTATCCAGTTCCTTCGTCACGATCCGCACATGTTGCGGCTCACTGGGTGCCGCCGCTAAACTCGCCATCGTCAGGGCATTCAACTGCGCCACCTTCGCTACGTATGCAAAGTCGACAAACTTCAGCAGGTCCCCATATTCCACGCCATTCTCTGTACGCAACGTCTGATGCTGATGGTCGTAGTTCTCCCGCCATTCCGTAAACCGCACTGCCGTAAATCCTTCTGCATTGAAGCTCGAATGATCTCCGCCACGCAGATAACGGTCCCGCCGCAAAATCATCACTGGGCGAAACGCCGGCACCTGCCGCATTACCTGGCTCCGCATCCCGCCCTTCAGCGCCGCTGGCCGCTCCGTCGTCGGCTTGAAGTACGCCGGCGCCAGCTCCACAATCTGCCGCGCCAACTGTCGCGACGGTGAATCATTCTCCGCCCCCAGCCCCAGCGTCATCTGCTGCTCTTCCGGAGTCGCCGTCGCCGGAATGCTTTCGCTGAACACCCGCACCACATCCTTCTGCTGACCGGTTTCACCGGGCGTGGTGTCGCCGCCTACGATGTCGTTGTTCAACACTGCCTCCAGCGGCCAACCCGCCGCCTTCGCCAGCTTCGCCAAATGCGCCGATCCCAACAGCCCCTGCTCTTCCCCCGCCACCGCCACAAACACCATCGTGCCCGCCAGCCTCACCCCGGCCTTCGTCAGCCGCGCCATCGCCCGTGCCGACTCCAGCGAGACCACCACCCCGCTCGCATCATCATTCGCTCCCGGCGACGTCAGCTTGCCGTTCATCACATCCGTAGCGCGCGAATCATAGTGCCCCGTCACCAGCACCCACGGCGCCTTCTCTCCACCCACCCCATGCAGAATTGCATACACGTTCACCAGCTTCGTCGACTGGGTAACCCGGCTCCTCGCGTCATGCGACGCCGGCTGCACGAACTCGTCGCGCTTCACCTCCAGGCAGCCGCCACACTCTTTCGAGATCGCCTCGAACTCGCTCGTGATCCAATCGGCTGCCGGCAAAATTCCTTGCCCCTGCGGCAGTTCCGTGTCCATACTCGATAGCGTGCTGCGCGTCCCAAAGCTCACCAGCTTCGCAATATCAGCCTGCACCTGTTCCGCAGACACTCCGTCCAACGCCTTCTTCACCGCCGGCTCCATGCGGAGGGGCGCCAGCTCGAATTGCACCGCTGCAGAACTCGTCGTCGGTCCCTTCGCAGGCGCCGGCATCTGTGCATGCGTGCTCCCCGCCATGCCCGCCAACAGCGCCCACACTCCCACGGTCCGCTTCATTCCTGCCTCCGCCTCGCAAGATGCACCGTATTCGCGGCCCCTTGTATCTCAAGGTTGACGAGCCGCCACTGTACCGCTAGAACTAGAAAAGGTGATTGTGGTGCCAGTTCCATCGTACTAGCTCAACCGCACTACGCATTACCGGCTTCGTGCCTGATTTAGAGGAGATCGTATATGTCAGTCGTTTGCCCAGAGTGTGACAATCCCTTGGACGTCGATGTCGACGATGTCGAAGAAGGTGAGATCATTCAGTGCGATGAATGCGGAACGGATCTCGAAGTCGTCTCCAGCGACCCGTTGGAATTAGCTCCAGTCGATGAGGAAGGCTACGATGATGAAGACGCCGCTCTGCCTGTGGATGAAGAGGATGAATAACGCAATCCCCCGTCGCAGACTGCTGCTTTCCCTGATTGCCTTCGCCGCTTGCGCCCTCCTACTCGTCGGCCCGCTCGCCGCTGCCGCACAGAAGAACGCTCCTCGCGAGCGCATTGCCGAAGGCAAGGTCGTGAATAAGGACGGCGAACCCATTGGGGGTGCAGTCGTCTATCTTAAGAACTCGCGCTCCAACACCGTCAAGACGTATATCGCCGACGACGCAGGCCACTATCGCTTCGGCGAACTCTCTCAGGACACCGACTACGAAATTTGGGCCGAGTCCAATACCGTCCGCTCAAAGTCTCGCCAGATCAGTTCTTTTGATAATGAGAACAAGTTCTTTTTTGTCCTCAAAGTCAACGCCGCCAAAGCTGCTCCACTCGACGGGCCCTCCAGCTGAAGCGAAACTGGATGACTCACACATCTTCCTGATCCCAGGCGAACACGCGGCGAATATAATTCGCCCATGAGCTCCACTGCTCAACCCGACCTCTACGCCTTCCTCCACATCGACCTCAACAGCTTCTTTGCGTCGGTAGAACAACAGCTTCATCCCGAATACCGCAACAAACCCACCGGCGTGGTCCCCACCATGGCCGACACCACCTCGCTGATCGCCGCCAGCTACGAGGCCAAGGCCCTCGGCATCAAAACTGGCACCCGCGTCAGCGAAGCCAAACGCATCTGCCCCGACATCATCCTCGTCAACGGCGACCACTCTACCTACGCCGAGTACTCCCACAAAATAGTCGCCGCCGTGGAACGCGTCTGCCCCGTATCTCACACCCCCTCCATCGACGAGATGGTCTGCCAGCTCCTCGGCCGCGAGCGCCAGCCCTCCAACGCACGTCGCATTGCCCTCGACATCAAGCAGGCCATCAAGGACGACGTTGGCGATACTCTCCGCTGCTCCATCGGCATGGCCCCCAATCGCTACCTCGCCAAGATCGCCAGCGACATGCAGAAGCCCGACGGCCTCATCGGTCTCCTCCCCAGCCAGCTTCCCAACTCCATCGCCCACCTTGTCCTACGCGACCTTCCCGGCATCGGCGCGCGCACCGAGATACGCCTCAACGCCAAGGGCATCCGCACCATGCCCGACCTTCTTGCCCTCGACCGCCCCGCCATGCACGCCCTCTTCGACTCCGTCTGGGGCGACCGCATGTACCACTGGCTCCGCGGCAATGACACGGGTGACGACGGCGCGCCTATCCCCAGCGAGCTCCAGAAATCCCTCGGCCACTCCCATGTCCTCGCCCCCGAACACCGCTCCCCCGAAGGAGCCTGGGCCGTCGCGCACAAACTCCTCCACAAAGCCGCCATGCGCCTCCGCATGGAGAAATTCTTCACCGGCTCGCTCGCCGTCACCATTAAGTATTCCCTCACGCGCGAGCAATCCATGCACGCAGAAAAAGTAAAGAAGCACCTCAGCGGCATCACTCAAACCGGATGGGGCATGGAAGCCCGCTTCCGTCCTTGCCAGGACACCCTCTCGCTCCTCGAAGCCTTACAAGGCTGCTGGAAACAATCCCCTACCGGCCCGGAACATCAGAAGCCCTTCTTCGTCGGCATCACCTTGCGCAATCTCATCCCCGAAGCCGACATGCAGACCTCGCTCTTCGAAGAACCCGGCAACCGCAACCAACTCTCCGCCACCATGGACAAGCTCAACCTCAAGTACGGCCACACCACGCTGCACTTCGCCGGCATGCTCCCCGCTCGCGACTCCGCCCCCACCCGCATCGCCTTCACCCAGATCCCCGTCCAGTACGGCCACGAATACATGTAGCCCAGCCCGAGCAGCTCCTCCAACCACGAAGTCCTCTCTCGCAAGCGATTACCTCAGGATGGTTCCGTTCCGAAAGGGCTACTCGTCCGCGTCTCCCTCTTCTTTACCTTGCTGCTACCATCGAAAAGGAATGCAGACCAGCACCAGCGGCCACGGGGTACCTGAAGGAAGCCCCTACGCGCGGCACCTTCCCGCTCTTGACGGTGTCCGTGGATTCGCGGTCCTCGGCGTCGCTTGCTCCCACATCTTCCCCGGCGCCACCCACTCTGCCTTTGAAGCCCTGGTCCACGACGCCTTCTCCTTCGGCGCCCGCGGCGTCGATCTCTTCTTCGTCCTCTCCGGTTTTCTCATCACTGGAATCCTTTACGACTCATTGCCCGACCCCGGGTTTTTCCGCAAATTCTACGCCCGTCGCATCCTTCGCATCTTCCCGCTCTACTACGGCGTCCTCGCCATCTTCGCTGTCGCTGCCCTCATCTTCGGCCTCAACTTCCATCGCCAGCTCCTCTCCCTCGCTCTCTATCTCCAAAACACCAACCTCATCGCCCAACGCATCCACGATTACTTCGGACCCACCGCCCTCCCGCTCCCGCATTTCTGGTCGCTCGCCGTCGAAGAACAGTTCTACCTCGTATGGCCCATCACCGTTTTCCTGCTGCGCACACGTCGGCGCCTCCTCATCTTCTGTGCTGCGGCTCTCGTCCTTTGCCCCTTTCTCCGCTTCTTTCTTTTCACCCACGGTGTCAATTACTTCATTGTTGGGGCGAATACCCTCTGCCGCTCAGACTCGCTCCTCGCCGGTGCCGCCCTCGCCCTCCTCGTTCGTAGCCGTTTTCACGACCGCATCCTCCGCGCCTCCGGTTGGATCTTCCTTGCCAGTGCTGCCGTCGGAGCTCTATCGCTCTATTCGGCCTATCACGGTCCCCTCCTAAATACTCCGACCGGCTTCCAAATCTACCTCGCCTTCGATTTCTCAACCACAGCAATTGCCTCCGTCGGCGTCATCGGCCTATCTCTGCGCTCGCGCCTGGCCTCTCGCCTATGCACACTGGGTCCCATGCGCTGGCTGGGCAAATACAGCTATGGCATCTACGTCCTGCACCTCATCTTCTTCAGCTACATGGAAGAGCCCATGCGGCACTTCTTTTACTCCCGCGTCACGCCCAACAAGGGTGTCGGCATCATTGCAACCGGCTTGCTAATCTTCCTCGTCAGCATCACCGCCGCCTACCTCTCTTACCATCTCTACGAGAAACACTTCCTGCGCCTCAAACGGTTCTTCGACTACCGGCCCCACCCCGACACAGTGTCCTGACCCTACCCGCATCCACGCCACGCAACATATTCGTGGGATAGTACTTCCAACGCCATGTCCACGCCGCCAACCATCGGCCGTCTCGCTCCCTCGCCCACCGGCCTCCTTCACCTCGGCCATGCCCGCACCTTCTTCATCGCCCACCAGCGCGCTCGCGCCGCTAACGGTACGCTCTACCTCCGCGACGAAGACATCGACCCCCAGCGCTCGCGTCCCGAATTCGCCGCCGCCATGCGCGAAGACCTCTTCTGGCTCGGCCTCACCTGGGACGCCGAACTCCGCCAGTCCGACCGCCTTCCCCTCTACCTTGCCGCGCTTCAGCAACTCCTTGCCGCCGGACTCGCCTATCCGTGCTCCTGCTCCCGCCGCGACCTCGCGCTTTCCACCCACGCACCCCATGAAGACCCCGCAGCCGAGTCTGACGACGAGCCTCTCTACAACAACCGCTGCCGCCCCGCCGCGTTCACCACCACCAGCTTCCTCCCCAATACGAATTACCGCTTCCGCACCCCCGACCACATCCCCGTCTCCTTCACCGACCTCCACTCCGGCCCGCAAACCTTCACCACTTCCATCGACTTCGGCGACTTCCTCATCTGGCGCAAGCCACTCACCTCCAACCCCTCTGACATCGGCCTTCCCAGCTATCAGCTCGCCTGTGTCGTAGACGACGCCCTCACCCACATCACCGAAGTCGTCCGCGGCCGCGACCTCCTCAAATCCACTGCCCGCCAGATTCTCCTTCAGCAGGCGCTCCACTACCCAACTCCCGCCTACTTCCACTGCGACCTCATGCGCGATAGCAACGGCGTCCGCCTCGCCAAGCGCCACGACGCCTTGGCCCTCCGCACCCTCCGCGCCAACGGCCTCTCGCCCGCCGACATCCTCGCGATGTTCTAACTCAGCCCCAAACACCCGGCTATATTGTCCCTATGCCCCTCTACAAGCGCGCCGGCCTCTTCAATCCCCACGAGACGCACCTCGAGCACTCTTTGGCCGGAACTCCGCTCGCCCCTTTCTCCCGTCGCTTCTGGGCCTTCGCGATCGACGGCTTCCTGCTCGCTCTCATCAACATTCCTTCAAAGGTCGCACTGCAATATTTCATTGAACACAAACTTCACCTTGGCGAGCTTCATCAATCCACCGTCCTTCACCTCCACGTGAAGGCGCAGTTCAACATGGAAATGACCCTCGACCTTCTTTGGACCGCATTCCTCGTCCTTTACTTCGGCCTCTTCTTCCGCTTCACGAACGGCCTCACCCCCGGTAAGCGCCTCCTCGGCATCCGCGTCGTCTCCCTAACCCATCCCCAACTCTCCCTCTGGCAATCCATTGAGCGCGCCCTCGGCTACGGCGCCTCTGCCCTCGAAGGCGGCTTCGGCTTCCTGCAGTACTTTCTCAATCCCAACCACCAGTGCGCCCACGACCGCCTCGCCGAAACTATCGTCGTCCTCATTCGCCCAAAACGCGTGCACGAGCCCGAATCTCCACCGACAATCCAGCCCGCCACCTAACCCTTCCGTTCCGAAAGGGTTGCCTCTCCCCGCCCAAATTCATGCATCAACCCGCCACCTCCACCGACGGCCAGATCGTCCAATAGCAACAAAAGAAGGCGCCCGCCAATGCACCGGCGGGCGTTTGGTCTCTCTCTACTCTCTATCCCCTATCCCCTGCTTCACTGCGCCGCGTAGTAAGCCTTCACCATCTCCTCATACGACTTCGGCACAAAGTCCATCGCCGGCGTTCCTCCCGCAAGATACCGCACAAAATAATCCCACTTGCGCTTCATCACATACGGCGACGCCGCCGCATACCCATGATGCACATTTGGAATCAGCAGCATGTCAAAATCCTTGTTCGCCTTGATCAGCGCCTCGACGACCAGCAGCGTATTGGTCGGCGGAACATTATCGTCCATCGTTCCATGCGTCAGCATCAGGTGCCCCTTCAGGTTCTTCGCATACTCCTGGTTCGCCTGCACGGAGTAGTTATCCGCTCCGTCCGGCCCCAGAATCTCCAGCCCCGCCCAGCGCTCATCCCAGTCGTCTTCATACTCCCGCTGGTCATGGTTGCCGCTCTCCGCCCATCCAACCTTGAAGAAGTCTGAATAGTGAAACAGCGCCGACACCGTTGCGTTGCCGCCACCCGAGTGCCCTGTGATTCCCACGCGATCCAGATCAATCCACGGATACCGCGAACCCAGGTCCTTAATCCCCGACACCTGGTCCGCAATCGTGTCATCCCCCATGTCCGCAGGCTTCGACGCGTCCTCATCATGGAAGCTCTTTGACCGATGCGGATTCCCCATCCCGTCAATGCATACCACCACGAATCCCAAATCCGCCATCGCCTGCAGATCCCCGCGCGAAGCCTCGAATCCAGTTCCAAGCAACGAACACGCCGCATCCTGCGGTCCCGGATACACGTAGTCAATCACCGGATACTTCTTCGACGCATCGAAGTTCGTCGGCTTGAAGACAAACCCGTACACCTGCGTCTTCCCCTCGTGCGACTTCAACGCCACCCGCATCGGCGGCTTCCATCCCGCCGCCAGCAGCTGCGAAATATCCTGCTTCGCCAGCCCCACCAGCACCTTGCCCGTCTTCCCCTCGCGCAGCACCGCCGTCTGCGGCGTATCCACAGTCGAGTACACATCCACGAACGAGCTTCCATCCTCCGCCGCCGTCACCTCGTGCGTCGCGTCCTCCGGCGTCAACAACGTCTGGTGCTTCCCATCCAAATTCACGCGGAAATAATTCACGTAATAAGGATCCTGCCCCTTCACCTTGCCAGTCGCAGTGAAATACAAGACGTGATTCTTCTCATCGACAGCCTTCACCTCGGACACCGGCCCATCGCCGCGCGTCACCTGGTTCTTCAAGGCGCCCGTCGTCAAATCGTAGAGATAATACTGCGCCCAGTTGCTGCGCTCACTCGCCCACAGAAACTCATTCGAATCCCACAGCACCTTCCAGTCATTCTTCGCCTGCCAGCCGTAGTACGTGTCCACATGCTCGGTATACACATCCCGAACCTCGCCCGTCGCCGTGTCCGCCACCTTCACCCACTCATCCTTGTGGTCCCGCGACGTCGACACAAACGCCAGCCTTCCCCCATCCGGCGAGAACTCAACGTCGCTCCACTTCCCATCGCCATCGCAACTCACGTCATCGCACTCCATGCTGCGATGCTGCATCGGCGGCAGCTTCAGCCGCACCACCTTCGCGGTCGCCACGTCGATCACCACCGGCTCAATCATCGTGACATCCTTATCCCCCACCAACGGATACCGCCAAGCCTCAAGCTTCGGGTGCCGATTCGTTACCGGCACCAGGTACATCATCCCCGTCTTCCGCTGGTCCTGCTGAAACGTAGCAATCTTCTTTCCGTCAGCCGACCATGTCAGAATCGCCCCATCCGAATGCTGCCAACCAGCATTGTCCGTCGCATATCCAAAGTCCTCGACGCCATCGGTCGTCAGCTGCCGCTCCTCACCCGTCGCTACAACCTTCACCCAAAGATTGTTATCGCGAATAAACGCCGCCAGCTTCTTATCCGGCGAAAGATCCACATCCCCCGCATGCCGCCGCGCAATCACCTTCTTCGCCACAGGCTTCGTGCCCGGCTTCTCTGCGGTCTTCTCCTCACTCGGCGGCTTCGGCTCCTCCGTGCAAGCCGTCACGGCCGCATCGCAATCGAACACGCCGTCGCCGGTCGTCAACGAGAACCCGCCGTTCGCCAGCTCTTTGTACTCGGTCACCCCCAGCTTCTCCGCCGTCGCCTTCGAATCCGCATTCGCCTTGTTCAGCGCCGCCGCCAGCTTCGCGTTATCAAACGCGGGAACCACCGTCCCCTTCGCCGCATCCGCAATCATGTACGCCGTCCCGCCCACACCCGGATCGCGATAGAACACGCGCCCGCTGGGCAGATAGCTAACCCCGCGAATCGTGTGGTGCACCAGTCCGGCCACGTTGTACGACATCCACCGCTCCGCCTGCGTGTAGTCCTGCTTCGTATAAACCTTTTGCGCCACTCCCGGCAGCGCCCCAACACCCAACACCACAGCAGCAACCCACGACGAACGATTCCACATAGCGAACAAGATCCAATCCAAAGAAGTTTAAGGAGAAACCAGTTCCATCAGCCTAGCCCAAAACCCCACCCCAACGCGAACCCAACGCCCCGCGCATCCTCAACGTCGTTGGAGCCGCCATCCCCTTGGCCCCACCCAACGCTGCATCCATGGTTTCTTTGCATCCGCCGGACTACCGTGAAACTACCAGCTACGAAGCCTTGCTCGGCAGCACAATCGGCAGACCCATCGCACGCCACGCATCGAACCCACCCACCATATCGGTCGCACGCCACAGTCCCAGATCCTGCAAAGCCGCCGCTGCAAGACTCGAAGTATAGCCTTCAGAACAAAACACGATTACCTGCAGATCATGATCAGTCGCCACCGGCAGCCGCGCGCTCGATGTCGGGTCGAACCGCCACTCCAGCACATTGCGCTCAACAACC
>Ga0302324_100020795_pt1 | contig 12821 bp, 15 predicted proteins | sample Palsa_T0_1_FD_201949 | JGI IMG/M metagenome (GOLD analysis project Ga0302324, IMG submission 201949) | Peat permafrost microbial communities from Stordalen Mire near Abisko, Sweden - Palsa_T0_1 | ecosystem: Environmental > Terrestrial > Soil > Palsa > Peat permafrost | place: Sweden: Abisko...
CGCCCTGGCGCGCGGCCCGGGCAATCTGGAAACTACAGAGCCCGGCCGCCGACGTCAAGTCTGATAAGATGATCAGCTATTGACCTGGTACATCAGGGAGATTGTGATCATGCACCTTTTGCCCGCCGAACAGAGCGGCCACCGGGTCATCGACCAGGAACGGGTCTGCCGCGCCATCGCCGCCCTCGGCGACCCCGAATCGATCCGCACCCAGGCGCAGCATCATGCCTTGCTGGCCGATCCCACCCGGCTCACCTTGCTGACCTGCATCAGCGCCGCCGGGCCGATCAGCGTCTCCGACCTGGCCGCCGCGACCGGCCTGCACGACACCACGGTCTCCCAGGCCCTCCGCCACCTGCGCGCCGCCCGGATCGTCAGCACCGAACGCGATGGCCGGATCATCCGCTACCTGCTCGCCGACCACCCAGTCAGAGCCCTCTTCGCCAAGCACTGGTAGCAGCCCCGACAGGCTGGTCGACTACTCGCCCAGGCTTGCCGGTAGTGACGCGAGGACCGTAGGATCCGGATTGCCGTGGTGTTCGGGAAGCCGGTGAAGTGCCGGCGCGGCCCTCGCCACTGTGATCGGGTCGCTTCGGCCGACTGGTGATAGCGCCACTGGGCATGTTTGCCTGGGAAGGCAGGCCGGAGCGAGTCAGCGAGCTGCTGGCGTCCCGTCAGCCAGGAGACCGGCCACGGCACCGAGGGAACCATCCACGAGGTGCTGGAGGCGGTCCGCATTCCCTTGCCTGCGATTACGCGTTATTCCGCTGCGCTCGGCGCGGCGGCCCTTCTGATCGCAGGCATCTCCGCCTGCTCTACATCGAACTCCTCCTCAGCGTCCTCAGCGTCCTCAGCGTCCTCAGCGGCCACCAAGCCCAGCACGCTGACCATCGCGACGAGCTTCGCGATCGGTGACCTCGACCCGATCGAGAATGGCTACTGGGGCAACGAACTCGGCTACGGGGAGCTCCTGATGAAGCCGCAGCTCGACGGGACCGTCAAGCCGTGGCTGCTGAAGTCGCTCACCAACCCCTCGCCGACGACGTGGGTGCTGCTGAATTCCGGTATCCGCTTCCAGGACGGCAAGCCGCTGAACGCCGCGTCGCTGATCGCGTGCATGGAGTATCAGCTCAAGTCGAGCGACTCCGCCACCGGTTCCGCGCTGCCGGGTGCCTAGCTCACTGCCACCGGGACCGACCAGGTCACCGTCACCACCACCAGCCCGGTCCCGAACATGGCGTACATCCTGGGCGACGAGGATTACTTCATCATCTATGACCAGGCCGCTTACCTGAAGGCGAAGGGCAGCCCATCCAAGCTGATCGCGGCCAAGATCTACACCGGCCCGTACGTGGTGACCGATGTCAGCGACCAGATCATGCACGAGGTGCGCAACCCCATCTACTGGGACGGCACCCCCAAGCTGTCCGAGGTGACCGTCAAGTTCATCACCGATGCGGAGTCCCGCATCCTGGCGGTCGAGCATGGTGAGGCCGATCTGGCGCTGTACCCGCCGACCACGGCGGCCAAGACTCTCACCGGCCGCAGCGACGCCTATTTCGTCACGGGCACCCCACGGTCATCGGCATGCTCGGGCCGTACGTGCCGCGGTCAAGGCCGCTCTGGGCCACCACCGAGATGCCCGCGCAGTTGCGCCGCTCACCGACGCGGGTTTCGCCGGAACGGGGACCGCGACGGACGCGGTATGCGTAGCCTCCCCGACCTGCATCAGGGCCGCCGGGCCGATCAGCGTCTCCGACCTGGCCACAGCGACCGGCCTGCACGACGCCACGGTCTCCCAGGCCCTCCGTCACCTGCGGGTCGCCCGGATTGTCACCACTGAACGCGATGGCCGGATCATCAGCTATCTGCCGCCGACCATCCGGTCAGAGCCCTTCTCGGCAAGATCGAGCAGAAATGGGACCTCGCCGCCTCCCAGGCAAACGCCATCAAATAGCCGTCCCTCACCGCCGGCCAGATGGTTCCCTGCCCGCCCTCACTCGCCCTTGCCCTCGTCTCCTGAGTTCTCGTCTGGCGTGGACAGAGCTGGCGGCTGTCCGGCGGTTACTTGGCAGCCCAAGCTGGCGGGGTTATGCTGCTGAACAGGTGCGCCGGGAAGCCTGGTCGGCACGATATTCGTGACTCTCGAATTCGTCCACCAGGAGCGCGCCATGACCACGCAGAACGCACCAGCCGGTATCTCACCTGCCACGAGCACCTCCGCGCCGGCGGGTTCCCTGCCGGTTCCCGCCCCGCCGAGCTGGGTGTGGCGGCGGGGGGCGCTGATCCTTGCCGGTGCCGCGCAGCTGATCACCATCTCGGCGCTGACGAGCGCTGACCCGCTGGCCGTGACGTGGGCGTCGCTGCTGCTGGCGATCGCCCCGGCGCCGCTGGCTGCGGCGGCTGCGTTCGCTCCGGCCCCGGTGAACAGGCTGGCGGCCGCCGCCGGGGTGCTGGTTCTGGTCGCGGGAATTGCGGGCTCGATCGTCCATACTGGGTTGTTCTTCGTCCCGGCGCTGGTGGTGCTGGCCGTCGGCGGGGTAAAGCTGCGGCATGAGCAGTCCCGGCCCGAGCGGGAGGGACAGTGACCCGCCACCTGACCAGGGACCGTATCGCGCTCCTGGCCGCGCTGGCGGGGCCGCTGGCGGTGGCGGCGGTCCTGCTGCCGTTCCGGGCAAGCTGGTCGAATACCAACGTGGCCTTGCTGCTGGTCGTGGTGGTGGTCGGCGTAGCGGCGGCCGGGAACCGTGTCGCGGGCGGCGTGGCGGCGGTGTGGGCGGCCATCTGGTTCGATTTCTTCTTCACCGTGCCGTATTACCGGTTCACGATCCGCGGCTCGGCGGATGTCACGACGGTCGTCCTGCTGCTGGTCACCGGGCTGGCGGTGTCGCAGCTCGCGGCCCGGGCCCGGCGGCTGAAGGTCGTCGCGGTCACCGATGCGGGTTACCTCGGGCAGCTCCACGAGATTGCCTCGCTGACCAAGTCGGCGGTGGTCCCTGATGTGGTGGCCGGCCGGGTCCGGGCACAGCTTGTCGGCTTGCTGGACCTGGAAGGAGCGCGCTTCGAATACGGGTCGCTGCTCGGCCACCCGCCGCGCCTGGAGCCGGACGGGACCGTGCGGGTGGGTCATTCCCGCTGGGACGTTGACCTGTCGGGCCTTCCCGCGGAGGACATCGAGCTGCGCGTCTTCGGCAACGGCCAGTATTACGGCCGGTTCATGCTCACGCCCAAGCCGGGTTCCAGGCCCTCGCTGCAAGCGCGGCTGGTCGCCGTCACGCTAGCCGATATGACCGGACGCGCGTTCGGTGCCGGCCATACCGTGCGGAGCGCGTCCTGACGAACCAGCGGGACACCCGCCCGCGCCAAGGCGTGTCTCACGCCGCCGTCCGGCGGCTGGATCGCGAGTGGTTACCGCCCTGGCCGGATCCCTCCGGCCAGACCGCGGCACCGTCTGATGTTCTCACCCTTGGTGGCTGCCGTGTTCGCGATCGCCGCCGCGGTCAGCCTCGGGGCCAGCGCGGTCCTGGTGGTGCGGCTGGAACGGCTGGGGGCCCGGCTGGGACTGTCAGAAGCGTGTCTCGGCCTGATCGCGGCGCTGGCGGCGGACAGCCCGGAAGTCACCTCGGCGGTCACCGCGCTGGCCCGCGGCCAGCACGATATCGGCGTCGGCGTGGTCCTCGGCTCCAACGTGTTCAACCTGGCCGCCTTGATCGGGCTGGGCGCGCTTGTCGCCGGGGGCATCAAACTGCACCGCAGGGTTGTCCTGTTCGAAGGCGCCGTAGCGCTGTGGATCGCCGCCCTGGCCATCGCCGCCGTGATGAGCCTGATCACCCCGGTGATTGCCCTGATCCTGGCCCTGGCCGTGCTGGTGCCGTATGTGTACGTGTCGGCCGTGCAACCCTCGCGCCGCTCCGCTCTCCCGCTCCCGCCACGGCTGCGATCCTGGCTCGCCGTGGCCATCGCCGAGGAAGAACAGGAACTAGCCGGCGCCAGCCACCCTGCCAAGGGCGGCCCGCGGGATGCTGCCATCGCCGTCCTCGTGCTTGCCGTCGTGGTGGCGGCCAGCGCGGCGATGGAACGCAGCGCATCCACCCTCGGTGCCCGCTGGGCCGTCCCGGGCGTGATCACCGGCGGCATCGTCCTGGCCGCGGTCACCAGCATGCCCAACGCCGTCGCGGCCGTCTTCCTGGCCCGCCGGGGACGGGCCGCGGCCACCCTCAGCGAAGCCTTCAACAGCAACACCCTCAACGTCATCGCCGGACTCTTCGTCCCCGCTGTGATCATCACCAGCCCCGGCCTCGCCGGTACCCCGAGGATTGCCATCTGGTACGGCGTCCTCACCGCCGCCACCATCGCCCTGGCTCTGGCCGGCCGGGGCATTAACCGCTGTAGCGGCGCCCTGATCATCGCCGCCTACCTCGTCTTCACCGTCACCGTCATAGCCAAAGCGATCCAGCCGCCCTTGTAGACGTGCCGCCGGGTGCGAGTGCTCCATCACGATCACCCGTGCGGTACCGATTGCCCGCCAGGGGCGAGGGCGCGGTCCAGGGCAAGCACGAGGCTGTGGCCGGCTTGCAGTGCGTTCGGCAGGATGGTCCCGGCCGTGCCGGGCTGGCCGAAGGTCGCGGCCACGAGCAGGGTGTTGCGCCCGCTGACCTCCTGCCAGGCTGCGATGAGAAGGCATCCGCCGGCGGCCTGCGTGCTGCCGGTCTTGAGGCCGGCGATCCCGTCCTGGCCCAGCAGCGTGTTGGTGTTGCGGACCACGCCGGCCACGGGAACGACGGCCGTGGGCATGTCGACGATCGCGGCCAGCGCGGGTACTTGCATCGCCGCCATGCCGAGGCGCACCTGGTCGGCCGCGGTGCTGGTGGTGGACGGGTCCAGGCCGGAGGCGTCGGTGTAGCTGGTGCCGGTCATGCCCAGGCGGCGGGCGGCGGCGTTCATCCGCGCGGCGAACGCGGCCTGGCTGCCGGCGTCCCACCGCGCGAGTATCCAGGCCATGTTGTCGGCCGACGGCAGCAGCAGCGCCTCCAGCGCATGGCGCTCGGAGATCGCCTCCCCGGCGGCGACGGCCACCAGCGAGTCGCCGTCATGAGCCTGCGACGGGTACGCGGCTGCCTCCGACGGCTCGACCGTGATGTCCGGACCCGACCCGCCTGCGGACAGGGGATGATCCTGCAGGATCACGTAGGCGGTCATCAGCTTGGCGACGCTGGCGATGGGCACCTGCCGGGTTGCGCCCGGGCCGTCCGTCACGCCGATGCCGCTGATGTCAGCGGCCGAGACCCCGTCGGCCGGCCACGAGACCGCGTCCAGCCGCTCCTGGCTTGGAGTGGCTGTCCCGGCCCGCGGCGTGACCGTCCCGGAGGGCGATGTCTTCAGCTGCCCCGTGGTGCAACCAGCCAGGCAGGCGAGTGCGGCCAGCAGCGCCAGGATTGCCCTGTGCCGCCGGTAACCGGTTCGTTCCTGGGCCGGTGCGGTTTGACTCATGCTGCCAGTCAAGGCAGCGTGGTGTTGTCAGCCCGTATGCGGTTTTCGGTATGCCGGCGATATGCACCGGCTCCTAACCTTGAGAGCATGCGTGTGCTGGTCGTCGAGGATGAGCCCTACATGGCGAAGGCCATCCGCGACGGGCTGCGCCTGGCAGCGATCGCGGCCGACATCGCCGGCGACGGCGACACGGCGCTGGAGCTGCTGAGCGTCAACGCCTACGACATCGCCGTCCTCGACCGCGACATTCCCGGGCCCTCCGGTGACGAGATCGCCGAAAGCATCGTCGCTTCCGGCTGCGGCATGCCGATCCTGATGCTCACCGCCGCGGACCGGCTTGACGACAAGGCCTCCGGGTTCGGGCTCGGCGCCGACGATTACCTCACCAAGCCGTTCGAGCTGCGAGAGCTCGTGCTCAGGCTCAGGGCGCTCGATCGCAGGCGCGCGCACAACAGGCCGCCGGTGCGGGAGATCGCGGGCCTGCGCCTGGATCCGTTCCGCCGCGAGGTCTACCGCGACGGCCGGTACGTCGCGCTGACCAGGAAGCAGTTCGCCGTGCTCGAAGTCCTCGTCGCCGCCGAAGGCGGTGTCATCAGCGCCGAGGAGCTCCTGGAACGGGCCTGGGACGAGAATGCCGACCCGTTCACCAACGCCGTGCGCATCACGGTCTCGGCCCTGCGCAAGCGACTCGGCGAACCCTGGGTCATCGCCACCGTGCCCGGCGCCGGCTACCGCATCGACACAGCGCCTGGCAACGGGCACGGGGGAGGGAACGATGGATAGGGCACCTGGTTTGAGCGTTCGCCTCAAGCTCACCCTCAGCTACGCCGGCTTTCTCGTGCTCGCAGGTGCCTTGCTGCTCGCCCTGTGGGTGGTCCTGCTGCGATACTTCCCCCACGCTGCGATCATCGAAGACACGAGATCTGGCATCGGCGGGGCGTTCGCTCCAGGCCGCTCCTTCACCCAGCGAGCCTTCGGCCAAACGGCAGTCGCAGTGCTGGCGTTCCTGCTGGTGTTCGGTCTCGTGGGTGGGTGGTTTCTCGCCGGCCGGATGCTCGCCCCCCTGTCTCGCGTCACCGAGGCGACGCGCACGGCTGCGATCGGGTCGCTCTCCCACCGCATCCGGTTGCCGGGCCGCAGAGATGAGTTCCGCGAACTCGCCGACGCGTTTGACGCCATGCTCGCGCGGCTCGAAGCGCACGTCGCCGAACAGCAGAGGTTCGCGGCCAACGCCTCCCACGAGCTGCGGACCCCGCTGGCGATCACGCAGGCCCTTCTCGACGTGGCCCGCAACGATCCGAACCGCGACAACGGCGAGCTCGACGAACGCCTTCGCGCCGTCAACGCCCGGGCGATCGACCTCACCGAAGCATTGCTCCTGCTCAGCCGCACCGACCAGCGATCCTTCACCCGGGAACACATCGACCTGTCCCTCATAGCCGAAGAAGCCACTGAAACGCTCCTTCCCCTCGCAGAAAAACGCGGCGTCACCATCGAGACCTCCGGAGACATCACCCCCACCATCGGCTCACACGCTCTCCTGCTGCAGATGACCACGAACCTCCTGCACAACGCGATCGTCCACAACCTCTCCGAACACGGCACCGTGCAGGTCAAGACCGTCATCCGCCCCGGGTCCGTCATGCTCACCCTCGAGAACACCGGAGCGAAGCTCACTCCGCAGCTGGTCTCGACACTCACCGAACCGTTCCAGCGCGGAGCCGAACGTGTCCGCGGTGACCATGCCGGAGTCGGCCTCGGCCTGGCCATCGTCAAGAGCATCACCCAGGCACACGACGGAACCCTCGCCCTCGCCCCCCGCCCCGCTGGGGGGCTCTGCGTCAGAGTGCAGCTGCCCGCCGCTCCGCCGCACACCGGCTAGGGCGGCTCTTCGCCGAGGAGGAAGGTGCAGCGGTCCTGTCTCACTGATTCCGGCCCGTTCGCGGGCGGGTCTCACTTAGGAGGCTCGCTGTGGTCGGGGCGAGCTGCCAGCGAGAGCAGGCAGGGACGCAGCAGCCTGATGACCTGCGCCGGGTCGGCGGTGGCGAGTTCGTCGGACTCGATGAGGTGCCGGGAGACCATGATGCCGAGGGTGATGGCACTGATGATCGCGGCCCGCAGGTCCGCGTCGTCGGCGGGGATGGCCTTGGCGATCTGCGCCTCGTAGCGGGCGATGCCGGCGCTGGCGGCACTGGCGGCTTCGGGATTGGTCAGCATCGAGCGCAAGAGGGCCAGCGATGCCATTGGCGTGCTGGCAAGCCGGTCTGCGAGCGTGGCGAGGAGCTGCTCAGTTGCCTCCGCCGGCGTCCCGCTGACCTCAGGGACGGGGGCGGCGTCGATCACTCGCCTGTACAGCTCCTGCTTGGACCCGAAGTAGTGCATGACCAGGCCCGCGTCGACTCTTGCGGCCGAGGCCCATAGAGCGGATCTGCGCGGCCCGGTCCGTTACTGTCACGAGATGCGGGTCGAAAGCGTGGCTCGCAGCGATCACCAAAGTAAGGGTGTCACCTTGGTGTCGAACATGGCACGGCAGTTGCTTGCGGATAGCACGCTATCTAGTCGACTCAACTCGAGATGGACCAGGGTAGTAGTTCTTGAACGCATAGCCAGGGGAGCTGGTGACACCAACTGGTTCTTCATCCGGTCACGAGAGGAGATGGGACAGGTCGTCGAGACGCTTCGAGGCGGCAGTTGCGTCTCCTTCTACTTCGCGGATCAGCTGCACGTGGAAGTAGACAGTGAAGCAGCGCGCGGGCGAATGTTTGAGGTGATAACGCATGAAGGTGAGCTCGTCATAGGCTATCCATCGGCATCGGGACCTCAGCTCGAGATGGAAATCATTAATGGCCCAGGGGAGCTGGGGTCATATCTCGTCATGCGCCCCGAGGGTGGCCTCGTTGTGTGGGGTGAGTGGCCTGGCAGGGATAACGACGGCGATGCGATAACGGTCACTCTCGTCGACAAAGACGGTGTCTTGCGTCCTCATCCCTATTAGCGGAAGTCCGATCAGTCGGGGCGGCGGCTGACGGCTGCTCCGGCGTCGCTGAGGTGATGGAGGATCTGGCCGAAAGACCCGGCGAAGCTTTCTTCGCGGTAGCCGAGATCGGTTGCCGCGCAGAAGTCCCTGACGAGGCCCTGGACCCGTCGCAGGTTGGGCCGGGGCATCGACGGGAAGAGATGATGCTCGATCTGGCGGTTAAGGCCGCCGAGCATGAAGGTGGTGAACCAGCCGCCGCTGATATTCCGGGCCGTGATGACCTGGCGGCGGGCGTAGCCGGCCGCTGTCGCGGATTCGATGAGCGGCATCCCCTTGTGGTTGGGCGCGAAACTGATACCCAGGTACAGCGAGAAGACCGCCTGCTGCACGGCGACGAAAGCCAGTGCCTTGAGCGGGGAGAGGACCAGCAGCACCACCGTCAGGTACAGCGCGGCGTGCAGCATGATGAGAGAGCCTTCTACCGCCGAGGCATGGTCTCGCCGCCGCAGGAGCCGCTTGATCCCGAGTACGTGCATGCCGCCGCTTCGCAGCAGCATGAGGGGGAAGAACAGCGGCGCCTGCCAGCGTGCCAGCCACGATACGAGCGGGCCGGGGCCATCCCCCGGCGCGTCAGACGGGGCCAGGCCGGCTCCTTCGCCGATGTCGGGGTCGCGGCCCATCTCGTTGGGATGCGCATGGTGAGCGTTGTGCTTGGGGACCCACCAGCCAAAGCTCAGCCCGATAAGCGCGTTCCCCACGGCGAGGCCGAGCAGGTGATTGCGCCTGCGCGTGCCGAAAACCTGGTTGTGCCCCGCGTCATGGCCGATGAAGGCCAGCTGGGTGAACATGATCGCGACCAGCGGGGCGATGGCGAGGGTCGTCCAGGAGTTGCCGGCCATGACGAAGAGGGCCCATCCGGCGAAGAACGCGAGGATCGTCAGGGTGATCTTCACCCGGTAGTAGCCGGCCCTGCGGTCGAGCAGGCCCATCGTTCGTACCTGCAGTGCCAGAGCGTGAAAGCTGGCCGTCGACGGATCGACGGCAGCTGGCAGCCTGTCTGCGACTGAGGCGCGGCCGGACGGCGGGGCAAGCAGGCCGGGCGCTGTTCTGTTCGTGGCTCTGTCCTCCTGGGCGTCTGCCGAGCACACCGCTCGGGCTTACGTGGCCAGGGTCTGGAGCAACGAGGTCACCGCCGGGGCCTGCCCGGCATGACCGTACTTCCCTACGGTACCCCTACCAGACGGCCCCCATAAGGCCTGCGCAAGGCGAGATCTCCTGAGCCGCGTCATGCGATGCCTGCCGGGTTTGGCGAGCCGTGCCTGCGGCGTGCCACGGTAGAGTCGTGAGCACGACATCGGTGCGTTGTAGTGGGAGGAAGGCTGGCGTGTTCGAGGCTGCCAACATCCGGGAATGGCGTGGCCACGACGTTGTCGACGCCGAAGGCCACAAGATCGGTGAGCTGGAGGCTGTCTACGTTGACACCGGCACCGACCTGCCGTCATTCGGTACCGTCACGGTCGGGCTGCCGACCAGGCACCGGCTCGTGTTCGTGCCTCTTAACCAGGCGACCGTGGGTCCGGGGTACCTCAAGGTCTCCTACGGCAAGAAGCAGGTAAAGGACGCCCCGTCGATCGGCACCGACGGGGAACTGCCCGCGGGTGATGAAGAGGCGATCTTCAAGCACTACGGCCTGGCGTACGAGCCAGGCGCCGGCGGTGAGCGCCGGCTGGCCCGCCGCTGAAAGGGATCGCCTGCGTGTCCGTCCGGGAATTCAATAAGGCCGAACGGGCCGTCGTACTGCGGCCTGGGCCGCCCACGCCGCGAGCGCGGCGCCCGTACTGCCGAAGGGCATTCACCGGCCGCGGGCTTCCGGGCCGATAAGCCGGCTGGCGATGACCTGCTTCTGGATCTGGGCGGTGCCGTCGCCGATCTGGTACCCGAAAACGTCGCGGAAGCGCTGCTGGAACGGCAGTTCGTCGGACCAGCCGTAGTGGCCGTGGGTCAGCAGGCAGGCCTCGATGGCGTTCTTGGCCACTACCGGCGCCCACCATTTGCACATGGCTGCCTCCGCCGTATGCGGGCGGCCCTCCTGGCGCAGCCACAAGGTCTGGTAACACAGCAGCCGGGCCGCCTGGACCAAGGTGGCGTGCTCGGCCAGCGGGGAGGAGACACCCTCGAAGGCCGCGATGGGACGGCCGAACGCCCGGCGTTCCTTCACGTACCGGTACGTCTCCGCCAGGCTGGCCACGGCCGCGCCAAGGCACTGCAGGCCGATGGCCGCCCGGCTGTAGTCGAAGTGCCCCATCGCGGCGGCGAATCCGCGGCCTAGCTCGCCGACCAGGTTCTCGGCCGGCACGAACACGTGGTCCAGGTAGAGAGACCCCCGGCCGATCGGCAGCTGCCCCATGTCGCGGAACCGGCCGGCCGACACCCCCGGCCGGTCCATCTCGACCAGGAACGCGCTCACCCCGGCGGACCGCTCGCTGCCGGGCAGGCGGGCGTAGACCAGGGTGGCGCTGGCGACGTGGATATGGCTGACCGAGTTCTTCTCGCCTGACAGGTGCCAGCCGCCGCCCTGCGCGGGCGTGGCCGTGGCCCGCAGCGCGGCGGCGTCCGAGCCGGCCTCCGGCTCGGTCAGGCCGAAGGCGACGATCTCGGTGCCGTCGATCATCGGCGGCAGCCAGCGCCGCCGCACGGCCGGGCTGCCGCCCTTGGCCAGTTGCGCCCCGGTCAGGCCGACGGTGACCGGCGCGGCCGCGAGGTTCACGTCGGCTGCCCCGATTTCCTCGCAGGCGATCCCGAGGGCGATGGGGTCCTCGGCGCCGGTGCCGCCGAACTGCTCGGGCAGGCCGATGCCGAGCACGCCGAGGGCGGCCATCTCGGCGTGCAGGTCCATCGGGTAGCTGTCCTTGCCGGACCGCTCCCGGTAGCCGGGCGCCAGCCTGCGGCGGGCGAAGCCGGCCACAGCCTGCCGGAACTGTTCCTGGTCGTCGGTGAAACTGAAGGAAAGACCGGCCATCACAGGTTCCCTTTCAAGATCTCGCGGACTTCCGCCACGGCGTCGATCGCGGCCTCGGCGCGGCCGGCGAACGGGATGAAGTTGAGGGTGGTGCAGCCGGCCAGGACGTACGGGGCGACGAACTCGGCGATGTCCGCCGCGGTGCCGCGCGGGACATAGCTTTCGAAGCGGTCGAACGGGGTGCGGTACAGACCTTCCATGACCGGGGCGACCTGACGGCGGGCCTCGGCGTCGCTGGCCCCGAACCCGCACCAGAACGTCATGCCGTGACGCCAGTCGACGCCGGTGCGGCCGGCCTCGGCGGCATGGCCGGTCACGGCCGCGATGGCGTCAGCGCAGCGGGCGGCGGAGGTCCAGATGCCGAGCCAGCCATCGCCCAGCCGGCCGGCCCGGCGCAGCGCGGCGTCGGAACGGCCGCCGACCACCAGCGGGATCCCGGGTTCTGGCACGGGCCGGATGGCCACCCGGTCCAGGGCGAAGAACTCGCCGTCGTGGCTGACCTCCTCCCCGGCCAGCAGGCGGCGGAGCAGGCCGAGCGACTCGTTCATCCGCCGCCCCCTGGTGGCGGGATCCACGCCGCAGGCGATCACCTCGCGGCGGTCGTCGCCCCCGATGCCGAGCCCGAGGGACAGCCGGCCGGGGGCGAACTGTGCCACGGTGACCAGCTGCCGGGCCACCAGCAGCGGATGGCGCAGGGACAGCAGGTACACGGCCAGGTAGACGTCCAGGTCCTCGCGGGCGGTGACCACAGAGGCGGTGTCGGCCAGCCCGTCATTGCCGATCCCGCCGTGGAACACCACGTGGTCGCCGACCATCACGTGGTCTAGGCCGGACGCCGCCATCCGGTCGAGCAGGCGGCGGCGCCGCGCCATCAGGCCGGGTCCGCTCTCCGGCTCCTCGCCGGCCCACAGCGGCGGCATCAGGTTCACGCCGAAGCGGACGCCGTCCCTGCTCACGTGTCGCTGCTCACGCGTCAGGCCCTTGACGTCGGCCGAGGAACTCGTCCTTGCGGGCGACGATCTCCGGGTCGCCCATGATGGAGTAGCCGTTCAGGCACTCCAGGCGCAACTGGTCTTCCAGCGGCCGGCCCGCGACGGCCAGGATCGTCTCCTTAGCCGACTCGACCGCGACCCGGGGGTTGCGCAGGATCTTGGCCGCGATGTCCTCGGCCGTGGCCATCAGCTCGGCCCGGGGCACCACCCGGTTGACCAGATGGCACGCCAGGGCGCGCGCGGCGCTGATCGGCTCGCCCATCAGCTCGAGCTCCATCGCGATCCCGACGCCGCAGGTGTTGACCAGCCGGACGATCCCGCCGTCGCCGAAGTGCATGCCGCG
>Ga0302324_100020796_pt1 | contig 12820 bp, 26 predicted proteins | sample Palsa_T0_1_FD_201949 | JGI IMG/M metagenome (GOLD analysis project Ga0302324, IMG submission 201949) | Peat permafrost microbial communities from Stordalen Mire near Abisko, Sweden - Palsa_T0_1 | ecosystem: Environmental > Terrestrial > Soil > Palsa > Peat permafrost | place: Sweden: Abisko...
ACGGCATCCGTCCTTCCTCGCGCTGGGCCTTTCGGTGGCCCGACGGCGCTTCGAGCCAAAGGCTCGAAGCATTTCTGTAGACGCGAGCGGCGCCACGACCACCGTGAGCACCCGACCGCTCGCTTAGTGATTATGATTATGATCATATCACGCGCGTTTGTCGCCGTCTACTGGCTTCCAAAGTATCTTGCGCTCCGCCCGCAAGTCCGTCTAGAATCCGGTCATGGACAAGCCCGGGACGACGAAGATCGAGCTCGACCCCGTCGCCAGCGCCCTCGTCTCCGCCTCCGACCAGGCCGGCAAGCGCATCGACGCCGAGGCGAAGCTCTACCTCGCGAAGATCCAGCGCCGCATGAAGCGCCGCTCGGAGCGCTACGACCGCGAGAAGAAGGCCGCGTCGGCGCAGCTCTTCAACGCGCTCGAGCATGTCCTCGGCTGCCCAGTCCCGCAGGGCGCCGCGGCGTGGGTGCGGCCCGACGGCGTCGGCGAGATCGTGATCCCGGGACCGGACCCGCGGCCGAAGAAGCCCGAGACACTGATCCACGAGCACGCGCACGTCGCGGCGGACGCTGCGCCCGAAGACGGCAAGATCCTGCCCATGCCCGTCGCGGCCACGAACGGAGCGGAGAAGTGACCATGCGGAAGTTCGTCCTCGCGCTGCTCGTCGTCTCCGGGCTGTTCTTCGCCTCCGGCACCGCGTCGCTGCGGGCGCAGTCCGCCACGATCAACGGGCCCGGCTCGACCGCGCAGACGCGGTGGGCGAACTTCTCCGCCGCGGTCACGTCCTCGACGCCGGGCACCGTGATCGCCGCCACGAGCGGGCGGCGGCTGATCGTCCTCTACGCGGAGTTCTCGGGCGGCGCGGCGGCGACGTTCCAGCTCCAGGAGCACCCCGCGACCGGCCCGAACCTCCTGATCGGCACGGCGAACGTGGCGGCGACGACGCCCTACCCGCTGCCGCAAGACGACTTCTGGAACGGTCTCGGCTACGTGACGGGCTCGGGCTCGTCCGTCGTGATCGCGAACCTCGGCGCGTCGACCGTCACCCTCTCCGGGACGGTCCGCTACATCCTCAACTGACCGAAGGAGACCTCCGCATGAAGACCTACCAGGCGATCCTCGTTTCGCTCTGCGTCGCGCTCGTCCTCTCGATCGGACTGCGACCGCAGCCCGTCGTGATCCCCGAAGCGCAAGCGCAGTCCGCGTCGATCAACGGACCTCCCGGCACGACCGTCGCCTGGGCGAACTTCTCCGCCTCGATCACGGGCTCGAGCACGGGCACCCTGATCGCCGCCTCCGGCACGAAGAAGATCGTGATCCTCTACGCGGAGTTCAGCGCCGCGGCGGCGACCGTGATCCAGCTCCAGGACCACCCGACCTCCGGCTCGAACGCGAACATCGCGACGGTCGGGCTCGGCGCGACGACGCCCTTCCCGCTCCCGCAGAACGACTTCTTCGGCGGCTACGGCTACGTGACGACCGCCGGCACCGCGTCGACTCCCGGCGCGGGGGACTCGATCCTGATCGAGAACCTCGGGTCCACCACCACCGTCTCGGGCACCTGCCGATACTACTACAACTGAGCGCGGGAGGCCGTCCGTGACTTCTGGCGAGCGACAAGGCGCGCATCAGGAGCCAGACTCCGGCTCCTTCAAGTTGCCGGGCAAGCCGACGAACATGCTCTTGTCGCTCGTCGCCGCGTCCCTTCTGCCGACGAGCGCGTTCGGCGTCGTCGTCAAGACGAACGCGACCATGAGCGACAAGCTCGACTCCGTGATCTCGAGGCTCGACAAGATCGAGGGCGCGAACCTGGCCGCTAAAGTCGAGGATCACGAGTCCAGGCTCCGCGGCATGGAGCGTCGTCTCGACGTAGTCGAAGCCAAGGGAGGCGCCAAGTGATCCTCGCTCAAGCCGCCGACGCCGTGACGGCGCTCGGCCCGTTCGATTGGAAGCACCTCGTTCTCGCGCTCCTGATCCCCGCCGCGGGCTACGTCGGCCAGTGGCTCGGGACGCGCGGCGTCGCGCTGCTCGAGTCGAAGCTGCGCTCGGCGGGCCACCCGCAGGCGGCCGAGGCCGTGGATCTCCTCGTCGCGAACTTCGTCAAGGTCGCCACGGCCGCCGAGAAGCAGGCGCTCGCTCAGCAGGCCGCGTCGCAGGGCGTCGACCACCCGGCGATCAGGGCGGCAACTGGAGGTGTTTCGTGAGTCGTCTCGAGGTGCACGCGCACTGGAACGTCCTCCAGCCGATCGATGGCGACGCGTCCAGCCGACCCGCGCTTGAGCCGAGAGAGCTTGTCGTCGACTGGAACGTCCTCCAGCCGATCGATGGCGACGCGTCCCATGCTCGGGAGCGCGACCCCGTCAACTCGCCGTCGCTCAAGGTCCAGCGCGCACTCGCGGCTCGTCCGCGCACGCTGCGCACGGAGCGCGTCGTCCTGGCGATCGTGCTCGTCCTCGGCACCGCGGCAGCGTTCCTCGTCACGGGCGCGGCGCTCTTGCGCCGCTTCTTCCTGCCGGCGATCTTCCTCGCGCTCGCCGTAGGCTGCGCCGCGCTCAAGGCGGACGCGGTGGCGCTCAAGGGCGACCTCCACGCGGGCGCCACGGTCGCCGTCGGGCTCGGCGAGGAGGTCGTCGCCGAGGCGGCGGCGAACCCGGAGGTCGTGACGGAGCTCGCGACCGTCGGCGCGGACCTCGCGCAGCGCGCGGGCGACCCGACCGTGGCTGCGGACCTCACGGCGGCGATCACACCGCAGAACGTCGCCGTGAGGGGCCCGAAGTTCGTCGCCGCGGCGAAGAAGGTCCAGGGCGCCACGGCCCCGAGCGCTCCGGCCCCGAGCGCTCCGAAGTGAGCGCGAAGCGGTCCGCTCTCGTCGCGCTCGTCCTCCTCGCCGGCTGCACGGTCGACCTCGAGCACCGGATCGCGCTCGAGCGGCGAATCAGGAACATGGGCGAGGCGTGCGCGGCGCTCGACCCCGAGAACGCCGCAGCGTGGCGCGTCGAGGCCGCGTCCGTCGCGTCGGACACGGACCTCGCGATCGACGGTAAGGTGCCGTCCGGTCCGGTCTCGCCCGGGAGGGCTCCGCGTGTCGCAGGCAAGTGACGCGATCCTCCAGAAGCTCCGCGCCGAGCGGCTCGCCTACGCGGGCGTGCCGACGCAGAGCCGCTGGGAGATCGTCGAGGAGGCGATCGGGAAGCTGCTCGCGCTGCCCGAGGATCAGGTCGTCGTGAACGACGGGCTCGCGCTGGCCGAGGGCGCGGCGTCCATGCTGATCACGCCGTTCGTCGGGGCGCCGCTCTCCGGCCTCGCGCTCAAGGGCGCGGACCTCCTCCTCCACGCGCTGATCTCGCACGAGGTCCACGTCTACCAGCAGGGCCTGGCCGCCGGGAACGCTGCACCGTGATCGACGAGAGCGACCTGGAGGAGGAGCGCCGCGAGGCGCGCGACCACCGAGACGCCGGCCGACTCGTCCCGGACGAATCGCTCAGGAAGAGCGCTCGCGCGTTCCTCGCCGCGGTCGAGTGCCGGGCCATGGCCTCGAAGGAGCCTGTCTCGCGGCACGCCGTCCACCTCGCCGCGTCGCTCCTCGTCGACCACGCGGCGCACGAAGACGCTCGGAACCGTGGTCAGCGCAGCGCGGCACGGTCGCCTCCGTTGAACGACTGCCCGTAGAACCACTCCCGCGCCGTCATGCTGCGCGCGGGCTTCGGCCTCGCGGCCTCGATCTTCTCCATGCACGGCGCGCAGTAGCCGCGCACGTGCGGCCCGTTCGCCCAGACGAGCGATCCGCAGCCCTGGCACGCGACGCGGGTCACGGACGCACCGACTTCTCCGCGTCGAGGTGCCGCGCAATGGCGGCGAGCAGCTCGTCGTTCAGGCTCCGCGGCGGGACGCGTCCAGCCGCGAGGGCGGCGAGCCGCTTGTGGTCCTTTGGGTCGCGGATGCGCAACGTCAAGCGCTTCATGTTTTCCTCCCGAAATCCTCGTCGGCCTCGAGCGTCCCCACGATCTGTGAGGCGGCCTGGTCGATTTCCAGCGACAGCGAGAACAGGATCGACGCGGCGCGGCTCACGCTCACACGGCGGCCGTGCTCCCTGCCGACCGCGATCACGATCTGCTCGAGCGCACGCTCCTCTCCACGTCAGTAGCCAGGCTCCGCATCGCCTGGCGTAGCTCGTCCACGTCCATGTTGGAGACCTCGGCGCTCAGGTCGCCCGCCCTGCGGACGCCGTCCGTCCCGGGCCCGCAGGCGCGGGCGAGCGCACGCAGCGTCGCGCGCGCTCGGTGGAACATGGTGGCGTCGTCCCGGCTCGAGCACCTGCGGAGGCGGCGAGCTGCGGAGGCGGCGAGCCCGGGGGCCATTCCGTTGGTCATGCTACCGTTCGTCCCAGCCATGGTGACCTCCTCTACAGGTTTCGTGGTCAGGGGCCGTGTCGAGTTACCCGCTCGACTCGGCCCCGTTCACTGAGCACTATAATAGCGTCACAGTGACACCATGTCAAGCGACTCCAGGAATTTACGTAACCATAGCAGCCTCAAGACAATGCGCCTGTGCACGAGCAGCGGAGCGCCCCCGCGTCCTCGTCTCGATAGACCTCGTCTCCGCACGCGTCGCACACGATCATGCGACGGTCGAGTGCCCCCGCGGACCCGACCGCGTGCCCCAGGTGGCGCTCCGCAGCGGCGAGCGTCACCCCCTCGAGCTCGGCGGTGCACCCCGGCGCGCGCACAGTATACGTCCTGGCCGTGGCGCTCATTAGAGCGCCGACCAGAACGTGGTGTCCGAGTCGCCGTCCGTCCGCGTCCGCGTCTCGGCGGTGGTCCCGTCAGCGTGGCGCCAGAGCGTGCCACCCGTGACCTTGCGGACGGCCTCGAATCCTCGGTCCAGCATGTGCTTCTTGACGGAGACCGTCTCGGCGCCATTGAGCGGGCGACGGAAATACGAGTCCTCGTGCAGCCGGCTCACCTGCGCGTCCTGGCGAGGCGCCCGGTGCGCGAGGGCCGTCGGTGCGAGTCCTGTCCCGGACGCGAGGTAGTCGGCGACCGAGGCGGCGTGGATAGCGGCCGCGTGAGCGCGGCGAGTCTCGTCTGCCGTGGTAGCCTGCGCGTCAGCCATGGGTGACCTCCTCTACAGGTTTCGTGGTCAGGGGCCGTGTCGAGTTACCCGCTCGACTCGGCCCAGTCCTCACTGAGCACTATGATAGCGTCACAGTGACACCATTGCAAGCGAGTCCACATATTTACGTAACTCAAGCATCTTCAAGACCATGCGCCAAGCCTGCGATACTCGACGCGGTGCCCGAGCGGCAGGCGCTCCGCATCTGCGATCCCGGCCCGCATGCCCGGCGAGACGCCGAGGTCCATGTAGACGACGGTCGCCTCCGCCACGACGCGCCACGCGTTGCCGGCTGCGATCCCGAGTGCGCGCTCCTCGGGCTGGTCGTCGTCGAGCGCGCCGGGGTAGAGGCGGTGCGAAGCGAACGGGGCCTCTCCGCGACGCAGACAGTCGAGCAGACACGAGCGCAGGTAGCGGGCGTTGCGCTCGCGGTCGCCGCCGGCGTAGGGACTCTCGACGACGACGAGCCTCACTCGAGCACGCGCGTCACGCGAAGAGTCCGTGCTGCGTCTGTGAGGCCGCGTGGAGGTTCTTCACGAGCTGCGCGAAGTAGGAGTCCTTGAGCTCAACGGTCACGGCCTTGCGAGCCTCTTGGAGCGCGACGTATGCCTCGGAGCCGATCCCGCCGAACGGCGAGAGCACCGTGTCGCCCGGATTCGTCCAGAGCCGGATCGCGCGCCGGATCACCTCGAGCTGTAGTGGGCAGATGTGTCGCTCGTCCTCGTCCTCGCGCGCGGACTCCCTCTGGAGCGTGTCGTTGGGCACGATGTCCATCCAGATCGGAGAGGCGATCCGCTGCCAGAGCGACACGGGATAGTCGATCGGATCGTGCGTGACGCGCTCCTCGCGCGGCACCTCGCCGGGAGCGCGCATCGTCACGAGGTAGTCGGGGATCACCTGCCGGGCCATGGACGCGTTCTCGCGCACGGTCTTGTGCAGGAGTCCAAGGGCTTTGGTCCGCTGCATCGCGGTGACGGGATCTTTCCAGATGACCACTTCGCTGTGATGGATCCACCCATGCTTCGCGAACGCTCGGATGAGGTCGCCGCGAAAGTCCTGGAGTCCGATGTAACCGTGCATGACCTTCGACGACGGGATCAGCATGCAGTGGAACGAGATCAGCCGACCGGGCTTCACGACGCGGAGCAGTTCGCGCACGAGGTAGTCGTGGTGCGTGAAGAACTCTTCGTAGTCGTGGCTGTTCCCGAGGTCACGAGGCGATGCGCTGTAGCAGAACAGTGACGAGAACGGTGGGCTCCAGATGCCGTAGTCGATACTGCGGTCGGGAAGGCCCTTGACGACCTCGCACGCGTCCCCGTGGTAGGCGGCGAAGCGATCCGTGATGACCTGATCTATGCACTTCACTTGACGTGACCCCATCTCGCGCCGCGAAGGACGCGGCTAGTTTGAGCTTTGCTGATTCCGAATTTCGAAGCGATCTCCGCGCCCGTCGCGCCAGCCGGGGCTCCGCGCGAGGCTCGGAACGCGCGCGAGTGGCCCTTCTTGCATAGCAGGCACCGATTCTGCGCGCCGTGCTCCGTCTCGCCGTGGATGCGACACTCCCGGATCGTCCTCATGGATCTTCGCTCCTCAGCCACGCCGGCACGCTCATCTCGACCGCGGGCTCGTAGTCGTTCACGCTGCGACTCGAGCCCAGCACTGACTTGCGCACGGCGTCGCGCGTCTCCATGATCATCGCTCGGACCATCTCCTCGTTGTCGCGCTCTTTGCGCTTCAAGCTCGCCACCACGGCGCCCTCGAGCTCGCTCGCGAAGACGTGAGCGCGCACTTCGCGCGTCTGACCGAACCGCCACGAGCGCCGGAGCGCCTGGTAGTAGCTCTCGAAGGAGTGGGTAACGCCGACGAAGGCTTGCCGCGCACACCGCTGAGCGTTCACGCCCCATGCGCAGATGCTCGGCTTACTGACCAGCGAGTTGACCTCGCCGCGGAGGAACGCCGTGAGCTTCTCCTCCTTCTCGTCTATGTCCTGCGAGCCGGTCACCTCGACGCTGTTCGGGATCGCCTTTGCCAACGCCTCGCTCTCAGAGTTGAGGTCACACCAAACGATCCACGGCTCCTCGGGTTCGCTCAGCACCTGCTCGACGCACGCGCGCACGCGATCGTCGACAGACCCGCGCCGGGCCTTGCGCTGCTCGGCGAGCGTCGCGGCCTCCTCGGCGAACAGAGAGCCCGTCGCGGCCGCGGCGCCGGGGGACTTGATCAGGTGTTCCTCGACGAAGAGCGGCGGCAGGTCATAGCCGGACTGGTCGAACTCCGCGCCGAGGTCGCGCGGGTGAGCGATCATGGCGGCCCACGACGCGACCCATCGCCAGAAAGCTTCTCGGGCGTGCCCCTTCAGTCGCCACACGCTCGTCTCGCCGCCGTCGTGGACGAAGTATTCGCTCAGCATCTCGGCACGCGTGCAGACGCCGAGCAGCTCAGCCTGCGTGCCGAGCTCTGTCCAGTCGTTCGGCGCTGGTGTCGCCGTGCAGGATAGCCGGAACGGCGTCTTCTCGAAGCGGTCGCGCAGGTCGGTGAACGTGCGCGTCGTCCAGTGCTTCGCGACCGACGACTCATCCCACACGACGCCGCCGAGCCCGGTCGTGTCGAACTTGTGCAGCCGGTCGTAGTTCGTCACGTTGACGCCGGGACCGCAGTCGCGCTGCTCGCGGCAGACCTTGACCTCGACGCCGACCTTCGACGCCTCTTGCGCCCACTGACCGGCGACAGCGAGCGGCGCCAACGCGAGCACGGGCTTTCCGGTGTGCTCGCGGACGCGCTGAGCCCACGCAGCAGCTTGGCGACTTTTACCGGTCCCCGTCGCCTCGAACAGCGCCGCGCGCCCCCGCGCGAGCGCCCACCGCACGAGCGCACGCTGGAAGGGGAACAGGCCCTCCGGCAGCGACGACTCGTCGACGCGCAGCCCGGTCGGCGGCACGACAGCCAGCTTGCCGGCGACGAACGCCTCGTAGTCTCCAGTCACGCGCAGCACCCTCTCATCGGCACGACGTTGCAGGAACAGACCATGCTTATCCGGTTAGCGCCCATGACCACTGCCCCTAGCCTTGACCCCCGAGTGATTCAACTTCGGGTCATACGCAGAGAACGGCATCGCGTAGGAGAGCCTGTTGCCCCACCTCTGGAAGTCGATGAGTTTCCGCTCCGTCCAGTCGTGAATCGTCGGGAGAGGCCCTCCCAAGTAGTCGAGCGGACGACGCCTCTGGACGATCGGAATGCACTTCCATTCCCGGATCTCACGGACTCTCTGCTCGCACGCCTCGACAGGCTCGTTCCCTGCGATGCTGTAAATGCTAATCTTCCGGCGCTTGACGCCGATCTCGTCCAGTATGCCGATGACCTTCAAGACGGCCTTCCGCTCCGCGATCTCGTCGTAGGCGAAGCGCCACGCCACAAGCGGGAGCGTGCGCCACAGCATCGCCGTCTCGGGCTTGAACGACGCGGGCTCGAACCCGCTGTTGCAATCGACCTTTTTGAACCCGGCGGCCAAGGTGCGCTCGACGATAAGCTCTTGATGGCGCCGCGGAAGGGCCGAAAGGTTGTTGTCCAAGATCATGGGCGCCGGGGTCACGTCATCGTAGAGCGTTGAACGTGAGCCCTCCATCTTCGGGACAAGGCAAACCGGCTCGCTTCCGTCCTTCGGGTAGCCAAGGGCACAGTTGTAGGCGGGGCAGCCGCGCGACCAGAAGACAGCATCGTAGGCCCCTGGCGTCCGGTCGAATCGCGGGTCCGGCTGCATCTGCGCGTCAAAACCTCGCGAACGCGCCATGCTCGTCAAGGCGAAGAATCCGGGGCCTCCGACCTCGACACGCGCCCCGCTCTCTTTCAGCCACTCGGCCGTCTGCAATGCCCCCTGGACGTGCCAGGAGAAGATCGCCGAGACGAAGGCTACATCGAACGACCCATCCGAAGAGAACGTCTTGGGAGTCGCGAAGGACACGTCTGCTCCCTGCGCGCGGAACCAATTCGCGGCCTTGGCGATGGCGAGATTGTAATACCACCCACGCGTCTTCTTGGCCGGGAAGCTCGCGTCCACAAGCAAGGCTCTACAGGTAGTGGTCATCTGCGCTCCGTGGGCGTCAACCGGATAAGCATGGAACAGACTCTAGGCGACGGACTGGGGGGGGGCGTCGGGGCCCTGAGCTGCGGCCGTCTTGCGGTCCCATCGCGAGCCGGTGCGGATCTCCGGCAACGGCGCCGGCCGCTTGCGAGGCTTGGCCAGCCTCGCCGGTCGAGATCGGACTTGTCGCCGCGCCGGGACTCCTTGCCGCCTCTCCGCAGCCGCACGCGCACGTCACGCTACGTCCTCCATCATGACCCGCTCGAGTCCCCGCCGGACGCGCCGCACATCGAAGCGGAAAACCATGGCGCCGCCGTCGCGCTCGAGGACGGCCAGCGCGTCCCACCGCTGCAGCGTGGCGAGGATCTGCGGCCGGAACCGCTCGACGTTGCGCACGCAGCAGCCCATGGCCTCGCTGAGCTGCCGGTAAGTCCACTCGCAGCGGTCCGAGAAGCGGAGCGCGTCCCACAGCGACAACTCGAGCCGGCGCTGAGCGAGCGCCGCGAGCCGCTCCGGCGACAGGTCTCGGTGAGGCATCGGTCTGTCCCCCGTCAGAAAAGGCGGGGAGCGCGGCTGGCGGATCGCCTTTCGATGCGCCGCGCTCCCCGTTCTACGTCAGCGGCTCCAATCGTCCCTGCGCTTGGTCGCCGTGTCGAACGCCTCAAGGCACTTGCACAGGTAGTCGGCGAGGATGAAGTCGGGCGTGTCGCTGCCGTTCTCCATGCACTGCTGGTTGAGCAGTGACTCGAGATTCCTGGCGATCCGGTCCAGCGTCGGCGCGCCGTATTGATCTTCTTTCGGCATTTCTCGTTGACTCCTCGCGCGCCAAACACTACCATAGCGCTCCGGTGGTATCAATGAAAAAGCGCAGCAGGTCGGCGATCATGACGCGCGAGACTCCGCACGTGTCGCTCCGGCTCCCGCAGTCGCTGTGGGACCGACTCGAGCGGATCGCACAGCATCACGGCAGGTCGCGAAACAGCGACCTCCTCCTGGCGCTCGAAGTCTATGCGCGCGAGGAGGAACGTAAAATCCAGAATACCCGTTGACGTGGCGCTACGGTGGCGCTATACACTATCTCACAGTGAGGTGGAGCGGTGGCGAAGTGCGCTCTGTGCGGGACCAAGATCAAGAGGGGGACGATCCTCAAGAACACCTGGCTGCACGCGGACGGCGTCGGGCACGGGCACCGCGCGGAGCTGACGCGGCGCCGCAACTACCACGTGATCCAGCACGGAGCGCTCGCCGGGCTCCCGATCGTCCCGAGGCTCGCGTGACCGACCAGCCCGCCGAGGCGCGCGCCGTAGACGCCGCCGCGCAGGACGCGCAGGCCGAGGAGCGCCGCGACGCTCGGGCCGCGTGCCGCGAGTCGCTGACGCTCGTCGTCGCGGCGCTGGAGCGGCTCGAGACCGAGGCGCACGCCTCGGGCGACGCGGGCCTGGAGACGTGGGCCGCGCTCATGGCCGAGCGCGCGCACCACCGCTGGGTGAAGATCAGGTAGTCCTCTCTCCACTGTTCGGCTCGTCGCCGAGAGAGAGAGAGAGAGAGAGAGAGAGACGATCATGTCGGTGACCATGAAGCAGCGGTGCGAGGAGCGGGGGCTCAAGCTCGTCGAGTCGACGAAGCCCCTGATCCTGTCCGTCAACTCCAAGGACGTGGCGCGTGCGACGGAGAAGCAAGCGGACGAGTGCGCGCTCGCTCGGGCGTGCAAGCGGCAGTATCACGGCATCAAGGCCGCCTACTTCTTCCGCTCGACGGCCTACCTCGAATACGAGGATCGGATCGTGCGCTACCTCCTGCCGCAGTCCGTCCAGAAGGAGATCGTCAGCTTCGATCGCAGCAAGAAGTTCGAGCCGGGCAACTACCACCTCCGCCCCGTGTCCAAGGGTTCGACGTTCGCGGCGCTGCGCTCCAGAACGTCGAACCGATCCGGGTCCAGCCTTCACCCGAAAGACCCGCGCAAGACGGGGCGACGGACCAACGTCCACCGGACGACCGACGTGCGCCCGACGTTCAACGTGCTGACGTAAGATCGATCTCCCGACGTTCAACGTGCTGACGTAAGATCGATCTCAATCGCGCTCCACCGTGGAGCGCAACAACGGACCAGTGAACCAGTCGAACCAGGAGCAGACGAAACAGATGGCACAGGAGAAGCGATTCAAGACACCGCGCGGGCGGCTCTCGTTCCCTTACGTCTTCGAGCCGCGCGAGGCGGAGAACCCGGGCGACATGCAGAAGTTCTCCTTGTCGCTGATCTTGGACGCGGAGGCCCAGAAGACGCCTCAGTGGGCCGCGATCAAGGCGGAGGTTGCCACGCTCGCCGCCGCGAAGTTCGGCGTCGACGTGAAGCAGCCCGACGGCACGGTGAAGCGCGTCGTCCCCAAGGGCGTGAGGAACCCGATCCGCGACGGCGCGGAGAAGCTCGCGTCGGACGGCGTGACGCCCATGGAGGGCTACGGACCGGGCACCGTCTTCATCTCGGCGACGAGCGCCTACGCGCCCGGCGTGATCGGCGGGGACATGAAGCCGTGCGGGCCCGAGGAGGTCTACGCGGGCTGCTACGTCCGGGCGTCGCTGACCGTCTACGCCTACGAGCGCAAGGACGGCAAGGGCGTCACGTTCGGGCTCAGGAACGTGCAGAAGCTCGGCGACGGCGAGTCGCTCGCGGGCGGCGGCGGCGATCCCGCGAAGGACTTCGAGCCGGTCGAGGGCTTCCAGCGCAAGGCCGGGACGCCCGCCGCCGCAGAGTTCGCTCAGAGCGACGACCCGATCCCGTTCTAGGGCTCACGCGTGACCGGGCACAGGTGCGCCCGGGCCGGGCAGCGTAAAAGCCGACGCGCGCAGTAGGGCGCCGAGGCTCACGGACCGGCGAAGCACCTGGTAGGCGTCTTCGCGTAGGGATCCCGGGCGGCAGCCTGGTGGCCGGTTCGAGTCCGGCGGCGCCTGTGACCGAAGTCCGTAGCACCCCGACACTGGCGAAGACTGGTCGCGGGATCAGTCTAGCCGTCTTGGGCTCTGCTGCGGCGCCTCCCGCGAGGCGGGGTCCGGCTTGACCCCAGGTCATTACACAAACTGAGGCGCAGACATGAAGATGAAGATCGATCACCGATACGGCGGCGAGACTCTCTACGAAGGCGACCACGTGACGCTAAGAGACGCGGCAGAGGCAGCCGTCGCGTGCGGGGCGTCGCTCGCCCGGGCGTCGCTCGTCGGGGCGTCGCTCGTCGGGGCGCGGCTCGACGGGGCGTCGCTCGACGGGGCGCGGCTCGACGGGGCGTCGCTCGCCCGGGCGTGGCTCGACGGGGCGTCGCTCGTCGGGGCGTCGCTCGTCGGGGCGTCGCTCGACGGGGCGCGGCTCGACGGGGCGTCGCTCGACGGGGCGTCGCTCGACGGGGCGTGGCTCGACGGGGCGTCGCTCGACGGGGCGTGGCTCGACGGGGCGTGGCTCGACGGGGCGTCGCTCGACGGGGCGTGGCTCGACGGGGCGTCGCTCGACGGGGCGTCGCTCGACGGGGCGTGGCTCGACGGGGCGTGGCTCGACGGGGCGTCGCTCGACGGGGCGGCGCTCGACGGGGCGTCGCTCGCCCGGGCGAGGCTCGACGGGGCGGCGCTCGACGGGGCGGCGCT
>Ga0302324_100020802_pt1 | contig 12817 bp, 5 predicted proteins | sample Palsa_T0_1_FD_201949 | JGI IMG/M metagenome (GOLD analysis project Ga0302324, IMG submission 201949) | Peat permafrost microbial communities from Stordalen Mire near Abisko, Sweden - Palsa_T0_1 | ecosystem: Environmental > Terrestrial > Soil > Palsa > Peat permafrost | place: Sweden: Abisko...
AACGTAGATGTCATCGAAACCGTCATTGTCGTAATCTCCGACGCTAGCTCCCTGGCCCCATCCCGTAGAGACGAGGCCGGCCTTTGCTGTAACGTCTGTAAAGGTTCCGTCGTGATTGTTATGAAAGAGGTGGTTCGTGGGTGGCTCCGACGGCTTAGTCCCAGGCAGCGTCGAACCGTTCACAAGGAAGATATCCGGCCAGCCATCCCGGTCGTAGTCGATGATCGCCACTCCGGAGCCGGTGGATTCAATGATGTAATGCTTTGACGTAATACTCCCGTTGACATTGCGCATGGTGATGCCCGCCTTCGCAGCCACGTCGATATACCATGCAGGCGCGGCATGTTCGGTTGATGCCGGATAGGGCGGCTGCGAATGCTGGCCAATCGCGCCAGCTAAGCACCAGCCAGAATGAGCCAACAAGACAATGGCAAGAACATTTCGAAACGAAACAAAGGCGGCCGATAATTCGCAGGACCACCGGTCTGCAGAGTCTTCCACTACTTGGATTGCTCCGAAGCCGGCTGAGCCGTCTCCTGAAGCTTCGCCGCGGTGTGCAACTCCACGGCTGCGTCTTCTGTACGGCCCAAGGATCTGTAAGCACTCCCGAGCAATGCGTGTGCCATTGAATTATTGGAGTCGATCTCGATCGCATGCTTGAGATACATCGTCGCCATCATGGCATCATCCTGCTCGAGCATTACCTTGCCCAGCAGGATGTAAGGAATATTCAGAGTTGGCTCGAGCAGAACGGCGCGATCCAATGACTTTTGGGCATTGATATAGTCGCCGCTGCGGAGGTAAGCGTCGCCAAGCCGATCGTAAACGGTGCCGAACATGGGGTTCAAGTTTCGTTCCATAACGAACTCCGAAACTGCTTCCGGGAGGTCGTTTCGCGCAAGGGCAATTTGGCCCAGCACCAGGTGCGCTGATGGGATATCCGGTTTAAGCTCAAGCGCCTTTTGGGTCGCCCTTTCGGCAGCGGGTAGATATTGGCGACGCAGTAGCATCCGTCCCTCCAGTAAATACGCCGACGCCGAATCTGGCGGGAACTCGTATTGGGCGGCAAAGGCATGGCGGGCGTCGTCGAAACGATTTGTGTCGAGGTAGCAAAGCCCAAGAACATACTCAGGGTCGACATTCATTTGTTGCGTCGATCCTTTTGCCCTCTCCAGCAAGGGAATCGCGTCTGCAGCTTTTCCCAAACGGAAAAGGGTGGCGCCCTGCATCTTCATCGCCTCTAAGTCTCCCGGATCCTGCGCGGACGCCTTCGCAAAAGCTGTCGCTGCCTCTTGCAGATCACCCTTCTCATACAAGATGAGTCCGCGCAGGTATTCAGCCCCCTTCGGTTCCGAATTGGCCGCACTCAAGGGATTCAATAGTTCAAGTGCCTTGTCGGGCTGCCCCTTTTTCATCAGGTGTGTAGCCTCGGCAACGGGATCGGAGGCTTGTCCGACAAGGAACGTCGCAAACGGGCACTGGAGGCACGCCACGGCAAATACGAATCGGAGCAGCGTGAAGCTCTTTGGTAGCTTGGGAACATGCATCGAAGGCAATCCTCGCCGGTAGGGATGCAGGCTACCTGAAGTGATCGCGATATTCCCGAATTTGGGGCGGGCCCAAATCGGGATGAAATAAGTGGCCGTATTCATCTACCAATAATAAGCGGTCACGACATGCGGAGGGCCAGCTACTGAGTCCGTAACGTTCGTCTCAACAACAATTTCAAGATTTTTCTTCTGCCAGTCCGGGGGGGCATCGCGCAGGGCCTTCTCAAGGTACTCCCGATGAGAGACAAACTCTGCAGCGGCCTGGGTTCCTGTACCACCGACTCCGGCCACGATTACGATAAACTGACCAGTTCGAGAGTCCAGAATTCGCCCAACAATAGCAAAATCACTATAGTCGTCGCCAGAGTCTCCGGGGTTTAGCGCCCATGCTCGTCCACCTGGAGTTTGCTCTTGAATGAAGAATGTCCCATCTTTCTCGGCAAAGCCGAAGTGGAGATTCTTAGTCAAATCCATAGTCCACCGATTATTGAAGGCACCCACCACTACAGCTGGTGAATTTCGCAAATCTTCAAAAGAGTAATTGGAGCCGATTCTCACCTGGCTTGGCTTACCGATCTGCCCGAGCAAACCGGAAAGACTCACGCCTGCATATGCGTCACCGATAGCGACGCCGTATTCGGTGTTGATTATCATGTCCCCCCAGGCAAGTTTGTCAGCTGGATCGAGTGGAAGCGGATGATTATATCGTTCAACCTCAGTTTTGAACGTTCCTGGGTGCGTTCGCGTGTACCTCTCATACAGGCCTAGAGAAGGTCGATAAACGACAGGTTTTGCTAAGCAGATCAGGACTGGTTGCTGGGTTGCAAAGACGGGACTCCAGAACTCTTCCAGTATGGTCTTTTTGTGAGTTGGTCGCTGAAGAGTGAAGAGCACAATGCCCGCGACGGACGCGATAACCAAGAAACAGGCTACCGCGATTGCCCATTGCCGGGTGCGGATTCTGGTTTGCGGGACGGGAGCCGTGACCGGAGCCGCGACGGCAGGTGTGACGGGGAGCGGATCAGGACTAGTCGAGCCTTTGTCGGATGCCCAATGGAAGGTCGGAGAGTAGGAGCCAACCGGAAGCTTGATCGAAACCGGGGAGTCGCTGGGCGCCTCTTGGTAGTATTGCTCGAGCCTGCGACGAACTTCGCCGGCTTGGACCCGGACTACTGGATCATCTCCGGTCGCATAATCCGGTGACCGCCGGAAGACCTCGGTCCCAATGGTGCGCTCTTTCAGGAGTTCGAGGTGTCCCTCGAGTTTCTGTTGCACAACATACTGCAGGAACTGTCGACTACGTCCCGCGCTCCGAAAATAGCGGCTTGCTAGAATTCTCTGCAATTCCTGCAGAACCGCTTCGGATTCTCCGGCATCTCCTTTGACAGACGTTGAGGAATCAACTTCCTGATTTGACGTTTCCACCAATGCCTTCATTGGTACTCCAACTGACTTCCGCGAACATGGTCTTAGGAGTTTAACGAGGTTAAACGGAAAGGAAACTCGAGCGGTGCGAAGCTTTCGCGAAACCAATCACCCCAGCTTCCGATTTTGGAATCGGCCTCCGAATCTCCAACCTAGCTTAGGAAACAACAATGCGGTCTTCTCTATAAAACGTTTACGGAAACGCGTTATTTCTACCGTCGCATAGAAGTAGACACAATGCGCCTGACCTCTGTCAAGCCAGCATGACGGCTGCATTCTGCCGCAGAAGCCCCGTGAGCGCAACTCCGTATCTACCTAGCAACCCTGCGCCAGGGAACGTGGAAGCTATTAAAAACAAAGGAGCTTTTAGAGTTTCTTACTGTAAAACACCGTGTATTACTTGCGACTCCTGTAGCGGGAGCCTAGATTCCGCTCGTATTCACAGCCGAATACTTCGGCAACTTGAAATTCAGGCTGCTGGGAAAAAGATCTGCGGTGCAACCAGTTTCAATCGTAGCGGCGAAGGACCAAAAACAGACGAAGCCGCTTTCGATTTATTAGGGGGAGTGATCATGCAACGACGCAAAAATGTCTTCAGATATGTCTCGCTGGCGGCAGTAATGCTTTTCACGTGCGGCTGGTCTTCCTTCGGCCACGGGCAGGTAATTCATGGATCGGTTTACGGCACCGTCACTGACAACACTGGCGCAGCCATCCCCAATGCCATTATCACCGTAGCCGATACAAGCAAGGGTACTTCCGTTCAGGTGACGACCAATCAGGACGGCGAATACCTGGTTCCGAACCTCATTCCGGACGTATACGGTATCAAGGCATCGGCCCCCGGTTTCGGCAGCGTGGATGAGCCCGGAATTCAGGTCTCGGCCGATACATCGCAGAAGGTCGATCTGAAACTCTCCGTCGGCAACACCAGCGACACCGTGACAGTTACCACTGAGCCTCCGCAGTTGCAGACCGATCGCGCGGAGGTGGGGACCGTCTTTAACGACAAAACCATTTCCGGCCTGCCGATAGCTGGTCGCAACTTTGCCAGCCTCCAATTGCTGATCCCGGGCGCCCAATCGATGGGATGGACGCAGAACAACGCGGAGGACGCGCAGGGCAGCCCGACTGTCAACATCCAGGGACAGAACTTCTCTGGAGTTGGTTACCTCCTCGACGGCGCATCGAACCAAGACCCTATTTTAGGACAGATCGTGATCAACCCGCCGCTGGATGCGGTGGGAGAGGCGAAGATTCTGGTGCAAAGCTACGATGCGGAATTCGGGCAGTCGGTCGCCGCGGTGGTGAGCGCTCAGATCAAGTCGGGAACCAACAGCTTCCATGGGGACGCGTTCGACTATCGGCGAAGCGGGGCCAACCTGGCACGAAACCCCTATAACCAGTACGCGCCTTATTCCGCTACTTCAAACCGCCTGACTCCACCGGCGCTCTACAACCAGTTTGGAGGGTCGATCGGTGGGCCGGTTCTGAAGAACAAGCTGTTCTTCTTCGGCGACTATCAGGGCGTGCGGCAACGGAATGGAGCTTCCGCTCAAGAAACCGTTCCGACGACCCTCGCTCACAATTCATGCCTTTCCGGGAATGGATGCGATTTGAGTGAATTCCTGGTCGGCCGCGGAGCTCTGCAGGGACAGATATACAATCCCCGCGCCGTCGATCCAACCACTGGACCGGCACCTTTTGTGAATAATTTCATTCCCAATCAGTTCCTTTCTCCACAGGCTCTCTATCTTCTAAATCTGGTGCCGCTGCCAAACGCTCCCGGCACGCAGGATGGCACGGCCAATAACTACAATGCAGGCGGCACCGGGGTCACGAACCAGAACCAGTTCGATGTGCGCGTCGACTACGAGCTTCGCGATTCGATCCATACGTTTGGCCGCTATAGCTACTTCGATAATGCAAACTCGGCTAACGTTATCTTTGGACCGGCTGGCGGCTCCGGATTCTCATCCATCTCAAACGACTTTGGCGGCTCCGCTGCCGGTCGCAACCAGAGCGCAGTTGCCGGCATGGATATCGTATTGAATCCCAAACTCATAACCGACTTCCGCCTAGGATATCTCCGTTATCACGTCTCCACGGAAAAGTACGACGGAACGGATGATCTAGCCACTGCGGCAGGAATTCCGGGACTGAACCTGGGGACGACATTTACGTCCGGTGCACCTGCCTTTTACATGAACAACACGAGCGGGGGCAGCGGCGATGGACTGTCAAATCTCGGATCGGGCCTGAACGTAAACGCATGCAACTGCCATCTGCTTGAGACAGAAGATCAGTACCAGGCAGTGAATAACTGGACGAAGATTATTGGCAACCACAGCATCAAATTCGGTGCAGATCTGCGCTATGCGCGCAATCTGCGCGTTCCAAGCGACAGCAATCGGGCCGGCGAATTGACGTTCGCTGCTACCGATACTGAGAATACTTCGTTGAGCACTCCTGGCGGACTTGGCCTGGCAACTTTCCTGTTGGGCGATGTCACAAATCTCAGTCGTTATGTAAGCACCTCCGTGAATGCAAAAGAAACACAGAAGATCGTCTTCAGTTACGTTCAGGACACTTGGCGTGTTACTCCAAACCTGACCCTTAACCTGGGCGTTCGCTGGGAGGTGTACTTCCCAGAGACGGTCAACGGAGCAGGGCAGGGCGGCTTTGCCGATCCCACCACCGGGACGATTCACGTCGCTGGGTACGGCCCATACAACACGGCAATGAATGTTAATAAGGACTTTAAAAACATTGCTCCGCGCATAGGTATCGCCTACCAGCTCGATCCGAAAACGGTTATACGTAGCGGCTACGGAAGAAGCTTCGACATCGGCGTCTTCGGTACCCTTTTCGGTCACGTCGTGACCCAGAATCTCCCCGTGCTCGCCAACCAGAACCTCACTAACTCGGGCGCAAATACGGCCGCCTTCAATCTCGCCACAGGCCCCGCGGCCTTCGCCTTTCCTACAATTCCCTCAAGCGGTCAACTTTCTATCCCGAATGGTCTGAGCGCCAAAGTCCGCGACAACCCGCAGCTTTTACCCACCGTGGACGCCTGGAATTTGAGTATCCAGCGGCAACTGACCCAATCTGTGTCTGCAACGCTTGCTTACACCGGCAACAAGGGTACCCATACCTTTTCAGGCGATTCGCAAACCCTGAATCTTAATGCGGTCGCCGCATGCATTTCGCCGAACGTAAGCGTGAACGGTGAGGGGCTTTGCTGGAATCCGAATGCCCCTGGCACCCAACCTGTGGCTGGGCAAACCGAAACAAGCAATACAAACTACCTCCGAAGCTACTATTCGCAGTTCGGTTGGACCCAGGACCTAACGTACTATAAGGACGGATTCGACACTCATTACAACGCCTTGCAGGCGACGTTGGATAAACACTTTGCCCAAGGCTTGCAATTTACCGCGAGGTACGCCTGGCAAGCGGCGTTCAACTATGGAAATGGCGACTACGCCCTGATCGAAAAGAAGGTCGTTTACGGAAGATTTGATGACTTGCGGGGGCAAGAGTTCCAGCTCTATGGGAACTATGATCTGCCTTTTGGCCGTAACCAGAAGTTTCTAAATGGTGGTCCGACATGGGTAAATTATCTCGTGGGCGGATACCAGGCAGGCGCCTCTTTGAACTGGTCGAGCGGTCTTCCCTTCAGTCCAAGCTATGGCGAGTGCGGATCTGACATACCGAATGGCCCATGCCAGCCCAACAAGGCTGGGGGTATTTTGCCGACAAATCTCACCTCTTTCAGCGCGGCGTCTCACTCGAGAACGTACTTCGTACCCGTTCCAACGTTTGGTCCCAACGGATCGACCAGCGGACCGTTTGCACGGCCTAACATCGATCAATTCGGCGACGTTCAACGCAACAGCTACTTCGGTCCATCGTTCTTCAACACCGACTTGTCGTTAATGAAGAACACTCCGATCCACGAGAACATCACAGCTCAGTTCCGGATGGATGCCTTCAATGTCTTCAACCACATCAATGCGGGAAATCCGGGGAACACCTGCATCGATTGCACTGGCGCCGGGGTCGTTACCGGGATGGCCATTGGAGACAGTCCGCGTCAGCTGCAATTCGCCGTGACAGTCAGCTTTTGAGTTGCCATGCAGGGTCATGAGAGCGGCGTCGAATGAGTTCTTGTTCAAAAGCTAAGTGCAGGGGGCAATTTCTAGCTTGGCCAACGCCGTAAAGTGTAAGCCTCCCGAGCCGCGCAACGTCCATCATTGCGCGGCGCCTTTTTGGAGGCCACAGCATCGAACTCGCCTGGCAATCCTGATCTAAGCCAGACCGTTCATCAACGGAAGGCCAGGATCGGCAACATCCAAATTGCTTGTCAGAGGTTTGTCGAATGTCCCTAGTAAGCTGCCGAGAGATACAAATGCCTCCCGCGATGACTATTGTCATCATTCTTAGTAGCCTGCTCTCCTGTCCTTCGAGAGCTGCGGCTCAATTGGGAGGGGAACCGCCTTTCCCGGAAATCTCAGTAACCGAGGCAAAGGATGGTCTCACAGCAACCGTCGGGAAAGAGAATCTCCATGTGACGGTCTGCAGCGACTCCGTAATCCATGTTGTGTCTGACCCTGGGAATTTGCAATCGTCCGCGCCGATTCAGCCTTGGATGCTGCCTGCGGAAGAATCCTGCCCGGGTGCCCATTTCATTTATGCGAAGGACGAAAAGAGTGCCATCCTAACCACCAATTCCGTGAGGGTTTCTTTCTCCTTGAAGAGTGGAAATCTCGCTTACAGCACGATCAAAGGTGAGATGCTTCTTCGTGAAAACGGAGCGATTCCTCGAACCTACGAACAGGCTGTCGTCAACGGAGAAGAAACCTATCACGTGACGGACCGCTTCGACCCGGTTGCAACCGAAGCATATTACGGCCTGGGACAGCATCAAAACGGGATGTTCAACTACCGTGGCGCTACCGTCAAACTTGGCCAGGACAATACCGATGTCGCCATTCCTCTGCTTGTCTCGATCAAAGGATATGCGCTGATGTGGAATACTGCCTCACTGACCGAGGTCGATAACCGTTTTCCTCTGGCCCTCAGTCTCACTTCGCTTGCCGGCCACTCCATTGATTACTTCATGATCTATGGCCCGTCGATGGACGAGATCATTCATCAGTATCGCAACATGACCGGCCATTCTCCGATGCTGCCAAAATGGGCGTTCGGGTTCTTCCAATCCAAGGACAGGTACCAATCTCAAAAGGAGATTCTTGCAGTTGCCCGCCGCTATCGCGAAGAGCATATCCCGATCGATGCGATCGTTCAGGACTGGTTCTGGTGGAAGACCGAAGGCGATCCGGAATTCAATGAAAAGTTCACCGATGTTCCGGCGGAGTTGAAGGAGCTACACGACGAGCACCTTCACGCCATGATCTCCACCTGGGGACTCTTTGATGCCAAAGCAGAAAACTTCAAGACCCTGACGGCACAGCATTACGATGTTCACGACGCGCACGTCTACGATGCGACGAATCCGAAAGCACGCGACTTCTACTGGCAAAATCTGGATGGAAAGCTGTTTGCGCAGGGATGGGACGCCTTCTGGCTGGATAGCGCCGAACCGGAGGAATACTGGCCGCACATGGGAGACGCCATCCTTCAAGACAAGCGTCTCTATATTGGCAATGGAGCACAGTACACCAACATCTTTCCGCTGATGCATACGTTGGGAGTTCAGGAACACTGGCGAGCAACTACAGATCAGAAGAGGGTGTTTCTGCTCACTCGATCCGCCTTCCTCGGACAACAGCGCGTTGGAGCCACGGTGTGGTCCGGCGACGTCTACAGCACCTATTGGGGCCTGAGCCATCAGGTGACCGCCGGCTTGAATTTCGCGCTTTCTGGAAATCCATACTGGACCACCGATATCGGCGGGTATTGGCAGCCGAACGATCGCGCCCCCGATGATCCTGTCTATCAAGAGCTCTACACGCGATGGTTCGAATTTGGCGCATTCTGCCCGATCTTCAGGAGCCATGGTCACAGGGCGCACAACGAGATGTGGACCTACGACAAGGTCGAGCCGACTCTGCTCAAGTACGATAAACTCCGCTATCGGCTAATGCCATATATCTACTCCCTCGCTTGGCGTGTGCACAGCGAGGATTATACAGTTCAGAGGCCCCTGGTCATGGACTGGCAGAAGGATCCGAGGACGTGGAACATCGGCGACCAATTCATGTTCGGCTCCGCGCTGCTGGTGAACCCCGTACTGAAACAGGATGCGGTGGAACGTTCAGTTTACCTGCCTGCTTCCCCTGTCTGGTATGACTTCTGGACTGGAGAATCCATGAAGGGTGAGCGGGACATCCAGGCTGAAGCTCCATTGGATCGCATTCCGGTCTTCGTTCCAGCCGGATCGATTCTGCCCCTCGGGCCGGAGATCGAGTACGCAAACCAGATGCCCGCGGGGCCGATTGAACTTCGCGTTTATACAGGCGCAGACGGCAAGTTCGATATCTATGACGATGAAGGCGATAACTACAACTATGAAAAGGGATCTCACACTCTCATCCCAGTGCGTTGGTCGGAAGGTGATAAGACCCTTACCTTCGGAAATGCAGTTGGCAGTTATCCCGGGATGCCTGAAGCAATGTCATTCAACGTTGTGTGGGTATCGCCAAATCATGGCGTCGGAGAAGCTGTCAGCTCCACAGCGGACCGAGTAGTTGAGTACCGCGGAAAACAGATTTCGGTGCAAAGGCCTTGATGAGTCGGATGCCGGCCGACTCATTGCGTACCCAATCTTTGGCACACCGTTGCATTGGCAGCGATGCTGCCCTTGTCAGGGACCAGGCTCAGGCGAACAAAAGACCAGGAAGGCGGTTCGAAAAGATGCAGACTTCGTGTGTGATGGATGGGCTGAGTAGAGGTGGCCGAAGGCTTTGGGACGGGCGGCGTTTCGTGCGATGCTTCAGTATCCAGGGACTGGGGGCGATGCTCCTCACCGCCTCGCTGGGCGGTGTTGCAGTAGCCCAGAGTGGTCCGCTCGTGCTGGAGCGGGATGGCAGGACTATCTCACTGGAGCCTTATGCCCCAAACATCTTGCGGGTAACGATCAGCACCGACAAGGCTGCGGCGACGGCTGCTCCCGGATATGGATTTGTGGCGAAGCCATCCGCGGAAGGATGGACGCATGAGCGCGACGCTGAAGGCGATGAAGTATTTCGATCGACCCGCATGGGGGTGCGTGTGTCGCCGGACAATCTCCCAAAGGAGAAGCTTCCGCAGGCGATGCAGTTGGACGCATTAAACCAACAGCTGCGCGAACAATATTTTGGAGGAGACAATCGGCGGCATCGTCCACATAACGATGCATTGCAGATAACAGGAGCGGACGGAAAGACGCTGCTGCAGATGCGCACCTGGGTGATGTTACCGGAACGCGCAGAAGTGGCGGCGACGGACGCGGGCCCGAAGGGCTCCATCGTCGGGGCCACCTTCGATTCGCCGACGGATGAACATTACTACGGACTCGGGCAGCAGCAGAAGGGGTGGATGGACCTGCGGGACCACGAGGTTCGCTGCTGGCATGACTATGTCGCGATTGGCGGCCAGGACGTATGTGTGCCGTTCATGGTCTCGAGCCGCGGCTACGGGCTGGTGTGGGACAACCCTTCGAAAACGACGGTGGACCTTGGATTCAATGCGCGAAATGTATGGTCATCAGAGGTTGGAGACCGCGTTTCGTACTTCGTCATTGTGGGCGAAACCAGTGACGAGATTTACGAAGGCTACCGTTTGCTCACCGGTGTGACGCACATGTTGCCGAGGGCTGTGTATGGATATATCCAGAGCAAGGCGATCTATCCGACGCAGGAACAAATTCTGGACGTGGCTAAGGAATACCGTGAGAAGAAGCTGCCGCTGGATGTGGTAGTCGTCGACTTTCTCAACATGACCAGGCAAGGCGAAATGGACCTTGACCCGAAGCGCTGGCCCGATCCAGCGGCGATGAACCGCGAACTGCATGAGATGGGCGTAAGGTCGCTATTGAGTGTTTGGCCACACTATGCGCCTGGGACGCAGTTCTACGACATGTTGCTGAGTAAAGGCTGGCTCATCCACACGCCCGACGGGAAGCCGGATGCGGGAGGCTTCAAGGATGCCATCGGCCCGAATATCGATACCACCAACCCTGAAGCGGCGAACTGGTTCTGGGAGAAGATTCGCGACCAGTACATAAAGCCGTACGGCTTCGACTACGTATGGCTGGATGAAACCGAGCCGGACATCGATCCCGCCAAGGACGTATTCTCAGTCGGTTCGGGCACGCGCTTCTACAATGTGTATCCGCTGTTTCATACCTCGTCGGTCTACGAGGGGTTCCAGCGAGATTTTGGAGACAGCCGGAGGGTGATGATCCTGGCGCGCGCAGCTTACCTAGGAGCGCAACGCAACGGCACAGTGTTCTGGTCAAGCGATATCATCTCGACCTGGGACATGCTCAAGCGCTCGATTCCCGCAGGCCTGAACTTTACCGCAACCGGATTTCCGTATTGGGATACTGACATCGCTGGGTTCTTCTCTCCACAGATTCCCGCAGACTACCATGCGGCAAAGAAGCCGTTGATTGACGGATCGGATGTGCGAGGCACGATCGGCAACTATGATGATTATCCCGAGCTTTTTGTGCGCTGGTTTGAGTGGGGAGCCTTTCAGCCAGTGATGCGCGCCCACGGAGAAAGAGATCACAACGAGGTATGGTCGTATGGCAAGCAAGCCGAACCGATCCTCGCCAAGTATTTGAAACTTCGCTACGAGTTGCTGCCGTATACCTATTCGGTTGCCTATCACAGCTACCGGACGGGCGCTCCGTACATGCGAGCGCTGTTCATGGATTTCCCGTCTGATCCCAGAGCGGCCGATATCCCCGATGAGTATATGTATGGGCCAGCATTCCTGGTGGCTCCGGTTACGGAACAGGGTGCAACGCATCGGACAGTATATCTGCCGGCCGGCTCTGATTGGTACAACTACTGGACCAATGAGCGGTTGCATGGTGGGCAAACTATCGAAGCGGATGCTCCGATCGATACGTTGCCGCTCTTTGTCAAAGCGGGAAGCATTGTGCCCTTAGGGTCCGAGGTTGAGAGTGCGCAGCAGCCGCAGACAATTGCTTCCGTAAAGGTGTATCCAGGAGCGGATGCTGATTTTACTGTCTTTCAGGACGATGGCACGACCTACGCGTATGAGAAGGGCGCCGGCTCGGTCACGAAGCTCACCTGGAATGAGGCCGCGCATCAACTCACGCATGAGGGAGCGCCCGCATGGAATGGCCCGGATACGGCTGTAGTCAAGGTGGTGAGCCACTAGAAAAACGAGGAGTTTTATGAAACAGGCGCGGCACTCTGGAGAAGGAAACTGAGGTCTCACGGGTGAGGATGGGAGCTCGTCACATTGTCGCGAGGTCCCTGCGAAGATCTTTGCCCGCCCGAGAGAGTTGAACGAGCGCATATCGATCCGACGCGCTCGATATTGCCGCCCAGACTGCAGGGAAAGGTACTGTCCCGCCTGCGTCGATACTTAAATCGAAATGATTCCTCGCGACGTAAGCGCCTATTTCCTTTCAGGTACTCAGGACAACTGCCGTCACCGGGACTTTATCACTGAGAAGAGAGAATCAATGTCTGTGCTCACCGTTCCGCGTCCGATTGTCCTCGCACTTGCCGCTGTCGCCGCAGGTGTCTCGATCTGCCAAGCGGAAAACCCCGTCGTTCAGACGAGCTTCACCGCCGACCCTGCTCCGATGGTGTACAACGGCACCGTCTACCTCTATACCGGCCACGATGAGGACG
>Ga0302324_100020803_pt1 | contig 12816 bp, 10 predicted proteins | sample Palsa_T0_1_FD_201949 | JGI IMG/M metagenome (GOLD analysis project Ga0302324, IMG submission 201949) | Peat permafrost microbial communities from Stordalen Mire near Abisko, Sweden - Palsa_T0_1 | ecosystem: Environmental > Terrestrial > Soil > Palsa > Peat permafrost | place: Sweden: Abisko...
GAGCTCTTTGCGAAGGCGACGTGTCTCATTGATCTTGAGCAGTAGCCGATCAGAGATCTCGGGGTTGCGATGCAGCAAACCAATGGCTGTCTCGCGTACTTTGTTGACGAGATCAGTTCGAATTTCGGTATTGCCGAGTTTGTTCTTTGTTTGCGACTCAAATACAGGATCCTGCAAACGGATGGCGATGGCGCCGACCAAACCCTCGCGAACGTCGTCACCCTCGAATTTCGATTTCGAGAATTCGTTAATCGCTTTGAGCAGTCCTTCGCGGTAGGCGCTCAGATGCGTTCCGCCGTCAGAGGTATGCTGGCCATTCACGAACGAGTAGTGGTCCTCCGAGAGTCGGTTCGTGTGCGTAAAGGCGATCTCGAGCATTTTTTCCCGGTGATGTACGACCGGGTAAATGGCCTCTTCTCCGGCGTCCTCTTCCAGCAAGTCTTTCAAACCGTTCTCGGAAGAATAGACGGCGCCATTCCAGGCGATCTTCAAGCCGGCGTTAAGAAACGTATAGAGCCGGATTCTTCGGAGGATGTGCTCTTCCCGGAATCGAAATATTTTGAAAATCTTGGGATCGGGCTCGAAGAGAATTTCCGTGCCATCGGGTTCGGCCTGCCTCCCTTTTTGTTGTGACTTGAGTTTTCCTCTTTCGAAGTCTGCGCGAAAAAACTGGCCATCGCGGTGACTGGAAACCGAAAAGCGGGAAGAGAGCGCATTGACGGCCTTCGTGCCGACACCGTTCAATCCGACGCTGAATTGAAAGACGTCGTCATTGTATTTAGCGCCTGTGTTGATCCGTGAAACGCAGTCGATCACCTTCCCGAGAGGGATGCCGCGACCGTAGTCTCGGACACGGACGAGAGCGCCATCCATTGTCACATCGATCTGGCGACCGTACCCCATGATGAACTCGTCGATGGAATTGTCGATCACCTCTTTCAAAAGGATATAGATACCGTCATCGTGATGCGTGCCATCCCCCAAACGCCCGATGTACATCCCGGTACGCGTCCGAATATGCTCCAGAGAGGAGAGAGTTTTAATCTTACTTTCGTCGTAATCGTGCTTCTTTTGGGACATGGCGGCGGAGCGTGTCGGCGGGTCGGCGCGTGCACGGGTCGGCGTTTGGGGGGAACGTGTCGGCGTGTTAGCGTGTCAGATTAGAATGGCTGTTTCAGAAATTGTAACTATCAGGAAGAACTGTCACTTTGCGAATCATTTGGCATAAATTGTGCTCGATATTTGGTGGAATGGCGAGTTCTTTAGAAGAGCGTCATCGACCAGCTCGCATCCTTGCAGGAAAGGGCACGTGATGTGGCGCTCGAGCGCTTACGAATTATGCGGTCCCATTTCGAGCACGACAGGTCGCTGACGCTGATCGCCCGACGACAAAGATCCCGTATCGCGCCATACGTCGATGGCTGACTCAATTTCGTCGGTTTGGCTTGGCGGCGCTTGCCCGTAAATCACGCGAAGAACTCGATGTCCGTTGTCCAGGAAGAGTTGGGCTCATCACCGATCTGATTATGGGTCCGATCAGTTGTCAGTGCTCAGCGAAAAGAGGAGCGAACCATTCATGGAGAGACCAAACGCCGACCCGTTCCCTCCAACGCCGACCCGCCGACCCGTTTCTCCCGCCCGCCGACCCGTTCCCCTCCCAACGCCGACACGCCGAACCGCCGACCCGTTTCTCCCGGCCGCCGACCCGTTTCCCTCCCAACGCCGACACGCCGAACCGCCGACCCGTTTCTCCCGGCCGCCGACCCGTTTCTCCCGGCCGCCGACCCGTTTCCCCCCCTATCGGTGTGGCAGATCTTGCATGCGCCGCCAAGCGGAGACAACCGCCGGGTCGCTAATGTATTTGACCAACAGATCGCCAAGTCTTTCGGCGAGATCCAGATCTTCCTTGGCAAAGAAATTGAAGCGTTCGATCGCTTTCTGACATAACGGTGGCGCGTTCTCAACGTTTCCCTGGTCCATCTCGAACACTGCGCGATCCAGCGGCGCCATTTGCCGACGCCAGTTGATCATTTCATCTACGTATTGATTGATGACGTCTACCGCCTGCCTTGAGTCCGTCACCACATTCGCTCGTTTCTCGACCACGCGGAGGATGGCGATGTGAGAATCGATTACCCTGGCATAGTCTTCGCAGACATCCGCAAAGATTGTGCTCGCGCCTACGAGCAGTACCGTGAGTGCCAGTAATCGTGAACGGATTGAGGTCAGCATTTTTTCGAGCTTGTGCAGAACGTCTTGTTCTAATGGTTACGACCTCCGTGGATTAATTGTTCTCTTGGCTATATCCCCTGATGATGTAAAAGGAAAGTGCCGATAACTTCACGCCTTTTCCAGAATTACCTTTCGCGGTGGCCATTTGGAAGGGTCTGTGGCTGCAGCTCTTCCACGAATCATCGCAACGCAATTATGGTTCTTGAAAGCGATTGTATCTGTTCCAGAGTGTGTGAAGAGGAGAGCGCAATCCGTACACGAGCCGAACCCCGGGCCACCGTTGGATAGCGAATCGCGGGCGCCAGAAAACCATGACTGGAAAGTGTTTCTGCTACCAGCAGGGTCTGCTGCTCGTCGCCAATCACCAAAGGAAAGATCGGGCTGACAGGGTCCGGAAGTTGCCGGGGAGCCGGCGTCAGGCATTCAACGAGTAGGCGGACATTGCGCCGGAGCCGGGATCGAAGCACCTCGCCCTCTTCGGTTCGAAGAATCTCAAGCGCTGCGGATGCGGCTGCGGCGGAAGGTGGCGCCAGGGCCGTCGAATAGATAAAGCTGCGCGCTCTGTTAATCAGAAGATGGATTAGCGTCTTTGAACCGCAGATAAATCCGCCACTTGCACCGAACGCCTTGCTGAGCGTCCCCATCTGAATCTCGACCTCCTGCGTTAACCCGAGGGTAGCGACCCAGCCCGCGCCGCGCGGACCTACGACTCCGGTGGCATGTGCTTCGTCCACTAGAAGCAGCGCTTGGAATTCCGTCTTAAGGCCGACAATCGCCGCGAGGTCTCCAAAGTCGCCGTCCATACTGAAAATGGACTCTGTGACGATGAGTGTTTTGCCTTGGGGATAAGTTTGTCGAGCCCAACAGAGATGGTGCTTCAACTTCGCGGCGTTGTTGTGGGGGAACACTCGCAGCGCGGCGCCCGAAAGCTTTGCGCCGTCGATCAGGCAGGCGTGCGCTAGCTTATCCAGGATGACGACGTCGCCCGGACCAACCAAGCTGGTAATCGCGCCTATGGCAGCCGCGTAGCCGCTGCTGAAAAGGAGCGCGCTCTCCGTGCCTTTGAACGTTGCGAGTTCTTCTTCAAGTTCTGTGTGCGGAGATTCAGTGCCGGTGACCAGCCGGGAAGCGCCAGATCCGGCGCCGAATCGATCAATTGCGGCTTTGGCCGCTGCCTTAACGGACGGGTGTTGCGAGAGACCAAGGTAATCGTTTGAGGCGAAATTCACCAGAAACCGATCCCCCATCCGCACCATTGGGCCTTGAATCTCTTCGATGGTTCTCAGTTCCCGGAAGAGCGATTTTTGTCGAAGCTGGTTCAGGAGCTCGTCGTAGGGAAGCATGGGCGGGGAGGCTCCCTTGTTCAGTTCGCCTCCGCTTTCTTTAAAACGCGGTCGAGCTCCGCATCGTGTTCAGCGCCGAGCTTCAATGCGCGGTAATAGTGGCGGCGTGCGAGTTCAATGGCAGGAGGTTGATGTTCCAGGTAAAGAACGGCGAGATTAAAGTGCGCCTCGGCGTATTGCTCATCAAGCTCGATCGCTTTGCGCATTTCATCTTCAGCGCCTTGTAACCAACCACGTTTACGAATCAGGACGCCCAAGTAAAGATGGGCTTTCGGATCCCGCGGATCGAGATAGACCGCTTGGCTCAGAGCCGCGAGACCCGCATAAAGATCATTTTTCTGGTAATCGATGATCCCGAGTGTCAGCCATGCTTGCTGCGCGGTCGGATCAAGTAGGACTGCTTTCTTCAAATGCTCCTCTGCCCGGGGAATTTCTCCGAGCCGAAATTCCGCCGAGCCGAGGTTTGCCCAGGCCATTGGATGGGTGGGAGCGAGCTCGGTCATTTTTTGAAATTCGCTTTTCGCATCTTCGAACTGGCCATTTCGAAAATCGGCCAACCCCCTCGATGCGGCGCTCTTGGCATCCTCCGAAAGAATTGGAAGCGCCTTTTCCGGCGCATCCGCGGCGACTAGTAGGGATGCGCTCAGGACGCTCATCGAGGCGCAGATAACCAGCAAAAGAAGACTCGCCCCCGCGAAAGCTTTGCTGGAGTTTAGGTTACGGGGGCGAGAGCATCTCACGTCGTCATGTCGGGTTGAAATTATTATGGAGCGGCGGTACAGTCGAGCGCCGCTTTCTGGACAGGACACCAGCGGCTGAATTATCTGTCTCTGCCCAACTCGCGCGCGCGCTCGGACGCTGCTCGGACGGCGGACATGATGGTGTACCGCAGACCACGGGCTTCGAGCGTTTCAATTCCCGCCATCGTTGTGCCTCCTGGGCTTGCAACCATCTCCCGCAGTTGAGCTGGATGAAGTTTCGTTTCACGGATCATTTGCGCGGAACCGAGTACGGTCTGGATCGCCAGCTCAAAAGCAATCTCTCTTGGAAGCCCCATCATCACCCCGCCGTCCGCGAGGGCTTCAACAAAGATAAAGACGTACGCAGGGCCGCTGCCGCTCAGACCGGTGACTGCGTCCAACGATGTTTCTCGAACGCGAAAGACCAAACCGACGGAGGAAAACTTTTTGTCGGCGACTTCGGCGTCGGCGGCGCTTGCATGGTCGCCCAAGGCATAAGCAGTCGCTCCTTTTTTAACCAGGGAAGGAGTATTCGGCATCGCTCGAATGACCCGGGTTCGATGACCCGCTGCATCTTGCAAAGCTTGAAGAGTGATTCCGGCGACAACGGAAATTAATAGCTTCCCGTCCAGGTCTTGCCGTACATCGCGGAGAAGTTGGGCCGAGTCGGCGGGTTTTGTGCCGAGCACGATAGTGTCGGCCTGTTGGACGAGCCTCCTTGGAGACGCGGCGAGAGAAAGCCCATACTGTTGGACCTCTTCCTTAATCGTTTCCGGATGCCTGTTAATGACGACAATTTGCTCAGGCTTACAGGCTCCTGCCTGGAGCATCCCTTGCACCAGGGCCGAAGCCATTTTGCCGAAGCCTAAAAAGCCAAAAGTCATGAAAAGGTAAAACCATCGCTTCACTACCCGTTTCGCGGAAAGTCTGCAAGCCTTTGAAGAAAGAGTTCAGGGGGACAGGAGTCAGGAGGAGGAGTTGCAGGAGTCAGGAGTTCAGGAGTTCAGGAGTTCAGGAGTTGCAGGTGTCAGGAGTCAGGAGTCAGGAGTCAGGAGTCAGGAGTCAGGAGTCAGGAGTCAGGAGTCAGGAGTCAGGAGTCAGGAGTCAGGAGTCAGGAGTCAGGTCGCGTCATGAAAACCCAGAATGTGAGGAAGAGCATGTAAAGGGAAAGAAAACAAGACTCGGAAAGACAATACAGGGATCCAGTGGGGGAGACAACAGGCTTGGCGTGGAGATCCGACCGGGGTCTGAGAGCACGGCAAACGCGCGAAAGGATTCCCTGGGAACATACGAGGGAACCACCGAGTAGGAAAGGGGGATACCGGGCATAGGGGAAACTGTGGGTGGGATTCAACCAATGCTCAATCGACCAGCGCTCCTGAACTCCTGAACTCCTGCCTCCTGCCTCCTGAACTCCTGAACTCCTGAACTCCTGAACTCCCGAACTCCTGAACTCCTGAACTCCTGCCTCCCGCCTCTCTCACCCAAGGCTGAGATTGGCGTTTACGAGAATCGAACAGTATAATCTTTCGCAACGACGGGAAGATCTGAATGCATGAGCGGGTTGCGGCTTCCAGCATAACCAAAAGAAAACGCACAAGGTGGAGGCGCCCGGTTTTGTCGGCAGTGCTCGCCGTTATTGTCGGGGCCGGCGTCTATCTGGCCGAGCGCGGCCCGGACCCAATTGCGATTACCACGGAGAAGGCGGCCGTCCGCGATATCACCCGGATTGTGTCGGCGACTGGCAAGATCAGGCCGGAAGTGGAAGTGAAAATCTCTCCAGAGGTCGCCGGCGAAATTGTTGAAATGCCGGTCATCGTCGGGCAACCGGTCCAAAAGGGTGATCTCCTGATAAAGATTAAGCCCAACAATTATATTGCACGGGTGAAACAAGCAGAGGCTTCCTTGAGCGCGGCACAGGCGGACAGTTTCCAGCGGAAAGTCCAGATGTTGAACGATCAACTAGACCTTCGCCGGGCCCAGGAACTGTTCAGCAAGAAGCTCCTGTCAGAGACCGAGTACAAGGCGGCAGAGACGAAGTCTGAGGTCTCTGAAGCGTCGTACGCCTCGTCGTTGCACCAGATTGATGTGGCGAAGAGCAACCTCGACCAGAACGAAGATCTGTTGAGCAAGTGCGTGATTTACTCCCCGATGGACGGCGTGATCAGTGTCTTGAGCAGTGAAATCGGCGAGCGCGTCGTGGCGACCGGTGATTTCGCGGGAACGGAGGTCATGCGGGTAGCGAACTTCGGGTCGATGGAAGTCCGGGTTGACGTCAACGAGAACGATGTCGTGAATGTTGATATCGGAGATACAGCGCGGATCAAGGTGGACGCGTATCCCGGCAAACTGCTGATCGGCACCGTCAAACGGATCGCGAGCACCGCGACTGTCAAGAACGAAGGAACTCAGCAGGAGGTCACGAACTTTGAGGTCCGAATCCAAGTGACGAATCCGGCGGTACAGCTCCGGCCGGGGATGAGCGCGAGCGTCGACATCGAGACTCAGACTGCGCATCACGTTGTCGTGGTGCCGATCCAATCCGTGACGGTCCGAAGCAAAGAGAGTGGCAAAACAGCCGAACAACTTAAAGAAGACCGCGAAAAACAGACCGGCGTGAACTTGAGCGACCTGGAACAACAAACCAGAAAGGAACTTCAACGAGTGGTTTTCTTGAAGGAGCGGGACATTGTGCGGCTCGCGCCGGTGCAGACGGGAATTGCGGACAACAATTTTATTGAGATTCGCTCAGGGATTCAGGAGGGAGATGAGATCGTTTCTGGTTCGTACTCGGCAATAAGCAAAGATCTGAAGGACCGGTCCAAGATTAAAATCGAGGTCCCGAAAGATGCGAAATGATTTATGAGATCGCGAGGGACGTGCAAGTAATTCGGCCGAAAGGCGATCCGGTGATTCGAATTGAGCGGATCACCAAGGAATACGAGATGGGGTCCACGACAATCCGGGCGCTGAAGGGTGTTGACCTTTCGATTCATCGCAACGAGTACCTCGCGGTCATGGGGCCCTCCGGGAGCGGGAAATCGACCTTGATGAACATGCTCGGCTGCCTCGACACACCGACAACCGGGCGATACGAATTCAATGGAAAAGAGGTGGCCGCAATGGGAGACGACGAACTTGCGGAGATTCGCAATCGAGAGATCGGATTTGTCTTCCAAACATTCAACCTTCTCCCGCGTTCTACCGGTTTCGAGAACGTCGAGCTTCCATTAATCTATGCCAACGTAAAACCGGACGAACGCCGGCGTCGAACCGAACAAGCGATGGAAGCCGTCGGCCTGGGCGATCGGATGGGCCACAAACCGAATGAACTCTCCGGCGGGCAGCGCCAACGGGTGGCGATCGCCCGAGCTTTGGTGAACAACCCGTCGATCATTCTGGCGGACGAGCCAACGGGGAACCTCGACTCGCGAACTGGCGAAGAGATCATGGCACTCTTGGAGAATCTTTATGCGAGTGGGCACACGATTGTTGTCGTGACTCATGAAGAAAACATCGCCCGGAACGCCCGGAGAATTTTGCGGCTGCGGGATGGACTAATCGAAAGCGATGAGGAATCGGTCTGAGTGGGTGGAGGGCTTCCGCATCGCTGCTCGACAAATCGCGGCGAACCGGACTAGATCGATCCTCACCACGTTAGGGGTGGCGATAGGGATCATTGCCGTCACTCTGATGGGCACAGCGATTTCTGGCATCGATACAGGGTTCAATCGCAGCATGTCAGGATTTGGGGACGACGTCTTGTACATCGAACAATGGCCATGGACGACACTCGACGACTACTGGGAGTTTCGAAATCGACCGGATATCAAACTGTCAGGCGCTGATCGTCTGAACCAGATGATCGATGCGAATCCAAATTCTTTGTTGGATTTGGCGGTCGCGGCGCCCGCCTCCATCCAAACCCTCATTTATGGGAAACGGCAGGTTTCCAACGTTTACACCATGGGAACGACGAATGAATATGCCTATCTCTCCACGACGAGCTGTCAAAAAGGCCGATTCATCGACGAGGCTGAGAGTCGGGGAGGGAGAAACGTTTGTGTGGTTGGCGAGGATGTCGCTAACGGACTCTTCAGCGGTGAAGATCCCATCGACAAGATCATTCGGGTTCGCGATCAGGAGTACCGGGTCGTAGGCGTATTTGACAAGCAAGGATCGTTCCTGGGTATTTTCAGTTGGGATTCGCAGGTGGTGATTCCGCTCGCCTCCTATATTCGATATTTCAAGTCGAACCAGGAAAACGCATCAATCCGAGTCAAAGTTAGAGATAAAAGGCGAATCGCTGAGGCGAAGGAAGAATTGCGGGGCGAATTCCGGCGGATTCGCGGACTTTGGCCGGAGCAGCAGGATAACTTTGCCATCAACGAACAGAGGGTCCTTCGATCGTCGATCGAACCGGTCAAAGTAGGCTTGGCGATCGCAGGCTTATTCATCACCGGTCTTGCGCTTTTCGTTGGTGCAATCGGCATCATGAATATCACGTTTGTCAGCGTGAAGGAGCGAACTCGAGAGATCGGAACTCGCAAAGCGCTCGGGGCGCGCCGCCGGACCATCCTGATCCAGTTTCTGATTGAGGCCGTCTCAATCAGCTTGATCGGAGGGACGGTCGGTCTCGCGTTGGCTTTTGGTCTGTTTATGTTGATTGGGTCGGCGTTCCCGAATTTCCCGATGCAATTTTCGCCAATGTTGGTGGCGACCGCCCTCTGCATCTGTGTGATTACCGGGATTGTTTCCGGTTTTGCTCCGGCTTGGCAGGCGTCCCGCTTAAATCCGGTGGAGGCGCTGCGATACGAATAACCATGAAGACCTTTGAACTCGTCAAAATGGCTTGGAAGGCATTGGGTGCGAACAAATTGCGCTCCACGCTGACGACGTCCGGGATCACCATCGGCATCTTTTCAATCATTAGCGTTATGACGGCGATCTCGGCTCTCCAGACGTCGATCGAAACAGGACTCAGCTTCTTGGGATCGAACACCTTTCAGTTTTCTAAGTATCCGAGCGGAATCAAAGTCTGGGGAGACGAGAAATATCGTAACCGAAGGAACATTGACTTCCAAACCTACTCGAAATTCGCTCGACTGATCGCGGATGAGGCGGATGTGATCTGCCCGAAAGTCTGGGACGACAGTACTCAAGCGCTATTCGAGAACAAGAAGACCAATCCCAACATCGAGCTGTGCGGGACCACTCAAGACTTTCTGGTGGTCAACAACTTCAGGATCAGCGATGGGCGCAATCTTTCGACAGAAGACATTGAATTCTCGCGCAACGTTTGCGCGATCGGTCAGCAACTTGTTCAGCGACTTTTCCCGCAGGGACACGCGGTCGGCAATGTCATCAAATTGAATGAAAAGAACTACGAAGTGATCGGGACGCTTGCCGAGAGAGGAAGCAACTTCGGCGGGAACGACGACAATCTCGTCCTGATTCCGATCACAAAGTTCTTCGAGAATTACGGGTCGCGGGAGCGTTCGCTGAACATTGCCATCGAGGCAAGAAACCAGATGGTCTACGAGCGAACCATGGGAATCGCGATCGGCGCTTTCCGTCTCGCGCGCGGCTTGCGTCCGGAGGATTTGAGCGATTTTGAGATCTACAGCAACGATTCTCTCGCGAACGCTTTTCGCAGCATCGCGGCGACGGTTCGGATCGGTGCCTTCATCATCAGCGCTATCGCTCTGCTGGCGGCCGGCGTCGGCATCATGAACATCATGCTTGTCAGCGTGACTGAACGCACTAAGGAGATCGGCATACGAAAATCGTTAGGAGCGCGTCAGCGTGACATACGAATACAGTTTCTTCTGGAAGCGCTTTTTCTCTCTTTGCTTGGTGCAACGGCGGGCATCATTCTTGGAATCGTTGCGGGAAATGGGTTAGCCCTCTGGCTCCAGGCTTCCGTCGTTTTCCCTGTTGGTTGGGCTCTCCTCGGCGTGTTAGTTTGCTCCGTGATCGGCGTGGGTTTCGGGTTTTATCCGGCCCACAAAGCCGCGTCACTCGACCCGATCGAGGCACTCCGGCACGAATAGTTCCTTTCCCGGCGCTTCGTTAGCCTGCATCGATCACAAATCTTTATAGATTTGTGATCGATGCCGGCACTGGCAGCGGAATTCTCCGGCTACGCCGGAAGATTCCGCTGCTGTTTTTCGAGATAAGAGTTCAAACATGTTGTCTGGATTTCCGTCTTCAAAAACGGCTCTTAAAGTGACGCGCAGCGTCTGTTTAAGAGCTTTCTAGCCCGCAATGAGCTCCTCGCTCCGGGATTCGGGTGATTTTTGCGGGCTAGAAGTCTAAAGCCCCGAGTTTTCAAACTGCGGATTTCACAGATTCGAGGAGAGGGGGGATCCGAGGTCTACGGCGACAACCGAGACAGGAGAGTCGCTCTGGTCTTCGGTAGGTGACCGTACGCCTCGACCAGTTTATCGGCCGCAGAATGCATGTCCGCCGTGTATAGACCAAGGCATTTGCAGAGTTCGGACTCGAAAAACAAGATGCCTCTCATGTCGGGGCTTTGTCTGTCCAGATACCCCAGACCGCGCAAAAGCAAGCGATAGATGTCTGGCGCCGGATGATCCAGCTCGGTGACCCTTTCGACCAGTTCGACGAAATAAGAAGCCACAGACGTTTTCAAATAATTTGTTCGGATTCGTTCGAACGTTGTCTTGATTGAAACTTCGCGGAGCACATGAAGCTCAGTCTTGCGGGAAAATGAAAACAACAGATCGCAGTGAAAGAACAGATCAAGTTTCCCGGCAAATGCGCTGTTCTGGCGGAGGGCTCCCTTAGCGATCGCTTTGATTTTACCGTGAAGATCTGTGAACCAGGTCAGGATCAGGCTCGTGTCAGAAAACCTGATCCGCCGGAGCAGAATTCCGTTCAGCAATTCGGCCATGCGCTCTTCATTTAGGCGGAATGGAGAACGCTTGATTGTTCACTGCGAGAGCCGCTTCCTTAACTGCCTCGCTCATGGTCGGATGCGCGTGAACGGTCTTTCCGACATCTTCGGCACTGCCGCTAAACTCAAGGACTGTCACCGCTTCCGGGATGAGTTCAGAGGCACCGAAACCGATAATTTGCGCGCCCAACAGTCTGTCCGTTTTCGGATCCGCCAAAATTTTCGCGAAGCCCTGGCTCTGGTCGTTGGCAAGCGCCCGGCCGTTGGCGACAAAGGGGAATTTGCCTACTTTAACGGGTATCCCCTTTTGCTTGGCTAGATCTTCGGTAAGCCCGACCCCTGCGACTTCGGGATTGGTGTAGATCACATTCGGGATCGCGTCATAGTTTACGTGGCCGGCCTTTCCGGCAATCCGTTCAACGCACGCGACACCCTCGTCCTCTCCCTTGTGTGCTAGCATCGGCCCTTCGATAATATCTCCAATCGCATAGATTGCCGGGATATTCGTTCGGTACTGTTCGTCGACCGCGACGCGGCCGCGGTCGGTTAATTTGAGGCCGAGATCCTTCGCGACGGCGCCGTCGAAATACGGTTTGCGTCCGACCGCGACGAGAACTTTATCCGCGCTAAACTGCAGTCGTTCCTTTGCCTTGGTCACGGCTTCGACGGTGGCTTTGCCGTTGGCGAGAGCGACGGACGTGACTGTTGTCTCGAGGTGAAACTTCAAGCCGTCGGCTTCCAGTGCCTTTTGCAGCGTCTGGGTGACATCCGGGTCAAAAAAGGCAGCGATTCTCGGTAAGAACTCAATGACGGTAACTTTTGATCCGAGTCTTGCCCAGACCGAGCCGAGTTCCAACCCGATCGCGCCAGCGCCGATCACGACGAGCTCGTTCGGCACCTGCTCAAACGCAAGAGCTTCATCGCTGGTAACGATCGTTTGCCGGTCGATCGCGATATTCGGCAGCTCGGCCGGAACGCTTCCAGTGGCGAGCACAACGTGTTTCCCTTCAAGCTCCTCCTGACTGCCATCCTTCTTTGTCAGGACAACCTTCCCTGGACCGACCACCTGTCCGACCCCGAAAAGCCTGGTGATTTTGTTTTTCTTCATCAGGAATTCGAGCCCCTGTGTGAGCTGCCGAACGACGCCTTGTTTTCGCTTCATCATTTGCGCTAGATCGAAGCTGACATTGTCAAATTTGAGTCCGTGCCGAGCGGCCTGGTGTTGAGCAAAATGAAAGTGATCCGATGATAGCAGGAGCGCCTTGCTTGGAATGCAGCCGATGTTAAGACAAGTCCCACCTAATACTTCTCGGTTGTCGATAATCGCCGTATTCAGGCCGAGTTGAGCAGCCCGAATCGCGCCGGTGTACCCGGCCGGGCCTCCGCCCAGAACAATCAGATCGAAAGACGACATAGCGATATGGTTGACCGAAACGTGAACATGATCAAGAAGGTTGGGAGGAGAAACGTATTAGCGATCAGGAGAAACGTATCGGCGTATCGGCGTATCGGCGGATCGGGGGAAACGGGTCGGCGTCCGGGCGTTTTTGCCTCCCGGACGCCGACCCGCCGCCGTGCCGAC
>Ga0302324_100020804_pt1 | contig 12816 bp, 15 predicted proteins | sample Palsa_T0_1_FD_201949 | JGI IMG/M metagenome (GOLD analysis project Ga0302324, IMG submission 201949) | Peat permafrost microbial communities from Stordalen Mire near Abisko, Sweden - Palsa_T0_1 | ecosystem: Environmental > Terrestrial > Soil > Palsa > Peat permafrost | place: Sweden: Abisko...
AAATTCTGATGGAAAGGGAGTGGGATTTTTTCAGATAGGTGGAGGGATCGCAGGTGATTTTCCAATCTGCGTGGTGCCGATGATGTACCAGGACCTGGAATGGCATGATGTGCCCTTTTGGAGTTATTTTTGTCAAATCTCGGATTCTACCACCTCCTATGGCTCTTATTCGGGTGCTGTACCCAACGAAAAGATCACCTGGGGCAAACTGGATATCCACACCCCTAAATATATCGTTGAAAGCGATGCCACGATTGTTGTCCCACTCATATTTGCATGGATTTTGGAATGGTAAAAAAAGACTTATGAATACTAACATGGAAGAGCTTTATCTGGAAGCAGAAGCAGATATCAAGAATAATAATTATGCCGAGGCTTTTAAGAAATACGAAAACATTTTATATGATGAACCGGATAGCGCCCCGGCCCACAATTCACTGGGATGGTTGTATAAAACACAGTTTGATAATTATATTAAGGCAGAAAATCATTTTCTGACCGCGATGCGTTGCGATCCCCTTTATCCCCATCCTTATTTTCATATGGCGGCATTGCTCATGGATATGGAGCGGTTGGAAGAACTTAATCAGCATCTTGAAAGATGCCTTAAGGTGCGTACCATTGAAAAATCCTGGGTCTATGGCCGTTATGCACTGATGGAAGAGTTGAAACTGAATTTTGACCAGGCTATTTATAATTTTCAAAAGGCAATCCTGAGCAGCCAGAATGATGAAAAAATTAAGGACTATAAGCAGGACATTGAGCGTTGCGAAATGAAAATAGAAATTAGAAAGAAACACATGGGCACGGCATAAAAAAAACAAGCACCCCGCAAGGGAGTGCATTGTTTACTCCTAACTGACCTATGAAAAAAATCCCCTCGATAAATGAGAATGATCTCGATTGTGCTTGCACAAAATTCAGTCAAACTTTTTGGATTTAGAAAGATTGGACTGCGATTAACCGGTGATTAACCGCGGCTTAACATTGGTTAACAGCCAGGTAGATTTAGGCTTATGCCTTCTTTTGGGTTTACACGAGAATTTTCATCCTGACCATTTCGATCCTGGTATCGCTGACGCTGAGTATTTCAAACTCATAATCGCCAATAATGATATGTTCTTTTAAACGGGGGATAGTCTCATGCTGATTAATGATGAATCCAGATAAAGTTTCAGATTCATTGCCAGGAAATTCAAGCCCATATTTTTCATTCAGGTAATCCAGCTCCAGGCGGCCGGCAAAGATGAATTCTTCATTTGAAATCTTCTTTTCCTCAAACTCTTCTGTATCAAATTCGTCCTTGATTTCTCCAAAAATCTCTTCAAGCAGATCCTCCATGGTGACGATGCCTGCGGTTCCCCCGAATTCGTCTACGACCCATGCAATGCTTTTTCTGTCTTTTGTAAATTTGCTGATCAGATCAGTGGCACTCATACTTTCCGGCACGGCAGGAATCGGCAAAAGAATGGATTGAATACTCGGCGCTTTACGGAACAGGTCGAGCTGGTGAATATATCCCATGACATGGTCAATATTTCCCTCATAGACAACCAACTTACTCAGTTTCGTTTCCACGAATTTTTTTCTGGCCTCTTCAATGGAAACTTTCAGGTCAATTCCTTCAATTTCTTTACGCGGCACAAGACATTCCCTGATCTTAATTTTTGGCAAAGAAAGGGCAGCTTCAAATAATTCTGTATTCAATTCTTGCCGTGGTACATTGGATTCCCCTGTTTCATTAAAGAAATGCTCCAAATCTGCTCTGGAGAATAATTCTTTTCTTTCGTCTATTCTCACATTGAATACGTACTTCAAAATCCATTCTGAAAAAATGATAAAAAAGGAAGCAATAGGCGAAAGAAGATTACATAAGAAATTGCTGAGGCCGGCAAAGATCGCCAGCAAACTGTCCGTCCGGGCACGAAAGACGGCTTTGGGCAGGAGCTCACCAAAAAATATGATAAACAAAGTGCAAACGAAAGTCTCAAACAACAAACGGAATATATCTACGCCCGCTTGTGGTATCACCGTTTTGTTTATGAGAAAATCCCAAAGCGGGGCCAGCGACTCGCCTACCAAAAGTCCGAAAATAACCAGACAAATATTGAATCCGATCAGGGTCGATCCTATGAAACGGGCAGGGCGGTCCAAAAATCCTGCCAGGATAATGCTACTATTGATGCCCTGCTTTTTTTTTAATTCGATCGTCAGTTTATTGGCGCTCGCGAACGCGATTTCAATGCCCGAAAAAAAAACAAGCATCAGCCAGGCGACAATGACCCATATCAGTGTATTTGTATTGATCATATCGCCACGAATATAGCCTGAATATGCCATACCTCCTATCGGCCATTCAGAAAATCTTGAACGAGCTGGGAGGCTTTTGTACAGGCTTTTTTAAGGTCGTCGTTGAGGATTATTTTGTTGAAATGCTGTTTAAATGATATCTCATGGGCGGCTTTATTGATCCTGTCCGTTAAGGTGAACTCCGTTTCCGTTTTCCTTGATTCAAGGCGCCTTTTCAGTTCTTCTATGGAAGGGGGTTCAATGAATATGGAAAGGGAACTGTTTGGGTATTGCTCCTGTACATGAATGGCTCCCTTGACGTCGATATCGAGAATGGGCGTTTGTCCATTTTCCCAAATTCTTTGCAATTCCGTTTTCAGCGTACCATAATATTTGCCTTCGTACACCATTTCCCATTCAACGAATTCCTGTTGCTGTATCTTCTTGGAAAATTCTTCCCCGCTCATAAAGTAGTAGTCCACCCCATTTTTTTCATAGTCCCTTTGTTTACGGGTCGTTGCGGAGACGGAAAACTGAAGCTGGGGATGATTTTTTAACAGGTAATGGGTGATAGAGGTTTTCCCCGCGCCCGAGGGAGCGGCAATAATGATGAGTTTATGTACTGGATATTTGTCCATGGAGGAACTCAAATTTGGGACCTTGTCTATCCTTTGATCCTTTTTATTTCTGCGCCAAGTTGATTCAATCGTTGATCAATATGCTGGTATCCGCGGTCAATTTGATCAATATTTTGTATGGTGCTTTTCCCCTCTGCACTCAAAGCAGCGATGAGCAGTGCCACTCCAGCCCTGATATCGGGGCTACTCATGGAGATGCCGCGCAATCTATTCCTTCTTGCTAAGCCGATCACCGCTGCCCTGTGCGGGTCGCAAAGTATGATTTGGGCACCCATGTCAATTAATTTATCTACAAAAAATAACCGACTCTCGAACATTTTCTGATGTATCAGGACACTTCCTTTGGCCTGTGTAGCAACGACTAAAACGATGCTTAGCAGGTCGGGTGTGAATCCGGGCCATGGGTGATCCGATATAGTCAGTACAGAACCATCCAGAAAATTCTGGATTTCATACAGGTCCTGCTCTGGAATACGGATATCATCGCCGATGAATTCCATTTGTATCCCGAGTTGGCGGAACTTATCAGGTATCATCCCCAGGTTTTCCAGACTGACATTTTTAATGGTGATATCGCTTTGCGTCATGGCCGCCAGACCGATAAATGATCCAATTTCAATCATGTCCGGTAAGAGGCGATGGGTTGTTCCGCCCAGCCTGTCCACCCCTTCTATACGTAGCATATTGCTTCCAATGCCGGTGATTTTTGCCCCCATCCTGTTGAGCATCCTGCAAAGCTGTTGGATATAGGGTTCACAGGCAGCATTGTAAAGGGTAGTGACCCCACTAGCCATGACTGCTGCCATGACGATATTTGCCGTCCCAGTCACAGAAGGTTCATCTAGTAACAGATAGGCACCTTTCAAATGCGGTGCTTCCAAATGGAAAAATCCGTCTGAAGACGCATAGCTGAACTTAACCCCGAGCTTTTCAAGTCCTATAATATGGGTGTCTAATCTTCTTCTTCCGATCTTATCCCCCCCTGGTCTGGGGATAAACGCCTTTTTGAACCTGGCCAGCATTGGTCCAGCCACCATGACGGAACCTCTTAAACCTCCACTTTTGTTTCGATAGGCTTCGCTATGCAGAAAATCGAAATTCAAATGAGCTGCCTGGAAAATGTAGGTTCCCGGCGAAGGTGTTTCGATGCCTACACCCATTTCACCCAATAATTCGATAAGGAGGTTTACATCCCGGATGTCAGGGATATTGCTGATGGTAATCTTTTCTTCGGTGAGCAAAACTGCATTGATAATTTGTAAGGCTTCATTCTTTGCTCCTTGCGGAAAGATGTCTCCTTTTAGCTTTTTACCCCCGGTGACTTCGAAAGAATACATGCGATTCGGTTGACAGGTTAATTTGCTGATGAAAGATCAATACTTAGGCCGCAATCTAAAAAGAAAAAGGTTGACAATCATTATTGCCAACCTTTCCAATTTTCTTAAATCGCATGCATAATCAATACCGCTTTTTCTTAAATTTTCCATTCCCCCCATTTCTGTCATTGCGGTTATTATTTCTTTGCTGGAACTTTTGGTTGCGTTTATTGCGGTAATCTCCATAGCCACCCCGCTCCCTTTCGCCCCGGTTATCACTGGGACGGAAACTCTTTACATAAGGTGTATTGGTGAATTCGAGCTGTCCTTCAGTGATGCGGGTCAGCTCGCTTTGGATGGCATCATCGTGTACCGTTTCCTTATGCCAGTTCGTATACGCTAATTTCATATAATAGGCGATGGCATTGGCAAAACCATTCCTTTTATCCGGATTTTCTTCCTGTAATGCTTTCTTAATCACCAATTCGAGGTTTTTCCCCAAATGCGGTTCTTTTGGATACCGTTTGGGATAGCCCAGAGGATCCGGTTTAGCTTTAAGTGTTTCCCTGGTGGGTATGGGATAGGGAGAGGCAACCTCGAGCTTAAAATCGGAAATGAGGAAAAGATGGTCCCATAATTTGTGACGGAAATCCTCGACGTTTTTCAAATGGGGATTCAAAAATCCCATAAGTTCAATTACAGCTTGTGAATTACGTTGCCGAACCTCCTTATCTTCCAAAGTAAGCAGGTATTCAATCATTTTTTGAATGTGACGGCCGTATTCACGCATGACCAGGTAATTCCTGGTGGTATTGTATTCCATCCTTTTATTTTTTGACAATGTGCCGAATGACCAAAATAGATTTTTTGAGTTCGCGTCAGTCGCCGGTTCGGTTTGCGGAAGTTCCGTTAACCGTTATATCCTGTACAACCCTGGTCCCTCAAGTGCCTTACGCGGTTTTTATTTTCTTGAGGACGCTTGCGCAAATATACATTTTTGTGCTGTACATCCCACATTCTAAGATTTACTGGTTTTCCTGTTTTTGATCGCCGAAAGGAAAGGTCAAAAAGAAAAGGCCTTAGTTGAAGGCCTTTCTAGTGGGGGATGGGTCTTTCATAGGTTATTCGATCAATAGCTTGGTGATATATTGTTTATTGTGTACGGCGTCGATTGTGTGAAGGAAATACAAACCTTTAGCAGGATTGTTTGGGATATCCAGAGTCACTAAATTGGTACCGTTTAAATTGACTTCTTTTTGGAAGATCACCTGACCGGTGATGCTAACCAGGCCAAAAACAAAATTACCATTCTGGTTTTCGTCAAATGTCAGCGTCACTGAGCTGGTAACTGGATTCGGATAGGTTTGGATTCCAACTGATGGGCCTGCTTCCAGGTCTACAATTTTGATAGTCGAGTAGCTACTGCTACCATCTACATCCACCCTTCTGATCCTGAAAAATATTTGTCCTTGATCAGTGTTGGGATCAATATTGTACTGAAATTGATAAGAAGAGGTCGTGCCGGTCACTGCACCTGCAGGTTGTTCGCCGATGGGAAAGAATTGGGACCCATCCCTGCTAAACTGAACCTCATAATTTACACCGCTTTCTTCGTTTGCTGCCTCCCATAAAAGTTGCACATATTTACCCTTATCCGTAGCTGAAAAGCTGATGATGGTGGAAGCCAGTGGTGCAGATGGGCACCAAAAATAGCTTAAACCAAATTGCCCGGAATAGACGGTGCTGATACTGTCTTTATAGTTGATACCACCCTTGGTGGTGGTCAATCCGCCGTTGATCGTATAGGTAAAAGCCACTGTACTGCCTCCTAAATAAGAGGCTACATTGCTTGAAACTGTCGAATCGGTATGGTTGGTGAATACGCTTACCGGGCCATAGGTGATCGAGTCTCCGGGTAACCCAGCTCCATTCAGGGAATCGGGTCCGAATACGCCGCTAAAGTCAGGAGTTACAGATACGCCAGGACCTTCAATATCGTTGTTAATAGCCAGGTTAAACTTGTAATCCACCTTAACCGGGGCTGTATTGGTTACATAGGTGGTGGATATACCAGAGATCGTGTCCATAAAGGACACGCAGGACAGTGTTCCAATCGAGGGATTGAATTGAGGGAAAAGAATGGTAGAAGTCGGGTTAGTCGTCGAAGCCAGGGTATAATTATAAACGACCTGGGTTGCGGGTAAACCGCCTGAACAAGTACATTGAGCTGAGGCATTAATGGTGGAAAAAGCCGTTAGGAAAACCCATGCGATTGTTGCCAATGAGTAGACATGTTTCATAGATACGGGTTTTAAAAGTGATCGGATTAAAATCGGATTCGGTACTCTTACAAAACTATCTAACTTAGGATAGAATGCCTACGCAGTTATACCCAAGTTCGATGTCTAGTAAAAACCACAAACCTTGCCCGTATTTATTTCTTAATCAATTATATATTGATAATCAATATGTTACGAATAAAATATTTTATTTTTCGTTGACTTGAATTACATTTGCGGCGCGATGATCAGTATCATTTTGGATTGCAGAAGGCTAGCTAGGGACCCTACTTCTGAGCTTGCTTGCGAATGTCTGGTCCGGCTGACGAAGAGCGATCCGGGGCTAGAATGTTTTATTTTAAGAGAGCGCTTTGATGACCCTGAGCCTGCCAGTTTTGCCCCTGTAAAACCTTTACAAATGGCAACATCATTTTGGAACCGCTGGCGCATTTCTAGTCAGATGCGGCGACTATTAAGAAAATACCAGACTAAGCTCCTGATTGGAAACCCGCCAATGGAAACTACCCGGCTTCCCGTCCATTACGGCTTTTTGGTGGGCGGCCAAAGTTTGCAAGCTGTCCCGGCTAAAGCGAGCCACAGGGTGAAAAAGAGTTGGTCCGGAGCAGCGGTGATCCTTACCGATTCGGTTAATTCTCAAGAACTTATTATAGAACGTTTCTCTGTTCAGCCAGATAAAGTAGTAGTTCTTTCAGCTGCGCCCAATGAATATTTTCGTCCGCTGGACCAGGAACAAAAAAATGGAGTAAGGGCATTCTATACCGGTTCCAAAGACTATTTTTTTTCCCTTTTGCAAGAAGCCCGACCCGAACAATTAACCCATTTACTAAAGGCATTTGCCATATTTAAGAAAAAACAGCAATCCAATATGCACTTGGTAATTGCCGGAATAAGTCAGGCAACCATGCAGCTTTTTTCAGCCCAAAAAGATAGTTTCAGATACCGGGATGACCTGCATTTCTTGGGTGCGCTTACCACGAGTGAGACAGCCCGGCTAATGGCCTCTTCCTATGGTCTTATCCAGGCTTTCGACGCCCATCATTCCATGACCGTACTAAATGCTTTCCAGGCGCTTACACCGGTTATTGCTGTCAAAGAAAACGCTATCAGAGAGGTGGCGGGGGACGCAATATTATATACCACTGGAACGGATTATGAAGCCTTGGCAACCCAGATGATCCTGCTCTATAAGGATGAGGGTCTAAGAAGTCATTTGATTGAAAATGGCTGTACCCGGCTTCAGCATTTCAATTGGGAAAAAAGCATGATCCAGTTCAGGGCTGGTATTTTGAAGGCAATTCAAGGATATCCTTGATCCATTATTCGTAGTACATTCGTCCATCGAAACAAACTTATGCGACAATCTTCTATTCATATTGATGTATTACTGGACGAGGATAAGGTTCCATCTGAGATCAGCTGGAATGCGACTGATACAAGCGCCAACACCGTGAAAAAAGCCGAAGCCATGATGCTTGCCTTCTGGGACGGTGTAGACAAGACGTCCTTACGGATTGATTTATGGACCAAGCACATGATGGTGGATGAAATGGCTGATTTTTTTTACCAGACCCTGATCACCATGGCGGACACCTATCAGCGTGCTACGCGTCAAACCGATCTAGTGGATGACATGAAAAAATTTGCCCAGGAGTTCTATAAAAAATTCAGGCAGGAAGAACTTAAACATAACAAAGCATAACCATAAAAATCCTGATTTATGAGTCTGGAACAGCAAGTGATGGCTGAGCTGAAGACGGCGATGTTGGCAAAAGATGAAAAAGGCTTACGGAGTTTACGTGCCATTAAGGCAGCCATTATACTGGCAAAGACCGCAGAAGGCGCCGGAGGAGAAATCAACACAGAGGAAGAAATAAAGCTGCTACAGAAGCTGGTTAAACAGCGAAAGGAATCGCTTACCATTTATCAACAGCAAAATCGAGCAGATCTGGCTCAAAAAGAGCAGGAGGAAATTGAGGTTATCGAAAAATTCCTTCCAGCTGCATTGAGCGGGGAAGAATTGAAATCTATTCTTTCTGAAGTAATTAAGGAAGTAGGTGCAACTTCTGCTGCAGATATGGGGAAAGTGATGGGGGCCGCAACTAAGAAACTGGCCGGTCGGGCTGACGGCAAAACGGTGAGTTCGATGGTAAAAGACTTGCTTTCAAAATAATTTATTCAGTCTGATCTTTTGTGCATGGTGATCGACATTATTTTCCTTGTTTTTGTCCTGGCTGCCATCCTTAAGGGGCTTCAACGGGGCTTAATCATTGCAGTTTTCTCTTTTATCGCTTGTATTGCCGGACTGGCTGCGGCCATCAAACTTTCAGCCATTGTAGCCGGGCATCTTGAAAGGGACACTCATATTATTCCCGCAAAGTGGCTTCCAGTGCTGGCATTCTTATTGGTCTTTATAGGGGTTGCTTTATTGATCCGGTGGCTGGCTGACCTCCTTTCCAATGCGATTAATTTTGTCCTGCTTGGGTGGTTAAATAAACTAGGAGGAGTAGCTTTTTATCTAGCGCTCTATATAGCCATATTCAGCATTTTACTTTTTTATGGAACCCGATCACATTTCATTCCATTCAGGATGATTACTTCTTCAAAAGTGTATGACCATGTGGAGCCCTGGGGTCCCACATTGATCAATGAATTCGCCTTGGTCTTCCCCTTCTTTAAAGATATGTTTGTACAGCTGTCAGCTTTTTTCGGACATCTTTTTCACTCAGCCCGATAGATCCGGGATTTTCTTTGTGAAATTATAACAGTCTATAATCACCGTAGGGTAAATTCGACAAGATAAGCAGTGTTGAAAGAACCCTCTGCCGGTTTACCTTTCACCGGCCGGACAATCGATCTCGCCCATTGCAGAATACATGTAATCGAGGTAGCGAAAGACCGCGCAAGGGTCAAAGCAGGTTATGAATTTGTGAAAGAGGGATTGTTTTGTTAGTTGTTGTAAATTTGCGCTAAATAATCATTCCATCTTTACTGGAAGGGAATGTTTGGCGTAAATCGTTTATTTTAGCACTTAATTATTTCGGCAAATTAACCGGTTGATGCATTACGAAATCAAACAAGAGGAGAAGTTCAGATTTATTGAAGAAGGCGAAGGGGAGGCGCTGGTGCTGTTGCACGGATTATTTGGTGCCCTGAGCAACTTTGTGGATCTGATTGAATACTTCCGAAATCATTATAAAGTAGTGGTGCCGATATTGCCATTATTTGAACTGGACCTATTGCATTCTACAGTTGGAGGACTCCAGAAATTTGTTCACAGATTCATTGAGTTCAAAAACTATAGAAATTTGCACTTGCTGGGAAATTCCTTAGGGGGGCATGTCGCCTTGCTTCATGTGCTTAAGCATCCTGAAAGAATTAAATCCATCATACTTACGGGCAGTTCGGGCCTTTTTGAAAGTGGTATGGGAGATACTTACCCGAAACGCAAAGATTATGAATACATCAAGAAGAAAACAGAATTGACCTTTTATGACCCCCGGATTGCCAGTAAAGAATTGGTGGATGAAGTTTATGAAATCGTCAACAACCGCCTCAAGGCGTTGAAAATCATTTCGCTTGCCAAAAGTGCCATTAGAAATAATTTAGGGGAAGAACTCAATCAAATCAAACAACCAGCGTTATTAATTTGGGGAAGCAACGACGCGATCACTCCTCCGTTTGTGGGCAGGGAGTTTCAGCGCCTGATCCCAAACAGCGAATTGCATTTTGTTGATAAATGTGGTCATGCCCCGATGATGGAGGTTCCGGAAGAGTTCAATAATATTTTGCATAAATTTCTGAAAAGACTGAATGAACCTGCGGCTGTAGCCTAGGCTCATCAATTCAGACTAAAACATCTACTTTGTTAAACAAAGAAATCATTACGTTGACTATTCCTTCGCTCCGGCTCAGCGATACGGTGAACCATGTGCAGGACCTGATGGGAGACCTGCATGTTGCCCATCTTCCCGTTGTTGCGGAAGGTAAGCTTGTGGGTCTTATCAGCGAAGACAGCTTGTTGAATGCGCCCGATCACAATTCACCGCTTTTCCAATTGAAAAATGAGTTTTCAAAAATAGCCGTTCATGCAGATACCCATTTTTTAGAAGCCGTTCAATTTGTCAATGATTTTAACCTGACCTTGATCCCTGTTGTCAATGACCAGGCGGAATATGTGGGATCCATCACGGCCACGGATCTGCTCAAAAATTTAGGCTTGATAACTGGGACAAAAGATCCGGGGGCGGTCATTGTTTTAGAAATGGAGAGGGTCGGATTTTCATTTTCTGAGATCAGTAAACTCGTCGAGACCAATGATGCCCTGATCACGCAACTCAATACCTATTCAGATAGTCAATCCACTTCCTTCTATGTTACGCTGAAAATCAACCGCCTTGAAATCTCGGATATTATCGCCACTTTTCAGCGTTATGAATACAAGGTGAAGTATTATTTCGGGGAAGAGTTATATGAAAATGAATTGAGGAGCAATTACAATCACCTGATGAATTATCTCAATATCTGAAATCTGGCCAAAACCGAAGGATCCAGGAGTAAAGGATAGAGGCCAGTAGATCAGTTGGAAAATATATATCTATTTGCGCGGTCTGTTTAAAACTATAAACCTCGCCAGGTTCCAGGTTCACGAAAGGGAGTTGAACATATATTCCCTAAGTGGCAAGTGCAGTAAGCAGGAAATCAGGAAGCACAAAGCCAAATAAATCAATTTTTTTGGTAATTCTCAAAACCCATTCTTAACATTCACAGACAGGTCACCAACAGCGTATTTTTTATTGAGTGTGCACGGCTCAGGCAATGCTTTATTGTTCAGCTTCTTATTTTTTCTTATTTCATGGCCAGTGGACAGGAGCCGGTTATGGATTCTTTGCACCGCCCGACGCCAATGACCTATATTGTCGGAGAAATTAGTATCCGTGGTAACCGGATAACCAAGCCCTATATCATAAAAAGAGAGCTCTATTTCAAAACCGGAGACAGCGTCGATCTGCAGGAGCTGGTTAAAGATTTTGCTTTATCCAGGGATCAGATTATAAAGACTCACTTATTCAACGATGCAGTCATTTACCTCAAGGGATTCAGAGGATATACGATTGATATCCAAATCGACGTCAAAGAACGCTGGTATATTTTTCCGCTCCCCTATGCCAGACCCGTCGACCGCAACCTCACGACATGGTCAGAAAAAAATTACAGCCTGAGCAGGTTAGATTATGGTTTAAAGTATTCACAATACAATTTTACAGGGCGAAACGACAACTTGCAAGCTTGGTTTATTACGGGGTATTCCCGTCAAATCACTTTTGCTTATGACGATCCCTATGTCGATTTATCGCTAAAGCACGGATTCGGGGTTTCCTTTTCCTACGTGGAGATGACCGAACTGGATGCGCTCACCTTGAACAACCAACAATATTTTATCGACGCCGATACGATTTCCTATTCCGGTAAATATCTAAGCGAACAGTTTTCCTTCTCATTAAGATATTATTACCGGCCTGCATTAAAGACAAAGCATTTTTTCAGACTTGGATTTAACTGGCTGACCATTGATAGTGCCGTTACGGTGTGGAATCCGCAATATTTGAATAATGATATCAAGAGGGTTTTTTATCCGGAGTTTTCGTATTTCCTTAATTATAATAACCTGGATTATACACCCTATCCCTTGCATGGAAATCTTATTGAAACAGGTTTTGTAAAAAGAGGAATTGATAAGGATATGAATTTGTGGCAGCTGTCAGCCAGATATGTGGAAAGCTGGAAACTAGGCAGAAAATTATATTTCGGGACACAGAACCTGGGCATACTGAAATTCCCTTTTGAACAACCATTCTTCAATGAGCAAATGTTTGGTTATGGTGATTTTTATACCCGTGGGCTGGAAAAATATGTAGTGGAAGGAGTCGCAGGTGCTGTTTCAAGAAATACGGTAATGAGGGAACTTTTCAATTTCAATATACCCTTCCTGCGGGGAACTTCGCATGACTGGATACCCTTCAGGATTTTTGCTAAAGTCTATACGGATGGAGGTTATGTTTACAACAAATACCCTTCTCCTACCAACACACTAACCAATACCTTTCTGTATTCCGGCGGGTTTGGCATGGATGTGGTGACTTTTTACGACCTTGTCTTTCGGTTTGAATACAGCTTTAACCAATTGGGTGAAAAGGGATTTTTTTTTCACGTAAGCAATTATTTCTGATTTTTATTTTTGTAAGGATGAAAGTAGCCATATATAGCCGAATAGTT
>Ga0302324_100020805_pt1 | contig 12816 bp, 7 predicted proteins | sample Palsa_T0_1_FD_201949 | JGI IMG/M metagenome (GOLD analysis project Ga0302324, IMG submission 201949) | Peat permafrost microbial communities from Stordalen Mire near Abisko, Sweden - Palsa_T0_1 | ecosystem: Environmental > Terrestrial > Soil > Palsa > Peat permafrost | place: Sweden: Abisko...
ATCCCTCCTGAACGTGTTGGCTGGAGGCGTGCCGATGTCGAGCCAAATTGCCCGTTTGGTCATCGAGAGCTTTCGTCGCAAGGCGAACATCAAGGACGAATCGTTGCGGCTCTCCTTTCGGGAGGAGCAAATTCTGCAACTCCTTTCTCAAGGGCACTCGAACAAAGTGATTGCCGACAAACTCCAGTTGAGCATCGACACGGTCTGCACGCACTTGAAACACGTCTTTAACAAATTGCATGTCAGTTCACGCACCGAAGCGGCCGTTCTCTATATGGCTTCCAAGGGGCCGTAATTATTTTAAATCAAACACCAGCAACGATACCCCTTGGCGAGGCAAATTGAATTGAACTTCCGCTTTGCCCCTTGAAATCATGACGGATGTCGGCTCCTCCAGCATGGCCAATTTTCCAGCCTTCTCCAATGCGGCGAATTGCTCCGCTGTTAATGTTTCCGGTGATCCCATTTTCAGCCATGCCTGATAGGAGTTGCTGTGATCGGCGTCGATGCGGTAATGGGTCAGATGCGCCTCGCTGCTTTTTGCAGGAATGCCTGTCAAAACCAAATCCACCGCCGCATCCGGCCCGGGCAAGTCGTCGTCATGATAATGCCACACCATGACCGCAATCCGGCTTCCATCGAAGCTGGCTTGCGCGGAGACATCCGGGCGCTGGCGGACTTTCTTGGTGCGGATGATTTCAGCATCGAACCCCGCGTCACTGCTGACCGCAAGTTGCTGTCCGCTCATCTGACCGAACATGCGAAAGACATTCAGCACTGGCAGATCCAGTCCCGCGCTGGACAACTGGCGAAAACCGGCGAACGGGGGTTGATCTTCAAATTCAAAAGCCCACGTCAGGGCGCCTTCCAAATTCACACCGTATTTGTCGGCGATTTCCAACGCGCGCGGAAAGCTTGCCGCGGTATAGCTGGAATACATCGTTCCATTGCGATAGGCGTCTTGCGGTTCCCGGCAGGCGGCGCAGCCTTCAGGGTCTGATTCGCCAATGACAATTGGCATTTTCTTCAACTCGGGAAATTTTGCGATGACGGCGCAGGCATCATTGATGTTGTTCAACTGGCTGTGCATTCCCATCCGCACATGGCCATTGGTGAAAACGGGATTTCCTTTGGCGTGGAAGGAAACAAAGTCCAGCGGCGAGCCAATCTTTCCCGTGACGTAGTTGGTGCCTCGTAGGCAATGCTCCAGAAATTCCCCGAAAAATTTTCCGCCCGGTCCTCCTGCTGTTTCAGGTCCGCCCACGCGAGCGTTCGGCAAAGCCCGGCGCACGCCCTCGATGGCGTAATCGTAAAGCTTGAAATAATCCTCGTGCGAACCGTGCCAATAGAAAATATTCGGCTCGTTCCATACTTCCCAATACCATTGGCTGACTTCCGAGCGCCCATATTTTTCGACGCAATGCTTGACCCACTGATAAGATAGCTCTCCCCATTTCCCATAGTCTTTGGGCGGATAGGCCTGCCCTGCCCCGGCGTCCGCTTTCTCGTTCACCGGAGGATGGTGAGGATAATCCTGTGGATGAGTCGAAAGCGCCTCCGGCATGAAACCGATTTGCACGTACGGCTTAATACCGCGTTCAAGATATGTGTCAAAAATCCGGTCATTGATCGACCAATCGTAAACAGGCGAACCGTTCGAATCCTCCTTGTAAGCGCTGGTGGACCCAAATTTCAAAGAGTAAGCGCCGTCGCCACTGGTGAGCAAATGATGACAACGAAAATAGACCTGAGATTTTCCTAACTGTCCAAGTTCGGACAGAAGTTTCTTCCCGTCTTTCATATAGGCGTAGTTCGGTTCATCCGCCCCAAAGAATCGCCAGATGGGTTTTACTTCGCCTCGTGGTTCGTTCACCTTGACGGTAATATTCACCGGGAATGGAACGTTGTCACCAGCGTCAGCCAAGGCCGTTTGCGCCATCGCCACGGCGACCACAAGAAAGTGAATGTTTCGAAAGTTCATGACTTCATTTAATCTCGCAAGGCACGACATCGGCATCAATGTTGTGGCACAGTGGACGCGTTAGCGCGAAGGGCCTTGGCGTAACTAAGAGCAATTTGATTTGTCGCGTCATGGCGCAACACTTCGTCGAACTGATCCAGCGCCTGCTGGTTGAGATGCTCGTTAGACAGCGCTATGCCAAGATTCAAATGCGCTTCGAGCAAGTCCGGTTTAAGACGCACGGTTTCGGCGAACTGCGAGGCGGCGCCGGCGGAATCGCCATTTTTGCCCAACTCCAAACCAAGGCAGAAATGGGCTTCAGCAAGATTAGGCTGCAACCGCACCGCCTCTTCGAAGTGGGGCTTGGCTTCGCCGCGCCTCCCAAGTTGCACCAGAACCAACCCGAGATTGACTTGGATTTCCGGATCGGAAGGATAAAGCCGAAGGGAATCGGTAAAATTGGTCGCGGCCGCGTCATACCAACCCTTGGCAAACGCAAACCGTCCCAACGCGTTGTAAGACTCAGGAGTATTGATCCGGTTTTTCAGCGCTTCCTGAAACTGCTCCTTTGCTTCCTGCGTCTTGCCCTGGGCCTCCAACGCTTTGCCCAAGCCCAAGTGCGCCGGCCCCCAATAAGGCTTTTGCCGCAGGACTTTTTGAAATTCGCGAGCCGCCTCCTCCGTATGACCTTCCCGCGCGTAAAGTTCGGCCAGGCTATTAATCGCCACCACTGACTCAGGGCGTAAGTGTGCGGACTCCTGAAAAGCCGCAACGGCTTCATCATCGCGCTTGGCCAATTCCAGCGCCAACCCCAAGCTCTCCCAAGCGTCAGAATTTTGTGGCAGCAAACGCGTCACACTTTGCAACGACTTGGCTTCGCCCGCAGCGTCCCCGGTTTGCCGTTGGAGGCTCGCGAGATTTTCCTGGAGTATCCAATCACCGGGATGGGCATCAGCCACTGCTTGGGTTCGGAGTTTTTCCGCGCGTAACGCTTCGGGAAGATTGGCGTTTTGAAGATGTTCTATTTGACTGAGCAATCGTCCATATTGCTCCCGGTTGTTGGCCTGTTGCTTAAAAGGAGGATCGTTAAGACGGCTGAGAATATCCATTTCGGCCGCGCGGCGGGTGGAACCATTCCATCCCAGACGAAGGGCGCACTCATCCTTTGTCGGCCAGGGACGATTAGCGCCGCCGGGCAAATTAGTTGCTATTTGCTCCGCCAGACCGCGCGCGATCAGGTAATTGCCCTCGAAATTCAGATGCACGTGCTCGTAAAGAAACTCCTCACCAGGCAATCCATGCGGGCTCTGCGCGGACACCGCGGCTTCAGAATCCACGAGCGCCACCCCGAGTCGCGCACCCTTGGAAGCGACGCGCTGGATGATCTCGTTCACGCGCGTGTCGGCGCGAAATCTCAGGGTGTCAAGATCGCAGGCGGAAACAAATTGCCGAATTGCTTCCGCGTCTTGCCCGACGGCAAGCAACGATTGCCCCCGGCGGAAATGTTCTTCGGCAAAAGAGTCATCTATCGTGTCTGCTTTTTGAAAAAGGTTGAGGGCGTCGGTTTGACGTCCAGCTTGCTGCGCTTGAATTCCTTTTTGATACAAATCATCCCATCTGGCCAAATCCTGGGATGACAGCCCGGTGCGGTGATCCGAGGCGAAGGGGCCACAATCCTTGAGATTGCGGGCGATGGTGCTGACCACCACCTTCGCGCCCGCTTCGAGGCCCGAGTCAATAATATCGTCCAGATTCCTCTCAAAGTTTGCATAAACCGTGGCCATGCGTGGGTCGTCCTGGCGAACGTGGTTATGCACGAACATGCTCATGCCGCCCCACTCGCTTTCGTTAACCGGTCGTTTTTGCGCGCGCCGAACGAAATCTCCCATGGCTTGTCCAAGCCGCGTTGCTTTCAGGGCCAACCCAACGCGGACCATGGCCAGGCTGGGTGCTTGCTCTCCGAAAACGGTGCCTGAGCCGTAAGGACCGACGACCTCGTTGTTGCCCATGTAAATCACCCAGAAGTCTCCGTCCTTTTTTTCGCAATCTTTCGCAATCTCTCGGATGACGTGAGAATTGATGGCAGTCATGCCCGTGTTGACCACTTCAAAGTGTTTATCTGGAAAGCGACCCTCCAGCAAAGCTTCCAAAACGCGGCTGAGACCGAATTCAGGCTGCGGATCGCCGTAGGCAGCGGATTCACCGAAAACGAAAACACGGATTGTTCCCGGCGGTTTGGCCAAGGGCATCGCCAACGGAAACGGCGCGCGCGCCATGTCCGGCCCAAAAAAACGCCAGCCAAAGCGATCATTCTCGACAAAACAGTCTTTTCCTTCAATGCGCATGGGCAGAAAAAAAACCATCGGATGCCCGAACCCGGCCAATCGCAGGCCAGCCTCCAGGAACAAAAGAACCAGCAGCGGCGCAAGAACCATAGCTGCGAGGCGAAAAAGCCATCGCTTTCTTTGCGAACCAGGCGCGGCCGAGGGCTTCGCTGGCGAGGCGCCAGACGATGAGCGCTTGGAACGAGACGATTGCGTCTTCCGATTCGGCATCGTTGCTTCCTGTTGAATGGAACATCGCCTTAATCATCCGATCATGGCGTGAAGGAGGATGGCGGCTGGGAAAAAGTAACACAGCCAAGTTTTGCAGGCAATCGCAAGAATGAGCTGAAACCGCTCAGGAATTACCTGCGGCCAGACACTGGTCAACAGGGTGATGTCTGCCAGCTTTCCAAAAATCGGTAGGGCGAGACTCCGTCGAGCCCCAATATTTCTCCGAAAAATCCAGTCAGGGCTCAAAGTCAGAACAGAGATGGGAGGACAACACGTTGTTCCGGGGCCTCGCCCTACCAATAAACAAGTTGCAATCCCACACAATGGTGGTATATTAGTTCCCGTTAACGCGCTCCGGCGCTCGCTCATTGACATTTGAACTAAGGGTCAGCGGCAAGCGGTGAAAAAAATAAAACCGCCGGCGATTCTGTTTTGGTCGATAAGAATCGAAGGCCAGCTTGCGCAAGTCGTTGATTTCCATGATAATTTCGGATAGTTCCGCATCGTTTTTGAAGAAACGGAACGGCCTTCATTCCAGCCGGTCCGCCAGCCTCAAGAATCATAAGACTTCTCCGGAACAGCCGCCGGTGCGTTGTGTGCATCGCTAAACGACGTTCATGGCGCGTCCAATCGCACCTCATCAAAGCCAATCAAGCCATTTTGAGGCCCTCATCCGCCGGTGGAGCGAGACTCAGTCGATCTCTGACTCGATTTCGCTGGGGGAGAAGTCACAGCTCGACGGAGTCTCGCTCTACCGGCGTAAGGCGTCCAGTCGCACCAAATCGCACCAATCAAACCAAAAAGGCTTCGCGCGGTGCTTCCTTTGCGCCCTTCGCGTGAGACATGGCTTAAAGCGAACCTTTGGTCTGGCCAATGCGGAAGACAGTGAAAGAGTTCCCAGGGAAAACGAGGTGAAAATCGGGGCTATTCAGGTTCATTTCTTGAGTCTTCGGGGATACTTTATCGGGTTGTTCCAGAGAATTCTCATCCGTCGGCTTGCTTGAGGTTAGCACGATGGTCTCTGCTTTATGGCTTGGTTCGCTCAGGCCTTTGAGATGGATGGCCGTATCAACATTGTCCCCATTGGCATTGACGACCTTAAGAATGAGATCGCCAGTGTTTGCGTCGTGCGAGGCGCAGGCATAAAGCGATCTGACCGATTCGTCGCTCACGTAGGCAAGATCATGGATCACACGACCGTCAAGCGAGCATTTCACTCTCTTGCCGCGGACATCGACGCGAATATCATACCATCGTCCGGTTTCGATCTGACTTGGATGAGTGTCAAGCGTCTCGCCAGATTCAACGCCATCTTGCGTGTTGCCCCACCCTCCGATGTTCCACCAAGTGCGGTCGTCGTCATTGGCAATGCGGAATAGAATCAGGAAACCTTCCTTGCCGCCCAGTTTACGCGCTTTGAGCGTCAAGGTGTAATCCGTCCACCCAGGGTCGCCGGCCAAGGCGCGGACGAATTCCTGTTCCGAGGTTTGCTGTAAAGTTCCATCCTTCACCGTCCAATGGCCATCACCCAATTCCTTCCAACCGCTCGCATCCTTTGAGAAGTCGGACGCGAACAGTGTTTTGCCGTCGGGTGCGGTTACTTTGACGTCCTTGAATTCCGCCTCTGTATTCCACGTGCCAACACCGATCATGCCCGCGACTTTGCCGGGGACTTCGGCCATCGATGATTCCACCTGCACTGGTAGCTCCACGTCGCCGCGGTTTTCGCTGAACATCTGCTGCACATAGTAGCTGGGCAAACCATACCACTTGGAACTGTCGAAGTTGATGAGGTCGGGATTCCACGCGCGGTGATTCAAGTTTACCAGCAAAGGCGCGTAACTGGCCATGACGACGCGGTCGGAATTGCGTTCCAATCCGGTCATGAACGCCGCCTCTCCGATGGCTCCGCGTAAATTTCCCTTGCCGGTATTTTGCGTGACCGCGTATTCACCGACGAAAATTTTCGGGCCCGTGAGATGCTTATTATCATATTGATTGGCGTGGCGCATGAACCATTCGGGCGTGTTGTAAAAGTGGTCGTCCACCACGTCCGGCGGGCAGTCTCCGAATTCGCCCCAACCGTCGGCCACCAATTGCATGTCGGGATATTGCGCTTTGATTGCCTTATAAAAAAGCGGCCATCGTTCAAAATAGGCGGGGCCGGCGTTTTCATTGCCAATCTCCATATAACGCAAATTGAAGGAGGCTGGATGTCCAGCGGCGGCGCGGCGCGAACCCCAAAGAGAATTAGTCGGGCCGTTCGCGTATTCGATGGCGTCCAAGGCGTCCTGCACCCACTCGCCCATACGGTCCATCGGAACTACTTCATGATGCGACATGCCGATATTGATGCAAAACAGCGGGATGGAACCAAGGTCTTCCGTCATCTGAAGATATTCGTAATAACCCAAGCCATGCGTGGCGTTGTAACCCCAGATATTCCAAAGAGGTTCGCGAACATCCACATTCCCAATCGTTCGCTTCCAGTGATTCATGTGGGCGAAATCGTCGCCCTCCACCCAGCAACCTCCCGGAAAGCGCACAAAGGATGGATGCAGTTCCTTCAGCGAATCCGCCAAATCACCGCGAAGTCCGTGGTTCTTCCAGGTTTTCTTTGGCAAGAGTGAAACCATGTCCAGATAGAAGGTGCCTTTGCCGGAAGCGGAAATTTCCAAGTGCGCTTTCGCATCGTTGTCGTTAAGCTGCAATTCGACGCTTTGGTAATGCCAAGTGTGAGTGAGACCGGAAATTTCACCCTTGGCGAGCTCACGGCCCGAAGCGCCTACCAGCCTCACGGTTAACGGTCCGGAAAAGTCGTCGCCAGCGCGCGTGGCAACTTTAAATGTGTAGGCATCTCCCTTGACCATGTTCATTCCCCAGTATCCCTCATTCGCCAGAACGGCCGAACCATTGAGTGTGACTTTGAGGTCATGACGATTGAATGGATTGAGAGGGTGACTTGAGTCGATCTCCATTTTGCTGTGGCCGCCGTTGGCATCGGAAAGAGTCCAGAATTCTGGCTTATCGGAGTCCTCAAAGGAACGGTTGCGCACCAATTCCGGATAGATGCCGCCGTCGGCCGAAAGGTTAATGTCTTCGAAGAAAATGCCCCACAAATTGGGGGAAATGGGACGTCCGGGATTATCAACCTGCACCGTCAAACTCGCCTGGGCGAAGACGGATTGCGCTATGGCGGCCAGGGACCCAACTATAACAAGGATGGTTTGAAGGCGAGAAATGCGATTAAACAGATTCATAGCGCTATTGATAATTGCGTCAATTACACACGTCACTGGAGTTGCCGATACAAAGCATGTCCGATTTTACTTAAAGCCACAATCAATTGCCAGCGAAAGCTTGCTTTTGGCAGAATTACGTAGTTTTCATAATTAAAGTGATCCTGGTGCCGTCAAAAATGGGGCTGCTCAATAAACGCGCCGTTTTGTCGCGATTACATGCTTTGGGGGCTGCCTCGCGGGCCCAATTGGCCAAATCCCTTGGGCTCAGCCAGCCAACTACTGGAAGAATTGTCGATGAACTGATCCAAGCCGGCCTCTTGCGCGAGTTTGATTCTGATCGGGCGCAGGGAGGAGTGTCCTTGGGACGCCCTGGGCGGAGCCTGCGGTTGGATGACCGTCGTCCGCGTTTTCTGGCAATACAATTAGGTGTGATCACCACCAGTCTGGCCGCATTGCCCATCGGCACGGGGCGGGAAGACCAATGGACCATCCAATTCGCCACACCCAAGAGCCCGGGCAAATGGCAACATGCGCTCGCCAAAGCCGCCGCGCGCGTTCCGGTAAAAGGCCTTTGGGGCGTGTTGGTCAGTGTTCCGGGCGTTGTTGATGAAGCAAAAGTTGAAGTTCTCTTTTCTCCGAATCTTCATTGGACGGAAGGTTCGAAACTGGTCGGTCTCATCAAACAAATTTGGGATGCGCCCATCTCGCTGGTCCAGGAAGAGCGGGCCCTCGCCCTGGGGCACCAGGCCTTTTCTCCGCGGCAGGAGGATTTTTTGCTCGCTGATTTCGGTGACGGCGTCGGCGGTGCGGCGATTGTTAACGGAAAAATCTTCTCCCCTCCTCTCCCGATGAGCGGCGAGTTTGGCCACACTCCTGTTTTGGGAAACAAGCGCCCTTGCGGATGCGGCGCCGTGGGTTGCTTGGAAACTCTCGTTTCCACCTCGGGCCTGCTGAAGAGTTTTGCGGCGAGCCGTCCGAGAAAGGCTTCGCATTGGCCCGCTTTGGTTCAACTTGTCGCCGAGAAAGGAATCGTTCCCTGGCTGGCCAAAGCGCTGGACGCCACCGCGCTTGCCGTCGCGGGCGCGCTCAATGTCTGCGGGCTGCGGCGCGTCGTGGTCACGGGCAATCTCGAGGAATTACCGTCAAGTGTGTTGCGTTATCTGGCGGCAGGCATTCAACGCGGCTCCCTTTGGGCGCGCTGGGGCAGTGTGGAAGTTGAAGGCGCACCACGTCGCAGGGCGGCGGGCTTGGCTGCGGCCGGTATGGAGCGATTGGTCTTGCCTATGATGGAGGATGAAACCGGAGTCAAATATGCAACCAGAAGATGAAAAGAGCCGTTAGTTTTTCCCTGGGCGCAAATCAGGTTTTGACGATGATCCCCAACTCGGAGGTAGGGACGGCTCGCCGAGCCGTCCACAGTCGCCTCGGCGAGGCGACCCTACCTCAGGAAAGTTCAAAAGCGGATTTGCGACCCTTCCTCGCAACCCATTTATATTCTGCTTTACTTACTTAAACTAATATAATAGAACAAAAACATAGACCTGCATGATTGACCTGAAAAGATTCGAAATTTGGTTTGCCACGGGAAGCCAGCATCTTTACGGGGCCGCTGCTCTGAAAAAGGTTGCGGCCAATGCCGAAGAAGTTTCCGCCACGCTCGGAGCCTGTTCTGCCATCCCATTGAATGTTGTCTTCCAGCCTGTCATTAAAAGCGCGGAGGAAGCAACTGCCCTGCTCCAGCGAGCCAACGTCGATCCAACGTGCGCAGGGCTGATTACCTGGTGCCACACTTTTTCCCCTTCGAAAATGTGGATCAACGGTCTGCGGTTGTTAAGCAAACCGCTCCTGCATTTGCATACCCAGCATCATCGCGACATTCCCTGGGCCACCATGGACATGGATTTTATGAACCTGAACCAGGCGGCTCACGGCGACCGCGAACACGGGTTCATCATGAGTCGAATGCGGCTTAATCGCAAAGTGGTGGTTGGATATTGGCGCGATGCGACTGTGCAAGCGCGCATCGGAGCATGGGCGCGCGCGGCCGCCGCATGGCACGATTGGCAACGGGCCAAGTTCTGCCGTTTTGGCGACAACATGCGCGAAGTGGCAGTGACAGAGGGCGACAAAGTCTCGGCGCAAATTCAACTTGGCTACTCGGTGAATGGCTATGGTGTGGGTGATTTGGTGCGCAAGATTGAGCACGTCACAGAGAGCGAGGTTGTTCGCTTGATCAAGGAATACGAAGCCAGCTACAAGGTGGCCGCTAATCTTCGCGCGGGCGGAAAGATGCGGGCTTCCTTGCAAGAGGCGGCGCGGATTGAGGCTGGACTAAGGGCGTTCTTATCAGCAGGCGGATTCAAAGGATTCACCGATACGTTTGAAGATTTGCATGGATTGCTGCAACTCCCCGGCCTGGCCGTGCAACGTCTCATGGCGGAAGGTTACGGCTTCGGCGCGGAGGGAGATTGGAAGACGGCGGCTTTGGTGCGCGCGATGAAGGTCATGGCTTCCGGCCTCAAGGGAGGCGCGTCGTTCATGGAAGATTACACTTATCATCTCGAACCGAAAAACAACCAAGTTTTAGGGGCGCACATGTTGGAGATTTGTCCGAGCATCGCGGCCGGCCGCCCGTCATTGGAAGTGCATCCGTTGGGCATTGGTGGAAAAGCCGACCCGGTTCGATTGGTTTTTGATACGCCTCCGGGCGCCGCCCTCAACGCATCGCTTATCGACCTCGGCAATCGCTTCCGACTCCTGATTAACGAAGTCGAGGCCGTGAAGCCCGATAAGCCTTTGCCCAAATTGCCGGTGGCGCGGGCGGTGTGGCGATGCAAGCCGGATTTGCCAACCGCCGCCGCCGCCTGGATTTATGCGGGCGGCGCGCACCACACCGGGTTCAGCCCCTGCGTCACAACCGAGATGCTGGAAGACTTTGGACGGATGGCTGGGATCGAGACCCTTATTATTGACGACAAAACTACAGAGCGCGAATTCCTCAAGGAATTACGTGTCAACGAAGTTTATTACGGACTGGCCCGAGGTTTTGGCGGTTAACCATGAGTCAAAAATACACCATCGGCCTGGATTACGGCACCAATTCCGTGCGGGCGCTCATCGTCGCGACGGCCGACGGCGCGGAAGTGACCACGTCGGTTTGGAACTATGAACACGGTGAAGCCGGCGTTATCCTGGCGCGTGATCCGCATTTGGCCAGGCAACATCCCGCGGATTACATCAAAGGAGCCGAAGCGACGATCAAAGCGGCGCTCACACAGGCCAAAAAGAAAGTGCGGGGATTCAAGACGGAGCAAGTCGTCGGCATCGGTGTGGACACGACGGGCAGCACCCCGCTGCCGGTGGATGGACGTGGTGAACCGCTGGCCTTCTCGCCAAGATACAGCAAAAATCCAGCGGCCATGGCCTGGCTTTGGAAGGACCATACCGGCGTGGTCGAGGCGGGCGAAATCACGGCCTTGGCCAAAAAAATCCGCCCGGAGTATTTGGCCAAATGCGGCGGCACGTATTCAAGCGAATGGTTTTTCAGCAAAATTCTTCATTGCCTGCGCACCGCGCCCGAAGTCTTTGACGCGGCGGCATCGTGGATGGAGTTGGCCGACTACATCCCGGCGGCTTTGACCGGCACCCTGACGCGCGATAAGTTCACGGCCGGAATTTGCGCTTCCGGTCACAAGGCGATGTATAACGAGAGTTGGGGGGGCTATCCGGACCGCGAATTCTTATCACAACTTTCGCCCAAGCTGGGCGCTTTGCGCGAACGGCTGTCCACCAAGGTGCGCGATGTAAGCAACTCGGTGGGCGGACTCTCTCGGGAATGGTCCAAGCGCACCGGGCTTTGCGAAGGCATTCCGGTGGCGGCAGGCGCGTTTGATGCTCACCTGGGAGCAATCGGCGCCGGCATTGCGCCAGGCACGCTGGTGAAAATTATTGGCACCAGCACATGCGATATCGCGGTGTGGCCTTTAAAGAAAAAACTGGCGGATGTCCCCGGATTGTGCGGCATTGTGCCGGGCAGCGTGTTGCCGGACTGCTACGGGCTGGAGGCGGGGCAATCAGCCGTGGGCGACATCTTCAACTGGTTTGTCAATTATATCCAGCCCGGCGGAGTCAAACTCGGTTCGCATGAGACTCTAACAAAGGCGGCCGAGCAGTTGCGCGCGGGAGAATCAGGCTTGCTGGCTTTGGATTGGAACAACGGCAATCGAACCGTGCTGGTCGATCAACGCCTGACCGGATTGCTATTAGGACAGACCCTTTACACCACCCCGGCGGAGATTTACCGGACACTCATCGAAGCCACGGCGTTTGGCGCGCTGACCATTATTAATCGTTTCGAAGAGTATGGAGTGCGCATTGAGCAGGTGGTCAATTGCGGCGGCATCGCGGAGAAAAACCCGCTTGTCATGCAGATTTATGCGGATGTCACCGGACGGCCGATGAAAGTATCGCGCTCAGCGCAAACGTGCGCGCTGGGTTCGGCGGTCGCAGCTTCAGTGGTGGCCGGGGCGCACCCGAATTTTACTTCCGCCATTGGCGCGATGACAGGATTAAAGTCACGCGTGTTCAAGCCAAACGCCGCAGCCCATGCGGTTTATCGCGAATTATTTGCGCTCTATTCTTCAGTCCACGACGCCTTCGGCAAAGAGCAAGGAAATGGCAGCCTGCATCCGGTCATGAAAAAACTTATCGACCTGCGCGATCGAGCGCGAGCCTGACCTTATGCTCGAATCGCTCAAAAAGACCGTTTGCGAGTCTAATCTTGACCTCGTTCGCCAAGGACTGGTTGTGCAAACTTTTGGCAATGCCAGCGGTCTGGATCGATCTCGCGGCCTGATGGTCATTAAACCTTCCGGCGTCTCTTACGAAGTGTTGAAACCAACCCACATGGTTATTGTCGCTCTGGAGAGCGGCAAAGTGGTGGAGGGAAAGCTCAGGCCTAGTTCCGACACCGCCACGCACCTGGAATTGTATCGCGCTTTTAGCAGCATCGGCGGCATCGTGCATACGCACAGTCTTCACGCCACCGCCTGGGCTCAAA
>Ga0302324_100020806_pt1 | contig 12815 bp, 10 predicted proteins | sample Palsa_T0_1_FD_201949 | JGI IMG/M metagenome (GOLD analysis project Ga0302324, IMG submission 201949) | Peat permafrost microbial communities from Stordalen Mire near Abisko, Sweden - Palsa_T0_1 | ecosystem: Environmental > Terrestrial > Soil > Palsa > Peat permafrost | place: Sweden: Abisko...
CTGCTTGCGGGGAGGGCTGGGAAGCCCAGGAGCTCGGTTCTGGTTAATCCGCTCCTCTTCGGCCCGCTGGTCCTGCGGTTCATCTTCGCGCTCGACTCGTAACGCCAGCCAGACTTCCTTCGTCTGTGTAAAGGATATGACCTTTCGTCTATTTGCCGCCGGAATCTTGATTATGGCCAGTGCATTCGCTCAAACGACCGACACCAGGGACTCAAAATCCAAGGCCCACAACAAGGGGAGCAAACACGACATACGCAGCGGAGTCGGCGATATCGGCAAAGGCGTGGGCAAGGGTGCCGTAAGCGCAGCCAAGGGAGCCGGCAAAGCAGCCGGCGACCTGGTGACGCTTCATCCCATCAACGCCGCTACCGACCTGGGCAAAGGTGCGGCTGGGGTGGGTAAGAATGTGGGAGTCGGAACAGTAAAAGGAACCGGCAAGATTATTAAGGGTACAGGAAAGGCGATCAAGCACCTGTTCTAGCCATGCCCCGAGCGCTGACCTTTACTCCGCGTTAGATGCGGGCATCGGTCAGCGAGCGGTGGGACTGGATTACTTATGCATCCAGTGATTGTGATTCCTTTGATAATCGTGCAAGCGAGCAACATCGTCGCTGATGACCTCTCGATCGCGCGGCCCAAGACGATTGTCGTTGGCTGACTTCCGCATCGAATCGATGACATCGTTCAAGGTGCCGTTATCGAATACGCCTTGGTCCAGCTTCGCCTGAAGTGCGGTCAACTCTTCCTTTGTTTTTTCCAGTCGATGCCGCTCTTTGTCGCTGGCCGCACCGGCGCTGTAAATGTGATCGAGATCGTCGCGCACTCCCGCAAAGACTTGAGCGTGCCATCCTTCATCGTGGAAACGCGCGTCACGATCGTGATACCAGTCTTGCCCAGCGACGCTCAATCCAACGGAGGCCGCCATCACCAATCCGAACTTCGTCATTTTTGCTATTTTCATCATTCAACTCATGAACCTCTGTTAAATTGACCAGCGGAGGCCGATGATTGTGACAAGGATCTTTACGAGGGGCGGAGTACTGGGTGGATTTAGTTGCACCCAGAACTTCCAGGGTTCTCTAAAAGCGCAACAACTTTTCCCAATTCCAGATGCCGCACGCCACTTCGTTAGGTAACGCGAATCCGAGCTGATGCGCCAGCATACACACTTGTCCGCGATGGTGGGCTTCGTGAGCAAGCATGTAGCACAGCATTTCCGGACCGACCGGCCAAGGCTGAGCCCAGCCGTCCCGATGAAACTAAAGACGCGGCGGGAGCCGCCGAGTGCCTCAGCGAGCATCTCCCCGCAACGAGCGGCGCTCTCCGCCAATCCGGCGCGAGCCTGCTGCGGCGTACAGTGCGCGCGATTGAGCTGCGGTGGAACTTTCAGATGCGGAGCGGTAAGCCTAACCCATTTGGTGCGGACGTTGTGCATATGGGTGAAGATGGCCGCGATCTGGCGAGCCTTGCCGGGTGGTTTGGCTCTCCAAACGGCCGGGTCGAGGTGTTCGATCAGCAGCTGGTTCACGCGATCATTGGCGGCAAAGATCTGAACGGCGGCTCGGCCGAGTTGAGTGTGAACCTGGGGTTGACGCTTCGTCACGGCTCGCTGGTCCTCAACCTATGTTACGTTCACGTGGCGGAGCTACTATTGGCTCATGAGTGATGAGTCGGTTGCTTCGGCGGATGTGCTGGCGCGGGCCCGGAAAATCAAGCTTTTTTTGATGGATGTGGACGGTACCTTGACGGACGGGGGAGTGTGCTTGATCTCCACGACCGAAGGCGATGGCTCGGGTTCAACCGCGGTTTCGGAGATGAAGGTGTTCAACGCAAAAGACGGGCAAGGTCTTTCGCTGGCGCATACCATGGGCATCCAAACAGGGTTCATCACGGGCCGGCGATCACCCGCCGTGGCCAAGCGCGCTGCGGAGCTCAAAGTGACCTTTGTTTATTTAGGCCAGGCGAGTAAGACGCGCGCGTTTGAAGAATGTATGCAGAAGGCCGGAGTAACTGAAGAAGAAGTGGCTTATATGGGCGACGACTTGCCGGACATCCCGTTGGCGCGGCGCGCCGGACTGGCCGTTTCCGTGGCGGATGGGGCGGTGGAATTGAAAGCGGTTTGCCACTATACGACGCGGCAATTTGCCGGCCGCGGGGCGGCGCGGGAAGTGGTGGAGCTGATTCTGAAGGCGCAGGGACGCTGGGAAGAAGCGGTGCCGCTCGCGCTGGCGTGAGCGCACCTTTCTAAAAGCCTTCGTAGGCTGCGGCGGCGATTTCACCGACAGCTTCGCCGACCATTTGGGTGCTTTTCTCATCCATGTCTTTGAGGGGAACGAAATTGATATAGGCGGCGAAGATCAGATGTTGGCCCTCTTTGGTGTCGATGAAGCCGGCCAATCCTTTGCCGGTGATGACGCCGCCGCGCGAAAGGGCGTTGCCGGTGGCGTAGGTGCCGGTCTTGGCGAACACATGTCCGGCGGCGGGTGAATCAACCTGGATCTTGACTAGAGTTCCGTCTTTGCCGAGAATAGGCAAAGCCTTCCGAAAGCCAGCGCCGAACGGCTGACGGCTGAGGTGCAGTAGAAAATGCACCATGAAATCGGGCGTGAATAGAGCCGCGCCGCCCGCGCCATCGCTCTGCACGGCTGCGGTCAGATCGAGGTCCGCCTTTTCGAGCAGCGCGCGTTCCTGGTCGAAGCCAGCCTGGAGCGGGTCACTCGTGCCCTTTTCGCGATAAGCGCCAACAATGGAGGGCAACATACTCGCGTGGAGGTTTTGACTCACCTTGAGAGTGACCTTGGCTTCCTCTCTGAGCGGCGGCGAGACATGTTCGGCAACGACGTCTTCCTGCTTCAAGGAACCCAACGAGGGAATGTGTCCGGCGCCAGACGTTTCCATCCGCACGCCAGCAGATTGGAGCGCCTCGGTGAGCGTAATCTCGGCGAATTTCGATGGGGACGGCACTTTGTAGACGCGCAGCTTCGGCCTGGCATCGACGGCAATGGAACCGGTCAGGACCACCGCGTGAATACCGTCGGCCAGTTCTTTATCGTCAGTCCAATGGAGATCGAGTTTGCTGCCCGGCGCGCCGGTCTTCACTTGGTTCTGAATGGTCAGGTAGCGGGTTTGGGGTGCGATGGAAAGAGCAGCAGCCGCGCCGTTTTGCGCTGCGGGAGTCACCATGACATCCACCAGGTTGTCGTTCACTACGATGGGAGAAATCACAACATCGGTGCCCAACTCACGATCTCCTTCGGGGAATAATGACACGTCCACCAGCACGCGACCTTGCACGCGCTTTATACCGCTGGCTGCTATCTTCGAAGCGAGTTCCTTGATTACAGCGAGAGGATCGCCGGGTACGGCTTGTGCTTCCGCGAAGCCATCGTACGAGTGATCTTCGTTTTCGAATGAAAGGGTGCCGTCGGGCTGGATGCGATTTGATAAGTCCGGGTCGCCGCTTGCCACCAACACTAAATCGCCGTGCAGCGTACCTCCGGTTACAGGTCCGGTTCGATAGACCTTGGTATGAAAGCGAAAATCCGCTCCGAGCAATTCGAGCGCAGTGCCGGCGGTGAGGATCTTCGTGGTCGATCCCGGAACGAACAATTCATCGGCGTTCCAGCCGTACACGACCTTGCCGTCATTGAGCGAGTAAACCTCGACGCCGAAACGGGCGTGGTTGAACGCCGGGCGGCGCATGATGTCGTGGAGGCGTCGATCAAACTCCGGCTGTCTCTGGGCGAATGATTGCGTGGCAACGAAGAGTGCCAGAAAAGCGGGACATGCGGAGGACATGTATCTCAGTGTATCCCGCCCCTCACGGAGCACTCCTGAAGCTACCGGTGTCTTACTTAGGTTTACACGGCGATCAACAGATTTTCGGCGAAGGGCCAATCGTTGTCGATCCAGCGAGCCTCACAATGGAAGCCGGATGCGCCGGCCAAGGTTGAGATCTCGCTGAGCGAGTATTTGTGACTGCTCTCGGTCCAGATGGTTTCGCCGTTGGAAAAGCGGACCATGAACTCAGCGCGAGGGATGGTGACCGTCTGTGCGTTCTTCGAGCGCAAATGCATTTCGACGCTGCCGGTGTTTTCGTTGAATCGCGCAACGTGTTCGAACTGGCGCAGTTCGAAATCGGCATCCAGTTCGCGGTTGATGCGGGCGAGGAGATTCAAGTTGAAGGCAGCCGTCACTCCGATCGGGTCGTCATAAGCGGGGATCAATTGACTAAGCGGCTTGAGGAGATCGGCGCCCAGGAGCAGCGAGTCGCCGGGAAGCAGAACCTCGCGGATGCGCTCGAGAAAACGGCGATCGGCGCCGGAATCGAAGTTACCGATGGTGCTGCCCAGAAAGAGAATCAGTAAGTGAGCGCCCGGGGCTCGACGTTTTGCCACTTCGCGCAAGCCATCGAGATACTCACGCTCGATACCGACGATACTGATGCAATCTATGCCGGCTAATTCCAATTCACAGGAGGCAAGCGCGCTGGCGGAGATTTCAATGGGGTAATACGAGATCGCTTCCCGTTTACACAAAGCTTCCAGAATGGAGCGCGTCTTCTTGCCACTCCCGCTGCCCAATTCGGAGACGATCAGAGGACTCGGCAGGAGCGCGGCAATATCGCTTGCGTGGCGGCGCAGGATACGTTCATCGGCGCGGGTGAGGCCGTATTCCGGCAGGAGACTGATGGCTTCGAACAGCGTAGAGCCGATGGAATCGTACAAGTATTTGGAAGGGAGCTCCTTCTGCCCCGGACGCTCAAGGCCGGCGCGGACATCGGCGGCAAAATGGGCCACTGACGGATTGGTTGCTTCTAAGTGTTCGACTAGCATTCAGTTTGAATCCCTTGAGATGGAATCAGCGAGCGACGCAGCGGAAACCGGCGTAAACATACTGATAGTGGGCCTGGAACCAGTTCCGAAAACTCATTCGCAGCATGCAAGCCGCAGTGCGAGTGCTGCCCCCTTTCATGACAAAGTGTTTGCCGTCGAAAAAATTAGCGGAATAGCCCGGATAGGCGGGGAGAATTTGGAAACCCGGAAAGGGCGCGAATTCGCTGGAGGTCCATTCCCAGCCCGTGCCGATTAGATCTTCGACTCCCCAAACGCTGCTTAACTGCGGCGAAGCACCTATAGGTGGCGGATCCCATAGCACGCGAGTGGATGTCGGAGGTTGGGCGCCCTCGGCCGCGCGCTGCCACTCAGCTTCCGTTGGGAGTGCCTTGCCGACCCAGCGAGCATAGGCGCAGGCCTCGGCGTGACTGACATAAACGGGGCTATCTGTGGGAAGAGGGATTTCCTCAAACATAGTGCGGTAACGGAAACTGCCGTTTGCCGGTGCCCAGAAAACCGGGTGTGATATGGCTGTTTTGCTTTTCCACTCCCAATCGGATTGGGACCAGAGTGACGGACGAGTGTATCCGCCGTCTTCGATAAACTTGGCAAACTGCCCGTTAGTGACCTTGAATTTGTCAATCGAAAAGGGAGGAACTTCGACGGTGTGAGACTCAAACTCGTTATCCCAGCCAAATTGACCGGAGCCGCGTTTAAGGCCTAGAATTGCTGTGCCCGCGGGTACTTCGATCATTTCCTCTGCTGCTTTCGCTGGCGACAGCGACAAAGCCAGGTTGGGGCGAATTTTCGCTTCATAGGGAAGCTGGTGGAACATGTATTCGAGAGTCTCCGCGTGCATGAGCCGATGCTCGATCGCAATATTCATCAGTTCCAAAAGTTCCGGGCTCTCCACCGCGCTGGCGAAGGCGGTATCTAGCTCGCGACGAATTCGACTGCGATAATGCTCGATCTCAGCGATGGCCGGCCAGTCGCGAGGTTGATCGGTAGGAAGACCGCCATCGACAGGATCGATGCCAAAAGCAAACAGTCGATCTAACTCCGCGTGGAAAGGATCTAGCCCGAGATGGTTGCGGAGGAGATTCCAATCAAAGGCCTCGAGATGGCCGATGTAGAAAACGATGCGGTGCCGCTCGGGAATAGGACGTTCGTACACTGCGGAGGAGCTCAGGATGGAAAAGAGGCGGTCCGTTTCCTCGCGACTCTGGGAAAAGCGGGTAAGGAGTTCCAGACTTAGAGCTGGTGCGGTATTGGTCAACATAGCGGTTGCAGGTCTCCTAGCATGGTCGGAATGAGTTCCGAGACTGTGGGGTGTATGTTTACGGCTCTTTGCAAAACTGTATACGGCACTTTGGCATACATGGTATCGAGAATACAGTGAATGGCTTCATCTCCACCGGTGCCGAGAATGGCCGCTCCTAAAATTTCGTGAGAGTTTGAATCCACCAGGATTTTCATGAAGCCCTGGGTCTCACCTTTTTCGACGGCGCGCCCGACTCTGGTCATCGCTCGCTTGCCGATGAGCGCCTTTCGCCCGGAACTGCGGACTTCCGATTCCGTCATTCCCGCGCGACCGAGAGGCGGGTCAATGTACACGGCGTAGGCAACGATTCGGTCGGTGACGCGCCGCTTCTCTTTATCGAGCAAGTTGGCGGCAACAATTTCGTAATCGTTGTAAGACGTGTGGGTGAAGGCGCCGCGCCCATTGCAATCGCCAATGGCCCAGATGCCCGGAACGCTGGTGCGCAACTCGTCATCCACTTCAATAAAGCCGCGTTTATCGCGTTTGATTGCGGTGTTTTCGAGGCCAAGGTCGGCGGTATTGGGCTGACGGCCGGCGGCGAGGAGTAGGTGAGTGCCATGAACGACGGCTACGTCCGGGGAGCTGGTTCGAGCGCCGATTGCGCCCGCCGCACCGAAAAGCTCTATACACTCGGCGTTCAACGCTACTTCGATGCCTTCCTTGATAAGAATGTCGCGCACTGCATTCGAAATGTCTTCGTCTTCGCGGCCGAGGAGGCGTGGACCCCGTTGCAGGATGGTGACTTCGCTTCCGAAACGGCGAAACATTTGGCCGAATTCGAGCCCCACATAGCTTCCACCAACAACGATGAGACTCTTTGGCAGAAAATCGATTTCCAGAAACGAAGAATTGGTGAAATAAGGAAGATTACTGAGCCCCTGGATGGCGGGTATGACCGCTCGAGCGCCCACGTTAATGAATATCTGTGGCGCGGTGAGGATCTCCTCTCCGACCTGAACCTCGCTATTCGAAAGGAAGCGGGCTTGGCTGCGGTAGACGGTGCAGTTCGAGGCGTCGTTCAACATTTTCTCGACACCGGCGCGCGATTTACCGGAAGTCTGATCCTTGCGAGCTTTGACCCGCTGCATATCGATGCGGACTTTACCGTCCAGTTCAACGCCGAAATCGGCGCCGCGCCTCGCGACATAAGCGGCGCGGGCGCTCGCGACCATGGTTTTGGTCGGAATGCAACCCGTGTTAACGCAAGTTCCCCCGAAACGGGCCCTTTCAATGATGGCGACCTTCTCCCCCGACTTTGCCAGCCGGACAGCAAGAGGAGGGCCGGATTGACCGGTGCCAATTACGACGGCATCGAAGGATTTTGGCATTCTCTTTGGTCGCAATCCAATAGATGTTCACCAATTGTATCCATTTCTTGCAATCCCGTGCGTTCGCGTAAGAATACGTGTTACCGCTCCTTCGCAGTCGCGGCTCAGTAATTGCTGCCCGGCCGCGACGAGGTCCCACTTCTATGTCGCACACCCGGGGCGCAAACGAAAATCGGCCCGCTGCTTCCGATTGCAGCGGGCCTACCTCCGAGAAAATCTAAGATCGGACGGAATTCTGAACGATTAGCGAACGGGGATCTTGACGGATACCAGCGCCGCCATGCCCAGCTTGTGGGACAGACTCTTCTCAACAGCGGTCGGGCTCAAAGAATACGCGGTTTCGCTCGCGGGTGGGGTGATCTTGGCCAATACACACTCTTTGCCGTAGCAGGAGAAGGTAAGGCTGGGATTGGCCGGTTTGCCGGTTTCGTTGTCCGAAAAGCTAGCCATGACGGACGAACCGCGGCCATCGCGCAGAGCGAATACCGGTGAAATCGGGCTGATCCGTTCCACGGTATATTTCCCCGCGGGCATGGTTTGATGCGACACGATGAAAGCGAACGGGATGTCGGCGACCGCCGTTCCACTTTGGGCTACGAGGTGAGCCACGAATGGTCCAGTGATTCCCACTGCCACCAAGAAAGTTGTGATGATGCGTTTCATATCAATTCTCCTTTGCGTTCCTTTTCGGAGAGCCGTTAGCATTCTCCGCGTCATTCACGTTTCCGTGCGACCTATGCCAGACTCTTTGCGCGTTGGTGGCCAAGGCGAATTTGGCCCCAATTTGTGATGTATTTTGACTATTTTAGGGGCGAAAACACGGTTTTCATGGAAGGGAAAGTATAAGCGCGGTTAACAGTAAGGATAACGATAGCCTGTGGGCGTATTCTAGATAGCATTATGCTTCGATCGCCGATTGGTTTGTTGCTTGCCGGAGTCTGTTTCATCGCGGCCACCGGTAGGTCACAGGCGCAAGCAACACAACCGGCGCGCATCAACTCGCCCGAATACGGACGCCTGCAGCAGCGCCTCGCTCGCGGATGGAACACCTGGGATGTCCAGAGCGTGACCACTCACGTGTTGCTTCCGGAAGGACTGGCAGTCCGGGTTGGTTTTCTAGATAAAGATCGGCTGACCGGTGAAAGTTTTCTCTCCAGTGCCTTGATCGGCCGGCTGGATGCCAAGGCTGAAAAGGTCTTTCCGGGTCCACATGCCTTCGACGGCAGTTATACCGATCTGACGCTGAGCTGGAAAGGCAGAAGTTTCCGTTTGCAATCAGCGACTCAAGCGGGCCAGCTTGTTTTACTGCTCGCGCCTATCGCCGGCAAAACAACAGGAAACCCGCTCCCCATGACCGCCGTATTTTCTATTGGTTTTCTCTGGAACCGACCCGGATCGGTAAGAAAGTGGACAGACCGAATCGAAGCCGATGCCGCCAACCACAAGACTTCATTCTTTCTTGCCGGGGCGCAAACGACAGCCTTCAACGCACCCGTCACAGGGCCTTATTTCGCAGCCGATCTCGACAAGCCCGTGGCGCTCTCTTCCGGCCAGCCGCGCAGTGTCCCGCAAATACAGGCGATCCTTGCAGGGCAACGCGCCGCTTACGAAAGAGCCAATCAGAAGGCGGGTGAGGCAGCGAAGGTCGCCGATGCCATCCAGACCGTACTCGGTTGGGATACCATCTACGACCCGGAGCACAAGCGCGTCATCTCGCCGGTCAGCCGCCTCTGGAGTGTGAATTGGGGCGGTTACGTTCTGTTCGACTGGGACACTTTCTTCGCCGCCTCTATGGCGGCCATTGGCGACCATGATCTAGCGTATGCGGACGCGATTGAAACGTTGAACGAGTCCACACCGGCTGGCTTCGTGCCGAATTATGCACGTGCCGGCGAGTGGAAGAGTGGAGACCGGTCCGAACCTCCTGTGGGTGCCATCACGGTGCTCGGGCTCTACCAAAAATTTCACGAGAAGTGGCTGCTGCGCGATACGTTCCCGCACTTGCTCGCCTGGAACCGTTGGTGGGCGGAGCATCGCGACGTCGAGGGTTACCTGGTTTGGGGCACGGATGCGCACGGCCGTCCGGAAGATCTCGACGACAATTCACGGGGCACTTTGCAGGGTGCGCGATTTGAATCCGGGTTGGATAATTCTCCCATGTACGACGATGTACCTTTTGACCAAAAGAGCGGTCACATGATGCTGGCCGACGTCGGCCTGATGGGCTTATATGTCGCGGACTGCGACGCGCTCGCGACGATCGCGACTGAACTGGGTAAAACGTCCGAAGCCCAGGAACTCACCGAGCGCGCCGCTCGTTACCGCGCCAAGCTGGCCAGTTTGTGGGACGAAAAAATGGGGATCTTCCTCAACAAAGATTTGGTTACGGGCCAGTTGAGCACGCGCCTTTCACCCACAAACTTTTACCCTTTGCTCGCGAAAGCCGCGACGCAACAGCAGGCTAACCGGATGGTGCGGGAACATCTTGAGAATCCGGCCGAGTTCGGCGGCGAATTCGTATTGCCGTCCATCGCCCGCAACGACCCCGCGTTTAAGGACCAGGAATACTGGCGTGGCCGCATATGGGGCCCCATGAACTACCTCGTCTATTTAGGACTCAGTCACTATAACGAACCAGAGGCCCGGCGGCAACTGGCGGAGAAGTCACTGAACCTCTTCTTGAAGGAATGGACGAAAAACGGTCATGTGCATGAGAATTACAACGCAATTTCGGGCGAGGGCGATGACGTAAGCAGTAGCGACCGCTTCTATCACTGGGGTGCGCTGCTGGGGTTTATGACGTACCTCGAAAAGATGGAAAACGGTTCAGGGATGGCGGCCGGGAAAAGCCGTTAACGTACGACCTATGAGGCGCGGCGCGGAGGCAACCATGCATCTGGTTAGACTGGTGACTTCGTTATGCGGCTTGTCCAGTGCCTTCGGCGTACTCAACGCCGCGTCAATCGCTTCCGGCTCTTCTCCTGTTGAGATTCGTTGCGCCGGGTGTCATCCGAAAGAAGTTCAGGCCTATTCGCGATCGGCCATGGCGCGGGCTCTCAGAACGCCTGGGGGCCAGCCAAACGGCTCGTTTCAGCATCTCTATTCGAAGACCACCTTCACCATCTCTGAGGATTCAACGGGCGTTCTGCAACGTTTCGTTCGTCCGGGTGAGACAGCCGAACAGCACGTCGCTTTCGCGATCGGCTCGGGGAATCACGCGGTTGGTTATTTAGTGCGCATTGGCGATCACCTTTTTCAATCTCCGCTTTGTTACTACACGCAAAGCGGATCTTGGGGCATGGCGCCGGGTTATGAGTTCGACCCGCATCCGGATTTTTCGCGGCCAGTCCCTCTTACCTGCCTGCTCTGCCATTCGGGAAGACCGGAAGCTTTAGAAGGAACTCTCAACAGCTATCGGCGCCGGGCTTTTTCATCCGAGGGCATTACCTGTGAGCGTTGCCATGGTCCGACAGAAGAGCATCTGCGACGACCGGTTCCCGGCTCGATTGTCAATCCAGCCGGGTTGACCGGTCCTGAAAGAGATAGCGTCTGTGAGCAATGTCATTTGGCCGGAGAGGTTCGCATTGTGAACCCGGGCAAGAAACTCACGGATTATGTGCCCGGAGAACGGCTGGAAGATACGCTAACCATCTATGTTCGCGCCCAACCGCCAAGCGGGCAGATCAAGGTTGTCAGTCATGTGGAGCAATTGGCCTTGAGCGCCTGTGCCCGAATGAGCGGTGGCAAATTGTGGTGCGGAACCTGCCACAACCCTCACCAGACGATCAGTCGCCCCGCTGAATATTTCAGAGATCGCTGCCTTGGTTGTCACGCCGCCAAACTCGACCACCGGCATGCTGCTGCGGACCGCAACTGCGTGGGCTGTCATATGCCTCGCAAGCCGACGAGCGATGGAGGGCACACGATCTTCACCGACCACAGAATCGCCAGCCGTCCTGAAGTCCCAAGTGTGAGTAGCGACGTTGTCGATCTTACAGCTTGGCGCGAACCGGAAGCGCAGTTTCGTGATCGAAACCTGGGTTTGGCGCTGGCGGACTTTTCGATGCAGAAAAAATCGGCCCCTCAAATGGTGCAGGCATTTCGACTACTCTACCGCGCTGAGAAAACATCCCCCGCCGATCCTGAGGTTCTCACCGCGTTGGGCTCGCTTTTATTCATCGCCCAGGACACGGAGGAGGCCGAGAAACGGTACCGGCAGGCCGTTGCCCTCAAACCGGACTCTGCGCCGTTTCAGGTCAACCTCGCCGCGGCCCTCTTAAAAGAAGGCCGCAACAAAGAGGCTCAACTCTGCCTGGAGAGAGCGCTCCGTCTCGATCCTTTCATTGAATCGGGAGTGCAACTCCTCGGCCGTATATACCGCGCATCGGGTGAGAAGGAAAAAGCGGAAACACTCGAAGCCGGATATCTCGCCGCCATGGGTTATAAGCGTTGACTAGCGTTGTACCGGCTCAGAGAGGGCCGGCAGGGTACCTTTGCTCTTTAACTCCTTAAAGCGGACGAGCTCCTTTTCCGCCTCGGCATCCCGCCCCAGTTTGCGCAGAATTTGATAGCGCAGATAGTGTGCTGGCACAAGCCCGCGATCGATGTCGAGGCTGCGCTCGATTTCGGGCAGCGCATCGGTGGGTTGTCCCTGCTGTAGCAGGGCTTTGGCCAAGCCGAAATGCGCGTCCGCCAAACCTGGCTGCACCGCCAAAGCCTCGCGAAACTCCGCGGTAGCGTCAGCCGGACGGTTCTGTTCCAGCAAAATCATTCCCAATTTGTAGCGCGCCATGTAGTGCTGGGGACTGATCCGAACGGCCTCACGGAACTCAACGGCAGCTTGGTCTGAGTTGAAGGCCGACCAGTATGCGCTGCCCAACGAGTAATGCGTCGAGGATAGCTCCGGCCGTTGGCGCGCCGCCAGCTTAAATTGTTCAATCGCCTGTTCCGAGCGATTTTGCGATTCGAAGTATTCACCTTCGACTTGGTGGATGCGGTACGAGTCCGGCGCCACTTCATGCAGTCTCTCCAGTAACGCCGAAGACAATTTGGAATAACCACGCGACAGGAGGTAAATCTCGTCCTCATCGGGCGGTGTGAGGGCCGCCATTCGCTTAAACGCGTTGCGCGCCTCTTCTTCCCGGTCCAAAGCGAGAAAGCTGACACCAAGATAGAAATACGCCGAACTGTTACCGGGTGAAAGCTGGCTGGCGATTCGCAAGGGCTCTAAAGCGGCGGCGGCCTGACCGCAGCGAAAGCGTTTGGCTCCGAGCATGAGCTGGGCTTCGACGCTATCCGGTTTGGCACGAGCTGTTTGCTCGAGCGCGCCCA
>Ga0302324_100020807_pt1 | contig 12814 bp, 7 predicted proteins | sample Palsa_T0_1_FD_201949 | JGI IMG/M metagenome (GOLD analysis project Ga0302324, IMG submission 201949) | Peat permafrost microbial communities from Stordalen Mire near Abisko, Sweden - Palsa_T0_1 | ecosystem: Environmental > Terrestrial > Soil > Palsa > Peat permafrost | place: Sweden: Abisko...
CGCAGGGCGGTCTGGGGCTCCCCGACCGGGACTACTACCTGCGCGACGACGCCCGCACCAAGGACCTACGCGCCGCGTACGAGAGACACGTCGCCGCGACGTTCGAGCTGCTCGGGGAAAAATCGAGCCGCGCGGCGGCCGATGCGAAGACGGTGCTGGCGGTGGAGAGCGAGCTGGCCGCCGCGTCGCTGACGCGCGTCGAGCTGCGCGACCCGCAGAAGGTGTACCACCACATGACGCTGGCGGAGCTGAAGGTGACGACTCCCGAGGTGCCGTGGGAAGGCTACCTGGGGGCCATCGGCTTTCCCACCATCGCCGCCTTCAACGTGGCCGAGCCGGACTTCTTCAAGAAGCTCGCCACCATGACCCGCTCGGTCCGCGCGCCGGAGTGGAAGACCTACCTGCGCTGGCACCTGGCGAGCTCGATGTCGCCGTATCTGTCGCCGAGCTTCGTCGACGAGTGGTTCCACTTTCAGCAGGTGCTCAGCGGGGCGAAGACGCTGCAGCCGCGCTGGAAACGCTGCGTGAACGCCGTCGATCACCTGATGGGCGAGGCGCTGGCGCAGCCCTTCGTCAAGGCCTACCTGGGCGAGGACGGAAAAGGCATGGCCGAGGGGATGGTGGCGGGCATCGAGACCTCCATGAAGGGCGACCTCGATTCGCTGTCCTGGATGGACGAGGCCACCCGCTCGAAGGCCGAGGAAAAGCTGGGAAAGATCCTGAACAAGGTGGGCTATCCCGCCCGCTGGCGGAGCTACGACGGACTCTCCATCACGCGCGGCTCGCTGGCCGCCAACGTCGCCAACGCCAGCGCCTTCGAGGTCAAGCGCGAGCTCGGCAAGGTGGGCAAGGCCACCGACAAGGACGAGTGGGAGATGACGCCGCCGACGGTGAACGCCTACTACGAGCCCACCCTCAACGAGATGGTCTTCCCCGCCGGAATCCTCCAGCCGCCCTTCTATGCGCGGACCAATGCGCCGGCCATGAACTTCGGGGGCATCGGCACGGTGGTGGGCCACGAGCTGACGCACGGCTTCGACGACGAAGGGCGGCAGTTCGATGCCGAGGGCAACCTGCGCGACTGGTGGTCGCAACCGGTGAGCGCGGAGTTCGATCGACGGGCGGGCTGCGTGGAGAAGCAGTTCGACGACTACGTGGCGATCGGCGAGGTGCACGTCAAGGGCAAGCTCACCCTGGGAGAGAACATCGCCGACCTCGGTGGCCTGCGGCTCTCCTTCGCGGCGTTCCAGCGCGCAGAGAAGGCCCACCCGGCGACGCCTCCGTCCGGCGGCTTCACGCCCGAGCAGCAGTTCTTCCTGGGGTTCGCCCAGGCCTGGTGCACCAACGTCCGCCCCGAGGCCGCGCGTCTGAAGGCGGCGGTGGACCCGCACTCGCCGGCGCAATGGCGCGTCGACGGGCCGCTGTCGAACCTGACGGAGTTCTCGGGCGCCTACCAGTGCAAGGAGGGACAGGCGATGATGCGCGGAGAGGGCAAGCGCTGCGTCGTCTGGTGACACGCCTCAGTGATGGCCGCCCACCACCAGCTCGTCGGCGTGCACCACCACGGCGAGCTCCGCCAGCTCGGCTGGCAGATCGGCGCGGGCCTTTCCCGCCACCCGCGCCGCGTCCCCCGCGCCGCATCGCGCCAGCCCTCGCGCGATCTCCTGGCCCTCCACGTCGATCACGCGCACCGCGTCGCCCGCGCTGAAGTCGCCGCGCACGCCGAGCACGCCCACCGAGAGCACGCTCTTGCCCTTGGCGCGCACGGCTTGCGCCGCGCCTCGGTCGAGCACGATCTCGCCGCGGGGGCGCAGGGTGAAGGCGATCCAGTATTTCTTCGCGCTCATCCGCTCGCGCGCGCCGGTGAAGAGCGTCCCCGCGTCCTCGCCGGCCAGCACGGCCTCGAGGATGCCCGGCACGCGTGCGTCGGCCACGACCACGTTCGCTCCCGCCAGCGTCGCGCGGCGCGCAGCCTCGACCTTGCTCGCCATCCCCCCACTCCCGATCGTCCCCGAGGACTTTCGCACGTGGGGGAGCGCTTCCGTGGCCACGTCGTGGACCACGGCGATGCGCCGCCCTTCGCCGTCGAGCAAGCCGTCGACGTCGCTCAAGAGCACCACCAGGTCGGCGTCCACCAGGGGCGCCACCATGGCCGCGAGCTGGTCGTTGTCGCCAAACTTGATCTCGTCGACCGCCACCGAGTCGTTCTCGTTCAGGATGGGGACGGCCCCGGCCTCGAGCAGCGCATGCAGCGCGGCGCGCGCATTGTTGGCCCGTGTGCGATCGGCCAGATCGGCGTGTGTGAGGAGCACCTGCGCCACCGGCAGTCCCCGGGCTTCGAAGGCCTCTTCGTAGGCGCGCATCAGCAACGACTGCCCGGCCGCCGCGGCCGCCTGAAGGCGCGCCATCTCCTTGGGTCGCGTGCGGTAGCCGAGCTTCTTCATCCCGAGCGCGATGGCGCCGCTGGAGACGACCACGAAGGACACCCCGCGGCGATCGGCGATCGACGCCGCAAGCCGCGCGAAGAAGCCCCGGTCGCCGGCGACCGTCCGCGAGCCGATCTTCACCACGACGCGCCGCGCGCGCACGAGCTGGCTACGCCCCTCAGCCATCACCGTGCGCGAGCAGATCGTCGAAGGCCGCGTCGAGGCGCCCGAAGAGACGCGCCGGCACGCCCGCAGCGAGCCCCAGCACACCGTCGACGAACGCGGTCGTCGCGTCGCGCTGGTCGTCGAACACGGTCGGCTCGGCTACCCGTGGCGGATCGGCGGTGAGCGCGCGAGCCAGCGCCCCGTCGACCGCGGCGCGAACGCGTCGCGCCTCTCCCGCGTCGATGCGCACGGCGCGCTCGGTACGCCCGAGCTCGAGGTAGCGGTCGAAGAGGTGCCCCAGCACGTAGGTTCGCAGCGCGTTGCGCAGGGGCCACAGCGCCGCGAAAGGACCCACCCGCGTCAGCGCCTGCGCCGCCAAGCGCACGCCGAGAAAGCGCACCGCCCGCGCGACGACGCCGCGCGTTCCGTCCGGCCCCGCCGACTCGCACAGCACCTCGCGCGCTTCTTGCGTCAGCGACAGCCCGTGGCGGACGGCGATATCGTGCACCACCGCGCCGCGCACGCGACGCACCAGCGTCCCCGGCACCCAAGGCAGGGGCACCGCCCCCAGCGTCGCGCCGAGGGCGGCGTACGTAGCGAGCCGCCCGCGCTCGACCGGGGAGGGCAGGGCGACGCCGGGCATGGACCCGACGGGGGGGTGGGGAAGAGGGGAGCGCTGCGCCATGGCGGGCGCAGTCTACGCGAAGGCGCTGGCCAGCGGGCGCAGCTCGACGACCACGGCGCGCGTCTCGGCGGCGATGCGCAGCAGGTCACGCGCGGCCAGGAGACCGAGCTCCACCCGCACGTGCACCGGGAGCGACGTCCCCGCGCTCACCTGCGCATGGCCGCCGCCCGCCTCCACGCCGCGGGCGAACGCCTCCACGTCCCCGTGGACGCGCAGCGCCAGCGTCCGGTCGCGCGTGGCGATCTCCGCCGGGGCGCCCTGCGCAGAGACCTGCGCCCCGTCGAGCACCAGAGCCTCGTCGGCGGCGAGCGCCAGCGGAGACTCGAGCGGCATCCTGCCGGCGAAGACAGCGGCGCGGCAATCGCTCTGGCCCAGCGCGCGCGCGACCACACGCGCGAAAGGGCGTGCCGTGTCGGGTGTCATGCCGGACAGCGGATCCTCGATGAGCAGCGTGCGCGCACCCGTCGCGAGCGCCGCCGCCAGCACGGTCCCGCGCCGGCTCGCCAAGGTGGCCCCGCCGAGCTTGGCCGCCGCCACCGGGCCGAGCTGCACGCGGTGCAGGGCCTCCGCCGCCATCGCGCGGGCCGCGGCCCGCGTGTTTCCCGCCAGACGCGCGCTCCAGGTCACGTACTGGAGCGCCGTCCACCCGGGGGGCAGGGGCGGATCGAGCGGGGCCGACGCCGCGATCCCGGCGCGCACGGCGGCGAGCGGAGCGATGCCTTCGACCCGGATTTCCCCGCGTCTCACCGCGCGCAGGCCCGCCGCGGCCTCGAACAGCGCGCGCGCCGCGCCGAGGAGGAGCACGCGACCCCCCGTGGTCGCCAGCGTCAGTCCGTCGATGGCCGGTGAGCCGGCGACGTCGACGCGCAGACCCGAGGCAGCGAGGATCATGGGCATGGGCTCGCCCTAGCTGAGGCTACAGGGAGCGTCCGGGAATGTCGCCTTCGGGCGAGCTTGGGCGCGGCGCCCGTACGCTGTACGCTGAGGGCGGGGTCAGGACCGCCCCCGCCGCGCGGTGGCACGCGTGTCGCACGGCGAGAGGCCCGGAGGATCACCAGCCAGCCATGCCGCGCAATTCCCCTGGTGCTACCGGGCGCGAGCCCCCCACTCGCGTGGGGTCGGGCCCCCGCATCGCGCCGTTCGCCTTGCTGGCCTCGCTGGTCGCCGCGTGCTCGCAGAGCTCGAGCTCTCAGACCACAGCGCCCGTCGACCTGGGGATGACGTCCAGCATGGCCCCCTATTACAGCGACGAGGAGATCACCATTTACGAGGCGCAGATCCCGGTCGCCCTTCCCGTGAAGCGTCCCTCCGCCTCCGACATCGCGTCCCTGGGTCCCACCCCCGCCGGGACGCCCTATCCGCACGCGCCGTGGCTCACCGTCGACGACGAAAGCCTGGAGGTTCACTACACGCTCACCAACATCGACGGCACCGACCACACGGTGTGGCTCCTCATCGATCCCTGGAACGAGTTCGTGCGCTGGAACCCGGGCATCAGCGTGGTCAGCGACGAAGAGACGGTGCCGAACTTCGGGTACGACCTGGCCTTCCTGGTCCCTGCCAAGTCGCGCGTCGAGGGGACCCTCACCACCGACGACATGCGCGAGATCGCCATCAAGCTGGCCTCGGTGGAAAACATGCTGGCCAGCCCGCAAGCCCTCGCCGCCGAGGGCGACGGCGGAACGCCGTACGGCGACGGCGGCGTGGCCCCCGACGATCCGAACTCCAGCAGCATGGCGGACGGGACGTTCGACCCCACCGCCGTCGCCAACAACATCTTCAACCCGCAGAACCGCTCCAACGGCGGCGATCCGCTGTACACGCCGTGGATCCCGCCGGTCATCGCCGGCCTCACCGGCTTCGATCTGGGCATACGCACCTACGGGTCGGACACGAGCGTCGAATCGGCCACGACCGATGCGTCGGACACGACCGACGGGAGCACCGCCGGCGGGGGCGCCAACGTCGCGGTGGAGATCACCATCGACGTCCAGGATCTCAATGGCAACCGCTTCGTCCCGGCCGACTCGACGCAACCGCAACTCGGCCGGCCGCCGGTCACCCTCTCGCCTTCCGCGGCTCGCTTTTAGCTCATCCCCCGAGCTCGCCCTTCCCAGTGCGAGCCTTGCGCCGCCAGCTGCGCCGCCGGCGGGGAGCCGCAAGCGCCAGCGCAGCGAGCGGAACGAGCCATGGGGCACGGCCGGACCCTGGCGCAGCGCCCGGGATCGCACAACCGCATCCGTTCGACGAACCGCCGGAGTCTTCGCTGCCCTGGCCCGCGCCGGTTGCGTCCGAGCCTGAGCTCCCCCCGTCGCCCGTACCATGACCTGCGTCGCTCGTGGCGCTCGCCTCGAGCTCCCCGGCACCACCATCGGGGCTCTCGCTGGCATCGGAGCCGACACTTCCGCTGTCGCCAGGGCCAGCCTCGCCCGCATTTCCTACGTCCCCCGCGTCGCCCACGACGCTCGCGTCGCCCGCGTCGCCGCCTCCCGTCGTGCTCGACGCCTCGGTTCCCCCACGGCGCGAGCGAAGCGTCGAGCGTGACGCACTTGAGGGACTGTGGGCTCAGGTCGAGGAGGTCTTCCCAGCACACGAACGTCGTCGTCCCGTTGGAGGCGATGGTCGGAACCTCCATCGAGGCGTTGTCGTCGGCTACACTCGAGACGGTCACGGGAGCGGGGTCGATCCACGTGTACGTGGCGAGATCGAAGCGCTGGACTTTCACGACGCCGAACTCAGCGAGGGCGAACTCGAGGCAATCGTCCATTCCGCACTGCGACGCGGCGACGGCGCTGGACTGCGGCGGGGCGACGCTTCCCGTGGCGAGGGTCGTGCTGGCATCGTCGTCACGTCGAGCACGCGAACGATGTCCTGTCCCAGGACGGGACAGGGGTAATAGGCGCATGGATAAATGGTGACGACATGGCCGGACGGCGTGGTCAGCGCCGTCTCTCCCCTTGCCGCCGGTGCGTACCACTCGGGGGACTCCTGGGGCTCCGACGTGAGCGCGAACTCGGGGCCGACGCCGGCTGGCCCAGTCGGGAGCTGGACAACAGGCCGCTGCAAACGGCGATGCCGACGAGGAGTCGGTGATGGAACATGCATACCCCACTCTTCACGTGAACGATGCCGCGACGCTATCCCGCTCACCGATCAACGAAAAGTCGGCCAGCGCGCGGCAGCGCTGAATAGTCCGGTCTAAGTCCGGGCTAGCATGCTCGCAGGCGTTAATGCCCTTCCCAGCGGAATCGATCAGCGCGAGCCCAGGCGAGCGCCTCGGCCCGCGCACGACGGAGGTTCGCGAAGGAGGGATCGCGCGCCTTCGGACCCGTTTTGCGCGGGGTGGTCGCGCTGGACCTGGTCGCGCCGAGGGCCTCACTCCGCCAAGTCAGAGCGCAGCGAAGACGCAGCGGAGAGCGTGGGATTCGAACCCACGGTACCCTCACGGGTACACCTGATTTCGAATCAGGCACCTTCGGCCACTCGGTCAGCTCTCCGCCGCGCAAGCTGCCGGGACCCCAGCGCATTGTCAAGGGACCGTGCTAAGAGGGGTCCCCCGGCCGGGCCGCCTCGCGCGACCGCGGCTGCTCCGGAGAGATGACCGAGTGGCCGAAGGTGCATGATTGGAAATCATGTGTACCCGCAAGGGTACCGAGGGTTCGAATCCCTCTCTCTCCGCTGCGTCTTCGCTGCGCTCAGACTGGGCGCAGAGAGAGGGTTCGGCGCGTCTCAGGCTCGCCCGGTGGACGAGCCTTCGGCGGCGAATCGGAGCGTCTCAGGCTCGCCCGCTGGACGAGCCTTCCGTATTTTCGGACGGAGCCTAAGGGCACTGATCCGTGGTGGGGCAGCCGCTCCCGGCGTCGTGGGTCGCCGACGCCGCAAACGGGCAGCAGGCCCAGACGCAGGTCTTCGTGCTGGTCACGACGACGTGGGCGGTGCTGGTTCCTCCTGCCACCGTGCCGGGGTCGCCGTCGCCGGTATCTCCGGTCGTTTCGTGCCAGGGGGTGGGCCCGAGCTCGAACGTGGCGCTCTTGGGCGTCGCGGTGAGGGTGACGTCGGTGCCGGAGGCCACGCAGGCCGTCTGGGTGGCTGCGGCGCCGCCATCGACGCCGTCAATCGTGATGTCGCACCACGGGGTTGCGATGGGCGAGTTCAACACGGTCAGCGTGATGCAGCCGGCGTCGACCTCTGCGTCGGCCTTGGCGCCGGTATCGGCCCCGGTGTCGGCCCCGGTGTCGGCCCCGGTGTCCTCGGTCCCGGTGTCCTCCTTGGTTCCGCTATCCCCTTCTTCGCCGCTCTCGGTGCCGCCGTCCGCCTTGACGCCGGTGTCTTCACCCCCCTCCGCCTTGACGCCGGTGTCTTCACCGCCTTCGGCCTTGATGCCGGTGTCCTCACCGCTGTCCACCTCGCCACTGCTGCTTCCGCTGCTACTTCCGCTGCTACTTCCGCTGCTGCTTCCGCTGCTGCTTCCGCTGCTGCTTCCGCTGCTACTGCTCGCGGTTCCGTCGGTTCCGCTGTCGGGACCTTCGTTGTTGCTCGACGAGCTAGAGCAGGCCGCAAACAGCGCGCCTGCGGCTGCGATTCCAAGGACTGACGCCAGAGCGACGGAACGTTTCATGATTGATTCTCCCCGCAAGCGGACGGTTGTGTCCGCAGGGGACTATGTGCGAAGTGTGGGTTTGGCGGAAGCCTCTTCTTTTTCCGCCCCAAACGGCGGGCCCGGTTCACGTAGATCACCGTTCGTCCATCGGTTCGTCGGTGAGGCGGCCCCAGCGCACCAGGGCCGAGGTGGTGTGGGCGTCGAGTGTGGCCGCCTCGCGGGGGTAGCGCGCAGGGGGGGTCGCCGTCAGGGCGTCCACGGTAAAGCGATGAAGGGACTCCAGGGCCAGCGCGGAGGTGGCGCGGACGTCGGCGACGCAGGTGGGATCGAGGGCGAGATCGCACATGCGCGTCTCTCGGTCGTGGCCGCCAAGAAGGACGGAGGAGGCCCAGCGCACCGAGAAATGCCCGGCGCGGGTGGCGGCGAGCGGGCGCACGGGCGGGACCAGGGCGCCGCGAGCGGCGCGGGCCAGGTCGATCCCCGCGAAGGCTTCGGGCGGAGTGAGGCCGAGGGCGGCGAGGACGGTGCGGGCCAGGTCGACCGGCGAGGACGGGGCATGCACGCGGCGCCCGGCGAGGGCGTCGGCGTGCGGCCAGCGGATGACGAGGGGGGTCGCGAGGAGCGGCTCGTCGAGGGGCTCGACGTCGACGAAAGGGACGGGCGGCCCCTGAGTGGCCGCCACGTCGCTGGTGACCATGACGGCGGTGTCATCGGTGCGCCCGGCGGCGTCGACCGCCGCCAGCAAGCGGCCGAGCGCGGCGTCGTGCATGTCCAGGGCGAGATCGTAGAGCGCCCAGGCGCGCGCGCGGTCGTCGTCCTTGAATCGGCCGGGGTGCTTGTGCGCCTTGGCCAGCGCCTCCGCGGCGCGCCGCGGATCGACCATACCGAAGTACCCTTCGGGGGGCATCGTCTTGAGCTGGTCGGGGGTCGCGTCCCACGGCGGGTGTCCCCCGCGCGCGTGGACGACCACGAGGAAGCGCTCGCTCTTGTGCGCGTCGATCCACTCGGCGGCGTCGTCGAAGACGCGGGTGGCGGGGGTGTCTTCGAGCGGATCGTGCGCCACGAAGGTGTCCCAGCCGCGGTCGAAGCCGAACGCTGCGCCTGTGGTCGGGTTCGCGGTGAACATCGCCGTCGAGACGCCTCCCTGGCGGCACGCGTCCTCGATCGTCGTCGGTCCTCGGGACAGGCGCGCGTCGGGATCGTCCAGCCCATGCACGAGCGGCGGCAAGCCGGTCAGCATGGACGCGACGTCGGCGCTGGCCAGCGAGCTCGCCGCGCGGTGGGCCGTGAAGAGGGTCCCACGCGCCGCCAGGGCCGTCAGCTCCGTGGCCGGATGCGCGCCGCCCCAGGGCGCAAGCGACGTGGCCGAGGTGCTCCCCAGCACCACGAGAAGGACGCCGCGCACCGAGGGGGGCGCCGGCGTCGCGCTCGCGCCGGCCACCTCCAGGCGTGGCTCGCCCAGAACGACACGCGTGCCCTTGGCGGCGCGCTTCACTACCAGCTCGAACGAGGCCAGCGCGCCGTCTCCCTCGAGACCCGTGACGGGCACCGACCACGGCGCCCACGCCGCAACTCCCCCGGCGATGTGCGCCGTGCCCAGCACCACCGGCGGCCGGCGGTCGCGCAGCAGGCGCGCCTCCACGTCGGCGTCTCCGCCGCCCAGCGTGGCCAGCGATGCCTCGAGCGTCGCGTCCGCCGGGATCCACCCCGAACAGCGCACGAAGCCGGGGGCACGGAGTGACAGCGCGCGCATCGAGCGGCCCCCCACCGTCGCGTCGAGTAGTACGTCGCTGCGGGTGGGCGCGGCATAGGGATCCCCGCTGTCCCCGGCGCCGACGTGGACCCAGTCGATCTCCGCCAGCGCCTCGTCGCCCGCGCGCGGACCGCCGATGAAGTGCAGCGTGAGCTCGTGCCCCCCCGGCGCGAGCGCCGTCGGTGTCGCCGCGCGCACCGCCACGACGCGCGTCTCTCCCCTCTGCAGCCCCCCGCTCCCCACCGCCTTGCCGTCGATGGACACCGCGACGCCTCGCGCCGTACCGCCACGCACGCGCGCCTCGACGTAAGGCGCGCCGTCGGGGACGTCGCCCGCCCCGGGGGGCCAGAAGAAGCCCGCGCTGACCACCCGCGACCGCACGCGCAGCCAGGTGGCCCCCTCGTGCTCCACGCGCTCCTCTTCACCCCGTGCGATGGCGCCGGGGTAGAGGTCGTCCTTCATCGACGGATCGCCGAAGTCCAGCAGGACGCCGCGATGGCCGAGCGCGCAGGAGTCGAGATCGCGCACCACGTCGAGCACCACCGGACCCGCGGGAGCGCTCGACGCGTCCGGCTCGTCGGCCACCGCCGCCGGGGTGGGCGGCGGCGCGTCGGACCCTGGCGCGCACCGGCACGCCGGCACGAAGGCGGTGACCGCCGCGAGGGCGAGAACGGCGAGAGTGGCGGGCGCTCCCCGTGCAGGGCGCTTCACGGGTGCGGCGTGGACTGCACGCGCGCCGTCTTTCCCGGCCTTACCTCGATCACCTCCTGGGTGTCGTGGCCGTCGAGCTCGACGCGCACCTCGTGGGTTCCCGGAGCGGCCACCAGGCTCGCGGCGGGACCGGCGCCGGCGATCGCCCCGTCGATACGCACCAGGGCACCCGGCGGCGCGCTCACCTCGATCAGCCCGAATCCCGGAGGAACCTCCGCCCCCGGCGGGAGCGCGTCGTCCGCTTCCGCCGCCGCCGACAAGGACGACGGCTCGGCCGGCGCCATCGCCGGAGCCGCCGAGGCGCTCGTCGCCGGCGCCGCAGTCGCCGCCGTCGCCGCGGCGCTCCCCGCAGGCTCGGCCATCTTCTGCGTGCGGCGGCTCTGCGCGTACAGAAGGGGGGCGCCCACCACGACCGCGAGGAGGGCGAGCCAGGCCAGGGTGGACCCGGCGGAGCGCGGGGACAGGGCTCGCGGCTCGGGCGCTTCGACCTCGCGCGGCGAGGGTGGCGCGAGCGGGGGAGGAAGCGGGACCGTGGGTGTCGGCAGCGCCGGGGTGGGCGCCGACGCGCCCCAGACCGGCGGGGGCGGACGTTGCTCGGTGAGGGCGAACGGCGACGAGTACATGGCTTCGACGTCGGTGTCGTACTCCGACTCGGCCTCCCACGGGCCAGGCGGGTAAGGCGACGACTCCTGTTCGGTCTCGGCCGCCGGCGGGGGCTGGCGCCACGTCAGGGCGGCGCCCGGCGCGCTGGGGGAGACCGGGAAAGGCTCTTCGCCGAGGGCGGTGTCCGGCACCACGGCGTCCGGCGGGAGCGATGCGATGTGCACCCCCTCCTCGGCCGCATCCAGCGTCCCGTCGTCGTCTGCCGGCGGATTCGAGGACCTCTTGCGAAGCGCGCTGGGCTCCACGAGGGGAGGTGGATCGGACGGCGGCACGTGGGCGCGTCCTGGATCCGGCGAGCGATCGCTGATCTCGCGCATCACCGCGTCCTCGAGCGACGAGGCGGTGCCGTCGCTCGGCGCGGCCGGCCGCGCGGGCGGCGCGTACTCGCGGGGCGCAACGGACTCGTGGGACGCCGCTTGCACGGGCGTCTCCTCCCCGCGCAGCACGGCGAGCGCCGCCTCTACCGCCGGGGTCAGAAGGTCCACGCCGTCCAGCCCCTCCACCGCCAGGATGGCGCCCCGCGAGGCCAGATCGACCAGCACGTCCTCCAGGAGCGCGGGCGCCACCTCCCCGCCGAGGAGCATCTGCCTCGGCGACGCTCCGTCCCCCAGGCGCTTGATCATCGCGCGCGCCGGATCCGGCGTGGCGCGGAGGTAGTCCTCGAGCGACGCGTCGTCGAGGGCGATGCGCCCGACGTGCATCGTGCGCGCTCCGGTGCTCGACGCCACGGCGCCACGGGCGGCGGCCACGGGGTGCGCGAGCTGCTCGAAGAGTGTCCCGGTGAGCTCCCCACGGATCGGTCCCGCGCCCGGAGACACCACGAAGCGTCCGGCGCCCACGCCGAGGAGACTGGCCAGGACGCGCTTGCCTCTCTGGTAGCCGCCGTCGCTGGCGGTGCGCGTGGCCTTGCGCGGGGCGCCCCCGCGGATCTCGACCTCGTAGAGGTAGGACGCATCGCGCACCGCCACGCGTGCGTCGGTGCGCGCCGCGCCCACGAGCTCGAGCAAGAGGCGCGGGGTGAGCCCATCCAGCCGGCCACGCACCTCGCCGGCGCCGCGCAGACGCGTCTCGATGCGCGCCCTCGGCCGCAGCACCTCCCGCACGCGCGCGAGGATGGAGTGCGAGTCGGTCTCCTTCCTCAGGTACGCCGCGGCGCTGGCCCCCAGTTCGCGCACGCGCTGCAGGAGGTCCTCTTTCCAGGAGAGCAGAATGACCGGCACGTCGCGCAGCACGACGTCGCGCCGCAAGGCACGCGAGAGCGCGAATCCGTCCATCCCCGGCATGAGGATATCGCTGACCACGAGCTGGGGCTGGATGCGGCACGCGAGCTCGAGCGCCCTGTTCCCGTCGAGCGCCTCGTGCACTTCGCATCCCGCGGTGCGAAGGAGGTCGGCCATGAACCAGGTGACGCCGGGATCGTCGTCGGCCACTACCACGCGCCGGCCTTGCAGGCGCACCTCGGCCTCGGCTCCTCGCCCGCGGCCGCCGAGGCGCTCGGCTCCAGGCACCTCGCCGCGCATCCACGGGGCGAGCGCGATGACCGTCCCCTCCGGAGCGCCCCCCGCGAAGCGCACCGCACCCGCTGTCTTCTCCGACACGATGGCCTGCATGCGGGCGATGGCGCACCACAGCACGCCGAGCACCTCGGTCCCTTCGCCCAGCGGGACCCGACACGCCCGCGCGGCGGGATCGACGCTGTCCAGCAGCCCGTGCTTCAGCTCCTCGGAGAGACGTTCGACCAGGCGCTCCAGCGTGGGCTCCCCCAGGGTCACGCGCACGGCGCGACCCTCGCGCGCGGCGTCGAGGATCTC
>Ga0302324_100020811_pt1 | contig 12813 bp, 10 predicted proteins | sample Palsa_T0_1_FD_201949 | JGI IMG/M metagenome (GOLD analysis project Ga0302324, IMG submission 201949) | Peat permafrost microbial communities from Stordalen Mire near Abisko, Sweden - Palsa_T0_1 | ecosystem: Environmental > Terrestrial > Soil > Palsa > Peat permafrost | place: Sweden: Abisko...
TCCAACTTCAGTGGTGATCCACCCGGCGATTAATGCCACAACAGAAAGTGGCCCAGCCAGAACAACGGTTCGATAAAACCAAGGCGTGGCTGGCAGCCGTTTCAGGCGGAAGCGCACATACAGATAGCTTACGCTGACCAGCGAAAGCAATGAGGCGATCCCGACCATCGTCTGAAAGGCAAAACGAACCACATTTACGGGAGGCCGTTGATCAAATGGGACCGCATCCAAACCTTTTACCGTGGCGTTTGGATCGTGGAAGGCCAAAAGAGACAGCATGTGCGGCACCGCGATTCCATAGACAACTTCTTGACCGTTATACCATCCAAGAAGATGCTCCGGTGCTCCGTTAGTCGTTTGGCCAACGCCTTCCATGGCAGCCAGTTTCACCGGTTGCATTTGCGCAACGTCGCGCGCCACCCAGTCGCCGATAATGCCCTGTAAGGGGGTGGCGATGGCCGCGGCCGACAACGCGATGGTTAGGCCCGTTTGTTCGTAACGAGACCAGTTGCCTTGTAAATAGCGCCAGGCATAATAGCCAGCGACTATAAAACCAGTGACCACATAGCCGGCAAAATACATATGCACGAACTCGTGCCAGAGATACGGATTGCCAAACAAAGCCGCCCACGGATGCACATCCGTTGCGCGGCCATCTTTCAATACGAATCCCGACGGATGGTTCATCCAGGCGTTTGTTGAAATAACGAAGAATGAGCCAGTCACGCCGGCGATCGCCACAGGAAATCCACATAGGAAGTGCGCCTTGGGCGCCAGTCGATCCCACCCGTAAACGTATATAGCGATGAAAATGGCCTCCACAAAGAACGAAAATCCCTCCAGCGCAAAACCTAGTCCGAAGACGTTGCCAAAGCTGGCCATCATCCCCGGCCACAGCAACCCAAACTCGAAGCTAAGGATTGTTCCCGTCACGACTCCGACTCCGAAAAGGGTTATCATTGCCTTGGACCATGTTTTGGCAATTTGGCCGAACACGGGTTGACCGGTGCGCAGGTATCTCCATTCTGCGAACAAAACCAGCGCAGGGAAAGCGATGCCAAAGCAGACGAGAGGGATATGCACCGAAAACGAGAGAGCTTGCATCTGGCGAGCTTGAAAAAGATAGCTCTGGTTCACTGGCGCAAACAGAGTCGTGGCGAGAATAGCATGCATGTCAATGAGCTTTGTGTTTATGTAAATATTGGGTCAACTTCGCGACGGCAACAGCACCAGCCGCTCCTACAAGAGTATCCATAAGGCGCAAGATCGGCTGCTGCCACGCGTTAAGCGGACTTATCTCAGCGACAACCATAATGACTGCGATTGTGATTCCGGTCGTGACGACCGCGTCCGGGTGATTTGCGAGTGTCAAAAGTATGGAGCCAATTCCGATCAAAGCGGCCAACCCCCATGTGTAGAATGGAAACACTAGAAGATACGAAAGACAAAGGGCACAACTTACGACTGTTGCTGCTAAACGGATCAGAGCGGCATCCACGCTTTGGTCATAATTGTCGTGAAACACAAATACTGCGGATATAGCCGCCCACATTCCTCCCAGGAGATTATCGTCCCTCGATAAAAAGCTCGCCTGATTAAGCAAAGTTGTCATGAGCCAGTAGCTAAGCGCGGCGGAGACCCCAAGCCCAAGGGAGTGGACACCGACCTTCCCAAGATGCCAGCTGTGTAAAGATTTTGATTGCATATGTCGGAACTTGGTCGTCATGCCCTGAACAGTGCTCATGCGTTTTTGCCGAGCAGTTCTTTCGCGGGCTGTTGAGAAGTGTGTTGTTCGGCCCGACTGAACGGCTCGTGGTTGACAATCAATCTCGAACCTCGACGCCCCGTCAGGTAAGTCCATACCCATTGCAGGAAGACACTCACCTGCATGCTAAATAGGGCAAGGAAGCACAAGTGGACTACAGCCCACATGAGCCAGGCAAAGAATCCGCTTAAGCAGAGCTTGCCACTTTGCAAAACGACAAAACCTTGCCCAACAACGGCCATGTTTCCTTTGTCAAAGTAACGGAACGGTCCAGGCGGTGAAGCGCCGGTAACGCGGGCGTGAATCAGCTTCCCGGCATAGCGCCCCCCTTGAATTGCCACTTGCGCTACGCCGGGAAGGGGCTTGGCGTCTTGGTCGAGCGACGCGGTATCGCCCACCACGAAGATCTCTGGGTGACACGGAACGGTCAAATCTGCCCGCACTTTAACGCGTCCGGCCCTGTCGGTTTCGACGTTGAGCCATTTGCCGGCGGGCGACGGAGCCACACCGGCCGTCCAAATCACCGTTTTGCTCGCGATGCGCTCGCCGGCGATCACGACACCATCTTCGTCAATTTGATCTACGCCTTGTCCCAAAAGAACTTGCACACCCAGGTCTTCAAGTCGTCGTCTCGCCGCGAAAGAAAGCTCCTGCGGAAATGTCCCCAAAACACGTGGCGCCATATCGACCAGCACCACTCGCACCGAGCTGGGATCGACTCGGCGGAATTCCGACCGCAATGTCTTGCGAACAAGAACGCCAATCGCGCTGGCCATCTCAACGCCCGTGGGCCCGGCGCCGACAAGGACAAACGTCAGGATGTCGCGATGTTTTTTAGGGTCTTCCTCGGCCTCCGCCTGCTCAAACGCAGATAGGATCTTATTCCTTATTGCGACCGCGTCCGCGAGGTTTTTGAGTCCAGGGGCGAATTTTTCGAATTCGGGGTGTCCGAAATAGCTGTGCCTGACGCCAGTCGCCAAAACGAGATAATCGTAGGGTTCGACGACGCCGGCCCTATCGATCGTATCAAAACGGACGATGCGCTGTTCCTTATCAACAGCGGTGACCTCGCCAAGGATCACAGTTGAATTTTGTTGATTTCGAAGAACCTCGCGGATTGGCGCCGCAATCTGTCCTGGCGTTAATACGGATGTCGCCACCTGGTAGAGAAGCGGCTGAAACAGATGGTGATTGGTACGGTCGATCAACGTAATCCGAGCCGGTGTATGTTTCAGCGCCTTGGCGGCGGCCAAACCGCCGAAGCCTCCGCCGACAATGACAATGCGAGGGATCTGTTTCTGAAGGTCAGTGTTATTCATAAACGGGAGTTGCAACGTAGGGTTTAACCATTTTCAACGGATCAACAATGCGGTTGAACTCGCTCTCAGTGACGAATCCGAGATCCAATGCAGCGGCCTTGAGCGTGAGATCCTGGTCCATGGCATGATGCGCGATCCTCGAGGACTTGTCATAGCCAATGACCGGAGCGAGCGCCGTGACAAGCATCAGGGACCGGCTGACATATTCATTGATCTTCTTGAGATTTGGTCTTGTGCCTTCAACAAGGAATTTGCGGAAATTTGTGCAACCGTCCGACAAGAGCGTGATAGATTGCATGATATTCGCGATGATCAGCGGCTTATAGACGTTCATTTCAAGATAGCCTCCGGCCCCTCCAAAACCGACCGCGACGTCGTTTGCCATCACTTGTACGGCGAGCATCGTCAGCGCCTCGGCCTGAGTCGGGTTCACCTTCCCGGGCATGATCGAAGAGCCGGGTTCATTCTCCGGAATCACCAACTCTGCAAAACCGGCGCGTGGTCCGCATGACATGAGACGAATGTCATTGGCGATTTTGTATAATGAAACAGCCAGAGTGCGCAACGTGCCGGAAAGCTGCACCAGCCCGTCATGAGCTCCTTGGACAACGAACTTGTTCGGCGCGGTGATGAACGGCAGACCCGTCTGCCGCGCAATCTCTGTCGTAGCGGCTTGGGCGAAACCGGGCGCAGCGTTCATGCCTGTGCCGACCGCGGTGCCGCCCAGCGCCAAGTGATAAACACTTTTTAGCGAGTCTGCGATTCGCTCCAAATTGTCCGAAAGCATTCCCGCGTAGCCGGACCACTCCTGACCGAGGGTGAGCGGCGTTGCATCCTGCATATGAGTACGGCCAATTTTCACAATCCCATCCCATTCTATGGCCTTGGCTGTGATTGCGTCCCGCAATGCCGCCACAGCCGGGATAAGACAGTTGGTTGTGTTAACAGCAGCGGCGATGCACATCGCGGAAGGAAATGAGTCATTCGACGATTGCGACATGTTTACGTGGTCATTAGGATGCACCGGCGTTTTGCTGCCAAGCGGCGTGCCCGCAAGCTGGCAGCAGCGATTTGAAATGACCTCGTTTACGTTCATATTGAACTGCGTCCCGCTACCCGTCATCCACACGTGGAGCGGGAACATCTCGTGGTGCTCGCCACTCAGGAGTTCATCGCAAACCTGGACGATCAACCCGTGCGCCGTCTCAGGAAGACGGCCATTGGAATGGTTCGCGGTCGCCGCCGCACGTTTCAGAATGGCGTAGGAGGTTATCATTTCTCTTGGGATAAGGTCATGACCGATGCTGAAATGCTCGAGCGAGCGTTGGGTCTGCGCACCCCAGAGTTTGCCAGCTGACACTTCAACTGAACCGAGGCTGTCTTGTTCGAGACGAGGCGAGTTCATGGTCGTATCATTCATAAGCTTCGTAAAGAGGTTCCCAAATATTAGCGTCGAGTTCCTTTTCAAATTGGGCCGCATCGATCTGCGCGAGACCGTCTTTTATGGCCTGCCTCCCCACTGCCCGCGCCACTGTGCGGCTGACTGCCCGAATGGCCGTCAACGGAGGGAGCAGCCCGGCGTTCTTGTCCTTGCGCGTCGGAACGATTTCCGCCAAACCTTGGACGGAAGCCATAATCATGGCGTCGGATACGTGCCGGGCGCGCGACGAAATGATACCCAACGCGAGGCCGGGGAAGATGTAGGAGTTGTTCGTTTGCGCGAATGAAACCGGTCCGCCCTGATAGCTGGCGGGTGGGAAAGGACTTCCCGTTCCAATCAAGGCGCGGCCCTCCGTCCAGTCAACAATCTGTTGGGGAGTGGCTTCGCATCGAGAGACAGGATTGGAAAGCGGAAATACAACGGGCCGCTTAACATTCTGCGCCATAAGGCGAATGGCATCCGCTGTAAAAGTGCCAGGTTGGCCGGAGACGCCGATAAGGACCGTCGGCTTGGCATTTTTCACGACGTCGAGTAATCCAATGTTCTGGGCATCGGGGACCTTCCAGCTCGCAACATCGGCACGCGTGCGTGCGAAAGGCTGTTGATCGGGTCGGACGTCCTGCCCGCCCTCAACAATCAGTCCATGCCGATCAAGCGCATAAAAACGGGAATAAGCCTCCCTCTCAGTTAAACCGGCATTGCGCATGGCCGACAAAATGAGTGAGGATATTCCGATCCCCGCGCCACCAAATCCGAAGCAGGCGACTCGCTGCTCGGTTAGGGGGATTCCTGTTACATTGATGGCCGAAAGAAGCGTCGCAGTAGCAATGGCCGCTGTGCCCTGGATATCGTCGTTGAACGTGCAGAGCTGGTCGCGATAACGCGCGAGAAATTTGGCTGCATTTCCCCCCGCAAAATCCTCCCACTGAAGCAGCACATGAGGCCAACGGCGCTTGACAGCCGTCACGAATGTGTCAACGAAGTCTTCGTACTCTGCGCCGCGCACTCGCTTGTTGCGCCAGCCGATGTAGAGCGGATCGGCCAATCGCTCTTCGTTATCTGTACCCGCGTCCAGGAGGATCGGCAGGCACCATTCTGGGCGAATTCCCGCCAGCGCCGTGTAAAGAGCCATTTTGCCGATCGGGATGCCCATGCCGCCCGCGCCCTGGTCGCCCAAACCGAGAATGCGTTCGCCGTCGCTGACAACGATGCAGCGAACATTGTCGTAGCGCGGAGACGCGAAAATTTGCTCAATGCGCTCCTTGTTCGGATAGCTGAGAAAGAGTCCACGCGGCTTGCGCCAGATTTCGCTGAATTTCTGGCAGCCCTCACCAACCGTCGGCGTATAGACAATGGGCAGCGTTTCTTCCACATGATTCGTGATGAGAGAATAAAACAGTGTCTCATTCGAGTCCTGTAGATCACGCATGAATCGATACTTTTCGATAGGCGTCGTCAGGCTCGTCAGGCACTGGCGCCTGCGGGTCCGCTGGTTCTCCAGCGTACCGATATGAGAGGGTAGAAGTCCGTGAAGTCCGAAGGTGCCACGTTCGCTCTCGGCGAAGGCGGTTCCTTTGTTGAGCCGGGAATTGTTGAGCAAGTCCGGTCCAGTTAGATTTATTTTCATTATGGGTTTCCTTTCATTGTTCATTTAGGGTTTGCAACGGGTTTACGCAGTCCAGGGGCTTGCAGGAGGTCGGCTCGGCGACCCACGAGTCACTTGGAACCTGCGGGCTGCCTGGATAGACGGTATAGCCCAACAGATTCGCGAGATTCAGAAATGCGACGCCACCTGACCGGAGTCGCATCGGAAAGGGATTTCTTGATAGCAATAGGCGCATGAAGGACTGATTCTCAACGGGAAGCCTTGCGGAGCGTTCTGTCATCAGGAAAATCTGTAAGCCCCCTTTAAATCGGAGCTTCAGAAATGAAACGATCAAGTCACCAACGGGAGTGGATTGGGCGCGCCTTGGCATCTTTTCCGGCTCATCAAGGTGGGCTCGGTTGCGGAAGTCGGGTTCGCAAAGTTCGACAATATCGGAATAGCCTTCTGGAAATTTGCAGGCTACGTAGTCCTTCTGGATAAAATCGATTCTAGTGATTTCTGAAGGGACAAAAACAAATTTTGAATGAGCGCCTGCTATAACCAGTCGAGATTGTGCAAATAACCGTGCAGGCTCAATGCTTCGCGAGGTTGTCTGGGCTTTCGATGAAACCGCTTCGATGAAACATTCAGTAGAGCCGTCCGCCAGATGAATGCGGACTAGCACCGACGTGTCGTCTGAAAGATCATTCATATCAGTTCCTGATTCTGTGTTCGGGCGTGTAAGGTGCATGGAGTTTGCCGCCTCCGAGGACTGCCTACGCGGCTGTCGATGGTGAGGTCGTGGTTGCGGCCAGATTTTTTGCCAAATATGCTCAGATATCGTTTCCTCGAAATGCCCGGCCTTTGTTTGGGCGCTATCTGGCTTAAGCCTGTCCTTCCGGGTTGCTGAGCGGCCTTAATCTTCCCAACAAAATTTAGCCCGCATTGGCTCGCCACCTTGGACAACTCCGCTGGCAGTCGCACCGAGCTATCATCTGTGGTTTCGTCGTGCAGAATTGCCAGCGCAGCGTGCCGAATTTGCCGAAGAGAAGCCCACCGCTCCAACCAGTTCTTTAGCCAAATAGGTAACGAAGGAATGGCAAGGTTTGCGATCAACACCAAGTGCGCCGGTTCGGCTTCGTCCAGAGCTTTTTCCTCTGTCGGAGGAAACTTCAACATGTCCAACCGCCAAGCCTCGAGATGCCAATCGACGTCAACGGCCATGCTCGCTGCGATCTGGCGGAGGGCCGACGTGGCTTGCATGGCGCCCGTGAAGTTCTCATAAATGATCACCGCCTTTAGCGGAAAATGGCCTAAACGGTGGAGCTTTTTAAAAATTGATTTATAACCGTTTATTTCATCACTGACACTTCTACGGGCCGGGACAAGTTGCGGCGAGTGAATCAAAGGACGTTCAGAAATGTTCACGTTCCAGCCGGAATCTGTCCAAGCCATATCCAATTTGCGCTTTTGCCCGGCAAGCTCAGCTACATTGTCGTCAGTAATTGTGTCTGTTATGCATCTCATGCTTCAAATACTAGACGCATTTTGCTTGTTTGGTAATTCCTCGACTAGATTATCGCCAACTAACGCTTTCAGGTTATGGATTCGGACATTGACGAACGGTAACGAGAATTCAAGAACAAAAGGACAATGTAGCTTGATATAAAGTTCGGGGCGAAGGGCGTATGTTGACTTTTAATGCGGAAGTTAATTTGGCCTTTTTGTGACACAATACCGTTTATACCTGTGGAACCGATTGATTGCGCGCCGACGGCCGTGGCAGAGAATGCCGCAGTCATTTGAGGTGAGCAGTGAATAAACGAACGGCTCAAACTGACCTATGAAAGCCCTAATTATTTATGACACTATTTCTCCTGCCTTTAAGGCAATCAATTCTCTCCGAAACGCCGATTCTTCTGCCGACGCACCGACGCCATTGAAAATCAAGCTTTGGCGCCTTGGGCTGATGCGTTTTCCATCCATGGCAGGTGAGGCGTTGCGTGAGGCGAGCGATGCCGACCTGATTCTGTTCGCGGTGCGGCGGACTCAAGCGCTGCCTTCGTGGATGAAACATTGGCTCGAACGATGGGCGATGCACCGCAAGATTGCGGATGCCGCCGTGGCATTGATGGTTGACGACGCATACGATACTGGGAAAGTCGCTTTAGCGAACGATATGTCCAAGTTTTCCACAGACCACAATCTGACTTTCGTCGCCAAAAGCAAACAGAAGTCAAAAGCTGAAGCACCGTTTGCTTATTGCAGGCCGCCCGGACACGCTTTGATAGTTGCCTTGCTTGCATCCAACCAGACGGAGGAACTAAACAAATTGCGCCGAATCGTTAAATTACCGTAATTGGCCAAACAAGGAAAACCAAGCAATATGAAAGCCAAGAATGGCAAATCCATGCCGAAACCTAAAATGTATGAAACCGAGAACGACATTTCGGCCAAACAGCGTTCGGAACTTAACGCGCTGATGAACCAGAGACTCGCGGACGCGGTGGCTCTTCAAATGCAGATGAAGCAGGCGCACTGGAACGTGAAAGGCCCTCACTTCATCGGTCTCCATGAGCTCTTCGATCAGATCGATGAAGCGGTGGAATCGTATTTGGATTTTATCGCCGAGCGAATCGTTCAATTAGGCGGCACTGCCGAAGGGACGGTGCGGATGGCGGCGCGACGTTCACGGCTTGAGGAGTATCCACTCTCCAATGCCGATGGCCTCGCGCACGTCCACGCCGTTGCCAAAGCGCTGTCCGCCTTCGGACGGGAAGCCCGCGCGACGATTGATCAGGTGAATGAATTGGGGGATGCCGATTCCGCAGACATTTTCACCGAGATTTCGCGCGGCATAGACAAGTGGCTTTGGTTCGTCGAAGCTCACATTCAGGCGGCGAAATAAAAATACACTCCCCAGGATTCCATTTTAATCTAACTGGCAACTTTGGGTCGGTTAAGAAATCGGCGGAAAATTAGTTGGCCTTTTTGGCCTCGAATATCGTCTTATTACTTGAAGCCGGACCGTTGCGCGGTAAAACGGCCTCGCTCGAAGGCCCGAAGATGACTAATTCAAAAGATGTCGATCTTTTTACGGAAGCGTTGCGCCTCGCTGAATCAGAGCGCGGCAATTATTTGTCCGTCGCTTGCGGCGGAAACGAAGAATTGCGCCGACGGGTCGAAAAGTTGTTGAGGGCATTCAATAATGCTGGTGACTTTTTGGGCCAGCCCGCCGCCGGGATGCCGTCGCCCAATGGCGAAGCCGTGCCTCCCATAGAAGAGGCCGGAAGCCGCGTCGGCAGGTACAAGCTGTTGCAACAGATTGGTGAAGGCGGGTGCGGTGTAGTTTTCATGGCCGAACAGCAAGAACCGGTGCGCCGAACGGTCGCCTTCAAAGTGATTAAACCGGGGATGGACACCAAGACCGTCATCGCCCGCTTTGAAGCTGAACGGCAGGCTCTGGCCCTCATGGACCATCCGAATATCGCCCATGTCTTCGACGCAGGAACCACCGCTAGCGGCCGTCCGTATTTTGTGATGGAATTGGTGCGTGGTCTGAAGATCACAGAACACTGCGATCAGAAGGGACTCTCCACAGCGGAGCGGCTCGATTTATTCATCCAAGTTTGCGGCGCGGTCCAGCATGCGCATCAAAAGGGGGTCATCCATCGTGATCTGAAGCCGTCCAATATTTTGATCACGACATCCCCCGATGGAAAGGCAACGCCCAAAGTCATAGATTTCGGGATAGCAAAAGCCACCAGTGGCCAGCGGTTGACCGACAAGACATTGTTTACCGCCTTCGAAATGCTCGTCGGAACGCCCGCTTACATGAGCCCCGAGCAAGCGGAGTTGACCAGCATTGATGTGGACACACGCAGCGACATCTACAGCCTGGGCGTGCTGCTCTACGAATTATTGACAGGAACGATCCCCTTCGACACACAGGAATTGCTTAAATCAGGCCTCGACGAGGTCCGCCGGGTCATTCGCACCCAAGACCCGGTTCGTCCTTCCACCCGATTGAGCACCATGGCGGAGGCCGATCTCACGACCGTTTCGAAACACCGCCACATCGAACCCCCTCGGTTAATTCGCGAAGTGCGGGGCGACCTAGATTGGATCGTGATGAAGGCGATGGAGAAAGATCGAAATCGGCGTTACGCCACAGCAAACGGGCTGGCGCTCGACGTCGAACGATTTCTCGAAAAGGAAGTCGTTCTGGCCCGTCCGCCAAGTCCCGTTTACAAGCTGCGAAAGCTTATTCAGCGGAACAAACTGGCGTTCATCGGGCTGAGTTTGATTTTCCTCCTCTTGGTCGTTGCCTTGGCAGTCACTTCAAGACTGTTAATAGTCCAACGGCGGGCGGTTCAGTTGTCCGATGCTTTGCAATGGGAGTCGAAAGCAACGGAATTCGTTTTGGAAAGTAAGCCGGAGGATGCAGAAGGCGCTTTTCGCAACTCCTTGGAAATCCGGAGGCGATACTTGGACGGCGAACCACCCGCACCGAGCACGACCAGGATGGTCCTGGATTGCCTGACCACACACGACAAGCTGAACGTCGCCAATGAGCTATTGGATCAGATCCTTACGCCTTCCGTGCTTTCCCGCCAGGAGTATTCCGATCTTTGCCGCTATCGTGCCGAATTGTGCGGACGCTTGGGACAGTGGCGAGCCGCTGCCGCCATGGCCATAGGCTTTCTCAACCACCAACCTGAAGACCATCTTGCATATCATACCCTAGCGCCGCTTTATGTCGTCACAACAAACTTGGAGGCCTATCATCAGCTCTGCTTGAGGATCGTATCCACCTTCAGTAATGAGCACTGCCACAGAACGTGATGCTCTGGTGCTTGATTTCCGTCTCGATGGTTGACGGAAAGCGGTGAAGTTCCCTCGAAATTCCTGAAACTGATTTGGTGATTTGAAAATGAGGATTCCCCGTGAAGGCTTGCCTTCACGGGGGTTTTCTCTGCTTCGTAAGTCGTTGAAAAATCCGAAGCGAGAGAACTGGTGCCAGTGTCACCTGGCAGACCAACAGATACCGCAGTTACTGGAGAAAGTCGATGCTGACGTGGCCGAAAAGGTTCGTCAGGGTGGATGTCTCCACTGCGCGGGTAAACTGCACAGCGCCAAGTATCGGCGCAAGCCACGCGGCAAACCCAAGCAGGACTGGGAGCGAGACCAGGAGGTTTATCGCGCTAGTTTTTGTTGCGATCAGGACGGCTGTCGCAAGCGGCACACCCCGCCTTCGGTCCGGTTCCTGGGGCGCAAAGTTTACTGGGGCTTTGTGGTGGTGCTGGTGGCGGCGATGCAGCATGGAATCACGGCGCCACGGCTGCACGCTTTGCGCGAGAGCCTGGGCGTGGCTCGGCGCACGGTGGAACATTGGCGGGAGTGGTGGTTGCACACTTTTGTCCAGAGCCCCCTCTGGAGCGTAGCTCGGGCGCGGTTCTCCCCGCCCATTGACCTGAAAACCTTGCCTCTTTCGTTGTGTGAAGCTTTTGGAGTGGAGGAGCGGCGGGATCGGCTGCTGGCGTTGCTCCAATTTCTTTCGCCGATCACCACCGGTTCGATTCCCTTGGGGTGGTCTATGTGAGGGAGGCCCTTTGGCCCGCACAGGATGCCGGGCGACACCGGCGGGAAGGCTGGTGTAAAACCTTGGCCACACCACCGAACGGGTGGAAAAAATAAAAATAATGGCATCCTGTGAAAGACATATCGTCTATCTTGCGGCCGCATGAACGCTGGGCCCATTTTCGGTTCAGCGTCATCGGACCGCTTTTGGCTGCGCCTCCTTCCCGAGGCCAGTTGCAAGCCCAACTCCAAGAACTGGCCGCCAAAAAGTGGCGCCACCCCATTTCGGAGGAATGGGTTTTGTTTGGGCTTTCGACCATTGAGCGCTGGTATTACAAGGCTCTCCGCTCCAAGGCCGGCCCGATCGAAGTGCTCAAGCGCAAAATCCGCTCCGATCACGGGCAACATCCCTCGCTCAACCCGAGCCTCATTGAACTGCTGACCCAGCAGCACCGGCAGCACCCCAGTTGGAGTTACCAACTCCATTTCGACAACCTGGCCGTGGTGGTGGAACAACAAGCCCAGGCCCGTCCCATGCCTTCCTACGTCTCCCTCTTGCGTTACATGAAAAGTCACGGGTTGTTCAAGCGTCCGCGCCGGGGGCCGGTCCACAGTCCCGGAGCTCAAGCGGCCGAGCGTCGCTATGAAGCCCGCGAGATCCGCAGCTACGAAAGTGAATATGTCAATGGACTCTGGCACTTGGATTTTCATCACGGCTCCTTGCGCGTGCTGCGGACCGACGGCCAATGGGTGTATCCGATCCTGCTCGGGATCCTCGATGACCGCTCCCGGCTCTGCTGTCATCTCCAATGGTATCTGGCCGAAGGCGCTTGCGAACTGTGTCACGGCCTGGGCCAAGCTTTTCAAAAGCGAGATTTGCCTCGGTCACTGCTCATGGACAACGGCTCCGCCATGATCGCCGCCGAAACCGAACAGGGACTCGCTCGGCTGGGAGTCCTCTATGAAAACACACTTCCATTTAGCCCGTATCAAAATGGGAAGCAGGAGTCTTTTTGGGGCCAGGTAGAGGGGCGTCTTCTGCCCATGCTCGAAGGCGTCGCCGATCTGACTCTGGAGCAACTCAACCATGCGACCCAGGCCTGGATCGAGGTGGAATACAACC
>Ga0302324_100020813_pt1 | contig 12812 bp, 13 predicted proteins | sample Palsa_T0_1_FD_201949 | JGI IMG/M metagenome (GOLD analysis project Ga0302324, IMG submission 201949) | Peat permafrost microbial communities from Stordalen Mire near Abisko, Sweden - Palsa_T0_1 | ecosystem: Environmental > Terrestrial > Soil > Palsa > Peat permafrost | place: Sweden: Abisko...
AATATTGTAAGAAATCCAGGTGATGCTAAACGACGATCGCCAGCCACGCAGCAACTCCGAGGTCCTGGCGAGCCATTCTCCCTTCGAGGTCCTGCGGGCGTTCCTCAAGTTGGGTTTGATCTCTTTTGGCGGTCCGATCGCACACATCGGCTATTTTCGAGACGAATTCGTCGTGCGTCGCCGCTGGCTCGATGATGCCACGTATACCGACTTAGTCGCGCTATGCCAGTTCCTCCCAGGCCCCGCGAGCAGTCAAGTGGGGTTCTCCATTGGATTGATGCAAGCCGGCTACCTCGGCGGTTTTGCGGCATGGACGGGCTTTACATTGCCCTCCGCGATTGCGCTCGTGGGGTTTGCCTACGGTGCACACGCGCTGCTCGGTACGGTCGGAATGGGGTTGTTGCACGGGCTTAGGCTCGCCGCGGTGGCGATCGTCGCGCAAGCCGTCGTTGGCATGGCACAAACGCTCTGCCCCGATCGCCAGCGCGCATCCATTGCCGTGCTCGCGATGGTCCTCATCTTGTATAGCAGCTCGTCCATCGTCCAGATCGGCGCGATCCTCTTCGGCGGCGTCGCCGGCCTTTTGGTGTGCCGAACGCCGCCGACCTCCTCCACTGCACCGATGCCGATGCCGGTCTCGCGCCGGGTTGCGGTCGCGGCGCTCACAACATTCGTTCTTATGCTGGTTGGTCTTCCAGTGTTGCTCCGTATCGGTTCGCACCCCGGCATTGCGCTATTCGACGCCTTCTATCGGTCCGGTGCACTGGTGTTTGGCGGCGGACACGTTGTGCTGCCCTTGTTACGAGATGCCTTCGTGGCGCCCGGCTGGGTGAGCGACAGCACTTTCCTCGCAGGCTACGGCGCCGCGCAAGCGGTTCCGGGCCCTCTCTTTACGTTCGCTGCATATCTCGGCGCCGTTGTTCAGCCGACACCGCATGGAGTGGCGGGGGCTGCGCTGGGACTCATCGGCATCTTCTTGCCGGGTATGCTGATCTTGGTGGGCACGTTGCCCTTCTGGGACATCTTGCGCTCGCGCACGGGTGCCCAAGCCGCCATGCGCGGGATCAACGCTGCCGTCGTCGGCCTGCTTGGCGCCGCTCTCTATCGTCCGGTCTGGACGAGTTCGATCATCACGACGGCAGACCTTAGCGTAGCGCTCATCGGCTTCGTGTTGCTCACCGCGTGGCGCGTCCCGCCGCTATGGGTGGTAATCCTGGCTGCGCTCGCCGGGATGTTGATGGTTGGAACACACTAGGTGCATGACCAACGGCGCCCACCATGCACGCCGCGCGTCGAGAGGCACCTGAGTAATCTTCCTTTGAGATCGAGCATGGCGGACGTTTGGAAAGCTCGAGCGCTAGGACTCGCGTCGTGGGCGCCATATTCTCGCCAGCACACCGTCATGCAACACCAAATGGTGCCACAGGGCGGCAAGTGCGTGCAGACCCGCGAGCGCGAAGAGCGCATACGCCAAGTATCCGTGAATGTCCTCCGTGGGCTCAAATATCGCCGGGTTTTTCTGAATACCGGAATTGAGGTCAAAGAGGCCGAAGTGAAGAACGCGGCCATGGTAAATGAAAGACACGAAACCGACGATCGGAATAGCGAACATCAACGCATAGAGAGCGAAGTGCACCGGGCTTGAAAGGCGCCGAGAGAAGGCGCCGATATCTGACGGCAGAGGGGGAGGTGAATGGCGCAGACGGTAGCCAAAGCGCGCGAGGAGCACCAGCCACAACGCAATGCCGATCAGCGCGTGAACGTTGATCCAAAACGTTTGGGTTTGCCTTGGCCAGGAATCGTGCAGAAGTCCGAGCACACCGACTATGACGACGAGCACGAACATGGCCCAATGAAATGCGATGGCACCGAGCCGATAGTGCCCCGCAGGTTGCAGCGGATGGGAAGATTCTAAAGAATCTGCGGCCATTATTTTATTGTCACCTGTGATACAAGAAATCCGGCGCTTTATTCACTGCACCAAAATCGCTCGGAAAAACCGACCGACAATCCCTTCGGCAAGAGTTGCATCGACGGGGATATCACGCGGGTAGTACTAACACGCACCTGGTCCCTACGCAGCCGGCCAAGACATCGGTTTGCCAATGTGCCTGACGTCGGAAACCACCAACACCTCATGGCGTACAAGGGACATCATATTAATGAGGTTACTTACCTTGCGATTGCTACCATGCTGTCGACGATCAATGCACATTTGCAGGTCGATGTTCGGATATTCGCGCTGCAACTGCTCCACGATCGCCAATACTGGATCGGTCGCATCGGCAACGCCAAAGACAATTTGAAACTGCGGGTATTGCTGCTCGCAAAACGAGCGCAAGCAGGCGTAGGTTTCTGGCTCAGCCCCGCAGAGAGGTTTTAATATCCTTACCGGCGACCCATTCCCCGGCGAGCCCTTTGCTAACTTTATCGGCTTGCGCATGGCAAACCATGCGATGACGCTATAGACCATGGCCACGGCCGCGAGCACTGATCCGCAACGAATTAACACTAGGTAATGGATGGCGATGTCTCCCGCTCAGAGCGAATGTTCGTCAACGTCGGGTGCCGCACAATGGCGATGCAAGTGGATCGTGAAACGCCGGATCTGCGCGTTCGATTCTTTCGCCCAAAATGCGCTACCCAAAACGCCGTCTCTTTTAGTGACAAAAGAAACATTGATCATGCGCGGTCAAAATCGATACCCGATCTGAACTAGGATCGCCTTGAGTCCCGGAAACAAATCGAGTCCCTGCAGACCCGCAGGCACCGGCACCTGCTCATTGAACGTCTGCTGATAATACTCTGCGCGGACGCTGAATTCGGATTCGGCGCGGCTTCCCAGGCCCGGAAGCTTCTGCGCGTATTTCACCCCGTACGTTAACGCGCGGAATGCGCCCAGGCGAGAATCCGCGGACTCGAAGCCGGTGCTCTGCTTTGCCGTGTCCAGGATGAAGGGAGTATAAAAATCGGCCGCCGTTTGACGGTACCAGCGAAAGGTGGGCTCGATATAACGCTCGCGATTCGACCATGACCAACGCAGCTGTAGTTGTGCGGTGTCTGAGCGCACTGCCCAGTCATCGCTCATATAGCGCAGCGACAGGGCGGTCGAAAGCCGTGAGGTCCAGGCGACGCGATTTTCCCAGTACGCGCTTTTGCGCGTACGCTCATCCGGCCGGCTCTCGTACTCATACCCTGTGGTATTTCCGGCGCTGTCGATGATTGAGGTAATTTTATACGGATCATCGAGGTATCCCGTGAATCGATCGACCGACAGGTTGAATTCGGTGAGCCAAGTTCGCGTCATAACTTGTGTGATGCCAAGTAGTGCTCCAACCCCATCTTTTGTCTTACCACCTGTTTGCTTTTCGGCTAATGCGTAATCACTCCCCGGAACGGGCGCCCTGCCGATCGGATGGAGCGAGTCGAACTCGTTAAAGAGTCCGAAGGACAGTGTAGTGTTCTTCTCGTTGAAGTCGTGAGCGATCGAGGCATTCACCGTGGCGGACACAAAATCATCTTCGACGGAAAACTTGCCACCGACGCTCAAGTTATCCACCCGGGTTAAGGGAAGCGTCCAGCTTCCGCCGGCCGCAAAGCGAGTATCGCTGTAATTTGGATCGGCCGGCAATTGGCCTGGAGCGATCGTGTACGCGTGGGAGGCCTTCCCGGAAGGCCCTGTAAATGTCTGGGAAGAATGGCTCGGCAGTGCACCATTGGGGCTGGCTCCCGATAGGGCGTCGAAGGTTGCATTGAAGTTCAATGACTGCCCGTCCGCAAAGACTTTCGAAACATCAACCACCGGCTCGATCGCCTGCACTCGGCCGTCCTCGTGGTAGTAGGCGAGCGCGGAGTCCACGGACCAATCCTCCAACAGACCACTATGGGTGGGCGCGACACTCGCGGTGGGTGCGACACTCGCTTCCTGGCTTCGCGCCGCGCCGGCGCTCAATAAGGCACAGCTTGCGGCCATCAAGCGCCGTCGCGTAATCGCAGGCTGGGCACGCGGTCCCTCCGGTTTCAATTGCATCCGCAGCCCCCGCCGGCAAAGGAACGGCCTCCGGAGGAGGCCTCCTTGCTGAAATACATGTGATCGTCGATCGCAGCGTCGAGTGGATTGGCATCTAGCCGCATCTCCTCGCGCGCAAGCACATCGCGCTGCCAGGGTCTCACGCCGAGCGAACTACAACCGGATATCAGCGCGGCGCCGGCAACCAAGCACAAGAAACTCAAGCGATCCAATTTCATTGCGGCTCCTTAGACAATACTCATTATTTTTCCGCCAGCAGCTCCTTCACTTGTGCCTCGTAAGCAGCGGCGTCGATGGGTCGAAAACCCGCGTGTGCGAAGCGTGTCACGCCATGGCGGTCGATCAGCAGGCTCGACGGCATCGCTTGCACTTTATAGAACGCCGCAAGTTCTCCCTTGGGATCGAAGCGCACATCAAACGTTGGGCGAAATTGGCCGAGAAATTTATCGCCATCGGCGCGGACCAAGTCGAGATCAATGGCTATCACCGTCAATCCTTGCTGTCCATAGATATCTTTCATGGTCTGCATCCAGGGAAACGATTGCTTGCAGGGACCGCACCACGATGCCCAGAAATCCAAATACACGACCTTGCCTCGATACGCACTCAAATCCAGATCCGCTGCTTGCGCAATAGGAGCGAGGAGTAGTAACCAGAATGGGCCAAAAAAAACGCGAGCGATGGGCCCGCGACGTTGAGAATTCCGACGGCTTGCTACCCACATACCAATTCTCCGATGTATGGAGCTACTATAAAGGCATTAACTTTGCAATGCAAAGTCGGCTCGTAGTAGGCACCGCACGTGGCTTTGCCCTGGAATGTAGGCATTCAAATGAGAATCGTTTCGTGAACGGGCTCAAGAGCGAACGCACGCGGTGGTTTTCTCTTGCGCTTGCAATCGTTAAACTCGGACGATCAGTCCATGCCCTCAAGCGTCGCGGACGCGAATGGTTCTTGTTACAGCAGACCGATTTGTATAAAGGACCGCAGGTAGTGTAAAACCCACCGGACCTTTGCCATGCAAAGCGACTCAATATTTCCATCGGTTATCCGAATCTAACGCTTAAACAAATCTAGCCGGTTACGCACCTTTGCATTCTAAAGCATTGCAACCATCGAACGTGGAGCGCAGACAAGTGGTCACAGCGCATAACGATCAATCAACGCATTTCACCGCGATGGCCGGTCCCTGTGTCGTGCTCATCGATACCGACGATAAGATCCTGGGTGCCGAGGTGGGAGAGATCGTCAAGAGCGAGGTGCTGCGAATCGAAGCCAAATTCTCGCGCTGCCGACCGGGTGTCGTGACCCATATCAATGAGACCGCGGGACAAGCAATAGAAGTTGATGATGAAACTGCCGATCTTATCGGCTACGCGATGATTTGCTACACCTTAAGTGAGGGTCTCATCGACATTACCTCGGGTGCACTGCGTCGGGCGTGGGAAAAGGATGGAACGACTCCGACGCAGATTCAGGTGCGCGACGCGCTACGACACGTGGGGTGGGAGCGGGTCAGCTGGGACCGGCCGATCCTAGGTCTTCAAGCCGGCATGGAAATCGATTTCGCGTGCATCGGCAAAGAGTATGCGGTCGACCGGGCGCTCACGCTCGCCGAAGCGCACACCGACCTGCCAGTGCTGGTAAATTTAGGCGGCGATCTGCGGGTGTCGGGTTGGCGGCAAGACGAAACCCCTTGGTATGTTGAGATCCAGGACGTCGGTCAAGCCGGCAGCGCAGCGGGGCTGGTCGAGCTATCGAGTGGTGCACTCGCCACGATCGGAGATACCGATCGTCATGCAGCCGGCGTCCGATATGGCCACGTGCTCAATCCACGCACCGGCTGGCCGATTGCCAATGCGCCGACATCCGTAACCGTGCATGCCGCCACCTGCACGGAAGCCGGACTTCTTGCCAAGCTCGCGGTGCTCCAAGGAGCGAGGGCGGAGGAATTCTTGATACGCGAAAAGGTGCGAGCATGGTGCGTCCGATAGGCTGGTGGCAAGCGGTTTCCCCGTCCGCCACCCGCGCTTCGCGATCTAGGATTGCCGATCCCAAGATTAAACACGTAAGCGACACGGCTCTCTGGCCATCGATCGGCTGGTCCAGGAGGCGTTCATCGCTGGTGTCACGCGGACGCTTCCGACAGCCGGATGCTCAGTCGCGTCCTAATGGGTACGCATGGAATAGGACACCAACCAGCCGTTCTTAACCGGCTGAAATTGCAAGGCGGCGTGGTTTTCTGCATCCTGTCGATTCAATACAAATCGGGCTGTGGCGATTCCGAGCGCGCTACCCGCTACGCTGTCGGATAGCCAATGTACATTCTCGCTGACTCGAACGTACCCGGTGGCACTGGCCACACCGTAGCCGATGATGCGACGAATCCATCGGTACTCATCATTCCCAGACTCGGCAAACACCGTCCCGACCGCGAAGGCGACGGTCGTATGGAGCGATGGGAATGAGTCGCCCCCCTTGCCCCATTTGTTTGGAGAAGTGGTTGCGTCGGGACGCTCTCGACCGGTTGCATACCCCAACGCCTCTGCCGTCACGCCGCTGAAGGCGCCCGCTTCGATTAAAGACCAGGCTTCCCGATAACCGTTCCGATCATCGATGAACGCCGCATAGAGTCCGGTGCCCGCGATGAGTGCGACCGTCGGTGCTGCATCGCGCAGGCTATTCTTATCTTCGCCTCCGTTTAAAATGGCCTTCGAACCAGTTGCGAAATGATCACGAACTCTCTCATCAAACGAGTGGGCGGCACCAATAGCGACCAGGGCGCCGCCAAAATAGATCCAATCTTGCTCATCCCATCGCAACGGCGCTGTGAAATACAGCTTCGCATCTTCGAGCGTTGTGTCGAGGAGAGAGTCTGCGGCATGGCCCGCGACGGGGACGATTCCGAGGACAGCCCATCCCAACAGCACCCACTTCATTCCCGCGGTCTTGGTCCTCTTTCCAGACCGAAGTTGGCGCGTTAGGCGCCGCGCTGCCGCCAAATCAACAGACTTCATTCACTATTACCGCAAGGCAGCTTTGCAAAACTTTGCACGGCAAACTATATCATTAATCAGAATACGCAGCGCTCACGATTGCTTTTAGCTTCTGATATATTATACTTTGCATCGCAAAGTAACGTCGTCCGCGGTAGCCACCGCCGTAAGCATTCGTTGCAAAGCAGCCCCTTACGCGGCTCTATCCAAATGCGTGGATCGATTCCACCTCAAGTGTTTGGGAGTACAGAATGGCCGCGCAGGCCGAACGCTCGCTGAATTTCGCCCACGCGTGTATCTGGGAGAGGGCGCTTACGGCTCTCTATGGATGCATCGCGATAGTCGCTGTTGTCACCGGAGTTCTGGGGCTATTCGGCGCTTCGGGCCTGAGGCAAATGCTCGAGTCGTGGGTCAATGTCCACCTACTATTTGGATTGCTGCTTTGCGGCGTGGTGCTGACCCGCTGCCGGTGGAGGGTCAAACATTCGCCCCCCATGTTACCCATCGACATTCGCCAATTGTCCCGTCACCTCTCGCGCATCGTCTACTTGCTGCTCTATGTGGTCATCGGCGTGAGGGAATTGATTGCTATTCTCAACAGCGTTTGGCACGGCACCGGGGTCGATTTCAATCTGTTTGACCAACGTTTTCGCGGTCCCGACTACGCGGGCTTTAACCCCAAGGACGATTTCCAATTGTTTTTAGCCTCCGGTTTCATTACCCTCATTTTCCTTCGTGTTTTGACGTTCACATTGTGGTTGCGTGCAGTCGAGCGCGCTGCACTTCCACAAGTCGCAACCGATGATTCTGTAAGCTCTGTGCTCGAACCATCTTCGGAGCGCGGCAATCGGCGGTCTTGGTTAAGGTTTGCGAGGTGGCTACCTCCAAGGGCGCGAAATTCCACGCACTAACGAGAAAGCATTGAGTGAATGATTTCGAGGCGCGACCTTCTTAAGCTCTCCACCCTCGTCGGCCTAGCCCCCTCGTTTCCCACGCTCGCCCGGGATTTGGCCGCGCCAGATTACAAAATTGACATTGCGCCGATCACGCTCGATCTGTCGCCGCGCCACCGATTGAAGACCACCGCCTACAACGGCCAAGTGCCCGGCACGTTGCTACGGTTGAAAGAGAATCAACCGGTAACCATCGAGGTGACGAATCACACCGACCGGCCCGAGGTCGTCCATTGGCACGGCCTGTTCACGCCGTCCGATGCGGACGGCGCCATCGAAGAAGGCACACCGCCCATCGCTGTGGGCTCGAGCACCCGCTATACCTTCGCACCGCGGCCGGCCGGCTTTCGCTGGTATCACACCCATACCATGGCAATGAACGATCTCACCCGCGGGCAGTACAGCGGACAGCACGGCTTTCTGATGATCGAGCCTCGCGAAAATCCCGCACGCTACGACCGGGAATTCTTTCTGGCGCTGCATGACTGGGACGGCTACCTGCTCGCGAATGAGGACGGCGCAATGAACCCGAGCTACGCGGTCGCGACGATTAACGGCAAGGCCATGGGGTTCGGCGAGCCGCTTCGGGTCAAGCAGGGGCAGCGCATCTTGCTGCACGTCCTCAACACGAGCCCCACCGAGGTCCACTGGATTGCGCTCGCCGGCCACTCCTTTCTCGTTGTGGCACTCGACGGCAACCCGGTACCGACCCCGCGCACGATTCCGATGCTGCGGCTTGCGCCCGCGGAGCGCGTGAGCGCCATGGTGGAAATGAACAATCCAGGCGTCTGGGTGCTCGGCGAGGTTCGTAAGCACGTGCAGGCGCTCGGCATGGCGGTGGCCGTCGAGTATGAAGACCGGCGCGGCGCGTCTCGATGGGAGCAGCCTTCCGATCTGATCTGGAGCTACGAGCAATTCGCGGCCGTACAGCCCGCTGACCGCTCGTCCGCGCCGCCGATCCTCGTTCCGCTCGTGTTCGAATCGAAATTTCGAGGCCACGGCGCCATGGAGGCCTGGACGATCAACGGCGAATCCTATCCCAACGCCAAGGCGGCGCCTCTCATCCAGGGCCGGTGCTATCGCCTGCAGTTCATCAACAAGAGCATGGATGATCATCCGGTGCATTTGCACCGCCATAGTTTCGAGCTGCGCGCCCTCGGCGTGCCTCTCGCGGCGGCTCGCGGCGCGCCGCAGCGCGATATCGCGGGTATCCTGAAGGACGTCCTGCTGGTCAACGCTCAGACCCGTGCCGAAGTCGAGTTCACGGCCGACAACCCGGGCGCCAGCTTATTTCACTGTCATCAGCAGAACCATATGGACCTTGGCTTCATGATGCTTCTCGAGTATGCCTGATCGAATTGCCCTTTCTTGGCGGTTCGCCGCGCTCCTCGCAATCGCGTGCTCACCGCTTCTCGCGCGTGCCCAGGCCAATTACGAGATCCAGGTCTATGGGGCGGCGACAGTCCCTCCGCAGACCCTGATGGTCGAACTGCACTCGAATTTCACCGTGGAAGGCCAGCAACAGCTCGTCGATGGCGTCTATCCGACCTACCACCAGGAGCACGAGACGGTCGAGCTCACCGAAGGTATCAACGACTGGTCGGAAGTCGGTTTCTACCTCTTTACCAGCGAGCAAGACGGCCATGGCGTGCAGTGGGTGGGAGATCACATTCGCCCGCGCGTTCGTGTACCGGATTCCTGGGGATGGCCGGTTGGCGTGAGCCTCTCGACCGAAATCGGGTTTCAGCGCTCTGCCTACTCGACCGATACCTGGACCTGGGAGATACGCCCGATCATCGACAAGAGCATCGGCCGCTGGTATTTCGCGATCAATCCCGCGTTTGAGCGCACCTTGCATGGTCCGGACGTCAATCAAGGCCTTGGCTTCGCGCCGAGTGCCAAGATTAGCTACGACTTTACGCGTGTCGTGAGCGGCGGCATCGAGTGGTATGCGGACTACGGCGCGATCGGCAACATTTCGCCCGTGCGCAGCCAGCAGCAGCAGGTCTTCCTCGTCACCGATCTCAATGTGTCCCCGGTTTGGGAGATCAACATAGGCGTCGGCATCGGTGCCACCTCTGCGACGGACCATTTGATCGTCAAAGCCATTCTCGGCCGCCGCTTCGATTGGGGTCGACACTCACCCATCGACTAAGGCGTGCATTTGTATTTCCGATCGCGTCAATTCGGGCGGTCAGTCCAAGAGCCAGTACCGCACGCCTTGTTCCTCTAGATACGATCGTGCCCCAGCGCCGTGCAACATCGCTATCGTCGATAACAATCCTGCTTCCGTGCAACTGCTGGCCGCAACGGTAATCGAGCGCGGCGCTTCGGGGTGGGGCCAACCCGTGAGGGGATTCAAAATGTGGCCATACCGAATGCCCTCTCTTAGCAAATAGCGACGCGAGTCGCCGCTCGTGGCGAGCGCGCCATATTGCAGATCGAGCAGCATCGTCGCCTCTCCGTCGGCGCTTGGTCGCTCGATGCCTACCTGCCATGGACCGTGCGATGGAGCACGATTTGCACGCAAATCGCCGCCGAAATTGACGAGGAACGGGGTTGAGTCGCCCGCGGCCAGCAACTCATAGGCGCGGTCAACGGCATATTCCTTGCCGATGCCGCCGAAATCCAATTCCATTCGCGCGGGCAGCAAGAGGCGTGGCGACTGCCATTGAAGCTTCTCGAAGCCCACCAGCGGCAGGAGCCGCTCGATGACGGCGACCTCGGGCAGGTGGTCCGACCCATCAAATGTCCAGGCACGGCGCAGCACACCCGAGGTGATGTCGAAGAGACCTTTACTCAGATCGAAGCACTGGCCGGCAAAATCAATCAGCGCGGCCGTTTCCTCGTCCACCTCGATGGTCGTACCGCGATTTTCATGGATCCAGGCGGTGACACTGTCGTCCCGGTAGCGGCTGTACTTCTTCTCGACGCGCCAGGCTTCCTGCGCCGCGATCGTGCCGATGCTGAGGGCTGCGTGCTCACTCATCAAAGGCAAAAGAACCTCGCAGGGGCTTGCCATCGCGGTAAATTTGACCGCTAAAAGATTCCCGCCGCGAGCCTCGACAATCAACCCGTCTTCGGGCACTTAAGCCTTCCTCCGCCACGAGACCCTGGCACACCCTTGTCTCGACGTCTTAAGGGCCACCCAGCGTCATAAATCCGCACTGCAGCACTCCTAAGGCGCGAATTGCACCCACCGAATAGGCGGTCCCAGCGCTGTCAGTGGCCCTAGGGCCGCTCGCGGCTCCGAACCGCACTTGCGCATCGCAAAGTAGCACTGGATACTTTGCTACACAAAGCCGGGAGGCCCAGTAGCCTAATGATTACAGCATGTCGTCCGGTCTGCACTTGCTGCGCGCCGGTGAGAGTTCATCAAATGGCTGGCTCCTTGCTCAACCGACGTCCGCTGACACTCAGCATGTAAGCGTATGCCGTCAAGATGGATTCCGCGACAATAAAAGCGACTCACAAACATACTTGTGGCGCCGCATCCTGGAGCACGAACCCGAACTTACGCAAGGTACGTTTGCGTTACCTGATTGGACCTGTGTTCGTCGTGGCTGCTCTAATAACACCGAGCATCATCGCGATAGTTGGCATCAACTCACTCGACTATCGGCCGGAATGGTTGAATTCGCTCGCTCTAATCCGCAGAGATCTCTTTGTCCTTCAGTACACACTGTTAACGGTTGGGCTGTCGGTGGCCGTGGTGAGTTGCGCGCTGGCAACGTATCAATGGTCCCTGCCTAGGCGGCTGATGCATCTATTTCTCTTTTGTATTCTATTGGAACTCTTTTATCGGTTTGCCTACGGTGGCGCGGTCAGCTCTGGGATTCTGCTTTCCGTACCGGAAACGAGCGGACGGGAGACCCGCGAGCTGCTAGCCGGTCACCCGATCCTAACCGGGAGCCTCGTTCTGGTGGCTTTACTGGCGATTTTTGCCTTGATAGTTTCTTGGCGTGCGCCTCTACGGTTTTCCCTGCGCAACTGCACCAAGGCAATCGCCGTCTCAATCGCAATGATGTTGGCATCGCTGGCAATCGGGAAATACCAATTCGGCGACACTCGGCCACTAAAGTCCGTTGTTCTCTCGGAGGTGCAAGGCACCTTTCCTTTCGATGTCGCGACCGCTATGGCCGCAGTCGTGAACGGTTTGATCGAAACCAAGCGGCTGGCATCGACTCGTGCGGGGTTTGAATTTGCAAACGTCTACCTGGTAGACGCGGCGTCGCGGCGTAGCGCGGCCGAGATCTATGTGATTGTCGTCGGGGAGACATCGCGCCGCGCCAATTGGTCTCTATTTGGATACTCGCGCGGCACCACGCCGCGCCTCGACGCCATGAGAAGTGATCTGATTCTCTTCAATCGCGCGACCTCCAATGCGACCAACACGATCTTGAGTGTACCCTTAGCGTTGACGCGTGCGGCGCCGGGCACGCGCGGTGTTGCCCACTCCGAAAAATCCATCATTACGCTGTTGAGTCAGGCGGGTTTTGAAACCTATTGGATTTCAAATCAGGCACGATCGGACGCGCTATTCAATCCGATATCTCAGATTGCGCTCGAAGCAGACCATGTGTCCTTCCCGGAGGATATGCCGCCAAGCGAGCGTGGTGACGGCTTCGATTCCAATCTTCTCGTTAGGATGGATAAGGCCGTGGCGCGCTTCCCTAGTCAGGCGAAGGTGGTCATTTTCCTTCATATGGAAGGCAGTCATTTTGGCTACAAGGAGAGATACCCTGCCAACTTTTCGCGCTTTCAAGCCGGGCGGGACGCCCCGCGATCCCTTCCCCAGCGGGAAATGCGCCTAATCGACGAGTACGACAATAG
>Ga0302324_100020814_pt1 | contig 12812 bp, 12 predicted proteins | sample Palsa_T0_1_FD_201949 | JGI IMG/M metagenome (GOLD analysis project Ga0302324, IMG submission 201949) | Peat permafrost microbial communities from Stordalen Mire near Abisko, Sweden - Palsa_T0_1 | ecosystem: Environmental > Terrestrial > Soil > Palsa > Peat permafrost | place: Sweden: Abisko...
TGGGCCATCTCCGCGCGCTTGCTGAGCGCCTCCTGGATCAAATCCTCCAGCGGCCGGACCTCGTCCTGGGCGGGAACCACGATCTTATCGAGGGGAATAATGTGAACGTTCGCCAAGCCTGCGGCGGCCACGCCGTTGCGGCTCAAAGCGTTCTTCAAGACCGTCTCCTGCTGCAGCAGATTAGTCTCGGAGGTCACCAGGTCTTGCTGGCTGGCATACAACTGGGATTCCGCGCGCGTGATTTCGATGGGCGCCGCTGTGCCGAATTCCACCAGCTTTTTGTTATCCTCCAGAAGTTGCTGCGCGGTGGCCACCTCCCGCTGGCGGGCGTGCACATCTTCATCGAAGCTCACCAGGTCCCAATAGAGGTTGAGCGCCGCGGAAACGGTGGCGATCACCTGTTGCTGGAATTGCAGATCGCTGATTTTCACGTTGTTCTTCTGCACGCGGATGTTCCGCCCGGTGACAGCCCGTCCGAAACCGTACAGCAAGTTCTGAGTCAGCACCAAATCCAAAAAGCCGGAGGTGAAGGGATTCAGGGTATAGTCCGGGCTGTTGACATTCGTATATCTGCTGGCGTAAGTCAATTGCGCGTTTAATCCGAAGTCCCAGTTTTGGATATACTGCGCCTGGTAAGACCGCGTGGATACCACCAAGGTGGGGACCCCGGTAGCCACGATGTTGCTCTGCGGCGTCGTGGAGTGTGAGAAACTGGCAATCCCGACAAAGGTGGGATCGAACGAAGGAATCGTGGGTCCCAACTGCGTGACAATACCGCCGCCGGAACTGACGCCGGCCCCGGCGCTGAGGCTGGTGGTGGTGCTTGCGCTGACGCCTTGCAAGCTGACGCTTTGGGGGCCGGCAGCCACCGGCAGGCCGACGCTACGCAACGCGCCGCCCCCCTGGGCGCGCAGCAAAACCTCTTTTTGCAGCAGCGGGCCATACCGCTGGATTTCAACGTCGATATTATTTTCGATGGCCAGCGCCACTACGTCTTGCGCCGTCAGATAGAGATTGCCCGCGCGTATGAGCGACGCGAAGCGCGGAGAATTATCCAGGCGGATGGCCGGAACGCTTCCGGCTCGATAAGGACGCGTAAGGAAGCCCAGCCCGCCCTCCGCGGGCCGGATACTGATTTCGCTCTGCGCGCAGGCGCACGCGCACAGAAGCAGGAATATGCCGGGAATTCGGATCGGAGTTTGCAGTAGTCTCATTGAAATCAACCGTTTACGGATGACGAACGACACCGGTAGGCTGTCGCGCGCCGAGGTCGCGCTATGGTGACGCGCGAACCACTAGTTTATTACGCATACGCGGGGGTTTTGTTCGGGGGATCGGGAGAGGAAGATGGTGTGGCGCTGGCCATTCGGGCGAACTCACGCCAATCGCGGTTGGTAGTGGGGCTTTAGTGGCCTTCTAGCAGACAATGCAGGATCATCGTGGTTTTGGATTCGGGGACGCGGACATCCGCGCCGAATGGTATGTCGTGCGGCTCGGTGAACCGCTTCCCGCACTGCTGGCATTTGTAGCGTTGGAGATCGTTGCGGCCTTTACCGGCCTTCACCATTTCGGTTCGGCAATTGTGGCAGGTCACTGTGAAATCTCCTGTTGAGTTCCACAGCCAAATGCCGCATACTGAGGTTGTCGGGCTCGTACGGCTTCGGCTGTGCGGTTCTTGCCCCGGTGAAGATTCCAGCCTTTGCCGGGGGTGTAATCACTGATCTGGCGGTGGGGGAGGGATTCGGACCCTCGGACGATGGTACCGTCTGCCGGGTTTGAACCGGTGCAATAGACCTCTCTGCCGCCCCACCCCAGAAAACACATCGGGCCAGCAGTTCCAGTTTGGTGACTAGGGGCTATTGGCTTTTTCCTTCATGTTAAACATATTATTGCAATATTGTATACAGGCAGTCAAGCGCGGTATGCAATATTGCATTTTTATCTAAGATGGTGTGCGATGGCTTTGTGGCGGTTTATGGATTAACATTCCGAAGCGGGCAATGACATGATCCAGGAGTGGTATAGGCACCGAGATCCCAATGTTCGGGCGGATTTCGATACTACCCTAAAAAACCTCTCCATCGCGCCAGACTGGAGGGATATGAAGGAATTCAAACATCTTGGGCGCAAGGGGCTTTGCGAGGTTCGGTTCTCAACTGCAAACGTTCAGTATCGTGCGCTCGGATTCTTCGGGCCCGGCGAACACACTTTTTCTCTTTACGTTGGCGCGACTCACAAACAGAAAGTTTACAACCCGCCCAACGCCTTCGATCTTGCAATCAAGCGTAGCAATAACGTGAAAAACGGAAAGGGGAGTCTACGTGAACGGCCTTTCTAGAATCTGGGAGAAGTTACGCGAGAAAGCATATAGGGATGCCTTCGTTGCTTCTCAATTGAAGCGCGGCTTGCCTACACAGATCCGAGTCATGTTGAAGGGCAGAGGATGGAATCAGTCAGATCTTGCCGAGCGGGCCGGATTGAAGCAGGGTGCCATATCAAGAGCTGCCGATCCCGATTACGGCAACCTGACAATAAACACCATCCTTAAAATCGCTTCCGGGTTTGACGTGGCCTATATTGGCCGGTTCGTCCCTTTTAGCGACCTCGCTAGATGGTATACGGACCTATCCGAATCCGCATTGAGCGTTCCTGACTTCCTTCACGACGCGGGCTTCTTAGATCGAAAAGGCCCCACGTCTCAAACTGCAACGCAAGCGAGCTATGCCAGCACAATCGGAGCGACAACTTACTCTAGACCAATTATTGGAAACGTTACTATGATTGCGAGTCGAGAAGAGTGTCAGGCTTTAAATGGTTTGTGGCTTGTCCCAAAGCAATCGAAGCTTGAATCCATCGCTCCTCACAAAAGCAGTGGTGACCAGGACATTGGCATTGACCTAGTTGTGAACTTTTAAACATCGTATCTGGAGGGACAGAAGCATGAGCAACGAACAAAAGACCCCCGACCAGCCAAAGCCGTCTTTACGTGCTGAGGTACCCGGGGACCTGTTGCGAGCTCTAGCTGAGCTATTGAGCCAGAAGGCGCGCGAATCGACCCGCTCTGTTTACGCAAATGCCCTAAACCTCGTAGTCAATGATCTCGACTTCAAGATCATCTTCGGTGAAGGGCAACCCCAAGACTGGCACACGGCAGTCACAATGCCTTGGAGCCTCGTCAAACTCTTGGTGTTCTACCTCCAGTCAAACCTTGCCGTCCATGAAATCGTGATGGGACCAGTAAAGGTACCAAACGCTCTTCTTCCTGCGTCTATCGTCGCGCCACCAGACGTGGAGACCAGCCCAACTTCTAAAGAAGTATTTGAGACTCTTCAGGCCCTCCGGACAGAGTTTATGGACGAACAAGCGCAATTATCCTAACGGACTCTCTTACAGACCAGAACATTCAGCTCCGTAATATTGCAAAGTGCAATATTCCCGCTAAAGCCCCGCTACCCGGCGGTTGACAGCGGACCCTGCAGCCCGTACCCTTGGAGCATGGAAGTTCATCTTTCACCTGAAAAGGAAGCCCGGCTTCAACAGGTCGCTACCCGCACCGGTAAGAATGCCGCGCAGGTGGTTGAGGACGCGGTTGACCGGATGCTGGAGTACGATGAACACTTCATTGCGGCCGTTGAAGAAGGACGCGCTTCTGCCCGTCGAGGCGATTTACTGGAACACGACGAAGTGGTCGCGCGCATCGAGCAGATGTTCCGCGCGTGATGCGGGTCCGGTGGACGACTAATGCACCCGAGGACCTCACCCGCATCGAGTAGGAATGGCGGATAACAGGTACACGTGCTGCGCATTCGCCACGCCTCGCAGAACTGGCCATAACAGCGGACCGCCGCGCACCCGGCTGATCTCGGCCCGGCTGGGCACGCGAGGCGAACGGAGGCGTTATGAAGAAGCGGAGTAATCCTCCCAATCGGAACAGAGACCGCGACACGATGCGGCCGGAGTATGACTTCTCGGCCGGAGTTCGGGGCGTTACCGCAGCCCGATATCGGGAGGGTACCAACATCGCCGTGATGTGATCGATCCTGACCTGCTGGACGTCTTTCCGGATGGCACGGCAGTTAACGAGACGCTTCGCGCTCTGGCACCGATTCTTCGCCAAAACCGCTTGGCCGCCAAGAAACGGAAAAGCTCGTAACGGGCTGGTCGATCACATCACCCGGCCCCAGCTTAATACCAGCCGATGGGCTGCTCGTTCAGATTGACGTAAACCTGCTTGGTTTCCAGATACTCTTCCATCCCCCACGGCCCTAACTCGCGCCCGAAGCCGGATTGCTTGTAGCCGCCCCAGGGCGCTTCCACATACGTCGGCTGCATGTGATTCACCCAGACGATGCCCGCGCGCAGGGCCTTCACCATCCGGAACGCGCGGAAGATATCGCGCGACCAGACCGCGGCCGCCAAGCCATAGGGCGAGTCGTTGGCGATGCGGATGGCGTCGGCTTCGTTGTCGAAGGGAATGACGGCGGCCACCGGTCCGAAAATCTCCTCCCGTGCGATGCGGGCGCTGTTATCCACATCGGCGAAGATGGTGGGCTCCACGTAGTAGCCTCTGGCTTGCGACGCCGGCCGTCCGCCGCCCGCGGCGAGCCGGGCCTCCGACTTGCCAATCTCCTGATACTGCCGCACGCGCTCGTATTGCTCCTTGCTCACCAGCGGCCCCATCTTCGTATTGCGGTCGAGCGGCGCGCCCAGGCGGATCAACTTCGATTTCTCCACCATGGCTTCCACGAACTTGCCGTAAATGGGCTTCTCCACCAGGATGCGGCTGCCCGCCGAACAGACTTCGCCCTGGTTGATGAAAATGCCGAACAGCGCGCCGTCGATGGCCGCCTCGAAATCGGCGTCCGCGAAGAAGATGTTAGGGGACTTGCCGCCCAGTTCGAGCGTCACGCGCTTCACCGTATCGGCCGCGCTCTTCACGATCAGCTTGCCCACCGCGGCGCTGCCCGTGAAGGCGATCTTGTTCACGCCCGGATGCGCCACCAGCGGTGCGCCGGCCGTTTCGCCGAACCCGGTGACAATGTTGATCACCCCCGGCGGGAAGCCGATCTCATCGAACCAGCCGGCCATTTCGAGTGCCGTCAGCGGCGTCTGCTCGGCAGGCTTCAGGACGCAGGTGCAGCCGGCCGCTAGCGCCGGCGCCAGTTTCCAGGCCGCCATCAGCAGCGGATAATTCCACGGGATGATCTGGCCCGCTACGCCCACGGGCTCGCGCAGCGTGAAACTGAGCGCATTGTCGGGCACCGGGTTCACTTGCCCCATCACCTTGTTGGCCATGCCGCCGTAGTATTCGAAACAGGTGGCCGTGTCGCCGATGTCGTATTCCGCCTCGACGATAGGCTTGCCGGTGTTGCGCGATTCCAATTCGGCCAGCATCGGAGCGTTGGCGCGGATGCGCTCGGCCAGTTTGAAGAGCAGGCGGCCGCGGTCCTGCGCGGTGGTCTGCGGCCACGGGCCGGATTCGAAGGCGGCTACGGCTGCCTGGACTGCGCGGTTGATGTCGATGGCGTCGGCATCCGGCACTTCGGCAATGATTTCTTCGGTGGAGGGGTCGTAAACGGGGAACCACTTGCCAGCGTGGCCCGCAACGCTGCGGCCGTTGATGTACATTTGATGGCGGTGCATGGGAGAAAATTAGTCTGCGAGGGCTAAAGCCCTCGCGGCAGGCACGAGTGCCCAATGTCACTTACTTTAGAGTCGTCGATGGATCTGCATAAATAGTGGGGCAGGCCCTTGGCCGGGGGACCCTCTGGGTCGGGTCCCTTGGACCCGCTTCTTGGGCCGAAATCGAGCCTGCGCGGAGAGAAAACGGCGGCCTGGGAGGCCGCCGCCGGCCGAGGGCCTGCCCCACTATTTGTGCAGAATCGCTTCACTGGCGAAAAGTAAATGACATTGGGCACGAGTGCCTGCGCCACGTCCTATTTCTTCTTGTGGACCGGAGCGGCGGGACCGCACGTCAGCCCCAGATTCTTCACCTGAGAGCGCGCCTTACCCGCCAGATCGTTGGATGGGAAGCGCTTCACCAGCTCGCAGAACTCCTGCTTGCCCTGTGTGCGCTTGCCCAGCTTCACCAGTGTGGTGCCTTTCATATAAAGCGCGTCGGGGGTCTTGGAGTTATCCGGATACTTTTCCAGCACCAGGTCGAATTCGCGTAAGGCGTCGTCCAGTTTGGCCTGTTTCAGGTGAATCTCGGCGATGTGGAACTGCGCGCTGGGCGCAAGAGTCGTGTTGCCGAAGTCCGTGAGGTATTGAGTGAATTCCTGCAGCGCCAGGTCATCCTTCCCGCCGCCCTGATCGCGCATCGCGTTTTGATAAAGCGTCTCGGCCGGGACTTGTGGCATGCTGGCCGCGGTCCCCCCGAAACCGGCGCCCGGAGGTCCGTTCCCTGGCACCGCAGCCGGAGGAGCCGCCGGCGGCGCCTGGATGCTGCGCACCGCGTTGCCGATATCCACCATTTGCTGTTGCAACTTGCCAACCTGGCTCGAGATATCCGTCACGGATTCGCGCAACGCGGAAACATCCGTGGTCATGGCGTCCATCTTGGCGCTCAAATCGACCACCGTGGTCACCACTTTGCTTTGCTGATCCTTGGAACTCTGCTGCAGGTTGCTTTGCAGCAGAGCCACGGACGTGTTGGCTTTGTTGGACGCATCCAGGGCTTGTTGCACCAGCACCTGAATGGCGGACAGTTTCTCGTCCTGGGAGCGTTGCAGAGTGCGCAACTGTTCCTGCAGCAGGGCCACATCCCGCTGCAATTCGACAATTTCCCGGCTGGCCGCGAATGTCAGCGCAGGACAGATCAGAAGGGCCGGCACGAGCGCGCGCCAAAAGATCATAGAATCTCCTCATGAGCGGGACGGCTGGGCCGTCCCGCCGGTTGCGGACGGGCCGGAGCTGTCCGGCCCTCAACTGATTTTACTGCCCTGCGGCGAAGTGCGCGCGGCGGTTCTTCTGCCAGCAGCTCTCGTCGTGATCGGTGCACTGCGGCCGTTCCTTGCCATAGCTGATGGTCTTCAGCTTATCGCCCGGAACGCCCAATTGCACCAGGAATTCCTTGGCGGCGGTGGCGCGCCGGTCGCCCAGAGCCAGGTTGTATTCGGCCGATCCGCGATCGTCGCAATGGCCCTCGATGGAGATGCTGGAGTCGGGGAAACTCGCGAAGATGGCCTTCAGCGCGTCGGCGTCTTTGGTCAGGGCGGCGCGGGCATCCTCGCGGATATCGTTCTTGTCGTAGTCGAAATAGGCGTCCACCACGCTGCCCGAGAGCATCTGCTCCAGGGTGGGTTTATTCACCACCGGCGGCGGCGGCGGTGGCGGCGGTTCGGAGACGTTGACAGTGGCCGTTGCGGTCTGGGTACCGCCTGGTCCGGTAGCCGTCAGCGTGTAGGTGGTGGAAGCACCCGGGAACACCCGGCGGCTGGCGGATGCTTGCACTGTGCCGATGCTGTTGTCGATGGTGACGCTGCCGGCATTCGTGACCGTCCAGCGCAAGGTGGACGACTGGCCGCGTTCGATCGACGACGGCTCAGCCACGAACTCGGCGACACTGGGCGCCGCGGGCGGCGGCGGTTGCACAACAGGCGCCGGCGGCGCCGGCGGTGGTGGCGGGGGCGGAGCCTTCTTCTTGCATCCCGCCGCGAACATCGCCAACATCAGGCAAATGCCAATCGTACCGATCTTCTGCTTATTCAACATGAACTAAAAGCCTCCTGAAAAGTTGGGTCCTGGATCCTGGGTGCTAGGTTCTGGCGTACAGTTCTCCCGTTTGGTGAGAGTTTGCCAGCACCCAACACCTAGAACCCAGCACCCGTGTACCTATTTCGCCCATACCGGCGACCAATTCTTTCCCGCGGTGGTCAACTGTTTAAGCTGCGTGCCATCCGCCAGCATCGTCCAGATCTGCTCCGACCCGGTGCGCGTGGACATGAATGCCAGGCGCCGGCCATCCGGCGCCCACGTGGGGTTCTCGTTGCGTCCCGCGCCGTAGGTCAACTGGTTGAAGTTGCGCGTGGCCACATCCATCACGAAGATATTGAAATTCCCGGTGGCGAAGCCGCGCGTCCAGGCGAAAGCGAGGATCTGCCCATTGGGGTGCCAGGCCGGGTTGGACGCTTCTCCCTCGCCATTGCTCAATCGCTGCACGTCGGCGCCGTCCATATTCATCCGGTAAATTTGCTGCGGCCCCGACCGTCCCGAAACAAAGACCAGATCGGTTCCCGTCTTCGGATTCACCTTCGGCTCCACCTCCAGCGCGCGCGTGTTCGAAATGCGCCGCAGATTGCTGCCGTCGAGGTTGGCGCTATAGATCTGCGCCCACCCGCTGGCCGTGGACGCGTAAAGCAATTGCTTACCGTCCGGTGTGAAATCCGGCGTCGCATTCATCGATGCGACTTGATTATAAAACGGCAAGCGCCGTCCCGCATCCGTTGAGAGAATAAATATAGCAGGATTGCCGCGAGCGAAGCTAGTAAAAGCTATTTTTGTCCCATCCGGCGACACCGCCGGCTCGATGGATAACGAATTGAAACGGCTGATTTGGCGCTGGTTGGAGCCATCCGGGTCCATCACCCAGATTTCTTTATGCCCGGTGCGGTTGGATACGAAATAGATCTTTGTGCCGAGCAGGGACGTGCCCCCCAATTGGGCAATGATATCGGCGGCGAATTCATGCGCGGTTTTCTTAGCACCGGCCTCGTCGGGGGAGCCGAAATAGCGCTTGCCAATCACCTGGGCCTGCGTTACGTTGGGCTGCCCCACGTTGAACAGCCAACCGTACAGCACCAGCACGTTGTTCTGCACCGCCGTGTAGCCGAACGCCAGGTAATTCGCGGAGACCGGCGGAGAAGACCAATCCGAGAGCCACGCGCCGCCGCCGCTAGGCAATGGCTGGCCGGGGCGGGTAGCCTGCGCCGCCGGCGGCTCGCGGAAATCCGAGGGCTGCTGCGGCGCCTGCAGCGGATACATGGTCTTGGGCACGATTTTGAGCAGGCCAGACCCATCCAGATCGTTGTAGAGCGTCTCATTGAAGGCGTTCATCAGCGGTTGCGCCGCGCCGCTGCCGCGCAGATCGGGCAAGGCGATCTTGGGGCGGTCGCCCACTACCAGAGGGATGACGACATCGCTCTGCTGCGCTACGAGTGGCAGAAGCGGCGCAACCAGGGCGGCGCCTAACCAAAAGGCTCTTTTCATTGATCTATCGCCTCAACTCGAACCAGAATTCGATTACGGCATCGCTACGTTCAAACTCGGACGGCAGGGGCGGGAAAGGGCTGGCATCGTAGATCGCCCGCTGCGCGGAATAGTCCATCGCGGTGTTCCCGCTGCTCTGCGAAACATGCACGTTGCGGACCGAACCGTCGCGCATCAGATCGAATATCACGATGGCTGTGGGGAGCGAGTGGATGCGCGGATCGACGTCGTTGGTGCGCCACTTCTCGGCCACCCGCTGTCGCAGGATTGTCACATAATTGCCGAAACGGTTGCCGAATGGCGAACCCACCCCGACTCCCACGCCGCCCGATCCCGTCTGCCCCATCATGGGTGAAACCAGGGCTTGGCCGGCTGCGCTATAAAGCTGGTTGGGACGGTCCTCTTGCTTGGCGCGCCACGTATTCTGCGCGGAGCGCGCGACTTCGGCGGTCTTGGGATGCGTGCGGCTCTTGATCGGAATGGCATCCGGCTCCTCCGGCGCCGCCCGCCGCTGGGCCTTGGCAGCGGGTGGAGGTGTCGGTACGGACGATTCCGTAGGGTTCGCCAGCGGGTTGACGATGCCGGTCCGCTGCGGCAGCGGAATCTTGTTCACCACGTTGATGGCCACGCTGCCCTGCCCGCCTGAATTCGCGTCACCCCATGTTTCAGGATGGCGGGTGAGCGCCACTCCCCAGAAAAGCAAAGTCCCGAAAAGAGCCGCGTGCAAAGCCACCGATCCGATCAGCGGCTTGCCGAGCGATTCCGGCTGACCCAGGATGTCCGCGTGCGGGTACATTACTTGCGCCTCTTATTGGCGATGTCCTCCGGTTGGGTGACCGCGTTCACTTGCAGTTTGGCCGCCCCCAGTTCGCCCATGACCTGGGCGATCGGTTCCCAAACCGTCTCTTTGTCGGCGCGCAGGTACACTGCCGTGGCGCCGCTGAAACGCCGCGCGATTTCGGCCGGCAGTTCGTTGATGTTGACCTCTTTATCGTTCAGGTACAGCGTGCCGTCCTTGGTGATGTTGACCACCGGCAGTTCCTTGGCGCTGTCCTGCACCGCGCGCGTCTTTGGAACGTCCACCTGGATGCCGAACTCCATCACGTGCGCGGTCAGCATAAAGATGATCAGCAGCACCAGCATCACGTCCACGAACGGGGTGACATTGATCTCGGCAAGCGCGCCGTAATGCGCGTGCCGGCGCGAACGGGAACCGCCGCCATTGCCGCTATTGAACGTGATCGCCACGCGCTACTCCCCGAAACTCCGCTCGGCCATGTTCAGGAACTCCAACGCGAAATCGTCCATGCGTGTGCCGATCTCGCGGATGGTGTGGCCGAAGTAGTTATAAAAGATGGCGGCGGGGATGGCCGCCGCGAGTCCCACCGCGGTGGCGATCAGCGCTTCCGATATGCCCGGCGCCACCGCCCGCAGGCTGGCGCTGCCTTGCGTGCCCAGGCCCTGAAAGGCGCGAATGATACCCAGCACCGTGCCGAACAGTCCGATGAACGGGCTGACCGAAGCCGTGGTCGCCAGCCAGCTCATATTGCGCTCCAGCTTGGCGAGTTCTTCGCTGGTGCCGAGCTGCAGGGAACGTTCCAGCGCCAGCTTGTTGGTGACCGAGCCGCGCGCGGTCGCCTGGCGGTGCACTTCCTCGTAGCCGAACTCGAAGACCGCCACCAGCGGCGCGGGCTTGAACTGCTCGCTCGCCACCATTACAGCGTCCAGGCCGTTGGCCTTGCGGAAGGCGCGCAGAAAGCGCCGGTCGGCGGACCGCGCCGTGCGCAGTGCGCTCCACTTGGAAAAGATGATGGCCCACGAGAAAACGGAAAATATCAGGAGGATCGCCAAAACGGCGATCGTCAGGGGACCGCCCCTGCCAATCATTTCCCAGATGTCGACCTGCAGAAGGAACGCGGGAGCTTCAGGCGTCAAACCATCTCCTAATTTTCAAATCTAACATACGGACGCATGGCGGGCTCCGAAAGACCGTGCTTGCTGCACCGTGGGGCGGGCAATCCTGCCCGCAGCCGGCTGTTAGCCGGCTCTGCCGCCTAAAAGGCGGCTGCGGCCATGATTGGCGGCCCCACGGTGCGTCTTCTACTCAGGGTTTCCCAAAGACCATGTTGTCGAGGAACTCGTTGCGGAATTTGCCCTTCGGATCGTACTTCGCGGCCAACTGCACGAAGTCGCCCAGTTTTTCATACCTGGATCGCAGATCCGCCGGCGGTAGCGTGAACAGTTTGCCCCAATGCGGGCGGACCCCGAATGGGGACAGCTCCTTTTCAATGACCGGAAGCACGCGCCGCACCGCCGGCCAGTCCGGCTTCCAGGTGAAGTGGATCGTCACGCTGGGCCGCTGGTAGCAGGTGCTCATCCACAGGTCGTCGGCCGCGATAGTACGGATCTCCGAGATCAGCAGGTGTGGACTCACCTGATCGCGCAGCCGCTCCACCGCCAGAATTGCGTCGACGGCGTTGCGCCGGGGCACGAAATATTCCGATTGCAGCTCTTTCCCGGCGCTCGGTGTGAAGCCCATGCGGAAGTGCGGCAGCCGCTCGTACCAGGGGCCGGGCACTCCCATCTGCTCGGTGCAGTTCTCCGCGGAAAGATCGGCGATCGGATGCAGATTTCGGGTGGCGAGCTTGGCGCCGAAGAATTCCGCCGGCGCCGCGAATGCCGGCCCCTCGCCAACGCGGCTCTTGATCCAGACTTCATTGAGGCGCTGTCCCTGCCAGTCGGTAAACAGGCTGACGCTGTAACCGCTCGCCTGGATCTCGTCGAAGTGATCCTTCATCTGCGCCAGCGGCAGGTTCTCATACACGTACTGGCGCACCTGGTAGGTGGGCTGAATGTCGAGCGTCAGACGGGCGATGGCACCCAGAGCGCCGAGTCCGACTACGGCTCCACGAAACGCTTCGCCATCGGACTGGCGCGAGAGTTTCACCACGTCGCCCGCCGCCGTGACCATTTCAAACGCTGAAACCGCGGTGGCCAGATTGCCGTTCTTCTCGCCCGAGCCGTGCGTGGCGGTGCTGCAGGCTCCCGCGATGGAAATGTGGGGAAGCGACGCCAGGTTGTGCAGCGCAAAGCCCTTGCTGTCCAGATACGGGCAGAGTTGGCCGTAGGTGATGCCCGCATCCACGGTCACCGTACGGGCGCCCGCGTCGAGCGCCACCACTTTGTGCATGGGCTTCAGCGACAGCAGGTTGTAGCGGCTGTCCGCAATGGAGTTGAAACAGTGGCGCGTGCCCAGCACCTTCACTTTGTCCTGCGACCGCACCAGGGAGCGGATCTGGTCGACGGAGCCGGCCTCACTCAGGCGGTCGGTACTGTAGGTGAGGTTCCCCGCCCAGTTCGTCAGCTTTTGCGTGGTCATCCAGGCGGAAAGGCGTGCGCCCGCCGGGCCCGCGAAGATGGCCGATAAGACGCTGAAGGTTCGTCTGTTCATACTCGCTCTGGATGATATCAGATCCAACCGCGCTCGGCCGGTAGTGGGGCAGGCCCTCGGCCTGCGGCGGCCTCCCAGGCCGCCATCTTCTTTTCTCAAATGCTCGAAGGGGGTCCAGGGCAACCGAAGGGCCGGAGCGAAGCTCGCCTGGCTA
>Ga0302324_100020816_pt1 | contig 12811 bp, 7 predicted proteins | sample Palsa_T0_1_FD_201949 | JGI IMG/M metagenome (GOLD analysis project Ga0302324, IMG submission 201949) | Peat permafrost microbial communities from Stordalen Mire near Abisko, Sweden - Palsa_T0_1 | ecosystem: Environmental > Terrestrial > Soil > Palsa > Peat permafrost | place: Sweden: Abisko...
CGCGCGTGCTTGAGTGCGACCGTTCGAAGATCAGCAGGATCGAAACCGGCCAGCGCGGTATCAGGCCCAAGGAACTGCGCGAGCTGCTGACCGAGTACGGCGTGCCGGAGGGCGAGCAGGCCGCGCTGGTGGCCATCGCCAGCCGTGGTGGCCAGCGAGGCTGGTGGCATGCCTATGCGGGCAGCCTCTCCGAAGCATGCCTGGATTACGTCATCATGGAGTCGGTGGCCTCACAGATCATGGCGTATGAGGCCCAGCTCGTGCCCAACCTGCTGCAAACCGAGGACTACGCCCGCGCCATCGCTGCCGCCGAGCCCGGCTACACCGCCGGCGGGCAGCGGGAGGATGCCATCGCGGCCATGGAGGTGCGGCGGCAGGACGTGCTGACCGGGAAGCCTTCGGGGTCTTCGGGTCGGCGTCTGTGGGTCGTCCTGGGCGAAGGCGCCCTGCACCAGGAGGTCGGCGGCCCTGGCGTCCTGGCCGGGCAGATCCGCCACCTCGTCCAGCTGAGCGAGGATCTTCCCGACCTCACCCTTCAGGTCCTGCCGTTCTCGGCCGGGGCGCATGCCGCTGCAGGCAGCGCATCTCTCGCGATCCTGCGGTTCTCCGATGCGCCCAGCCTGGGCGTGGTCTACGTGGAGGCGCTATCCGGCGGCGTCTACCTGGAGAGCCAGGCGGACGTCGCCCGCTACATCCGCGCGTTCGCGCTGCTGCGTGCGTCCGCGCTCAGCGCCGCTGACAGCGTCCGCCTGCTGCGGGATCTCGGGGGCCTATAGTGCCATCTCCCGGCCATCTCGGCCTGAGCGAGCGGCGCGCCGGCCTGCTCCGCGGCGCGGGTAACGGGCCGGTCCGCCGCCGTGACCTGAGGCGATATAAGTGTTATCAACTTTTTATTCAAAATTACGCAACCAAATGGTGAAATGTCCTTTCGGGCGTCCCGGGCCGTGTTACTCGTGGGACTGATGTGGCAGTCGAAGTAAGGGCATCCCACCACCGGAGTTACGTGTCCGAATAGAGATATCTTCCCCGGATGCATCTTTGCGTCTGGCCATTAGGCTTGTTTTGCACGGATGTCGGCAAAAGGGGCTTTGGCTGACGTTAGGTGGCGCAACGTGGCACGGGGCTTGCAGCCCGGGGACCCGCGGCTGATCGGTCCGTACCGGCTGGTCGGGCAGCTTGGCTGTGGTGGCATGGGACAGGTATTTCTGGGCCTGTCGGCGGGCGGTCGACCGGTCGCGGTGAAGGCGATCCGGGCTGAGCTGGCCGCGGATCAGGAGTTCCGGGTCAGGTTCGGCCGGGAGGTCGCCGCGGCCCGGCGGGTGAGCGGCCTGTTCACCGCCCTGGTGGTCGACGCGGATGTGGACGGTCCGGTGCCCTGGCTGGCTACGGCTTACGTCAGTGGGCCCGCGCTGTCTGACGCGGTCACCCGTCACGGGCCGATGTCGGCCCGGGCGGCGCTGGCGCTCGCGGCGGGGCTGGCGGAGGGCCTAAGCGCGATTCACGCCGCATCCGTGGTGCACTGCGACCTGAAGCCCTCCAACGTGCTGCTGTCCCAAGACGGGCCGCGGGTGATTGACTTCGGCATCTCGCGCGCCGCGGAGGCTGTGTCGGTGGCGGGAGCGGGCCTGGTGGTCGGCTCGCCCGGGTTCATGTCTCCTGAGCAGGCCATGGGCAGGGATATCGGGCCGCCAAGCGACGTGTTCAGCCTCGGTGCGGTGCTCGCGTTCGCCGCCGCAGGCCAGGGGCCGTTCGGCGAAGGGTCGAGTCCCGAGCTGGCCTACCGGCTCGTCTACAGCCAGCCGAATCTGGATAAGCTGCCCACCGAACTGCGCTCTCTGGTCGGGCATTGCCTGGCCAAGGAGCCCGCTGATCGGCCCACCGCCGACGAACTGCTGGCCGAGGTGGCGGCCGTCCAATCCGCGACCGGCTGGCTGCCTGACGCGGCCATCGGAGCATTCGCCGAATACCTGGCGCCGAACCCGGTTCAGGAGTACCTGGCGCCGAACCCGGTTCAGGTGGCCGCCGCTGTTCGCTCGGCTTGGCCGCAGGAAGCACCCGGGCCCGGGCCCGGGCGAGCCGCTTCCGGGCGCCCTTGGTTCCGGCCGGCCCGGTCGCCCGGCCGGGACCAGATGTCGCGGCGTCGCTGGTGGCGACCGCTGGTGGCGACCGGAGTGGCGGTCAGCGTTCTGGCGGCGTCGGCCGCGGTCAGCTTCGCTCTGTCCGGCGCGGCCAAGCATCCGCCCGCCGCCCAGCCCAAGGTCGCGGCGACGCGGGGCACCCCGGCGGCCGGGCCGGCCTCGTCCCCTCCTACGTCGCCATCTGTATCGCCCTCGAGGGCGTCATCGTCACCGAGCGCCTTGCCCGGCGTGGTTCCGGCGGTCATCGTCCCGGTGATAGACACCCTCACCTCGCCGGGCACGCCGTCGCCGGGCAGGAGTACCTCGCCGTCGCCGTCGCCGTCTAAGTCGCCGCTCCCGTCGGCGTCCCCGACCGCCACTACCTCTGCGTCCCCGACCGTATCTCCGTCACCGAAACCGAGCCCGTCACCGTCCACCTCACCGGCACCAAGCCCATCACCGTCCACCTCACCGGCACCAAGCCCATCACCGTCTACGTCACCGGTGCCGTCCGCGTGAGGTTGACACGTCGTGGCGGGAGCCTCAGCTGCCCCATCTGGACTCGTGCTACCAGAGTGACCTCTGTTGCCAGTGTGACGTAAGGGAGAAGCGGGCGTGCATAACGATGAACTTAATAGCTCCCTTGTCCGCGTGCAGGTCGGCACCCCGGCCATTATTATTGCCCTGGCTGATATGACATCTAGAGCGTCATTACAGACGTTGAGGTGGGATTTAGCATGGTGAGGGCTTTGCAGCCTGCGGACCCGCGGCTGATCGGTCCTTACCGGCTGGTAGGGCAGCTCGGTTCTGGCGGCATGGGGCGGGTATTCCTGGCCATGTCGGCTGGCGGCCGCCCAGTAGCGGTGAAAATGATCCGCGCCGAACTTGCCGCCGATCCTGATTTCCGGTCCCGGTTTAGTAGAGAGGTCTCAGCCGCAAGAAGAGTAAATGGCCTGTTCACCGCCTTGGTCGTGGACGCGGATGTGGATGCCCAGGTGCCCTGGCTGGCCACCGCGTACGTGGCTGGTCCGTCGCTCGCGCAGACGCTGAAGGAGCACGGCCCGCTGTCCGCCAAGTCAGTGCTGGCGCTGGCCGCAGGCCTGGCCGAGGGCTTGAACGCGATCCATGCCGCGGGCGTGGTGCATGGTGACCTCAAGCCGTCTAACGTACTCCTAGCCGAGGACGGGCCACGGGTGATCGATTTCGGGATCTCCCATGCCGCGGAGACGGCGCCGCTGACGCACCCGGGTCTGGTGATGGGCTCGCCCGGGTTCATGTCACCCGAACAGGCCCTGGGTCAGAAGGTCGGGCCGCGCAGCGACGTTTTCAGCCTGGGTGCGGTGCTCGCCTACGCGGCGTCGGGAGAAAGACCGTTCGGCACCGGATCACCCATCGACCTGCTCGATCGCGTGATCCATGGCACGCCGAGCCTTGGCAAAGTACCGCCCGAAGTTCGCCCGCTGGTCGAACGTTGCCTGGCGAAGGATCCGAGCCAACGCCCTACCCCCGCGAGCTTGCTGGCTGAGCTGGGCGCCCTGCAGGCCGCGACGGGCTGGCTCCCCGAGTCGATCATGCGAATGTTCCCGCGGGATATCTCGCCCAAAGGCGAAGACGATCGGAAGGGAGGCGGCATAGGCAGCACGTTGACGGTCACGATGGGGAGCGCGGCGCAGGATGCCGCGGTTTTGCCCAGGCACGCGAAGCCAAGCGCTCCGGCGCAGCCGAATGACCAGCTGCGGACCGATGCTCAGCCGCGAGCCAGTGATCGGATGCCGCCAACCGATCAGCTGCAGCCGGAGGCCGAGGCAAGGCCGGAGGCCGCAGCAAAGCCGGCTGACCGGGTGCAGCCGGGCGACCAGGTACAGACAGGTGATCAGCCCCTGCTGGGCGACCAGGCGGAAACCGGTGACCAGCTACGGCCGGAGGATCGGGTGCGCAGCGACGGCCAGACGCAGGCCGTTGACCAGGCGGAGCCGGATGATCAGCTGGTCCCCGGTGACCAGCCGCAGTGGGGCGACAGCGGCCGCCGGAAGCCGCGGGGCCCCTTGTGGCGGCCACTGGCTGCGGCGTGCGTCGTCGGGGGACTCCTTGCGGCATCTGGCGCGGTCGACTATGCCCTGATCACCGCGACCCGCCACTCGGCCAACGACACGGCAACCGGGCCGGCATCGACGAGTGCCTCCCCTTCCGCACCAGCTCGCACACCTTCCGCCTCCCTGGATGTCACCAGGGTTTACACCTATCAGCAAGGCGTCATGGTGTACGTCGATTTCTACTACACCGATCAGGGCAACAACGCCAACGGTTTCGGATTCATGGGGGTGGATGGGTCGCCTATAGGGGAAGTGAACTATCAGTTCTCCAGCCCCGGCGCTGGCATTGTCGAGACAGGCAGCATCACCTATCCGTTTAACGAGGGCTGCGGCACCGCCCAGCCGCGCTCGGACTCCATCGAAGTCTGGGTCACTGATGCGGTGGGCAAGCAGAGCCGGCCGACTAAGCCGGTTCGCCTCGCCTGCGCCCCCTGACGCGCGATTCCGGCGTGCCGGTTCTAGGCCGCGGACCGGCTCGGAACCAGGCCGGCCAGCAGTACCACTGCCGTTCGGCGGAGTCGGGGCACGAAGTCTACGCATGCTTGACCCAGATCCGGGTCGGAGGTGTAGAGCCTGGCCAGGGCCGGCGGAGGATTCGCGATCTGCGGCCGCCGCTGCCCGGGCCCAGTCCGACGCCGCCTGGCACGACCTCACCATCTCCACCGACCGGGACGATGCCACCCTCGCGGACCGGGACCCGCTCGGGGCGATCAGCCGCTAACGACGTCAGCGATGTGCCTGCTGGTAGTGCGCCGCGAGCACGTCAGCCCCGAAGTCGCTGCGGGGGCGGCGCAACACGGTATGCGCGTGGTTACCATCATCGGTAGTGTCGTATTCGATGAGCAGGTCATCGCCCTGTACCCGGTAGTAGTGCCGAGCGCCCGGAGTGAGCGGTCCCTCCCAGGCGAAGTGCAGTTCTGCGCCGGCGGCGCGCGAAGCCTCACGTGCCGCGAGCTCGGCGGGCAGCCGATCGAGGTAGAGGGCGACGAGCTGAGCCAGCACTGCCCGCGCACTCGGCCCGAGCCGCGAAGCGGGCACGCCGAGCGGCTCGATGCCTTCCTGAGCGCGGGGATTGGTGCTGGTGTGGATGTCGCCGGGCGGCTGGCTGGCGACGACAGCGGCCGAACGGCCCGCCGCACCCATCGCGTCAAGCAGAGCGCGCACCAGGTCTTCCTCGGGCGCCAGCGGCCGGGACACCGGGCGCCCGGCATAACTGACGCAGGCCGGGTTGGCGCCGAGGAAGACCGGGGCAGGGGAGACCTGGTCCTGCGCCACGGTCATCGTCACGGACAGGTGATGCCCCTCAAAACGCCAGGACCACGGCTGATCGCCAGCCGGATCACCGAACACGTTCACCCAGTAGTCCCCGCTGTGACGGCCTCGCCGCCAGTCTTCCCAGCGGTCCAGCACCTCCTCGAGAGCGATGATGCCCATCGCCTGCGCGTACGCATGCTCGCTCAGCCCGGTGGCCAGCAGCCGGTGCGCGGCCTTCCGGCCAGCCACGCCGAGCTCGGCGATGCAGGCGCCAGGGCGATGCCGCGGCCGGTATTCCAGCCAGCGCCGGGCGGTGTGGTCGGTGAAGGGCTGGGCCGCTAGCCTCCGCTGCTCCTCGTCCAAGGCGCCTAGCAGCGCCATCGCGGCCGAACGCATCTGCCCGGGCACACTATCCGCGGTCATGAAACTGGTATATCAGGATGCCTGGTTGCCTTGGCGAGTGGTCGCAGCATCGCCAGCAGGGCCGATACTGGCGTGATGACCACTCCGGGCTGGGACGCGTCTTACACGGCGAGCAAGCCCGCGCCGTGGGACATCGGCCGGCCGCAGCCCGCCTTCGTGCGGCTGGTGGAGGGAGGGCTGCTGAGTGGGCGGCTCCTGGACGCCGGCTGCGGCACCGGGGAGCAGACCCTGCTGGCTGCCTCCCACGGCGCGGACGCCATGGGCATAGATGTGTCGGTCCGTGCCATCGAGCTAGCCCGGGGCAAGGCCGCCGAACGAGGCCTGACGGCCCGCTTCGAAGTTGCCGATGCCCTGCGGCTAGGAGACCTGGGTCTGATGTTCGACGTCGTCCTCGACAGTGGGGTCTTCCATGTCTTCGACGACAAAGATCGCGTCAGGTACGTCGCCAGCCTGGCGTCGGTGCTGCGCGATGGCGGTTACTGCCACCTGCTCTGTTTCAGCGACCGGCAGCCCGGGACCCTCGGCCCGCGCCGGGTACGCCAGGACGAACTCCGTGCCGCCTTCAGCGATGGATGGCGGATCGTCAGCGTCGAGGCGGCCACGTTCGAGCTCAATGAGTCTGGGCTTGGCATCTTGCTGGCACAGGCCTGGCTGGCCGCCATCCAGCGGGTCACTCAGGCCTGATGAGTTCCTGCTTCGACATAGCGTAGCCAGTTTCCTCCTGTCACCACCGGCGATCGCAGGTAGTGTGGCGTCGTCCGCGTGGTCAACGTTGGCGTGCCGGTACCGTACTTCGGGGGTTAGCCACGATACGAGTCAAAGCGATGCCGCTAGCACGATGGGGCTAGGGTCATGGCGGGCTAATGCCAGTACGCGACAGCAGCCGGGTAGCCAATGCCATCGCACTGGAGTGACGCGGCGTCTGCGGACCCTGATTCTCTCGGCGTGTGCTCTCTTCCTTGGGCTAGCCAGCTCCGGGTGCGGCGCCGCCTCAACCAGTGCTGTTGTCGCGGCCGGGAAGCCCTCAGCCACCGGGGGAAGCCTCGCCTCGCAACGGCCCAGCGCGGGCGAGTCGTCGCCTCAGTCAGCGTTGCCCTCCTGCCCGGCTCAGGTTTTCTCTCGCATGACCGAAGCCCAGCGGGTCGGCCAGTTGTTCCTGGTCGGCATCGCGGGAGACCCGGTCTCCGACGTCGCCCAGGCGGTCGCGACGTACCACTTCGGCTCGTTGCTGTCGGCGGGCAACCTGACGGCGGGCGTAGCCGGACTCCAGCAGCTGACTACCGCATATCAGTCGCTGGCTTCGGCGCGGGCTACCGGCGGGGTTGGCTTCTTCATCGCCGCGAACCAGGAAGGGGGAGAGGTCCAGTCCCTGCAGGGCCCGGGCTTTTCCGCGATCCCTTCGGCTCTGGCCCAGGGCAGCCTGTCCCCTTCTGCGCTGCAGCAGCAGGCCGCGGTCTGGGGCCGTGAACTCCGGTCGGCAGGCTTCAATCTCAACCTGGCCCCGGTCATGGATGTCGTGCCGGCCGGAACCGCCGACCTGAACCAGCCCATCGGCATGCTCGAGCGTGAGTTCGGGTACAGCCCGGCGACGGTGGCGGCCCACGGCGTGGCGTTCATCCGGGGAATGCAGCAGGCCGGAGTCGCGACTACCGCCAAGCATTTCCCGGGGCTGGGCCGGGTCCTCGGCAACACCGATTTCACCGCCGGGGTCGTGGACAGCACGACCGGGCCGCACGACCCCTACCTCCGTTCCTTCCAGGGGGCCATCGACGCCGGCGTGCCTTTCGTCATGGTCGCCCTGGCCACCTATACGCGCATCGACGCACGCCATCTCGCGGTTTTCTCGCCGGAGGTGATGGGCGTGATCCTGCGCCAGCAGATGCACTTCAACGGAGTCATCGTCTCGGATGACCTGGGTGCGGCGACTGCGGTGGCGGGCCTTTCGCCGGGAGTCCGCGGGATTGACTTCCTCGCCGCGGGCGGCGACTTGATCACCTCTCAGAGCCTGCCCGCGGCGGCGGCAATGGACAGCGCCATCCTCGCGCGCGTATCCGCTGACTCTGCCTTTGGTGCCCTGGTGAACTCGGCCGTCATGCGGATACTCAGCGCCAAGCAGGCCTATCGCCTGCTGACGTGCCCGTGAGCCTGAGCTTCGGGCAACATCATGGCTGAGCTTCGGTCACCATCATGGGGGCCAGCGGCCCGGAGCTGGTCGCCAGCTCCGGGCACCCCGCAAAACCACGGCAAACGGCCGGCCTACGACGTGGGTTCGGTGAGGTTGTAGACGGTCTCGCCGCCGACGGTCTCCTTCGTGAAGTGGGCCGCGACCCATTTCGTGATGGCCGAGGAGCCCTGCCCACCGCCGAAGCTCTCGTTGTCCTCGCCCACGTAGTAGTGGATCTCGTGCTTGGCCACGAGCTCTTCGAACCCGGCCAAGGTGGGCCACGGGTCGGTCCCGTTGAACCCGCCGATGGCCATCACCGCGTCACCGGTGGCTAGCTCGAGGGGCGCTGCGGCCTCCGAACCCACGGTGGCGGCCACCCACTTGTAGCTGGACGCGTCCTGCTCCAGCAGCTTCTCCACGGCACTGCTCACGGTGGTACTGCCGCCAAGGCCGCCGGCGCCGCCGAAGCCGCCCGGCCCGCGGGCGCCGAAGCCGCCCGTGCGGCCTGGCGCACCGCTGGTACCCGAGGTCCCGCCCAGCGGCGTGCCCGCCGAGCCGCCACCGCCGGGAACCCCCGTCCCGGCACTGCCGGTCCCAGAGCCCGCCGTGCCGCCGCCGCGCCCCGGACCGAATCCCGCTGCGCCGCGAGTCCCGCCCGTCCCGGCTCCGCGCCCGAACTGGCCGGCCCGGCCGCCGGGCAACCCGCCCCCGCCGCCGAACCCTTCAGTCTGCGGTCCGGCACTCACGATCGCACCGGTGTGGGCAGAGTTCACCGTGTCGAGCGCGTAGGCGGTCGGCCCGGCCAGCCCCGCGACCATGGCGAGTCCGACCGGCACCAGCACCAACACCCGCCAACCGCGACGCAAACCCAGAGACCCCGGCGACCCCGGCGACCCCGGCGACCCCGGCGACCCGGGCGACCTCACGAGGTACGGAGCCGCGAACACCGCTGCCGCGGCGGCCACCCCCGAGATCACGATGACCCAGCGCAGCCAGGGCAGCCAGTCCGGGGTGCGGTCGAGCAGTACGTAGGCCCACACGGCCGTGGCCACGATCGCCACCGCGACGGTGATGCGCCCGGCCAGTCCTAGCCGTGCCTGCCACAATGCCGTCGCGCCGATACCGACAAGGGCGGCGATGCCGGGCGCGAGGGCGACCATGTAGTACGGGTGGATGATGCCGCTCATATAGCTGAACACCAGGCCGGTGATGAGCACCCAGCCTCCCCACAGCAGCGCCGCGGCCCGGGTCCTGTCGGTCCGCACCGCCCGCCGTGACACCCACAGCATGGCGCCCAGCGAGATCAGGGCGGCGGGCAGCAGCCAGCTGATCTGCCCGCCGAACTCGGAGTGGAACAGCCGCAGTATCCCGGTCGTACCGCCGAACGCCGTGCCCCCCGCACCGCCGCCACCGACGGACCCGGTTTCGTTGCCGTCAAGCCGGCCCAGGCCGTTGTACCCGATCGCGAGCTGCAGGATGTTGTTGTCGGTGGAGCCGCCGAAGTAAGGCCGGTCGGCCGCGGGGGTGAGCTGCGCGGCGAGGATCCACCAGCCCGCCCCGACGATGATACCGACGCCCATGAGCACCGTCTGCCACAGACGTTTGCCGAACCTGGGCGGCCCGGCCCACAGGTAGGCCACCGCGAACCCCGGCACGACCAGGAACGCCTGCAGCATCTTGGCCAGGAACGCGAATCCGAGCAGCAGTCCGCCGAACACCAGCCACTTCGTCCGTCCGCTCTCAATCGCGCGCACCAGCGTGTACGCGGCCGCGGTCATGAGCAGCACCAGCAGTGCGTCGGGGTTGTTGAATCTGAACATCAGCGCCGCGACCGGCGTGAGCGCGAGCACAAGCCCCGCGACCAGGGCCGCAGGCGGTCCGAACCAGCGCTTGACCGCGGCGTAGAGCAGCGCGACAGAAGCGACGCCCTCCAGCGCCTGCGGGACCAGCATGGACCACTGGCTGAAACCGAAGATCCGGCCCGATATCTCCATCACCCACAACGACGCCGGAGTCTTGTCGACGGTAATGAAGTTGGAGGAGTCAAACGAGCCGAAGAAGAAGGCTTTCCAGCTCTTGGTGCCTGCCTGCACCGCGGCCGCGTAGAAGTCATTCGCCCAGCCGTTCCTGGTGACGTCCCATAGGTACAGAACGGCGGTGAGCGCAAGCAGCCCGAACATCGCGGGGCGAGCCCAGCTGGGATCGGCCTCCGGCCCGCGGAGCAGGCGCCGAGCCCGGTTCCCGGGCGGTAGGGCGCGGCTGCCTATCGCGTGTCGCGAGATGGAGGTGGTCGCGCTCAACTGGTTCTCTCTCTCTGAGCTGTCATTGCTGTTAGCTGGACAGTTGATCCGAACGGGCTGTTAGCTGGACAGTTGATCCGAACGGCTCAACCGGGCTGGGCCGCACTGGCTCGGTTCTCGCGCTGTTGTCCGTCTCGGCAGCCGGGCGGCCCGCGCCGCGCTTGGATCGGCCGAAGACCCAGGTGCGGTACAGCGCGAACCTGAGGGCGGCGGCCACCAGGTTAGCGCCAAGCAGGACCGCGATCTCGGTGCCGCGGCCGGGATGGGGCGAGCTCGCATCCAAGACGGCCAGCGAGGCAGCGGTCAGCGCCAGCCCGATGGCGAACGTGAGCAATCCCTTGAACTGGTGCCTGGCGGCGTTCGGCCGTCCGCTGATGCCGAACGTCAATCGCCGGTTGGCGGCCGTGTTGGCCACGGCGGTCACCAACAGGCTGATGAGGTTAGCGGCCTGGGCCGGCATGCTGCCGCGCAGCAGCAGGTAAAGCCCCAGGTAAGCGATCGTGCTGCCGACTCCGACGACCGCGAATCTTGCGATTTGCAACGGCAAGCTGGACTCGACCGGCTCGGCGCCGTCGCGGCGGACCGCGAGCGAGGCACCGCGCAGCAGAGGGACCTGGATGGTCCCACGAGCGAAACCGGCGCCGAGCCGGGCCATCCCGCGCAGGTCGGCCAGGGCGGTGCCCACGATGTCGACCCTCGAGTCGAGGTCGTCGATCCAGTCCACCGGGACCTCATGGATGCGCAGCCCGGCCCGCTCGGCCAGCACCAGCAGTTCGGTGTCGAAGAACCAGCCGGTGTCCTGGGTCAGCGGCAGCAGCGCCCGGGCCTGATCGCGCCTGATCGCCTTGAAGCCGCACTGGGCGTCCGAGAAGCGCGCTCCCATCAGGGTGCGCAGCAGCACGTTATAGCTACGCGAGATGAGCTCGCGCTTGGGGCCTCGGATGACCCTGGACCCCCGGGCCAGCCGGGTGCCGATGGCGAGGTCGCTATGCCCGGACAGCAACGGTGCCACCAGCGGCAACAGGGCGTTGAGGTCTGTCGACAAATCGACATCCATGTACGCGAGAACTTCGGCGTCGCTCTCTGACCAGATGGCTCGCAGGGCCCGGCCGCGCCCCGGCAGGTCCATGTGGACGGCCCGCACCTCGGCCAGTTCGCGGGCGAGCCTGGTGGCGAGGGCCCAGGTGGTGTCGGTGCTGCCATTGTCCGCGATGGTGACCCGGGCAGTGAACGGGAAGCTCTCGCGCAGATAGGCCACTAGCCGCCGGATGCTCGGTACCAGGTCACGCTCTTCGTTGCGGACCGGCACAACGACATCTACCTGCAGAACCTTCATGTCTTCCAGACTCGCCTACCATGCTCCGCCCCGGCTGAAGCAATGTTATGTACGCGCTATGAGCGAAATCCGCGCTCACCCTGGTTGCGCAACTTTAATTTCCGTCACAACAACACCAACCATCATTGTATTCGACTCGATGGTCATGATCAGCAAAAATGTGTTGCGAGTAAACGAATCATTCGCTAGTATGTTTGATAAAGCCGAAGAAGAATTCAAGATCTTTTTCCGAAACGGGCGGTGGTGCGTGACCTCAGGACCGGCTTCCCCAGACCCCGGGCGGGACGAGGACCCCGCCCGGAGCCCTGGCGAGCCCGGCGGATCCCCGTCCGGCGGATCCCCGTCCGACGGATCCGGTCCCGGTCCCGGCACCGGGTGCACCCCGGATGAGTTCCCCGGTGGCTGGCGAGAGGTGCCGTGCTCTGATGAGGACTGGCTGACCGAGGAGCAGTGGGTGGCGTGGCTGTCCTCGATCGAGCCCGAAGAGCCGCCCGTCGAGGACGCTGAGGACCCCGAGGACGATCCCGGCCTCGATGACCCCGCGCAGCCAGGCACCGCCAGGCCGCGGTCCCGCCCCGCCAAGGGGACCCGCCCCGCCAAGGGCGTTCGCGCCGTCAAGGGGACTCGCCGCGGTCCGGGGCAGCCCGGTTCGGCGCGCCGGTTGCCGGGTGAGTCGCCCGGCCCGGTCGGCGCGTTCGCCACCGGGCAGCTGCTCGATACCGCTGCGGGCGGGCCGGTGGTGTTCGGTCAGGCCGAGCACGCCGCCGGGGATGACGCCCGGTTCGCCGCCGCCACCGAGGATGAGCTGACCGGGATCATCTGCGGGCTGGACCGGACCGAGGCCGCCGCCTGCGCGCTCAAGCACGCCGCCGTCGCCGAGCTGATCCGCCGGAGCCCCGAGGATGGCTACGCGCTTCAAGGCCCGGCCCAGATGCCGGCCACCTGGCATGAGTTCACCGAGGTCGAGCTGGCCGACGCGCTGGCCGAGACCCGCGCTGCCGCGGACGGGATGCTCCAGCTGGCCCGTGACCTGGAAACCAGGCTGCCCGGCACCAAGGCGGCGTTCCGGTCCGGGGTGCTGCGGCTGTCCAAGGTGGAGATCATCGCCCGGGCGACCGCCCACC
>Ga0302324_100020818_pt1 | contig 12810 bp, 17 predicted proteins | sample Palsa_T0_1_FD_201949 | JGI IMG/M metagenome (GOLD analysis project Ga0302324, IMG submission 201949) | Peat permafrost microbial communities from Stordalen Mire near Abisko, Sweden - Palsa_T0_1 | ecosystem: Environmental > Terrestrial > Soil > Palsa > Peat permafrost | place: Sweden: Abisko...
TGCGCGGCCATCGCCAGCGCCGCCGCGCCGAAGCCTTGACCGGCGGGGGTCTCGGAGACCAGCACGCAACCCCTCACCGCCAGGTGCTCGTCGTGGGAGCACTTGAGCACCGCCGAGCCCTCAACGCCGGCGGCCCTGGCGGCGGCCGGGTAGAACACCAGCACCGCTTCGGGCGGACGCTGCGCGGCCTGTGCGGCCGTGGGCGCGGCCTTGGCGGCGGGCGGCGCCGTTGTCGTTGGCGCAGGGCCTGGCGCGGCGGCGGTCGGCGCGGCGAACGCGCCCTCGCCGCAACCGGTCGCCGCCAGAACGCCGCCAAAACCGAGCGCCGCCAAACTCTTGCGCATGATTGCAAATCTCCCCGACACACTGGCGCCGATATCAGCGCTTGCGGGCGCGCGCCGCAACCCCGCCCAGGCGCTTGGGCGCCTGTAACCGCCAGCCGGCCTCGAGCAGCGCACCAAGCTCGGCTTCGTCGATCAGGGCCAGGCGCGCCAGCACGGCGGGAAAGCCGCGGTAATGGTCGTCGTCGAAGAACACCTCCGGCGCCGCCTTGATCAGCAGCTCCTTGCGCGGCAGCTCGCAGCGGATGGCCAGCACCTCGGGATGCAGGACGCGGGGCTTCTTGGGGATGTCCCGCGCGTAGTAGCTCCAGGCAAAGCCGCTGCCCTCGATCTTAAACACCAGCTGCTCGCCTTGCGAGGCGTCGACGACTTCCGGCAGGGCGAGCGCAAGGCCGCGGACGGTTTCGGCGGTGGGCATGAGACGGCTTGGAGCGGAAGATGGAAGATGAATTCACCACGAACCTCACGAACGCAACCCAACGGGCCTCGTCTGCAGTCGGGAAAGCCGTGCGGCTGCCGGAGACGACATGGCATTGAGCGGCCAATGATCGTGGGTTGGTGAGGTTCGTGGTTGAATCCTTCGCTCTGCCGCAGAATTCCTCACTTCCGCCGGGCGCGCGGCCCCGCTACGAAGGCGGCTTCACCTTTCGGGAAGAAGCCCAATGAATTCGAAGCTTTCGTCGCTCGCCGTCGGCGCGGCCCTCACCCTGGCGCTTGGCTCGGCGGCGGCGGCGCAGCCCATGCCGGTGGCGCAGCACGACTACAAGGCCGCGCCCGCCGGCAAGTATGCGATCGACGCCAAGCATACCGGCCTCGTCGTCCGGGTGCCGCACATGGGCTTCTCCTATTCGATCTTCCGCTTCCAGACGGTCGCCGGGACGCTGGCCTGGGATCCGGCCAATCCCCACGCGGACGCGCTCAGCGTCACGGTCGATCCAAAGTCGATCACCACCGCGCCGGTCGAGGGCTTCTCCGACGAGCTGTCGGGCGAGAAGTACCTCAACGCGGGCAAGTTCCCGACCATCACCTTCGTCTCGACCGCCTTCCACCCCGAGGGCGCCAGCCACGGCAAGGTGGACGGCGACCTGACGGTGATGGGCGTGACCAAGCACGTCGTGTTCGATGTCGACCTGGTGGGCGCCGGCAAGGGCTTCCGCGGCCCGGTGATCGGGGTCACCGCCAAGACCATGCTCGACCCCAAGGGCCTTGGCCTTTCGCCGTTCTTCTCTGCGCCGATCGAACTGGATATCGACAGCGAGTTCGACCTGCAGGCCTGACCAGCCTGACTCGGAAGCTTGAGCTTGCGGCGAATTGCGGGCGTGCTAGCTAGCCGCCGTGGCCTGCCCGCCGGGGCTTCGGGAGATGTCGGCCTTGCGTATGTCTCGCGCCATTTTGGCGGCTGCCGGGATTGCCGGGGTGCTGGCCGGTTGCGGGTCGAAGATTCCGGCGCAGGAGCCGGGCGCCCCGGTCGCGGCGGCGGCGCTGCCGCATCCCAAGGCCGGGCTATGGCAGTGGAACTCGCAGGCGGGCGGCCGCAAGCAGCTGTGCCTCTCCGGCGAGCTGTTGACGCCCTTCGCGCCGCGCCCTGGATGTCCGACATCGCGCCAGATCCGCACGAACGGCGGCGCCTATGTGGTGGAGACCAGGTGCCAGGCCGGCCAGGTGTCGCGGACGTGGTCCAAGACCTGGGGCGACTACAACCGCGCCTTCAGTCTCGACATCGTCGTCAACGACAGCCATGGCGACATCAGCGACCACGCCGACTACCGCTACCTGGGGCCCTGCGCGCGTGGCCAACACCCGGACGATCTGCCTTAAGGCCGCTGCTCGTCCAGCAGGTTGGCGATGGCGTCGAGATATTCCGTGAAGGCTTGGCGTCCCGCGTCGGTCAGCCGGGCGCGGGTCAGCGGCTTGCGCCCGAGGAAGCTCTTCTCGATCGCGATGTAGCCGGCCTCCTCGAGTTTGCGCAGGTGGATCGAGAGGTTGCCCTGGGTGGCCTCGAGCGCGGCCTTCAGCTCGTTGAAGTCAGCCACCTCGGCGTTGGCCAGGTAGGCCATGATCCCCAGCCGCATGCGGCCGTGGATGACATCGTCGAGGCGGCCGATGTCGAAGGCGGCCATGGCGGCGTCAGGCGCTCTTGCGGGTCATCAGCCAGGCGCCCGGCAACGCCATGCCGAACAACAGGCCAAGGCAGGCGAAGATGCCGAACACGGTCAGATCGCCGGCGTTCCAGCCCATACCGAGGGCGCAGGCGAACCAGGTCGCGGCCACCAGCCCAATCCAGGCGCGCCGGCGCAGAGAGAACATCGTCAGCCACGCCGCGCCTTGGAAGATGAACACCGCGCAGGGATAGATCAGCCAGATCGTCACACTCTTCTCGCGCAGGGCGATGATGCCGATCACGGCGATCAGCGCGAAGTTGGAGAGCCCGATCGCGCCGAAGAACGCGCCGATCGCGCGGTCGACCTGCCCGGTGGGGGCCGCGTCGCGGCGTCGAGGCAAGATGATGACCAGAGCGATCAGGAAGGCCGCGGTGGGTCCGATCCCGATCACCAAGTCTATCGGGCCATTGGTCGTCGGGATCCAGCCCCGCGACTGCCCCAGACCCAGCAACGTCTGGACCAGATAGCAGAGGCCGCCAGCGAAGTAGGTGCGGCCCAGCACCCTCAGGAAGCCGTCGCTGCGCTGCACCAGCCCGCGCAGGAACGCGAGGTCGTCACGGATGGCCTGGGTGTCGCTGTTGGTCATGGGCGTCGAACTCACGGCTGGGCGCCTTGCTGAGCGCCGATCGACGCCCGCGAGGCTCTTGACCGCGACTCGCGCGGCCCGTTGAGGATGGCGCCGATGAACGAATGGCGCACGAGCAGCTGGTAGCTGCCCAGCAGCAGCGGGAAGGCGACTCCGAGGATGACGGCGAATTTCACCGGCCACGGCCAATCCAACGGCGCGACCATCACCTGCAGCGCCATCACCAGCGGCAGATGCATCAGGTAGAGCCAATAGGAAGCGTCGGCGATGTAGCGGCGAGCCGGGCTGAAGTCGGAGAGATAGCGCAGAGCCAGGCCGATCAGGGCGAAGGTCCAGGACCAGGTCGCCAGCGGGTAGAGCACCGCCAGCGCGAGTCGCGCGGCCCCCGTCGGCGGATAGATCGCCGGCCTCAGGCCAATCAGCGCCAGTTCGGCGATCGTGAAGCCGAGCGCCAGCGTCAGGTTCGCTGGCCACAGCCGCCGCCATGCTGCCAAGAGCTCGGTCTGGCGGTGGGTCAGCCAGCCGAAGCTGAAGGCGCTGAAGAAGGCGACCGCGGCGGCGAGGTTTGGGACCAGCGACGAATCCGGCGTCGGAATGCCGAACCAGGGCAGCCAGGTCGGCGAGGCCAGGAAGGCGAGCGCAGTGGGCGCGGCGAGCACGATCAGGCCCGCAGGATGGGTGGCGACGGCCCGCACCGCCTGATCGACCACCGCGCGCAGGCGCCCAGCCCGGTCCAGCCGGGCGACGACGGCGCGGATGCCGAGCGTCGCCGCGTAAAGCCACAGCAGCACGTAGAGGAACCACAGGTGCGTCAGCGGAAACGCCGGGAAGCCAGGATACTTGGGGGGCGGCGGCAGCGGGCGCCCGTGCGCCGCGCTCACGGCCGCCCAGATGGTCACGGCGACGATCGCCGCGAACAGGATCGGCCAGCCGACCAGCAGCGGCACGGCGATACGCTTGGCGCGATCGGCGATGAAGCCCTTCGACCCGCGGCGGTGGAAAGTCAGGTGCGCGAAGAAGCCGGCGATCAGGAAGAAGGTGGTCATGCGGAAGATATGCAGCACGTGGAAGGTCACACCGAGCACGACGCTGGGCTGGTTGTCGGTGACGATCCACAGCGGCACGCCCTTCGGCCCCGGCAGAAACGAGACGGTGGCGTGGAAGACGATGCCCGCGATCAGGGCGAAGCCGCGCACCGCGTCGAGCGCGTGCAGGCGTTCGTTGGAAGTGTCGGCCATTGGCGCTGCGATCCCGAACCGGGGGCCGCGCCCTATGCGCAGGCCCCATCGTCCGCACTGTGCGCCAACTAGTTTGTTTTGTAAACTTGTTTCCAAGAGGCGCGATGGTAAGTCCGCGCCTCTCGAGCCCCTCAGGCCGCTTTCGCCAGTTCGGCGACCCGCTCCCAGGTGGTGGTGGCGAAGCTCAGGCGGGCGGACAGCCGCTCGAGCCAGGCCAGGATCGGCGTGCCCTTCAGCATCTCGGCGGCTTCCGGCGCCGGCGCGAGCAAGTCGAGCTGGACGCCGGCGTGGATATCGGCCAGCGAGAAGCTGTCGCCGGCGATGTACGGGCTTTTGGCCAGGAACCCGGCCAGCACCTCGATGCAGTGACGGGTGGCCGGGAGCGAAGCGGCGACCGCCGCCTCGTTGACCGGAAAGCCGAGCTTGGGCCCCACGATGCGGTTGAAGCCCAGCGTCGCCGCCGAATTGTCGGTGAAGAAGTACCAGTCGATCACGCCGATCACCTGGTTCATCCGCGCCTCGGCCTTCGGATCCTTGGGCGTCAGGGCGCGCGGCGCGCCATAGACGGCGTCGATGTAGCGGATGATCGCCTGGGTCTCGTAGAGCTTGAAATCGCCGTCCTCGATCGCCGGGATACGGCCGAACGGGTGGCGGGCGAGGTGCTCGGCCTGCTTATGCGCGCCGGGCGTAACCGGTTGCAGCCGATAGGCAGCGCTTTTCTCGACGCAGGTCGCCAGGACGGCTCGCCCGTAGGGGCTGCCGGGGATGCTGTAGACGGTGATCATGCTCGAACTCCCTTTCGCTTCTGGTCAGGACGCCTTGGCCGCTTCGGCGGCGAACATCTGCAGCAGGCCGGTCCAGCCGCCTTCGCTGTCGAACGACGCGCGGGCGCCCTCGCCCTCGGCGCCCATGTTTTCCAGCAGGCGGTGCTCGAGGTTGACGCGGGTCCCCTCGCCTTCCGGCATGAACACCACCTCGACCTCGGTCAGCAGCGCCGGGTCGTATTTCCAGTCGGCGCCGATGCGCCAGGCCAGCAGCAGCCGGCGCGGCGGCTCCCAGGCCAGCACGTCGCCCCATTCGGCCTCTCGGCCGTTTTCCAGCAGGCCATACCAGCGCCCGCCTTGGCGGCCCTCGAGCACCACGGTCTGCAAGGGGGCCTCGCCGATCGAATGGCTGCGCGGCCACCAGCGGTCGAAGCCGGCGGTGAACACCTCGAACGCCTTCTGCGGCGTGGCGGCGACCACCAGGGTCTTCTTCACCGGCGCGGGCTTGATTGCGAGGCTCATGGTGCGTCTTCCTTCTCGTCGTTGGCGGCGCGCTCGACCTCTGCTTTGAAGGCGACGAGCGCGACATCCCAGAACTGGTCGAGCCAGGCGCGCATGGCGCCAAGGCCCCTCGGATCGATGGCGTAGATGCGCCGGGCGCCGTCCTGGCGGTCGTTCACCAGCCCCGCGTCCTTCAGCACCTTGAGGTGTTGCGAGACCGCCGGGCGGCTGACCGGCAGACCCTCGGCGATTTCACCGACCGCGCGCGGCCCCTCGGCCAATCGCTCCAACACGCGTCGGCGAGTCGGATCGGAGAGGGCGGTGAAGGCGGCATTTCCGTAAGCCATGACTTACCGTAAGCAAGGACTTACAGTTCGTCAATCGGCAACGCAACGCCGCGGGTAATTTGGTTTCGAATGATGGGGGGCTGTACTCTTAGCTCGCCAGCCGCTGCGCGGCCGCGGTGTTTTCGGAGAAAGCGAGGCTCTCCTCGAAATCCACCAGGATATCGATCAGCTCAGGTCCGGTGACCGTCGGCAGCTTGCCTTGCGGGAAGCGGAAGTTCCAGAAGCTGACGATGTGGTTGACCGCGCCCAGCCGCTCACCAAGATCGCAGAACATCGCCGGCGCACTCAGCAGGAACTCGCGGAACGCCGTCGGCCGCCCGCCGATCAGGCCGTCGAAGGCCGCATCGTAGTAGCGCAGGGATTTGCGCGCCGCTTCGAGCGCGCCGAGGATCGCCCCGCGCAGCGAGTTGCGGGTCTTGTCGATGTCGGCGAGGGTCTGGCTGTCGGACCCGCCGCGCGGCCTGATGCTGGAAATCGCATCCGCCACCCGGGTCACATCCGGCAGCGCCTCGCTGAGGGTCCATTTGTAGTAGAGGAACCCTTTCCAGCAGAAGACGCCTTCCTGGTACTCGCGCTTTTCCAGGCGCAGCGTCAGGCGCAGCGGCTCGGTCTCCGCGTCGACCGTGGCCGACAAGATCTTCTGCACCAGCCGCGAGCCGCGGCGTTCCTCGGCCTCGGTCTTGACTGCCGGCGCCTCGCCGTCCTCGTAACAGAGGTTGATCAGCTTCTGCACCTCGCCCTCGACGAAGCCGAACATGCGGCTCATGTCGGCGTCCGAGATCTCGAAGTAGCAGCGCGCCGGGTCGCGGCCATGCCGCTTGAGCTGCTCGCGCAGCAGGAACGGATCGAGCGATGGCAGGCCGTCGATGATGGCCAGCAGATCGTGATCGGCGCGATTGGTGGACCAGATGTCGCCGAGGAAGTCGGCCATCATGCTGTCGTAGTTGATCTGGTTCACGAACACGAAGCGTCCGCCCAGCTTCAGCTCGGCGCCATCAATCGGGATGATGATCTTGGTGGCGGTCTTGCGCGCGTCGAAGAACAGGTCGCGTTCGTTGCGGCGCAGCCGGTGCTTCAGGATGATCGAGCGGTTGAGCGTCGGGCTCTGAAATAGCGGATTGTCGTTGTAAGCCGGGTTGTTGCGTTGGCGGCGATAGACGCGCAGCAGGTTCAGCACCCGCGCGGTCGAGGCGCTCTCCTCAAGGTGCGCAAGATTGCGAACCGTGCGATCGTTCACCGCAGCGTCCCCGGTTGGCTGTGCGTCGAGCCAGCCCGCCGCCGCTCGTTCTCCCCAACGCACAATGCAGTGCAGCGCTTAGCGAGAGTTTAACTACGCGAGCGAATTACTGTTCTCCCGGCGTCGCAAAGCTTCACTCTACGACGTCGGCCACCACCGCCCGGTGGCGCCGCAGCCAGGCCACGGCGTAGCTGCAGATCGGCACGATCATTGACCCCTCCCCCCGCGCGGCCGCCACCAGCCCTTCCATGAAGCGGCCGGCCGCGCCGGTTCCACGCAGGCTTATCGGCGCCTCGACGTGGTCGATGATCAGACGGCTGCCGTCGCGCCTGTAGTCGGCAAAGACGGTCTGGCCCTGCTCGACCATCTCGAAGCGATGACGGGCCGGGTTGTCGTGTACTTCAGTCATGAAATTTCTTCCGCCTCGCGCCGTTCGGGGTTCGCGACTATCCTCGATCGTCCAAGATAGAGGCTTGAGGAGCTCGCCGCCATGCGCGGAGCCAAACCCGTTTTGACGCTGGCGATGCTGGCTGCGCTGGCGGCGTGCCATCGCACGGCGCCGATGCCGTCGGCCGACGTGGCGACGATCTCGGTCACGAGCGGACCGCAACTGGGACCCGGGCTTTGGTCGCAGAGCGTTTCGGACCGGCACGGGATCAAGACCCTGCGCTACTGTCTCGACGCCGCCTCGGCCGGCGCCCTAGCCGCCTTCAACCGCCAGCTTGACGGCCGCTGCAGCCGCCGCGACATGGCCATGGCCGCCGACGGGACCTGGCGTTTTTCCACCAGCTGCGACATGGGCGCCGCCGGCAAGGTGGCGACCGAAGGCGTTATCCGCGGCGACTTCCGAACTCACTACTTCGTCGAAGCCGAGAGCCAGACCGTCGGCGCGGCCAACCAAAGCGCCGATGGGCCCAACCGGATGCTCGCGGACATCCAGCGTCTGGGCGATTGCCCGCGGGACATTAAGGCCGGCGACGTCGTCCTGCCGGACGGCGGCCATTCGCGGCTCGAGACGCTGGCGGCGCACGCCTGACAACGCCCATCGTCCTCGTAAGCCGATGATTTCAGGCATCAATTTGGAGCAGACTTGATGAAGAAAGTGATCGCGCTCGGTCTCGTCGCCATCTCGCTCGGCGGCTGTGACAAGCTGCCGTTCCTGGGCGGTCCCGCCTCGCCGCAGCGCAAAGCCGGCCTGTGGGAACAGACCCTGCAGAACGACCAGAGCCCGACGCCGCTGGTGAGCCAGGCTTGCTACGACGCGGCCTCGGATCGCCGCATGCCGGTGTTGCCGCGCAAGCCGGCGGCGGGCGGAAGACGCCAGTGCGAGAAGTTCGACGTGTCCAAGGACGGTGGGGCCTACGTGATCGATTCTGTTTGCGGGTTCACCGGCGCCGCGGGGGTGAAGATCACGCTTCACGCGGTGATCAGCGGCGACTTCAACTCGAAGTACACGGTGACCAACAACATCACCGTTCAGAACGCGCCCGACCCAACGCGCAACGGCGCCCACAAGAGCACCATCACGGCGACCTACAAAGGCGACTGCCCCGCTGACATCGGTCCGGGGCAGGTCAAGCTGCCGAACGGCGACGTGGTCGACATGGCCCAGCTGCGCCGCGGCTTCGGCGGCGGAGGCGGAGGCGGAGGTGGAGGCGGAGGTGGAGGCGCTCGCGGCGGGGGCGGCGGTCCGCCCCCGTAGACCCTCGCCGTTCAGCTAGACGCGTTCGACCGCCATCGCGACAGCCTCGCCGCCGCCGATGCAGAGTGACGCCAGCCCGCGCCTCTCTCCTCGCGCCTCGAGCGCCGCAAGCAGGGTGGCGAGGATGCGCGCGCCGGACGCGCCTATCGGATGGCCGAGCGCGCAGGCGCCGCCGTTGACGTTGAGCCGCTCGCGGTCGATGCCAAACTCGCGCTGGGCGATCATGGCCACCACGGCGAACGCCTCGTTGACCTCGAACAAGTCGACGTCGCCGATGCTCCAGCCCGCCCGAGCCAGCGCCTTCTTCATCGCCGGAACCGGCGCGGTGGTGAAGAGGCCTGGTTCGTGGGCGTGAGCGCCGTGACCGGTGATCCGCGCCACCGGCTCAAGGCCCAGCGCCTCGGCGGTCGAAGCCCGCATCAGCACCAGCGCCGCCGCCCCATCCGAGATCGAGGAGGCGTTGGCGGCGGTGATCGCGCCGTCCTTGGCGAACGCGGGCTTCAGCGCGGGAATCCGCGATGGGTCGGCCTTCAGCGGCTGCTCGTCGTCGGTGACCGTCGTGGTCCCACCGCGCCCGGCGATCTCCACCGGCGTGATCTCGCGGCGGAAGGCGCCGCTCTCGACCGCGCGCTTGGCCCGCGCCAGGCTCTCGATGGCGTAGGCGTCCATCTCCGCGCGACCGATCTGGTAGGCCGCCGCGGTCTCCTCGGCGAAGGCGCCCATCAGCTTGCCGCTGTCGTAGGCGTCCTCCAGGCCGTCGAGGTACATGGAGTCGATCACCCGGTCGTGGCCGATGCGCGCGCCGCCGCGGTGCTTGGTCAGCAGGTAGGGCGCGTTGGTCATGCTCTCCATGCCGCCGGCCACGACGATCTTGGCGGAGCCCGCGGCCAGCATGTCATGGGCCAGGATCGCCGCCTGCATGCCCGAGCCGCACATCTTGTTGACGGTAGTCGCCTCCACGGACGTCGGCAGGCCGGCCTTCAGCGCCGCCTGCCGCGCCGGCGCCTGGCCGAGGCCGGCCGGAAGCACACAGCCCATCAGAATCTGTTCGATGCTCTGCGGCGCAACGCCGGAGCGCTCGACGGCGCTCTTCACCGCCGCCGCGCCAAGCTCGGTCGCCGAGGCGCCGGCCAGCGCGCCTTGAAAGCCGCCCATCGGGGTGCGGGCGTAGTTGACGATGACGATGGGGTCGGCGGGCATGGCGGCGTCCTTCAAGAATTGGCGCGGGCGTGGTTTCTTAGATAGGGCGGTGCGGGCGCGAACGGCAGCCCGAATCCATCACCTGGGGGACCTGCGGATGCTTCGCGCCTTGATCGTCGTCGCCTGGCTTGGGTTGGCGGACGCCGCCGTGGCCCAGCCGCCTGTGGCGCAGAGTTTCGACTACGACGCCTCCAAGCCCGTGACGCCAACCTTTGGCGCGCCGGTGGCGCTCGCGCCGGGGGTGAAGGCCTATGCCATCAGCTTCGGGTCACATGGTCGCCACATCACCGGCGAGGTGGTGGAGGGCAAGGGCGATGTCTGGCATCCGGCCATCCTCTACGTGCACTGGCTGGGCGATCCGAAGACCACCAACCACACCGAATTCGAAGCCGAGGCGGCGCAGTTCGCGGACGTGGGCGTCACATCGCTCCTGATCGACGCGCCCTGGTCGCAGCCGGGTTGGTTCGAGGGCATGGGCGCCTCGGCCGACGCGGACATCCGGTTCACGCAGAACACGGTGGTCGACCTGCGCCGCAGTCTCGACATGCTTGAGCACCTGCCGAACGTTGACCGCGAGCGCATCGGCTATGTCGGCCACGATTTCGGGGCGATGTTCGGCATCCTGCTGGCTTCGGTCGACCACCGCCCCGCAGCCTGGGTGTTCATGACGCCGAATACCTCGCTGGGCGCCTGGTACCTCTGGGAGAAGAAGACGCCGGATCGCGACGCCTACCTGGCGAAGCTTTCTGCGTTCGACCTCGCCCCCTATGCCTCACGCATCCAGACCAAGGGCGGCGGCGTCGAGTTCGAGTTCAGCAACAAAGACGAGTATGTCACCCACGCTGACGCCCAGGCGCTGTTCGACGCGACGCCGGGATCCAAGGACATCCAGTGGTTCAACGCCGGCCATGCGCTCGACGAGAACGCGCAGAGCGACCGCTTCGTGTGGCTGGAGTCGCGCATCCTCGAGCCGCCCAGCAGGAGGTTCTGAAACGCAACGCTTGCGCAAAGGCTTGTGAGACAGCACTTTTCCGCCATGGGACGCACCGCCAACTATTCCAAGGAGCATTGTTCGGTCGCCGCGACGCTATCGGTCGTCGGCGATCCGTGGGCGCTACTGATCCTGCGCGACGCCTTCTACGGCGTCAGGCGCTTCGACGACTGGCAATCGCGGCTGGGCGTCGCGCGCAATGTGCTGGCGGCGCGGCTCAAGACTCTGGTCGAACATGGCGTGCTGGAGACGCGGCTCTACAGCGACCACCCGCCTCGCAAGGATTATGTGCTGACGCAGAAGGGGCGCGACCTGCAGCCGGTGCTGCTGATGCTGAAGGCCTGGGGCGACCGGCACGTCTATGGCGAGGACGCCGCGCCGCTCGAAATTACCCACAGCTGCGGCGCGGCGCTGACGCCACGACTGGTGTGCGCGGCCTGCGGCGAAGCGGTGGGCGCGCGCGACCTGAAGAGCCACCGGCGCCCCGCCCCCAACGTCGGCGAGGCGCTCGCCGGGCCGGCGACGCGGCGGTCTGACGCGCTCTGAACTGCGGCTTTTTCGCGACCAATTAACGATTGCCGCCTAGGCTCCCCGGAATGGGCCAAGCCGCCGTCGCTACAGCTTCCGCCAAGGACCGGCGCGCCGCCGAGCGCATCGCGACCTCGCTGCGCGGCAAGGTGTTTCCCGGCGAAATTGATTGCGTCATCGCCGACTTCAGCAAGAAGGGTGCGCGGCTGAAGTTCGAGGGGACGCCGCCGGAAGAGGCTCGGCTGACCATGGTGGTGTGGTCGAGCGGCGTCGCCTTCGACGCCGCCGTGCGTTGGCGCCGCGGACTCGAGGTCGGCGTGCAGTTCTACAACAGCCGCGACCTGCGTCGGCCGGCCCCGCCGCATCTCGCCGCGATCCAGGCGCTGTGGATCAAGCGCCGGCCGCGGGTCGGCCGCCGCCAGCTGATCGCCAGCCCGGTGATCCTGCAGCAGCGGCCGCGCTCGCCGCGCCGCCCGCTGCGCTACAACTTCGATTCCTGAGCCGTCAGGCCCGCCAGTAGGGCTCGATCCACAGCGATGGCCGGAAGGTCTGAAGCAGTCCCAGCCGCCCCGCCATCGCCTCGGGCGGCTTCGGATCGCCATGGAAGATCAGGATGCGGCAGTCGTCCGGCGCCCGCGGCGTTTGCCAGGCGCGCAGCGGCCAGGGCGCAAGGCAGCTGATGCGGAAACTCTGGCACCAGCTCTTGGGCCAGAAGCAGAGCTCGCCCCGCGCCTGCAGGTATTCGCTGAGGAACTCCTGCTCGTTGCGGATGCGGGTGACGATGGCGTCGGTGTCGCTGCAAAACGCCTCGAACAGCGCGTGGCGCTCGGCCGGCCGGTAGCGGTAGACCGACGAGTTCCCGACCACGCGCCGCAGATGATACCAGTCGCGGATCATCGGGAATCCGCCGGGCTGGTCGAAGAACGGGTCGAGCTGGCCCATCACCACCACGTCGAGATCGAGGTAGAGCACGGTCTCGTCCAGCAACCCCGCCAGCTCAGGCGAGAACGAGCCGAGCTTCCGCCAGCCGCGCTCCCTCGGCTGGGCGATCGGCGGCAGCTTCGGTAACGGCGCGCAGGTCACCTCAGCGCGGATGCCGGCCGCATCGTCTGTCAGGCAGACGAACCGGAACGGCCGCGCCAGGTTGCGCGCCACCATGCCGTAGAGCCGGTCCACGTACTCCGGTCCGTACTTGGTCCCCCACTTCATGCAG
>Ga0302324_100020819_pt1 | contig 12810 bp, 9 predicted proteins | sample Palsa_T0_1_FD_201949 | JGI IMG/M metagenome (GOLD analysis project Ga0302324, IMG submission 201949) | Peat permafrost microbial communities from Stordalen Mire near Abisko, Sweden - Palsa_T0_1 | ecosystem: Environmental > Terrestrial > Soil > Palsa > Peat permafrost | place: Sweden: Abisko...
CGCAGCGCGGCCGTGAGCTTGCCGTAGGAATCCGATCCGATGTAACCCTTCGAGGTGCCGAAGAGCTGCGTGGCCGCGTGCGCACCCGCGGAGAACTGCGTCATGTCGAAGTGCAGGAGCTTGCGACCGAGCTCGGCCGCGAGGCACTTCGCCAGGTAGGTCTTGCCCGTGCCCGGCGGGCCGGCCAGCATGAACACACCGACCGGCTTGCCGCGCTGCTTGAGCGCAAGACGGCGGCGGATCTGCGTAGCCACGTCGTCGCACACTGCGTCTTGTCCGATCACCCGCGACTTGAGCGCCCGCGCGAGCTGTTCGGAGTCGATGAATACGGCCTCCGGTTCCTTCGCGAGCTTCTCCTCGAGTACCTTGCGGTTGGTCAGACGGTCCAGGATATCCATGATCACTCCTCCTTCCGTGCGTACGCTCGCAGTGTTGCGTCTCCACTCATGAAAGAATCCAGCGAACGCCGCGAAGCTGAACGCGAAAGCACCGCCCGCGATCGCCCAGCCGTTGTGCTCGATCCACCCCGCGACATTGTGCGCGCCGCGGCTGAGCGTGCCCGTGTCGGGGCCGTGCTGCAAGACGAACTGCGCCACGAAGACAAGCGCCGTGGCCAGGAACGCCAGGGGCATGAGACGGGTGGCGAGCGCGAGCAGGCGGGTCATCGGTCAAACGATACCTTGAGCCCGAGCGTCTGTCCCTCGCTCATGATGGGGAATACCGCCTGCGAGACGCCGGAGGCGAGCCCGACCGTGATTCCGCCGCCCTCACCGTCGCGAATGCCCGTGACCTTGACGATGCCATCCCTGGGCACGGGAACGGCGAACGTAACCGGCTTCTTGGCGAGCGTCACCGTGCGCGAGTATCCCTCGCTGTCGAGCCGAACCACGTCGCCGTCTTCCACATCCGTATCCCAGAGCGTCACCCACGCGAGGCGCAGCGGCTCGAGCTTGGGCGAGGGCGTCGGTGCAGCGCTCGATGCGGGAGAGGGAGCAGCACTCGCCGGTGTCGTCGACGACTCGAGCGACTCGGTGAGCGCCGCCCGGGCGGGTGGCGCGAGTTGCATGCCGTCAAGCGCCGCGGTGCTCTCGGCGGGAGTTACCAGTGAGAGATGCAGGGGCGAAAGCGTCGCGAACTGTGCGGCGCGCAGCTTGATGTCCGTCTCGCTGACCGCATCGCCGGAGCCGTGCAGCGGCCACCAGGCACCTCCGGAACCGAAGTGGAGCGATGCGGCAATGATTCCAACCACGGTCGCGCTCGCGAGCAACGAGCGGGCAACAATGGAAGCGGTCGGATGCTGCCGCGCGGATCCTCGCGGGGATTCCCGAGCGGTCTCATCCTGAGCTTTCATCGGTCATTGAGTTCCCTTACCTGCGTGCGCTCAATCCTAGCCTACTGCGCTGGGCCCGGCCAATGGAACGGGAATCCGCCTGCCGACGAGTGATGCCTCAAGGCGGCAAAGTCCTCACGTACGCGGCGACATCGGCCACATCTTGCGCGCTCAGCGCACCCGGGTAGAGCTTCGGCATACCCGGACGGGGATCGACGATGAGATGCACCGTCTCGGCCTGCGAATATCTCGACGAGAGGCCTGCAAGCTTCGCAGCTTCGCCGCCTTGCCCCGTCGCACCGTGACAGACGGCGCAACTCGCATGAAACACTGTGCTGCCGCTCTCGGCATGGGGCGAGAGCGCCGACGGATCTCGCTCTGCGGCGAGGGTTTCGGGCAGGCGATAGACGATGAGGGTCGGAGTGCCCGCGGCGGCTCCCCACGAGGAACGGGACACGTTGCCGGAGTTCACCGCCACGTACTGATGACCGTGGCTACGATAGCTGATGATGCCACCCGCCAGAGCGCCTCCCGTCTCGACCTTGTGCAGCAGCCGGCCATCTCTCGTGCGAAGGACGTAGAGCAAACCCGAGGTGTCGCCCGCGAAGGTCACGCCACCCTGGGTCGCGGTGATGCCGGCAATCACCGGTGCGAGCGTCTGATATCGCCACCGGACCTGGCCACTGTGCGCATCGACGGCCGTGATCCAGCCCGTGCCCGAGTCGCCCGCAGGAACCATCTTGCCACCGATATAGGGTGAGCCCGGTGCATAGGGCGCGTAGGGCGTCTTGAACATGTTGTAGCACCAGTCCACGGCTCCCACGACGAGCACGTGCTCGATTGGATCGTAGACCGGCGAGTTGTACTCGACGCCGCCCTTGGCGCCCGGACATACCTTCACTCCCTCGGGCGTTGGATCGGCATCGACATTGAGGATGGTCGTGACGGCGGTCTTCCACAGCAGCCGATGCTTACCGCGATCGATCAGGTAGAGGAACCCGTCCTTGGATCCCACGGCGATGACTTTTCGATGGCCGATCGTGAGCAGCACGGCGGGCGCCGAGACGTCGTAGTCATGGTTGTCGTTCTTGCGGATCTGAAAGTGCCAGAGAAGCTTGCCCGTGTTGGCGTCGAGATCGAGCACGGAATCGGAGTACAGGTTGTCGCCCATGCGGATCTTCGCATCCAGGGCCGGTGCCGGATTCGAGACGGTGACGAAGAGTTCGCCTGTCTGCGAATCCAGGGTATATGTCGACCAGGTGGCGCCGCCGCCGGTCTTCCATGTGGTTCCGGGCCAAGTCCCACCGCTGCTGTCCGGATGCTGGACCGTGTCGAACGACCAGAGCACCTTACCGGTATCGGCATCGAGCGCCAGCATGCGCCCCGGCACGCCAAGATCGCCGCCTGCCGTGCCCATCAACACCTTCCCGTTCCATGCGAGCGGTGCCGCGGCCAGGTACTCGCCGGTCGTGGGATCGCCGATCCGGGTACGCCACAGCTCGCGACCGGTGGCAGCGTCGTACGCGAGCATCCTGTCGTCCCCGGTTCCCCGGAACAGCTTGCCGTTCCAGTACGCAACGCCGCGGTTGGCGTTGTAGACCTCCGGTTGCTCCGGCGCATACAGCGCTTTCCAAACCACGTCGCAGGTGGTCGGCTGCAACGCGAGCGTGGAGCGCCATGCCGTCGTGTAAATCACGCCGTGGACCAGAATGGTTCCCGCCGAGAACGGCCCGGCCCCCGAGACATGCACGCGGCACGCTTCCACCAAGCCGGCGACATTGTCGCGATTGATCTCGGTGAGCGGGAGATAACGATCGCCGTCGATCCTATTGTTGTAGTACGGCCAATCGGTATCGCCGCCTTCGGGCGGCAGCGCGAGGGTGGGCTGTTCCTTCGATAGATCGGTGTCGATTCCCACTTCTCCGGCGCGCGATGGGTCTTTGTGCCAATCGGATTGCGGATCCCCGAAGGCCTGTGTCGAACCCATGACCAGGCACCCGATGAGAATTGCCCGGGAGATGTGTCGATCGGTCGCGCGTGGCATGGAAAGGAAGAGTATCAGTCGCGCGGGCGGGGCAGTCGATAGTGCGCGCCAGTTATCGACACGCGCCGCACGTCAGGCGCGAGTCAAGCGCGTCCGGCGGAAATGGCGATTCTCAATCGAATTCGATGGGAAGCCCTTTTAACCCCCACACGCCATAAAAAGGTCGGTGGCCGGGCTCCCCGGTCATCCGCGGTCTGCGCATTCGCTGCGCCACCAGGTGTATGCCCTCCTGGAGCTGTACCCGCGCAATATGCTGACCCAGGCAGGTGTGCTTGCCCAGCCCGAAAGCGATGTGTCGCCGTTGCGGATCGATCGGCCTGTCGGGGTCGAACGCATCGGGGTTGTCGAACGCGGCCGGATCGCGCCCGGCGACGCTCAGCAACACGAACAGCATCGTATCCTTCGGCAGCAGCACGTCTCGATAGGAAATATCGACCCGGGAGCGGCGAAAGGCGAGGCCTGGACTGAAAATCCGCAGAGCTTCCTCCACACACTTGCGACAGTAGTCCAGATCGACGGCGCAGCGCTCGTAGATCTGTGGTTGACCGATCATCAAGAACATCATGTAGGTCAGTACGTTCTTCGAGGTGTCGTATCCGGCGATGAAGAGAAACATCAAAAGGTCCAACAACCGCCGTCGGGAGAGCCCTTCCCCGTCGCCGGCCTCGATCAATATGTCGAGCAAGTCCGGTTCGCCGCGATTGGGCGCCGCGCGCCGATCCTCCATCAGCCTTTCGCAGAAACTCTCGATGTGCAGAATGGCGTCGTTGAGCTGGGACAGGAGCTCCTTGTTGAGGCTCATCCCGAGTCCGAGCACCTCGAGCGAGTGACGCAAGCCGGGGATCGCCTCCAGGGGCGCGCCGATCATGCGCGCCATCACCGAGACCGGATAGGCGGCCGCGAACTCCTCAAAGTCGATGGTCGTCCGGCGTGTCCATTGATCGAGGAGCTTGCTCATGATCTCGCGCATCATGCCGCGCATCGAGTCCGCCATGCGCGGAGTGAACTTCGCAACGAACGTGCCGCGCAATAATCGATGTTCCTTGTCCGGCAACGCGATCATCTGCTCGCCCGTGAAGCGGCCCCACGGCGTGCCCTCGGCTCCCATGAGCGCGACGATAGTGTCGAAGGGCGGACTCATCTCGTTGTCCATCGACATGAGATCCTTCATTGCCTGGTAGTCGATGATGCAGTAGCCGTTGTTACATCGAGCGAGCCACGAATGCCGTTGGCGCGCCTGCGCGAGAAACGGGTAGGGATCCGCAGCGAAGGGCGGGGATTCCATGGGGAGATCGTATAGGTCGAGATCCCTCAGAGCTTGCATGACGAGCGGCGCTTCCTAGCGTGACTGTACGTATTAAAGCACGTTCGATTGCGCGCGCGGAGCCGGCTCGAGGTCCTACCGGCTGCGACGATTCACTTCTTCGTCGCGGTATTGCCGGAAGCGACTTCGCTCGCGGCGTGCAGGCTCACAAGCCTGGCCAGCAGTGTTGCCGGAAACAGCTGGCCGATCACCGACTCGAGGTTCGCGATGCTCCGAACGAACGGGTGGAGCGGCGCAATATCGCCGAACCCGGTGGTTGTCAGGGTCGACAGGCTGAAATACAGCGTATTAGCAGCGAAGTGTCCCTGTCCCATATCCAGTCCAGAAAACGAGCCGTGCAGCAGCAAGGCGCACACACGGTAGGCGTTGGCGAACACCAAGGCTATCGACAGATAGAGAATGACGGCGCCCATGATGCGATGGCCGCTGACCTTGCCGGCGCCGAAAGCCACGTTGGCGACGGCCCAACCGATGGCCACATCGAATGCCGTCAGCGCAGCAAAGCGTTCCAGCTCGACGATGGACACGGCAGTGCCGGAACGCAGGCTGATGGTCAGTGCTACGGAGGCGACGAGAGTCACCGTGATGGCAATCGAGACCCATCGGTTGCGCGCCAGCAATATCACTGCCGCCGCGGCCAGAGCCAATCGGCAGATGTCCACCACGAGTGGCGGCAACGTGCCGGCGGAGGCGAGCGGCGCCAGCACGAACATCATGACAACTTGAAACGCGAGGACCACGCTCAAGCCACTTTCTCGCGGCGTGTGGGGAAGATTGTTCAACCATGATGATCGCGGCATTCTGTGTCGGCCTCGCATGTCGGGACGTACCAAGATAGCTTTAAAGCTTCGCGTCAAAGGAGAGAATCCATCGGGGCGGAGAGCCGCCGACGGGTGTTGCAGGCCGTAGCCGGATCAGGGCATGATCAGCCGCTTCCCTGGTCTCTGGTGGCCCCCCATGTGCGAACAGGACGATCTCGATGAATTTGCGCGCCGAGCCGGCGCGCTCAGCCGAAGACAGTTCGGCGCCATGGCGCTGGGCGCCGGTCTGGCCGCTGCCCTGCCAAAGCTTGCGGATGCAGCGGAGACCCAGGGCACGGAGGTCAATATAACGACGGCGGACGGCGTCGCAGATGCCTATTTCGTGCACCCGGTGAAGGGCAAGTGGCCCGGCGTACTCATCTGGCCCGACATCTTCGGATTGCGTCCGGCCTTCAGGCAAATGGCCACCCGACTCGCTGAATCAGGGTACGCCGTGCTGGTCATCAACCCTTTCTACCGCACAAAGAAGGCGCCGACCGCGCCCGATCATCCCGATTTCAACGATCCGGCGACACGCGACGCGCTCATGAACCTCATGCATTCGTTGAGTCTCGAGACCGCTCTGACCGACGCCAAGGCCTTCGTCTCCTGGCTGGACAGCCAGCCTTCAGTCGACAAGAAACGAAAAATCGGTACCACCGGTTACTGCATGGGCGGTCCCTTCGTGTTCCGTACCGCCGCGGCTTTTCCGGACCGGATCGGCGCGGGAGCCACTTTTCACGGCGGCGGACTCGTCACGGACAAGCCTGACAGCCCTCACTTGCTGATTCCGCAGATGAAGGCCCATTTTCTGATCGCCATCGCCGCAAATGACGACGAGAAGCAGCCGGAAGCGAAGGATACGCTGCGCGATGCCTTCGCCAAGGCGCATCTGCCTGCCGAGATCGAAGTATATGCGGGCACGATGCACGGCTGGTGCCCGCCCGATTCGCAGGTCTACAACCATGACCAGGCCGAGAAGGCCTGGAGCCGGCTGCTGGTGCTCTTCAGCAACTCGCTCGCCAAGTAGACGCGAGGACCGCGGCGCGCAGTTGCCGCCGCGGTCCTCTTTGCGGTTATTGCAGCGTGATATGCATTCCGTTCGCCGATAGATTGAACCGCAGCCCCTCGGTCTGCGAGTGCAGCTTGATCACGACGCCATTCTCGTTCTTGAGATAGGCGACCGACCCGCCGGCGATGACCGTGGCGCCGGCTGTGACCGCCGTATAGTTGCCGCTCAGATCCGCGGGCTTGGATAGGTTGTAGACCTCAAGCCGACGGTATCGCCCCCTCGGGGACAGGCGGGGAGTCGGCGGCCATGGCGGACACGAAGGCGGAGGCAAAAAGAGTCAGCAATAACTTGCGCATGAGTTTTCCTTTATATTCAACACCGAAAATTAGGTGGCACTTTCCTGAGATCAGCGCCATGGCGCACCTCGGCACCGTTTTTTATGTTGCCGATGGGCAATCGGGATGCCTTGTACGATTCATTCGGATTTGGCCGAAACTGCGGTCTGAAGCAGCCCGATCCAGCTCAGGCGCCCGGGCTTGTATTCAGAGGGTCGACCGGCCGATGAGATCGCGGCAGCGCCCGCCTAGATAAGCCGCCGCGTTGCCGAAATCGGCGAATCGTGGATTGGTGGTTTGCGCGAGTACGAAGCGGCGGTAAATCTGCTGCAGGATCACCATCAGCCGGAACAGGCCGAACACCTCGTAGAAATCGAAGCTATCGACGCTCCATCCGCTGCGTTCACCGTAGTACGCCACCACCTCGCGTCGGGTCAGCATGCCGGGCACATGCGAGGGCTGACGACGCAATGCTTGGAACATGGGTTCGTCGTCGGCTTGTATCCAGTAGGCCATCGAGCCGCCGAGATCCATCATCGGATCGCCGAGCGTAGTCATCTCCCAATCAAGAACGCCGATGATGTCAAAGGCGGAATCGAGCACCACGTTGTCGAATCGATAATCGTTGTGGATTACGCAGATGGCAGTCTCGCGCGCGGGTTGCTTCGCTGCGAGCCACAGCATGACGTCTTCGACCGGATCCGTGTCCTTGGTCAGCGCCTGACGCCAGCGCTGGCTCCAACCGCTCATCTGACGGGCGATATAGCCTTCGCCTTTGCCGATGGCCGCCACGTTGGGCCGCGACACGTCGACCTGATGCAGCTCCACCAGCCTATCGATGAAATTAAGACATAGCTGCCGCACGCCGGCCGTGTCCAAACCCAGCTCGGCGGGCAGATCGCGGCGCAGGATGATTCCGCGCAACCGCTCCATCACGTAGAAATCGCTGCCAAGCACGGCCTGGTCGTTGCAACTTGCCAGAATGGTCGGCACGAACGGATAGTGCGGCTTCAGCGCCGCCATGACTCGCGCCTCGCGCAGCATGTCGTGTGCGGACTTCGCCTTGACCCCGGCCGGCGGCTTGCGCAACACGAACTCGCGCTCGCCGTAGCTGATGAGATAGGTCAGGTTGGAGGCGCCGCCGGGAAATTGGCGAATGGCCGGCGGACCTTGCAGGTCAGGAACATGTTGCTTGAAGAAGGCATCGATGTTGCCGGCATCGAGACGGTCCTCGTCGCGAACCTCGCCGGCCTCATCCAAGCTCGCCGTCATGGCGGCGGTGGGGCTGCCGCGGCCAGTTGCGCCTTCAACTCCAACTTGGCGATCACGCCGCGATGGACTTCGTCCGGACCGTCGGCCAGGCGCAGCACGCGTGCATGCGCGTACAGCGCCGCGAGCGGAAAATCACCGGACACGCCCGCGCCGCCGTGAATCTGGATGGCGGCGTCGGCGGCTTTCTGCGCGACGGCGGGTGCAATGACCTTGATCTGTGAGATTTCGCTCATGGCGCCCTTGACTCCGCGCGTATCGATCAGCCATGCCGCCTTCAACGTCAGCAGCCTCGCCTGCTCGATGGCGGTACGCAGATCGGCCACGATGGCTGCGTTGCCTCCCAGCTGAATCAGCGGCTTGCCGAAAGCGGTGCGTGTCGTGGCGCGCGCGCATAACAGGGCGAGCGCTCGCTCGGCCGCGCCGATGCAGCGCATGCAGTGATGAATTCGGCCGGGCCCGAGACGGCCTTGCGCGATCTCGAATCCGCGCCCAGGCCCCAAAATCACGTGATCGGCAGGCAGCCTCACATTGGTGAACGTGACCTCGCCATGGCCTGAGGGTTCGTCATAACCCTGGAATGCGGAGAGCATGCGTTCAATTTTCAGCCCGGGCGCATCGAGGGGGCAGAGCACCATGGAGTGACGCTGATGCGCCGCCGCCTGCGGGTCGCTAAGACCCATGAATATGACGAAGCGGCAGTGCGGATGACCAATGTTCGTGGACCACCATTTTCGACCGTTGAGCACCACCTCGTCGCCTTGGATCATGGCGGTCGCCTGCATATTGGTCGCATCCGAGGAAGCGACATCCGGCTCGGTCATGCAAAACGCCGAGCGGATCTCTCCGGCCAGCAACGGTGTCAGCCAGCGGGACTTCTGTGAGTCGGATCCATAGCGAACCAGCACCTCCATATTTCCCGTATCGGGCGCGTTGCAATTGAACACCTCGGGCGCGATGAACGAGCGACCCATGATTTCGGCCAACGGCGCGTATTCGACGTTGCTGAGGCCGGCGCCGAGTTCGGCATCCGGCAGGAACAGATTCCAGAGTCCGGCCTGTCTGGCTTTGGACTTCAGCGTCTCCATGACGGCTGGTTGCCGCCACTCCCGCCAGTCGGCGCTACCGCTCAGCGTTGCGAAGTAGTCCGGCTCCGCCGGTGTCACCACGTCCCGCATGAACAATGACAGGCGTTGCATCAGCGACTGAGTGCGTTCGGAGTGTGCGAAATCCACCGGCGGTCCTCCTGAATTTCGGCAAGCCTACGCTCATCCCGGTGATCAGCGAAAGGCGACCGCTCGCTGGGGCGAGTGCAGGTATCGCGAAGCGCCCCGCGCACGCCAATCCGATGGCGACAGACCGGTCCAGCGGCGAAACGCGCGAGTAAAGCTGCTGGTGCAGGAAAAGCCCAGCAGATACGTAATCTCACTGACGCTGTGGGGTGCGCTCATGTAGGCGAGTGCCAGTGCGTGCCGAGTCTCATCCAGGATTTCCTTGAACGTGGTGCCGCTGTCGCCGAGCTTACGCTGCAGGGTGCGTGCGCTGACGTTGAGGATCTCGGCGACCTCCTCTTGAGACGGCTCGCGGTCCCTTAACCGCTGAGTGAGCACTTCGCGTACGCGTGCGACGATGTTGAAGCGCTCGATGCGGGCCAGATATCGGCTGGAGATGGCATCGCTCTGGCGCGCGAGTTCGGGATTGCCCGTATCGAGGAGCCGCTCGATGCTGTCGCGGTCGAAGATCAACCGGTTTTGCTCGGCGCCGAATCGCAGCGGCGCCCGCCACAGCCGTTCGTAATCATCGGTGATCGCCGGTCGCGGCCGACGCAGCTCGATCGATAGCGGCGAATAGTGACTCCCGATCAGGGACCGGCACATGCGCAGGTAGCTGCTTACCAGCGCGTCGATCGCTTGCACAGAGATCTCGACGGCGGGCTCGATGATGAAGTGATACTCCGCGCCCCGCCGAAAGAATTGATAATCCACCGCGTCGCTGACCACGTGGCAATACCGCTGCACCCGCTCAAAGGCCTCTTTTAGGGTGGAGCTGGCGCAGGTGCCGTAGCCCAGGGCGTGAAAAGTGGTGTGCTTGTAGTGATTGGCGACTTTGATGCCGAAGGCAGGATCGCCGGTGGCGGCCACTGCGATTTGCCAGAGGTGGCCGGTGTTCACCAACGGACACCGGCTATCCGGACCGTCCAACTCCTTTAGATCAAATCCGGCCTCCGCGAGAAGCGCCGCACCATCACAGCCCGCGGCGTCCAGCGCCCGGCCGACGGCCTTCACGTAGCTTCCCAGGATCGAACTCCGGCCGACTGCGGTATGTGTCCGCATGTTCCCCGACCTCCCTTTCCAGCCTCAGGGTCAAGCTCGAGCTTAGCCCCAAAGAGTGGGAACGTCGATCGCATTTCGGTGCAGCACGCGGGGCGCATGGCCCTCGTTGCGCCGGCACGACGCCCAGGTCTTTTTGGCGCCCAGGGTTAACACCTTGGCGCCTGGGGTGCTGCGCGATTGGCCGTTTTCCGTAAGCTCGGACCTGACGTTTGCTGGGGACGATGCACCCGCCGGGTCCCGAGGCCCGGTGTGCATGCAAGCGGGATGCAACGGCGAGCCGGGGTCGCCGTGATGGAACCGCGCATGAACTCGCCGGAGAAGAATCAAGATGACTTTCACCATAAAAGTCGCCATCCCGAATCAGTCAAGACGAGCCGTCGCTTGGCGGTGCCGCGTCGCTGTATTGGTAGCGATTTCAGCGACATTGGTAGGAAATACCCGGGCGGACACCGCCAACCCGCCCACCTTGACCGAGATCATCGTGACCGCGCAGAAACGCCAGGAGAACATCCAGGATGTGCCGGTCTCGGTGATGGCGTTGTCCGGGCAGGAGCTGCAGGATGCCGGTGTCAAAGACATCAAGAATCTACAGGTTTTGACCCCCGGGGTGACGGTGACTTCCACGACCTCGGAGAATGTGACCACCGCGCGCATTCGCGGTATCGGCACCGTCGGCGACAATCCGGGGCTGGAATCCTCCGTCGGCGTGATCATCGACGGGGTGTATCGGGCCCGCAACGGCGTGGGGTTCGGCGACCTCGGCGAGATCGAGCGAATCGAGATCCTCGAAGGGCCGCAAGGCGAGCTGTTCGGCAAGAACAACGACGCCGGCGTCATCAATGTCGTGACCAAGAGACCCTCGAATACCTTCGGAGTGACCGCCGAGGCCACCGGTGGAAACTATAACGATCGGGAGATCTCTGCTTCGGTAACGGGTCCCTTGGGCGCTATATCCGCAGGTCGGTTCTACGCGGGGTACCAGCGGCGCGACGGCTTCCTCAATGTCGATACCGGTCCCGGCCCGAACAGCGAGAACAATACCGATGACCGCAATGTGTACACCCTGCGCGGTCAGTATCTGCTCACGCCCAATGACAAGGTCAGCTTGCTGGTGATCGGGGACTATTCGAAGCGCAACGAGTCGTGCTGCGGCGCCATTCAAACGGCCGATGGCCCCTTCTACGGCATCATCAATGCGCTGGCATCGGTTCCCGAGCTCGGCGGTACGCCCGGGGCGACCGGTATCGCCAGCCCGCCGCTCGCGCTCGCGGACCGCAACGCCTGGGCCAACCAGCCGATCGTGCAGCGCATCCGGGACATGGGAGTGTCCGGTCAGCTCGATTGGGATCTGGGGTTTGGAAAGTTGACCTCGATTTCCGCGTGGCGCGACAACACGCTCACTGCCGGCAACGATGTCGATTACACGTCCGTCGATATCGTTCAAGAGCCCGCCACCGAGGGCAATCTGGTCGACTTCAAGCAGATCAGCCAGGAATTGCGCTTGGCCGGCAGGGCGGGTCCGCTCGATTGGTTGGTGGGTGGATTTTTCTCGAACGAGCTGCTCGTCTCCAATACGGCCATTTACGCCGGTAACGATTTCGATCTGTACTTGAGTGGCTTGTCCTCGGCGGCGATAGGACCGCCCAACTTCCTGTTGACCACCATGCTCACCGGTAAGCCGCCGGGCAGCCTATTCATACCAGGTGTTTCTGGCGAGGCCGATTGGTATCGCGAGAACTCCAAAAGCTACGCGGCGTTCACCGACGAGACCTATAGCATCACGCCGCAATTGGATTTGACCGCCGGCGTGCGCTTCACCTCCACCATGAAGACGGCGGATTCGAACTATGTGAGTCCGGATGGCGGCTCGGCGTGCGGCCAATTGCTCGCGAACCCGGCAGTGATCGGGAATCTCGCAAGTCCTGAAAATCAATTTCTGATCGCTTTGGGATGCGCAACGCCCTTCAATCCGTTCTTCGCCGGCAAGTCGACTGCCCAGTCCTTGAGCGAGGGTAACGTCGAGGGCACGGTCAAGCTCGCCTATCACTTCACCGACGAGATCATGGGCTATCTGTCGTGGGCGAACGGATACAAGGCGGGCGGATTCAACCTGGCGCGCGTCACGGCGGGACTGACCGGTGTTGCGCCGAACTTCGACACTGAATTCCCGCGCGAATCGGTGGAGTCGTATGAGGTCGGACTGAAGAGCGAATTGGCGGATCGGACCGTGCGCCTGAATGCCGCGGTGTTCGATCAGCAATACACGAATTTTCAGTTGAACACCTATACCGGCCTGCAATTCGTCGTAAGCTCGGTGCGTCGGGTCGAATCCAAGGGTGCCGAGATCAACACGGATTGGGCGA